>FUFK010038397.1_pt1 | contig 105123 bp, 86 predicted proteins | sample 1021851 | NCBI WGS metagenome assembly FUFK01 (sample SAMEA51879418, study PRJEB19060) | metagenome
CCTGCGCGGCGGCGCCACGCTGCTCCAGTACCGCGACAAGCCCGCCGACGCCGACACCCGCCGCCACCGGGCCGCGCGGCTGGCGCTGCTGTGCAAGGACCACGGCGCGCGCTTTATCGTCAACGACGACGCCGCCCTGGCGGCGGAAGTGGAAGCCGACGGCGTGCACCTGGGCCAGAGCGACGGCGCGGTCAGCCGCGCGCGCATGTTGCTCGGCGACGACAAGCTGATCGGCGTGTCCTGCCACGGCCGCCTGGATCTGGCTCAAAAAGCCGCCGACGAGGGCGCCGACTATCTCGCCCTGGGCCGCTTTTTCGAATCGCGCACCAAGCCCGGCGCGCCGCCCGCGTCGCTGGACACCCTGCGCGAAGCACGGCGGCGCTTCACCCTGCCGCTGGTGGCGATCGGCGGAGTGAATCCGCATAATGCCCGGCAACTGATCGAGGCCGGCGCCGACCTGGTGGCCGTTATCCACGCCCTGTTCGGCCACGCCGACGACGCCGACGTGGAAGCCGCCGCCCGGCGGCTGCACGCCGCCTTCCCGGCGCCCCCCTTCAAGGAGTCCCAATGAGTCGCAAGCATTCCGAACAACTGTTCCGCCGCGCCCAGAAACACATCCCCGGCGGCGTTAATTCCCCGGTCCGCGCCTTTAAGGGCGTGGGCGGCACACCGGTGTTCTTCCGCCACGCGGAAGGCCCCTATCTGTTCGACGAGGACGACAACCGCTACGTGGATTACGTCGGCTCCTGGGGGCCGATGATCCTCGGCCACAACAACCAGGAAGTGCGCGAAGCGGTGCTCAAGGCGGTGGCCGACGGCCTCAGCTTCGGCGCCCCCACCGCCGCCGAGGTGGACATGGCCGACCTGGTCTGCGAGATGGTGCCGTCCATGGATATGGTGCGCATGGTCAACTCCGGCACCGAAGCGGTGATGAGCGCGCTGCGTCTGGCGCGCGGCCACACCGGCCGCGACAAGGTGATCAAATTCGAGGGCTGCTACCACGGCCATGTGGACAGCCTGCTGGTGAAAGCCGGCTCCGGCGCGCTGACCCTGGGCACCCCCAGCTCACCGGGCGTGCCCAAGGCGGTCACCGACGACACCCTGACCCTCAACTTCAACGACGCCGGCGGCCTGGCCGAAGTCTTCAAGGCCCAGGGCGACCAGATCGCCGCCGTGATCGTCGAGCCGGTGGCCGGCAACATGAACTGCGTGCCGCCCACCCAGGGCTTTCTGGAAGCGCTGCGCGAGCAGTGCGACCAGTACGGCGCGGTGCTGATCTTCGACGAGGTGATGACCGGCTTCCGGGTCGCCCGGGGCGGTGCCCAGGCACGCTACGGCGTGACCCCGGATCTCACCACCCTGGGCAAGATCATCGGTGGCGGCATGCCGGTGGGCGCGCTGGGCGGCAAACGGGAAATCATGGAAAAGCTGTCACCGCTGGGCCCGGTCTATCAGGCCGGCACCCTGTCCGGTAACCCGGTGGCGATGGCCGCCGGCCTGGCGACGCTGAAACAGCTGCGCCGCGACGGCTTCTACGAAGAGCTGGAAGCAAAAACCGAACGGCTCACCGCGGGGCTGGCCGAAGCCGCCCGGGGCGCCGGCGTCGGCTTCCACACCACGCAGGCGGGCGGCATGTTCGGCCTGTTCTTCACCGACCAGACCCGCATCAGCCGCTTCGACGAAGTCATGGCCTGCGATCAGCCGCGCTTCAACGGCTTCTTCCACGCCATGCTGGACCGGGGTGTCTATCTGGCGCCGAGCGCCTTCGAGGCGGGCTTCGTGTCGATCACCCACAGCGATGACGACATTGAGACCACCATCCAGGCCGCCCGCGACGCCTTCAGCGTTCTTTGAGGCGGACGGGGGCTAGCGGGCCAGTGCCACACACTGGCCCGCGGTCAGCGCCAGCAGATCCACCGCCGCCATCTCGATCTCCAGTCCTCGGCGGCCGGCGCTCATATAAAGGGTGTCGAAGCTCAGGGCGCTCTCATCCAGCCACAGCGGCGACCGGCGCTTCTGCCCCAGCGGGCTGATGCCGCCCAGCACATAGCCGGTGACCCGTTGCGCCAGATCGGCGTCGGCCATCCGCGCTTTCTTGCCGCCGGCCGCCTTGGCCAGCGCCTTAAGGTCGAGACTCAGGTTCACCGGCACCATCGCCACCTGGGGCTGCTCATCCACCACCGCCAGCAGCGTTTTGAACACCCGGCGCGGGTCCAGATCCAGTAGCTGGGCGGCCTCCAGGCCGTAGCTTTCGGCACCGGGGTCGTGCTGGTAGCGGTGCAGCCGGAAATCGACGCCGGCCTCCTCGGCCATCTTCACCGCCGGGGTCATGCGCGGTCCGGCTTCCGCAGGGCCTGGGCCCGCGCCCGCGCCTCGTCGGCACCGCTGCGGTCGCCCTGCTCGGCGCGGGCGGCGGCCACCAGCTCCCACAATTCGGCGCGGTAGTCGTCGTTGTCCGGCGCCAGGCGCAGCGCGCGCTGGGCGAAGCCTTCGGCGGCATGGCCGTCGCCCTCTTCCAGCCGCAGCAGCGCCAGCTCGCGGTACAGCCACGAGGAGTTGGGCGCCATGGTCAGGGCCCGTTCCAGATAGCGGCTGGCCGCGCCGGTCTGTCCCTGGGCGCGGGCCTGCTCGGCGCGGCTCAGCAGCGCCATGGCCGGCGAGCCCCGCAACTCGGTGTCCGCGGTGACCGGCTCCGTTTTCTCCGCCGGCGGCGTCACCGCGCAACCGGACAGCACCAGCACCGCCAGCAGCGTTAGTCGAACCAGCCCTTGAACCATTCCACCACTCCTTCCTTAACCTGGGTCGCGCTACCGCAACCGTCGCTTTGCTCCGGGATGGAGGCCTCCAGCATCGGATATTCCCGCGCTCCGGAACAGCCTTTGCCACTGGTTTTCTCCCCGGACGGGTCCATCCAGACCTTTTCCACGCCCGGCGGCGGCACCTGGGACAGGCTGGTCTGCGGCAGGCCGGCCATCAGCCGGCTCCACACCGGGAGCGCCCCGGACGAGCCGGTGACGCGGGCGTTTTCGTTATTGTCACGGCCCACCCAGACCACCGACAGATGATTGCCGGAGAAGCCGGCGAACCAGGCGTCCCGGTATTCATCGCTGGTGCCGGTTTTGCCGGCCACTTTCAGATCGGGGGGCAGCACCGATCGAGCGGAACGGGCGGTGCCCTTCTCGATCACCTGCTGCATGCCCCACTGAATCAAGTAGGCCGGTCCGGAATCAATCACCTCTTCGGTGTCCACCGGATAGCGGGCCAGCGGCTCGCCCTCCTTGTCCAGCACATCGGTGATCGAGCGCAATGGCGTGGCGAACCCGCCGGTGGCGAGCGGCTGGTACAGCATCGCCACCTCGAAGGGCGTCATGCCGATGCTGCCGAGCAGAATACTGGGGTAGGCCGGAATGGTTTTTTTCACGCCCAGCTGGGACAGGGTCCGAACCACCGCGTCCGGGCCCAGCTCCATGCCCAGGCGCACCGTGGCCTGGTTGCGTGAATAGGCCAGCGCGTCGACCAGCGGGATGGGGCCCTTGGATTCGCCGTCGAAATTCTGCGGGGTCCACTTCTTGCCCGTGGTCAGCGGCACGGTGATCGGCTCGTCCGCCACCGGCGTGGCCAGGCTGTAGCGTTTGGGCTGCTGCAGCGCGGTGAGCATCACCACCGGCTTGACCAGCGAGCCCATCGGCCGGGTGGCGTCCAGGGCACGGTTGAAGCCCTGAGCACGGGACTCGCGGCTGCCCACCAGCGCCAGCACGTCGCCCTGGGCCGGCGCCACCACCACCACCGCGCCATTGAGCGCGTCGCCGGAGGCATCGAGACTGTTGAGATGCTCGCTGAGCGCCTTCTCGGAGGCCAGCTGCGCCAGCACGTCCAGGGTGGAGTGAATCCGCAGCCCCTCCTCGCCCAGCACGTCGGCCGGGTAATCCCGCGCCAGCTGACGGCGCACCAGATCGATAAACGCCGGGAAGGCGTACAACGGCGACGCGCCGCGCGGCACCACTTCCAGATCCCGTTCGCGGAAACGCCGGTACTCCTGATCGTTCAACGCGCCCTCTTCCAGGGCCACCTTGAGCACCGTGTTGCGGCGCGCCAGGGAGCGTTCCGGGTTACGGCGCGGATCGTAATAGCTGGGCCCCTTCAACAGGGCCACCAGGGTGGCGAGCTGGTGGGGCTCCAGCTCTTCCAGCGGTCGCCCGAAATAGAACTGGGCGCCCAGCCCCATGCCGTGGATGGCGCGCTTGCCGTCCTGGCCCAGGTACACCTCGTTGAGGTAGGCCTCGAGAATCTGCTCTTTGCTGTAGTGCAGCTCCAGCAACACCGCCATGGGCATTTCCACCAGCTTGCGGGCCAGGGTGCGGTCCTGCGTGAGCCAGAAATTCTTCACCAGCTGCTGGGTCAGGGTGCTGCCGCCCTGCACCAGAGCGCCGGCTTTCACATTGGCCACCATGGCGCGGGCCAGCCCCCGCGGCGAAACCCCGTGGTGTTCATAGAAGTCACGGTCCTCGGTGGCCAGCAGCATCTGCACCAACAGCGGCGGCACCCGGTCGAGGGGCACGAACACCCGGTCCTCGGTGTGGCCCGGATGGATGCTGCCGATCTGCAGCGGCTCCAGCCGCGCCAGCGAATCGCCGTCGTTGCTGCTCAGCGCACGGACCTGACCGCCGCCCAGCGTGACACGGATGCGCTGGGCCGGCTCGCCGCCGTCGCTGTCGCGGAATCCGCGGGTATGTATCACCAGGGTATTGCCGTCGGTGGTGTAGCTGCCCGGAGTGGGCGCGCCACCGGCGCGACGGTAGCGCATCAACTCCAGCATCTTGAGCATGTCGTTGCGCGCCAGAACCCGGCCGGGATACAACTCCACCGGACGCGCGTAGACCCGCGCCGGCAGCTGCCAGACGTGACTGTCGAACCGGTCGCGCACATAGGCGTCCAGATAGGCCAGCCCGGCGGCCGCCAGCACCAGCAGCACCACCGATACCTTGGCGATGAACCGCCAGCTGAACCAGCGCCGCGCTCCGGACCGGGTGTTTCGTTTGTTTCCCGACTTAGCGGGGCGGCGCGCGGACCCTTTACGGGCGGACGCCGGCTTTTTCGCATTCTTCGCCATGGTCGCGAGTATAGTGAGACGGTGACCGGGAGCCTACGCAAGAACACCCGGTTTTACACTGTTATCGGTGTCTTTATGAGTGGCGTCACAGTCACCGGGCAGGCAAACCGGGTTTGGCATGGGACGGCGGCGCCACCATAATGGCCTCTTTTGTTAACCGGCCCGGAGCCCGCATGGAAAAGAAATACCACGTTTACGCCCTCGGCAATGCCCTGGTGGATACCGAAGTGGAAGTAACCGATGAGTTCCTGACCCGTCTGGACCTCAGCAAGGGCCTGATGACGCTCGTCGATGAGGCACGCCAGCAGGAGCTGGTGGCGGCGCTGGCCGGCGAAGCCGAACCCCACAAGCACACCTGCGGCGGCTCCGCCTGCAACACCGTGGTGGCGGCACGCCACTTCGGCGGCCACGGCTACTACGCCTGCAAGGTGGCCGACGACGACACCGGTGACTTTTTCGTGCGCGACCTGCAGGCCGCCGGCGTCGACACCAACATGACCGGCGCCCGCGAGAAAGGCGTATCCGGCAAATGCCTGGTGATGATCACACCGGACGCGGAACGCACCATGCACACCTTTCTGGGCATCTCCCAGTCGGTGGGTGAGCAGGAACTGGATGAAGACGCCATCGCCGCCTCCGAATTCGTCTATCTGGAGGGCTATCTGGTGAGCTCCGACAGCGCCCGCGCCGCCGCCGTCCGTCTCCGCCAGCTGGCGGAGAAGCACGGGGTACGCACCTCGCTGACGTTCTCCGATCCGGCGATGGTGCAGTTCTTCCGCGACGGCCTGGCGGAAATGCTGGGCGACGGCGTCGACCTGCTGTTCTGCAATGAGGCGGAGGCCCTCGGCTACACCGACACCGACAGCCCGCAGGCCGCGCTGGAAGCGCTGAAACCGCTTTGCCGCAGCCTGGTGATGACGCGCGGCGCGGAAGGCGCGCTGATCTGGGACGGCGAGCGGGTCCACCACATCGACGCGCCGCCGGTTAAAGCCATCGACACCAACGGCGCCGGCGACATGTTCGCCGGCGCGTACCTCTACGCCCTCACCCACGGCCATGACCACGTCACCGCCGGCCGGCTGGCGGCCGCCGCCAGCTCCCGGCTGGTCACCGAATTCGGCCCGCGCCTCCCCGCCGAGGCGCATCTGGAAGTGCGCAAGCAGGTACTGGGCGAATAAAAGGGGGAGCCATGCAAGCAGTCTGCAAAACCGAGGACATCGGCGAGGAAAGCGCCCGGGAATTCATGGTCGGCGAGCAGTCGGTGATCGTGGTGAAATTCGACGGCCAGTTCCATGCGTACCTGAACTGGTGTCCGCATCTGGGCATTGAACTGAACTTCATGCCCGACCAGTTCATGGACGACGACGGCCGTTTTCTGGTGTGCGCCAACCACGGCGCCCTGTTTGAACCGGAAAACGGCGCCTGCCTGTCCGGCCCGTGCAGTGGCGACAGCCTCACCGCGGTACCGCTGGATGTCCGCGACGGGGAAATCTGGGTGGGCAACGCCGAAGCCACCGCTTAACCGAGCATTCGTCATGACCGACCAGGAAGGCTCCACCCATCCGTTCGACGCCCTCACCCCGGACGTGATTCTCGACGCCGTGGACAGCGCCGGCTTCGTCACCGACGGCCGCCTGATGGGGCTCAACAGCTTCGAAAACCGGGTCTATCAGGTGGGGCTGGAAGAGACCACGCCGGTGGTGGTGAAGTTCTACCGGCCACAGCGCTGGAGCGACGCCCAGATTCTCGAGGAGCACGCCTTCAGCCGCTTCCTGCGCGAGCAGGAACTGCCGGTGGTGGCGCCCCTGGCCAACGACCGTGGCGAGACCCTGTTCTACCACGCCGGCTTCCGTTTCACGGTGTTCCCGCGCCAGGGCGGCCACGCCCCGGAGCTGGACAATCCGGACCATCTGCTGGTGCTGGGCCGCACCCTGGCCCGCTGGCACGCGGCCGGCAACGACCGCCCCTTCCAGACCCGCCCGGCCATCGACATCATCGCCGACTGCCGGGCCGCCGTGGACTACGTGAATCAGGGCGTGGTCGACCCCAACTTCTCGGGGCGCTACCGGGACCTGGGCGGGGCACTGATCGAGGCCATGGAGCAACGGCTGGACGGGATCACCTGGCAGGCCATCAACGTGCACGGCGATTGCCACACCGGCAATATTCTGTGGCGCGACGACCTGCCCCACTTCGTGGATCTGGACGACAGCGTGCGCGGCCCCGCCATGCAGGATCTGTGGATGCTGCTCTCCGGCGACGCGGAGGAGAACAGCCAGCAGCTGCGCACCCTGTCCGAGGGCTACGAAACCTTTCTGCCCTTTCCCTGGGAGCAGCGCCGCCTGATCGAGCCGCTACGGGCCCGGCGCATGCTGCGCCACAGCGCCTGGCTGGCGCAGCGCTGGGACGACCCGGCGTTCCCGCTGGCGTTCCCCTGGTTCGACTCGCCGCGCTACTGGCAGGACCACATCAATGATCTTGAGCAGGAACTGGCCACCATGCAGCGCCTGCTCGAGCCCTGACACCGTCAGGGCAGCACCACCGGCACCGGCGCATCCAGCACGAATTCGTCGGTGCTCATCCGCGTGCGCCAGGCCAGGATTTCCACCCCGGCACCCGCCGCCTCCCGCAGCAGCCGCCCGTACACCGGATCCACATCGTCGGCGGGCCCGGCGGAACGGGCGCCGCCGTGCTGCACACAGAAGAACAGCACCGCCCGGTGGCCCGCCCGCGCGGCGGTCATCAGGGTACGCAGATGCTTCTGTCCGCGCTCGGTCACCGAGTCGGGAAAGCGGATCTCGCCGCTGTCCGCCTCGCCCGGGGCCGGCCCCAGGGTCACGTTTTTGACCTCGATAAAGGTGTGCGGCGCGGCGCGATCACCCAGGGCCAGATCGAAGCGACTCTCGGCGAACGTCACTTCCCGCTCCACGCCGTCCGCCGGGGACAGGCCGTCGATACGGCCGGCGCTCAGCGCCTCGGCGACCAGGGCATTGGTGCGGCCGGTATTCACCCCCGCCCAGTAACCGTGCGCCACCCGCACCGCTTCCAGGGTGTGGCGGTATTTGCGCTTGGGGTTGCCGCTGTCGGAGATCAGCGCCGCCTGCTCCTGGCCGGGCAGCACGCAGTTTTTCATCGAGCCGGTGTTGGGGCAGTGCACCGTGGTCTCGCTGCCGTCGGGCAGACGTACATCGGCGAGAAAGCGCTTGTAGCGGCGCAGCAGCGTCACCTCGCGCAGAGGGGGATCAAATTTCACGGTCTCTCCAGATAGGCGCGCAGCCGCGCAAGGGCCTCGTGCAGACGGCTTTCCTCGCAGGTGTAGGCGAGTCGCAGATAGCGTTCGGGGTGATGGTGGGTGCCGAAATCCAGGCCCGGTGTCAGCGCCACCCCGGTGCGTTCCAGCAGGTCCCGGCAGAACGCGAAGCTGTCGTCGGTGTGAGCGCTCACATCCAGATACAGGTAGAAGGCGCCCTCGGCGCCGCCCACCACCGGCAGCCCCATGCCGGGCAGCGCCTCCATCAGCAGGGTGCGGCGCCGGTCGAGCAGCTGCCGCCGCTGCTCGGCGATCGCCAGGCTCTCCTCGCCGAAGGCGGCCATGGCGGCGTGCTGGGCCACCGTGGACGGCGCCAGAAACCAGTTCTGCGCCAGCCGCTCGATGGCCGGCACCCAGGCTTGCGGTGCCACCAGCCAGCCCAGCCGCCAGCCGGTCATGCCGAAGTACTTACTGAAGCTGTTGATCACCACCGCCTCGTCGCCGTGGCGCAGGACCGTATCCGCCGGCGCCCCGTAACAGAGCCCCTGATAAATCTCGTCCACCACCAGGGTACCGCCGCGCGCCGCGCAGTGGCGGGCCAGGCCCGCCAGCTCGGCGCCGTCGGTGCGGTTGCCGGTGGGGTTGTCCGGGCTGGCCACCATCGCCACCCGGGTGCGTTCGGTCCAGGCCGCCTCGAGGGTGTCGGCGGTCAGCCGGAAACCATCTTCGGGCCTCAACGGCAAGGGACGGGGCACGCCGCCGAACAGGGTCACGAACTGGCGGTTGCAGGGGTAGCCCGGGTCACACAGCAGCACCTCGTCACCGGCGTTCAACAGGGCGCCCATAATCAGCTGCAGCGCTCCCGAAGCGCCCGGCGTCACCACCACCTGGGCCGGACTCACCGGGGCGCCGAGCCGATCACGGTAGTCCTGGGCGATGGCGTCGCGCAGCGCGGGCAGCCCGGCGGCGGGCGTGTAACGCGTCTGGCCCCGGTCCAGGGCGCGCCGCGCCGCCTCCATGATCGGAGCGGCGCAGGGAAAGTCCGGCTCGCCCACTTCCAGGTGCAGAATGTCGTGGCCGGCGGCTTCCAGGGCCTGGGCCCGCTCCAGCAACGCCATGACATGGAACGGCGGCGCCTGTTCGGCAAGATGAGACAAGGTGGGACGGTTCAAGAAAAACCCCTTTCCTGTGGCCTGGGTGTCGTTATAATCCCGTGGTTTCGCCACGCAATGCGTGCGCGGGCAAGGGAACGCCCCCGCTTCGCAAGCCGCGTCAGCAGCGAATATCGCCGGAAAACCGCGACTGTGCTGAATAGTGACAAGGCTTGCAATAAAGCGGTAAGGTCGAAGGTTACACTATTATCTGTCCTGGATTGGGCGGCCCTGTGCAAGGGCGGCTGTCGCCTGCAGGGATCTGGGCTCTTAGGTAGCGAGTCGTGACTATGTTAAGGGAGTTGATCAAAATGGCCACCGGTAGCAAGAGCAAGAAGAAAACGGCCAGCAAGGCGGGCAGCGCGGCTTCTAAAAAAGCCACCACGAAGACGACGACGGCAAAAAAAGCGGTCGCCAAGAAAGCGGCCGTGAAGAAGGCCCCGGCTAAAAAAGCCGCCGCCAAGACCACGCCGAAACGCGCCGCCTCGAAATCAACCGGCAAAGCCGCCACGACCGCCGCCACCCGGAAACCCACAGCCACGAAAGCGGCCGCGAAAAAGACCGCCGCGAAAAAAGCCGCGGTAAAGAAAACGGCGGTAAAAAAGCCGACGGCGAAGAAGGCCACGGCAAAAAAAGCCGCCACCGCTCCGGCCGCGAAAAAGACCGCCAGCAAAAAGCCGGCGACTAAACCGGCGGCAAAAAAAGCCGCGGTGAAGAAGACCGCCACGAAAAAGCCCACGGCGAAGAAAGCCGCCGTGAAGAAAGCCGCGACCCGCAAACCGACGGCAACGCCGAAAACAACGGCCAAACAGAGCGCGGCCAAGAAGGCGCCGGCGAAAGCCGCCGCCAGCAAAGCCGCCAAGCCCGCCGCCAAAAAGGCGGCGGCGAAGAAAAGCACCGCTCGGAAGACTTCCGCCGCGCCGGCCACGAACCCCAATCGTCCGGCCTCCGCCCAACCGAGCAACAGTACGCGTTCCCCGGGAACCGCCAGGAGGGCCACCGGCAGCATGGACAGGCCGCCGTCCCGTTCTCCATCTTCCAATCAGGTGACATCCAAGGTGAAGAAATCCGCATCCTCCGCCACTAAGGCGGAAACGCTCATTCATGGTTTTACGCCTTACACGCCCAACCAAGGCGAGGAGTACATGAACGAAGCACAGCGCGCCCATTTCCGTCAGATTCTGCTGGCCTGGCGCCAGGAACTGATGGAAGAAGCCGACCGCACCATGCACCACCTCCAGGACGAAGTAGCCAACCTGCCGGACCCGGCCGACCGGGCCACCCAGGAAGAAGAATTCGCTCTGGAACTGCGCACCCGCGACCGCGAGCGCAAGCTTCTCAAGAAGATCGAAAAAGCACTCGATCAGATCGACAAGGACGATTACGGCTTCTGTGATGCCTGCGGCATCGAAATCGGCATCCGCCGCCTGGAAGCCCGCCCCACCGCCGAGCTCTGCATCGACTGCAAGGAACTGGCGGAAATCAAGGAAAAACAGCTGGCCGGGTGAACCGGCCGTACCGGGGGCGCTTTGCCCCCACGCCATCGGGGCCGCTGCACTTCGGCTCGCTGGTAACGGCGCTGGCCGGCTGGCTGGACGCCCGTTACCACGGCGGCCAGTGGCTGCTGCGCATCGACGATCTGGACCCGCCCCGCCAGCAACCGGGGGCGGTGGATACCATTCTGCGGCAACTGGACGCCTTTCATCTGCACTGGGACGGCGAGCCTGTCTATCAAAGCCGGCGCAGCGATCGCTATCAGCGGGCGGTGGACACCCTGCTGGCGGAGGGCAAGGCGTTTTACTGCACCCTGTCGCGCAAACAACTGAAAGCCCTGGATCACATCCACCCCGGACCCGCCGTGGCCCAGCCGCCGGGGCCGGACCGCGCGGTGCGTCTGGCGGTGCCCGACACGCCGCGGTGGCTTGACGACCGGCTGCAGGGCCGGGTGCACGCCGATCTGGCCCTGGAGGGCGGCGCCTTCGTGATACGCCGCCGCGACGGGCTGTTCGGCTATCAGTTGGCGTGCGCCCTGGACGACGCGGAGATGGGCATCACCGACGTGGTGCGCGGCAGCGACCTGCTGTCTTCCACCCTGCGCCAGCAGTGGGTGCTGGAGTGCCTGGGCAAGGCCGCGCCGTGCTACGCTCATCTGCCGGTGGTGATGGACCCGGCCGGGGGCAAGATGAGCAAGTCCGCCGGCGCCGCCGCGCTCGACAGCGAGCGGCCCGGCCACTTCCTGTTCACGGCGCTCGGCTATGTGGGGCTGACCCCGCCACCGGCCCTGCGCGACGCCGGCGTGGCGGCGCAACTGGCCTGGGCCCGGGCGAACTGGACACCGGCCCATCAGCCGGGCGGGCGCCGGCTGCCGCCACCCTCGATTTAGGACGCGATCATGTACACCGACCGGCTGCTGATCATTTTCATTCTCGGCACCTATCTGTTGTCGCCGTCGCTGATCGACTGGTGGAGCGAAGGCGGCCGCGCCTGGTACCGGCCCTATTTGGTCTGGCTGGGACTGATCGCATTGAGCTACTGGATCGCCAGGAGTCGGGATGTCGATGGCCTATAGTGTCAGCGATCTGATCCTGATCGCCGGCGCCTACCTGCTGTTTTTGTTCCTGGTGGCGTGGATCACCGAGAAGGGGTGGATCCCGGCGCGTCTGGTACGCCACCCGGCGGTCTATGTGTTTTCCCTGGGCGTCTACGCCAGTGCCTGGGCGATCTACGGCTCGGTGGGCTACGCCCACGACTACGGCTACAACTTTCTCGCCTACTTCCTCGGCATCTCCGGCGTGTTCCTGCTGGCGCCGATACTGCTGGCCCCGATCCTGCGGCTCACCACCACCTACCAGCTCAGCTCCCTGGCCGACTTGTTCGCGTTCCGCTACCGCAGCCGCCTGGCCGGCGCGCTGACCACCGTGATGATGGTGGTCGGCATGCTGCCGCTGCTGTCGATGCAGATCAAAGCGGTGGCGGAATCGATCCAGATTCTCACCGGCGAACCGGACCCGGCCTGGGTGGCGTTCTGGTTCTGCCTGTTGATCACACTGTTCGCGATCCTGTTCGGCGCCCGCCATGCCACCGCCCGCGAACGCCACGAAGGCCTGGTGGTGGCCATCGCCACCGAGTCCTTGATCAAGGTGGTGGCGTTCGCGGCGGTGGCGCTGATCGGTCTGTTCGGCGTATTCGACGGGCCCAGCGGCCTGGGCGTGTGGCTGGATCAGCACCCGGAGATGCTCTCGCGTCTCTACGCGCCGCTGCAGGACAACACCTGGCACAGCCTGATCATGGCGTTCTTCGTGTCCGCCGTGGTGATGCCGCACATGTTCCACATGGCGTTCACGGAGAACCTCAACCCGCGCGCCCTGGTGTCGGCGAGCTGGGGGCTGCCGCTGCTGTTTCTGGTGATGGCCCTCTGCGTGCCGATCATTCTCTGGGCGGCGCTGGCCAGCAACGCCACCACCTCGCCGGACTACTTCACCCTCGGCGTGGGCCTGGCCAACGGCGGCGGTGGCGCGGTGCTGGGGTACCTGGCCGGGCTGGCCGGCGCCAGCGGCATGCTGATCGTCGCCATCCTGTCGTTGTCGGGCATGTGCCTGAACCATCTGATCCTGCCCGCCAGCCCGCTCAATTCCGCCCAGGACCTGTACCGGAATCTGCTCTGGACCCGGCGCGTGCTGATCGCCGCGATCCTCGCCCTGGCCTACGTGTTCTACCGCCTGGCCGGGCCCAATCATTCGGCGGTGGAACTGGGCGTGCTGTCGTTCGTGGCCGCGCTGCAGTTCGTGCCCGGTCTGATCGGCACCCTGTTCTGGCCCTCCGGCAACCGCAACGGTCTGTACGCCGGCCTGTGCGCCGGTTTCGCGGTCTGGCTGGCGGCGCTGCTGCTGCCCATGGTCTACCCGGACTGGCACGCGCAACACCTGGTGGAAATGTTCGGCCTGCGCCGCGCCGAAGGCGCGGACCACTGGAACCAGGTGGCGATCGTGTCGGTGGTTCTCAACGGCGTGGTGTACGCGATTATCTCCATCGTCACGCCCATGTCCCGGTCCGAGCGCACCGCCGCCGAAGCCTGCGCGGTGGACAGCCTGCGCCGCCCCTACCGCTGGGATCTCAGCGCGCAGACCGTGGACGAGTTCGTGACCGCGCTGAGCGGGCCGCTGGGGCCCGGCACCGCCGCCCGGGAAGTGGACATGGCCCTCGGCGACCTGCAACTGAATGCCAACGAAACACGGCCCTATGCATTGCGGCGCCTGCGTGACCAGCTGGAGACCAACCTGTCCGGGTTGCTGGGGCCCTCCGTGGCCCATCAGCTGATGGACGACAACCTGCCCTACAAACCCCAGGACGGCGAATCCAGCGAGGACATCCAGTTCATCGAATCGCGCCTGGAGCAGTACCGTGACCGCCTCTCCGGCCTGGCGGCGGAGCTGGACAGCCTGCGCCGCTTCCACCGACAGACCCTGCTGGAGCTGCCCATGGGGGTGATTTCCCTGGGCGGCGACGGCGAGATCATCGGCTGGAACCGGGCGGTGGAACACCTCACCGGTATCGACGCCGAGCACACTATCGGGTCAAGACTGGCGCACCTGCCGGCGCCCTGGGGTGACCTGCTGTCGGAGTTCGGGCGCGGCGAAGCCATGCACGAGCCGCAGCGCCACCTGGAGGTGGACGGCCAGTCCCGCTGGGTCAGCCTGCATAAATCGCTAATTCAGAGCCCGGGCCCCAGCGAGCAGGCCGGCGGCCTGGTGCTGGTGCTGGAGGACATCACCGAACTGCGGCAAATGGAGTCCCACCTGGCCCACAACGAGCGCCTGGCGTCCATCGGCCGGCTGGCCGCGGGCGTGGCCCACGAGATCGGCAATCCGGTGACCGCCATCGCCTGCCTGGCGCAGAATCTGGACGGCGAATGCGACCGCGAGGAGCAGACCCTGAGCGCCAGCCAGATCATGGAGCAGACCCGCCGCATCACCCGCATCGTCGAATCCCTGGTCACGTTCAGCCACTCCGGCGGCCTGCGCGATACCATTCAGGGCCCGGTGAACGTGGCCGCCACCGCCGCGGAGGCCATTGCGCTGCTGCTGCTGGACCCGGACCATCGGGCGCAGCGCTTTGAGAACCACTGCGCCCCGGACCTGGAAGTGGTCGGTGACCCACAACGTCTGCTGCAGGTGTTCGTCAACCTGCTCGGCAACGCGGCGGACGCCAGCGAGCCGGCGGACCCGATCCAGGTGCGCAGTGAAGACCACGGCGACAAGGTGCGTATCCAGGTGGAGGACCACGGTCACGGCATTCCCGGGGAATTGCGCACCGCCCTGTTCGAGCCGTTTGTTACCAGCAAGCCGCCCGGCAGAGGGACGGGGCTGGGTCTGGCGCTGGTTTACAGTATTATCGAGGACCACCACGGCACGGTATGGGTGGAGAGCCCCATCGACGGCGACCGTGGAACCCGCTTTATCATCGAGCTGCCGCGCTTCACCGCCGGCGCCTTGAGCACGCATTAAAAAAGGAACGGCACCATGAGCCATATCCTGATCGTTGAAGACGAGCCGGTGATTCGCGGCGCCCTGCGCAAACTACTGGAACGGCACGATCACTCCGTGGCTGAGGCGGAATCCGTGGAGCAGGCCCGCGAGAACGGCCTCACCCAGTGCGACCTGATCATCAGCGACCTGCGTTTGCCCGGCGAGCCCGGCACCGCGCTGATCGAGCTGGCGGCGCCGGTGCCGGTGCTGATCATGACCAGCTACGCCAGCCTGCGGTCAGCGGTGGACGCCATGCGCGAAGGCGCCGTGGATTACATTCCCAAGCCTTTCGATCACGACGAAATGCTGATGTCGGTGCAGCGGGTGCTCAAGGAAAGCCGCATCAACCGGGGCAACCAGGCGCTGCGCCAGGATATGGAGCGCACTTACCCGGTTCGCTCCATGATCGGCGACTGCGAGCCGATGCGCGATCTCAAGCACCGCATCAGCCGCGTCGGCCCCACCGACACCCCGGTGCTGATTCTCGGCGAGGCCGGCACCGGCAAGGAGCTCACCGCCCGCGCCCTGCACGAGCACAGCGAGCGCGCCGCCGCGCCGCTGGTAACGGTGCACTGCGCCGCCCTGCCCAAGACCCTGCAACTGGAGGAACTGTTCGGCAGCGACAGCCAGCCCGGCCGCATCGAGAACGCCGACGGCGGCACTTTCTTTCTCGACGAAGTGGGCGAGCTGTCCAACGAGGCGCAAAGCCGCCTGCTGACCCTGCTGGAACAAGGGGAGATACACCGCCAGGGCTCGCTGTCGCCGCGCCGTGTGGACGTGCGCGTCATCGCCAGCAGCCAGATGGACCTGCCCGCCCGGGTCACCGACGGCCGCTTCCGCGAGGACCTCTACTACCGCCTCAACGTGATGGAGCTGGAGCTGCCGCCGCTGCGCGAACGCGAGGACGACATCGAGCAACTGGCCGCCACCCTGCTCACCCGCAGCTGCGAAAAACTCAGCCGGGGCGCGCTCTACTTCACCGACGCCGCGCTCGCCGCCATGCGCGCCTACAGCTGGCCGGGCAACGTGCGTGAGCTGGAAAACGTGATCGAGCGGGCGGTGATCCTCACCGAAGAGGACGGCATCGGCCCCGCGCAGCTGGGCCTGAACCCCAACCGCACCCCGCAGCGGGTCAGCCGGGCCAGCCTGGACCCCTCCGAGGACCTCTCCCTGGAGGACTATTTCACCCGCTTCGTGCTGGAAAACCAGGACAGCATGACCGAGACCGAGCTGGCCCAGAAGCTGGGGATCAGCCGCAAAAGCCTGTGGGAACGCCGGCAACGCCTGGGCATTCCACGGCGCAAGAGCACCCGCCGCTGAATTTCAGTGCTTGCCTTTGCGGTTTCAATCAGTGCGGGACGGAGCCGGGAGGGGTGTTACCCCAGAAGTGTTACCTTACTACACAGGCCGGTAACAGGTGTGCTACCGCGCCGGAGCTTATAACTGTTCACATTTCTTCATTTTTTTATAAGTTATTGATTTCAAAGGGTTTAACAACTTGTTGCAATGGAAAAACCATCCATGCACTATGAATCCCACGCCACATAAGGAAAACAACAACGGCGTTAAGGCTCATAATAAGAACAAGAAAAGAAGAAGAATAAACTTGGAGCCAAAACAAAATGCCGTAACAAAAATTGGTTATGGCGCAAGGCAGAAAAAAACACAAACAATAACAACAACAGAATCAGCGCATAGGGGATCACAACCGAGGTTGTGGTCCCTTTTTACTTTCCGGGCCCGCCATCGCGCCTACGCCCGGCGGACCGCCCGCCCTTTCTCCAGATCGAATAACCGGCCCGTGGCAAAAAGTGCTACCATGCCGCCTTTCATTCCGTCAGGACGTTTTTTGCTCAATGGCACGTAACCTTTCACCGAGGCTTAAAAGCGCCCTTACCTGGCTTGTCATGCCCGTGGTCTGGGCCGACGCAATTCTTACCTGGGCCCTGGCCCGGCTCGCCGGCATCGTCACCTACCCGCTACGCCTGCTGGGCCGCCCTCTGAAAACATTGACCGCCGTGGCGGGCAAAGGTTCCGGCGGCGGCACCGCTCTGCCCGAGGCGCGGATCATACCCCGCGACCAGCATCCGATCTCCCGCAAGCAGATCTCCAGAGCGGCGCTTAACGTGCTGTATGGGTTGCACGAGCAGGGTTTTCAAGCCTATCTGGTGGGCGGCTGTCTGCGCGACCTGCTGTGCGGCCGCGAGCCCAAGGACTTCGACGTGGTCACCGACGCCACGCCGGAGCAGGTTCAGCGCCTGTTCAAACGCAGCCGGATCATCGGCCGCCGCTTCCAGATCGTGCACGTGCGTTTCGGCCGCGAGGTGATCGAAGTCTCCACCTTCCGCGCCTTTCAGCGGGACGACCAGGCCCTCGACCGCGACCAGCACTCCGCCCACGAAGAGACCGGGCTGGTGCTCCGCGACAATACCTGGGGCAGCATCGAGGAAGACGCCCTGCGGCGCGACTTCACCATCAACGCGCTCTACTACAACATCGCCGACTTCGCCCTCTACGACTTCGTCGGCAGCCGGCGCGCCATCGAGCGCGGCGAGATCAGCCTGATCGGCGACCCCGAACAGCGCTACCGGGAAGACCCGGTGCGCATGCTGCGCGCGGCCCGCTTCGCCGCCAAGCTGGGCTTCCGGCTGGACCAGAAGGCGAGCCGCAAGATTCCCGAACTGGCCGAGCTGCTGCTGCAGGTGCCGCCGGCGCGGCTGTTCGACGAGGTGCTGAAACTGTTCCTCAGCGGCCACGCCCGGGCCTCCTTGCAGCAACTCCAGGAGCTGGGCCTGTTCCACTTCCTGTTCCCGGAAACCGACCGCAGCCTGAAGGGCCCCCAGGGCAAGGTCTGGGAGAAGCTGATTCTGGCCGCCATGGACAACACCGACCGGCGGCTGGCGCAGGATAAACCGGTGACGCCGGCGTTCATTTTCGCCGTGCTGCTGTGGCCGGTGACCGTGGCGCGCCTGGAAAAGCTGCGCGCCGACGGCATGCCGCCGGCCCCGGCGCTGCACAAGGCCGCCGGCTGGGCCCTGAACCAGCAGGTTCAGCACACCGCCATTCCGCGCCGCTTCTCCACCGTGATGCGCGAAATGTGGGACCTGCAGGACCGGCTGCCGCGCCGTGGCGGACGCCGCGCCGAGGCGCTGGTGCAGCACCCCCGTTTCCGGGCCGCCTATGATTTCCTGCTGCTGCGCGAACAGGCCGGTGAACTGCCCGCCGGCCTGGGTGACTGGTGGACACGCTACCAGGAGGCCGACGAGGAGCAGCGCGAAGCGATGGTGCAGGCGCTCGGCCCCAACCAGGGCGCCGGCAGCGGCGGCAAGCGCCGCCGGCGCCGGCGCAAACCCGCCAACAGCCAAGGCTGACGGCGCATGGTGGTGATCGGGCTGGGCGGCAATCTGGCGGATCCCCGCCGGCGCCTGTGCCGCGCCCTGGAGGCGCTGGCCGCGCTGCCGGAGACCCGGCTGGTGGGCCATTCCGACCTCTACGGCAGCGCCCCGGTGGGGCCCCAGGACCAGCCCGACTTCATCAACGCGGTGGCGGCCCTGGAAACCACGCTGGCCCCGCTGACCCTGCTGGACGCCTTGCAACAGCTGGAAAACGACGCCGGTCGCGAGCGGCACCGGCACTGGGGCGAGCGCACCCTGGATCTGGACATCCTGTTATGGGATCACCGAACCCTCGACCTGCCCCGCCTCACCGTCCCGCACCCGGAGCTCACGCGGCGCGCTTTCGTGATCGGCCCGCTGGTCGACCTGCTGCCCGATTGCCGCTTGCCGGACGGCACTCCGGTGGCCGACTATTGGCCTGCGGTCGCCGCCCAGCCACTGCAGCGCCTGCACTGCCTGGAGGAGAACCACTTTGCTGACCGAACGCATTAACCGTCTGCGCGACAACGGCGAACTGCCCCGTTTCATCGCCGTGGAAGGCCCCATCGGCGCCGGCAAAACCACCCTGGCGCAGCGCCTGGCGGACACCTTCGGCTTCGACACCCTGTTCGAGCGCGCCGACGACAACCCGTTTCTGACCCGCTTCTATCAGGACCCGGCCCGCTTCGCCCTGCAGACCGAGCTGTTTTTCCTGTTTCAGCGCGCCGACCAGTTGCGCGAGCTTCGCCAGCAGGACCTGTTTTCCGGCCCGCGGGTGGCGGATTTCCTGGTCGACAAGAACCGTCTGTTCGCCGAGGTCAATCTCGACGAGGACGAGTTCGCGCTCTATGACAACGTCTACCAGCACATGCTGATCGACGCCCCGGTACCCGACCTGGTGATCTACCTGCAGGCGCCCACGCCGGTACTGCGCCAGCGGGTGCTGAAACGGGGCCACGCCTTCGAGCAGCGCATCGACCCGGGCTACCTGGACCGCCTCAACGACGCCTACACCCGCTTCTTCCACTTCTACGACCGGGCCCCGCTGCTGATCGTCAACGCGGCGGAAATCGATCTGGTCAGCGGTGACGCGGACTACCAGCAACTGGTGGCCGAGTTGCTGGACATCCGCACCGGGCGCCACTATTTTAACCCCCGGCCGCTGGTCTAAACGCAGTTTCCCGGGGGAAGACACCCATGCCCGTTACCATCCGCACCCTTAACAAGCGTAAGCAGGACGGCGAGAAGTTCTCCATGCTGACCGCCTACGACGCCACCTTCGCGCGTCTGATCAGCGAAGCGGGCGTGGACGCCATTCTGATCGGCGACTCCCTGGGCAATGTAATCCAGGGCCGTGACAGCACCGTGCCGGTGACCCTGGAAAACATGGTCTACCACACGGAGTGCGTGGCCCGCGGTAACCAGGGCAGTCTGGTGCTGGCCGACGTGCCCTTCCTGGGCGCCGCCACGCTGGACCGTATTCTCGAGGCCAGCGGCGCGCTGATGCAGGCCGGCGCCAACATGGTCAAGCTGGAAGGCGGCGCCTGGCTGGCCGAGGCGGTGACGGTGCTTAAACGCAACGGCGTCCCGGCCTGCGTGCATCTGGGCCTGACCCCGCAGGCGGTCAATGCCTTCGGCGGCTACCGGGTCCAGGGCAAGGACGAGCAGGGTGCGCGCGAACTGCTGGAAGCGGCCGTGACCCTGGAGCGGGCCGGCGCCGCCATGCTCCTTCTGGAGTGCGTGCCCCGTGCCCTGAGCGAGTCGATCACCAACGCCGTGAACATTCCGGTGACCGGTATCGGCGCCGCCCCCGAGTGCGATGGCCAGGTGCTGGTGATGCACGACATGCTCGGGCTCAATGCCAGTCCGGCCCGCTTTGTGAAGGACTTCATGGCGGAGGCCGGCGGCGACGTGAGCGCGGCGTTCCGCGCCTACGACCGGGCCGTCAAGGACGGCCAGTTCCCCGCCAAACAGCACTGCTTCTGATCACCATGGAATTGCTGCATACCGTCGCCGAGGTGCGCGAGCGCGTGCGCCAGTGGCGCCAGGCCGGAAAGCGGGTGGGCTTCGTGCCCACCATGGGCAACCTGCATGACGGGCACCTGAGTCTGGTGCGCGAGGCCCAGCGCCACAGCGACGAGGTGGTGGTGTCGATTTTCGTCAACCCCACCCAGTTCGGTCCCAATGAGGACTTCGACGCCTATCCGCGCACCCTGGACGCGGACTGCGCCCAGCTGCGCGACGCCGGAGTGGCCATGGCGTTCGCCCCGCCGGTGGAAGAAATCTACCCGCTGGGGGCGAACCGGACCTGGGTGGACGTGGACGCCCTGGGCGATTACCTGTGCGGCGCCGACCGGCCCGGGCATTTCCGGGGCGTGACCACGGTGGTAAGCAAATTATTCAATATCGTTCAGCCTGATCTGGCGGTGTTCGGCGAGAAGGATTTCCAGCAACTGGCGGTGATCCGCCGCATGGTGGCGGAATTGCTGATACCGGTGCGCGTGATCGGCGCCGCCACCGACCGCGAGCCGGACGGCCTGGCGCGCAGCTCCCGGAACGGCTTTCTCACCGCCGAGGAGCGCACCAGAGCCCCGCTTCTCCAGCAGCACCTGCAGGAGGCGCGGCGCGCCATCGAAGCCGGAGAGCGGGACTACCGGGCCCTGGAGCAGCGTCTGGCGGCGTCGCTCGCCGCCCAGGGCTTTGACGTCGATTACATCACCGTGGCCAACGCCGACAGCCTGGCCCCCGCCGGCCCCGGCGACCGCTCCCTGGTGGTCGCGGCGGCGGCGCGCCTGGGACGCCCCCGATTGATCGACAATGTGACCGTGAAATTGGCCGAGACTGGCCTATAATGCCGCGTTCAGCGTCGGCTCAGGGCACGGGTTGCCCCGCACCGGTTTTATTGTATGTGACCGGTGATTCATGCATACTGCCGCCCCCCTGTCAGCGGCCGTTATTCAGTGCCCGTGCAAGGGTTGTTTAGAGAGGTACCAACATGCAGTGCACCATGCTGAAAGCCAAGTTGCACCAGGCCCGCGTGACCCACGCGGAACTTGAGTACGAAGGCTCCTGCGCCATCGACGGCCGTCTTATGGACATGGCCGGCATCCTTGAGTACGAGCAGATCCAGATTTACAACCTGGATAATGGCGAGCGCTTCGAAACCTACGCGATCCGCGGCGAAGAGGGTTCGAAGATGATTTCCGTGAACGGCGCCGCCGCCCACAAGGCGCAGCCCGGGCACCGCGTGATCATCTGCGCCTACGCCAACTATTCCAGCTCCGAGCTGATCAATTATAAGCCCCGTCTGATTTACATGGACGAGGGCAACGAGGTTAAAGGGACCAGCAACGCTATCCCGGTGCAGGTGGCCTGAGCCGCCCGCGCCACCTCGCCCTGAACGCCGGCCCCGAGCCGGCGTTTTTGTGTCCGATCCCCCGATACTATCCCCTCCCCGGGCGTGTATCTCTTCGCCTTTGGTAGTAGACGTCCCTTTCCGGCCCCGGCTAGCGGTACACTGTCCTTAATGGCATTTGATAAGCCGGTCTTTAGACAATAGTTTAATTCCAGGCGTATCGCCGTTGGCACGATAATACGGCGCCGTATTACCCCCGCGACTTCAGGGCGGGGCGGCCAGACAATAAACATCAGCGGGCAGTACGAAGGAGGCTGACATGTCCGAGCACAAGACCTACCCGGTTCCGGAGGCGTTTAAACGCCAGACACTGATGGATCGGCAAACCTATGATCGCTGGTATCAGCAATCCATCGACGATCCCGATACGTTCTGGGCCGAGCGCGCGGACCAACTGCTCGACTGGAAAACCCGCTGGGACACGGTCAGCGACTGGGACTTCAAGGAGGGCCGCGCGGCCTGGTTCCAGGGCGGCAAGCTCAACGCCTGTTACAACTGCGTCGACCGCCACCTGCCCAAGCGCGCCCAGCAAACCGCCATCATCTGGGAGGGCGACGAGCCCGACCAGGAAAAGCACATCACCTACCAGGAACTGTTCGAGCAGGTGTCGCGCCTGGCCAACGCCCTGAAGGACCGCGGTGTGAAAAAAGGCGACCGGGTGGTGATCTACATGCCGATGATCCCGGAAGCGGCCTACGCCATGCTCGCCTGCGCCCGCATCGGCGCGATTCACTCGGTGGTGTTCGGCGGCTTCTCGCCGGAAGCCCTCAAGGACCGCATNCAGAACGCCGGCGCCTGCGCGCTGATCACCGCCGACGAAGGCGTGCGCGGCGGCAAGGTGGTGGCNCTGAAAGCCAATGCCGACAAGGCCCTGAGCGGCTGCGACTCGGTCCACACCTGCCTGGTGGTGGAGCGCACCGGCGGTGATATCGACTGGGACGACCAGCGCGATATCTGGTACCACGAGGCGCTCGCCAAGGCGGACGCGAACTGCGAACCGGAATGGGTCGACAGCGAGGACCCGCTGTTTACCCTGTACACCTCCGGCTCCACCGGCAAGCCCAAGGGCGTGGTGCACACCACCGCCGGCTATCTGCTGCAGAGTGCCCTGACCCACAAATACGTGTTCGACTACCAGGAAGGCGACATCTACTGGTGCACCGCCGACGTGGGCTGGATCACCGGCCACAGCTACATCGTCTACGGGCCGCTGGCCAACGGCGCCACCACCCTGATGTTCGAGGGCGTGCCCACCTACCCGGACGCCTCCCGCCACTGGCAGGTGGTGGACAAGCACAAGGTCAACATCTACTACACCGCGCCCACCGCCATCCGCGCCNTGATGGGCCAGGGCGACGAGCCGGTGACCAAGACCGACCGCTCCAGCCTGAAACTGCTGGGCACCGTGGGCGAGCCGATCAACCCGGAAGCCTGGCAGTGGTACCACAAGGTGGTGGGCGAGGAACGCTGCCCGATCGTCGATACCTGGTGGCAGACCGAGACCGGCGCCATCATGATCGCGCCCCTGCCCGGCGCGGTGGACCTGAAGCCCGGCTCCGCCACCTTGCCCATGTTCGGCGTGCAGCCCGGTCTGATGGACCCGGACGGCAAGGAACTGGAAGGCGCCACCTCCGGGAACCTGGTGATCAAGGCCAGCTGGCCGAGCCAGATCCGCACCGTCTACGGCGACCACCAGCGCATGATCGACACCTACTTCAGCGCCTACCCCGGCTATTACTTCACCGGCGACGGCGCCCGACGTGACGAGGACGGCTACTGGTGGATCACCGGCCGGGTGGACGACGTGCTGAACGTCTCCGGGCACCGGTTGGGCACCGCCGAGATCGAGTCGGCGCTGGTGCTGCACAAGAGCATCTCCGAGGCCGCCGTGGTGGGTTACCAGCACGACGTCAAGGGTCAGGGCATCTACGCCTATGTGTCGCTGATGCGCGGCGCCGAGGGCAGCGAGGACCTGATCAAGGAGCTGCGCGATCTGGTCACCCAGGAAATCGGCCCGATCGCCAAGCCGGATCTGATTCACTTCGCCCCCGGCCTGCCCAAGACCCGCTCCGGCAAGATCATGCGGCGCATTCTGCGCAAGATCGCCGCCGACGAGCTGGACAGCCTGGGCGACACCTCCACCCTGGCGGACCCGGGCGTGGTGGACGAGCTGATTAAAACCCGCAAGAACAACGGCGACCGCTGAGGCTCCGCCGTGATAACGAAAAAGGCGGCCCCGGGGCCGCCTTTTTTTATGGTTCATCGCGCTGTAGCGGGAATGCTGATGCTCCCCATCGGGGCGAGCGGCGAGACGGTGATAAAAAAACCCGCCGAAGCGGGTCTTTTCAGTCCTGACGAAGCCCGGAGAGATCAGCTCTCCTTGGCTTCCTTCATGGACAGCTTGATGCGGCCACGCTGGTCCACATCGAGGACCTTCACCTTGATGATGTCGCCCTCGTTGACGTAGTCGGACACCTTCTCCACGCGCTCTTCGGCGATCTGGGAGATGTGCAGCAGGCCTTCGGTGCCGGGCATGATCTGCACGAAGGCACCGAAGTCCACCACGCGCATGACCTTGCCTTCGTAGATCTTGTCGATCTCCGCCTCGGCGGTGAGCTCTTCCACGCGACGCTTGGCTTCCAGGGCCGCCTCGCGGGTTTCGCCGTAGATCTTCACGCTGCCGTCGTCTTCCAGGTCGATGGTGCACCCGGTTTCGTCGGTGAGGCCGCGGATGGTGGCGCCGCCCTTGCCGATCACGTCACGGATTTTCTCCGGGTTGATCTTCAGGGTGAGCAGGGTGGGCGCGTTGTCGGACACCTGGGCACGGGACTCGGAAATCGCCTTGGCCATCTCGCCGAGAATGTGCAGCCGGCCTTCCTGGGCCTGCTCCAGCGCCTTCTCCATGATCTCCTCGGTGATGCCCTCGATCTTGATGTCCATCTGCAGGGCGGTCACGCCGCGGGCGGTACCGGCCACCTTGAAGTCCATGTCGCCGAGGTGATCCTCGTCACCGAGGATGTCGGACAGCACCGCGAAGCGGCCGTCCTCTTCCTTGACCAGGCCCATGGCGATGCCGGCCACCGGGGCGGTCAGCGGTACGCCGGCGTCCATCAGCGCCATGGAGGTGCCGCACACCGACGCCATGGAGGAGGAGCCGTTGGATTCGGTGATTTCGGACACCACGCGGATCGAGTACGGGAACTGCTTCTCGTCGGGCACCACCGCCTCGACGCCACGGCGGGCGAGACGGCCGTGGCCGATTTCGCGACGCTTGGGGCTGCCGATCATGCCGGTTTCACCGACGCAGTACGGGGGGAAGTTGTACTGCAGCATGAAGTGGTCCTGGCGGGACCCTTCCAGCGCGTCGATGAACTGGGCATCACGCATACCGCCCAGGGTGGCGGTGACGATCGCCTGGGTCTCGCCGCGGGTGAACAGCGCGGAACCGTGGGTTTTCTTGAGGAAACCCACCTTGCATTCGATCGGACGCACCGCGTTCAGGGCACGGCCGTCGATACGCGGCTTGCCGGAGACCACCGCCTCGCGCACCACGTTCTTTTCCACCTTGCCGAACAGGTCCTTCACTTCGCCGGCTTCCGGCGCGCCTTCCTCTTCGGTGGCGAACTCGGCCACACAGGCGTCGCGCAGCTCGCCGACTTTCTGCTGGCGGGCCATCTTGTCGGTGATGGTGTAGGCGTCCGCCAGAGCGGCTTCGTACTTGCCCTTGATGGCGTTCTTCAGCTCGGTGTTCTCTTCAGCCGGCTGCCACTCCCAGGCGGGGGTGCCCACTTCGGAGGCGAACTCGTTGATCGCCTGGATCAGCCCCTGCATTTCCTGGTGGCCGAACAGCACCGCGCCCAGCATCTGGTCTTCGCTGAGCTCCTGGGCTTCGGATTCCACCATCAGCACGGCGGCTTCGGTGCCGGCGACCACCAGGTTGAGGGCGGACTCTTCCAGCTCGGAGTAGGTCGGGTTGAGCAGGTACAGGCCGTCCTTGAAACCCACCCGCGCCGCGCCGATGGGGCCGCTGAACGGAATGCCCGAGATCGCCAGGGCGGCGGAGGTGCCGATCATGGCGGCGATATCCGGATCCTGGTTCTTGTCCGAGGACATGACCGTGGCCACGATCTGGACTTCGTTCATGAAGCCCTTGGGAAACAGCGGGCGAATCGGCCGGTCGATCAGGCGGCAGGTCAGGGTCTCTTTCTCGCTGGGACGACCTTCACGCTTGAAGAAACCGCCGGGAATGCGGCCGGTGGCGTAGGTCTTTTCCTGGTAGTTCACGGTGAGGGGGAAGAAGGGCTTGTTGGGATCGGCTTCTTTTTTGCCGACCACGGTGACCAGCACCTGGGTGTCACCGATGGTGACCATGACGGCGGCGGTGGCCTGGCGGGCGATCTGCCCGGTTTCCAGAATAACGGTGTCACCGCCGTATTGAATCTCTTTACGCACTATATTGAACATATCGCTTCTCGTCTCTTGTCTCGTCTCGTCTTTCGTCTTTTCGCTTTATCATCGCGTGCCGGGGCATCATAACCCTGCCCCCAAAACAACAGAAGCCCGGCACCGGGCCGAGCTTCCGTTTCAATCACCGGTCACACCGGGGCCTGCTTAGCGGCGCAGGCCCAGACGTTCGATCAACTTCAGATAGCGGTCGCGGTTTTTGCCGGCCAGGTAGTCCAGCAGCTTACGACGCTGGTTAACCATGCGGATCAGGCCGCGACGGCTGTGGTGATCCTTGTGGTGATCCTTGAAGTGACCCTGAAGCTGGTTGATGTTCTCGGACAGCAGGGCAACCTGCACTTCCGGGGAACCGGTATCACCTTCCTTCTGGGCAAATTCCTTCAGGATTCGTGCTTTTTGCTCGGTGGTCAAAGCCATTTTTTCGCTCCAATATGCGGTTAAGTCGCGGTCGGCCGCGCATATTTACAGCCGCCGCCCTCGTTGAAGGCTGACCCTCGGTCAGCCGGATACCAGACGACGCGGCGCGATGCGCCCGTCTTCCAGCACTTCACCGACGCCCATGAAGGCACCGGTGGAAGCTTCGTAAATACTCACCCAGCCGTCCAGGGGACGGTCACTGGTCATTACCGGCTGGCCCTGGCGCAGGTAGTGCGCGGCGCTCTCGGCCAGCTGAACGCGCGGCCAGTCTGCCACGCTGGTCGATAAAGGCAAGAGCAATTCGTCCAGGGCCTCGAAACCGCCCTCCGCCTTGATCTCGCCGAGCTGCTCCAGGGTCAGCATGCGCTCCGTCGGGTAGGGCCCCGCGGAAAGCCGGCGCAGCGCGGCCACATGGCCGCCGCAGCCCAGCGCCTCGCCGAGATCCTCCACCAGCGAGCGCACATAGGTGCCTTTCGAGCAGGCCACCTCGAAATCCACCCGATCGCCCTCTTCCAGGCGCACGTCCTTGATTTCGTGGATGGTCACCGGGCGCGGCTGGCGCTCCACGGTGATGCCTTCACGGGCCAGCTTGTAAAGCGGCGTGCCCTGGTGCTTGATCGCCGAGTACATACTGGGGATCTGCTCGATGTCGCCGAGAAACCGCTCCAGCGCCTCGGCCACCTGCCCCTCGGTCACGTTCACCGGGCGGGTCTCGCGCACTTCGCCGTCCGCGTCACCGGTTTCCGTGGCCACGCCCAACTGCGCGGTGACCCGGTAGCGCTTGTCCGCGTCCAGCAGGAACTGGCTGAACTTGGTCGCCTCGCCGAAACAGATCGGCAGCATGCCGGTGGCCAGCGGATCCAGGCTGCCGGTGTGCCCGGCCTTGGCCGCGGCGAACATTTTCTTGGCCATTTGCAGGGCCCCGTTGCTGGTCACGCCCTGGGACTTGTCCAGCAACAGAATACCATTCAGATCACGACCTCCACGGCGCCGTTTTCCCACTGTCTTCGCTCCGTGATCAATCGTTCTTGGTGTCGTCGTCGTCCTGATCGGGACGCAATTCCCGATCCTCGGCGCGCGCCTCGTCGATCAGCTGCGACAGCTCCGAGGCGCGCTCCGGTGTTTCGTCGTAATGAAAGCGCAATTTCGGCGTGGTGCGGGTGTTGAGGGTCTGCGCCAGCGAGCTGCGCAGGAAGCCGGCGGCGCCGGTGAGCACCTTCTCGGCCTCGTAGCCCGCTTCGGCCCCCTCACCCAACAAGGTAAAATAGACATCGGAGTAGGACAGATCCCGGGATACGGTCACGTCCTGCACCGTCACCAGCCCCACGCGCGGATCCTTCAGCTGAAACTGAAGCAACCGCGACAGCTCACGCTGAATCTGATCCGCGATGCGGTCGGTACGCTGAAAACCACTGGGGCGGCGATGACGGCTCATAACGAGGGCGCACTCAGAGAGAGCGCGCCACCTCCTTCACTTCGAACACTTCGATCTTGTCGCCGGCCTTGACGTCGTTGTAGCTCTTCACGGCGATACCACACTCGACGCCGTTGCGGACTTCCTGGACGTCGTCCTTGAAGCGGCGCAGGGATTCCAGCTCGCCCTCGAACACCACCACGTCGTCGCGCAGCACGCGGATCGGGCGGTTCCGGTACAGGGTGCCTTCCACCACCATACAGCCGGCCACGGCGCCGAACTTGGAGGAGCGGAACACGTCGCGGACTTCCGCCACGCCGAGGATCTCCTCGCGCTTCTCCGGTGCCAGCAAGCCGCTCATGGCCTGTTTGACGTCATCGATCAGCTCGTAGATGACGCTGTAGTAACGCAGGTCGATACCTTCCTGCTCGCACAGGCGCTTGGCCTTGGAGTCGGCGCGCACGTTGAAGCCCAGCAGCACCGCCTCGCTGGTGATCGCCAGGTTGACGTCGGACTCGTTGATCGCGCCGACGCCGGAGGAGACCAGGCTCACCTTCACTTCGTCGGTGGACAGGTCGTGCAGGGCGCCGACCAGCGCTTCCAGGGAACCGCGCACGTCGGTCTTGAGCACGATGTTGACCTGGCTGGCTTCCTTGCTGCCCATGTTCTCGAACAGGTTTTCCAGCTTGGAGGCCTGCTGACGCTTGAGCTTGAGATCGCGGTCGCGGTCCTGACGGAACTCCGCCACTTCGCGGGCCTTCTTCTCGTCGGGCACCACCTGAATCTGCTCGCCGGCTTCCGGCGCGCCGTCCAGGCCCAGCACTTCCACCGGAATGGACGGACCGGCCTTCTTGACCTGCTGCCCGGTCTCGTCGACCAGGGCGCGGACGCGGCCGTAGTGGGCGCCGGCCAGCAGCATGTCGCCGACCTGCAGCTCACCGGACTGCACCAGCACCGAGGCCACGGTACCGCGACCCTTCTCGATGCGGGATTCGATCACCACACCGCCGGCCGGGCCGGTGGCGGGGGCGCGCAGTTCCAGCAGCTCGGACTGCAGCAGGACCGCGTCCAGCAGCTCGTCGATACCCTGACCGGAGTGCGCGGATACGTTCACGAACTGGTACTCGCCGCCCCACTCTTCCGGGATCACATCCTTGCCGGCCAGCTCGGTTTTAACCCGATCCAGGTCCGCGTTTTCCTTGTCGATCTTGTTGACCGCGATGATCAGCGGGATACCCGCCGCCTTCGCGTGGTTGATCGCTTCCTCGGTCTGCGGCATCACGCCGTCGTCCGCGGCCACCACGATGATCGCGATGTCCGTCGCCTGGGCACCGCGCGCCCGCATGGCGGTGAACGCCGCGTGGCCCGGGGTATCCAGGAAGGTGATCATGCCCTTCTCGTGCTGCACGTGGTAGGCGCCGATGTGCTGGGTAATGCCGCCGGCTTCACCGGCCGCCACCTTGGCCTTGCGGATGTAGTCCAGCAGCGAGGTCTTGCCGTGGTCGACGTGGCCCATGATGGTCACGACCGGCGCGCGCGGTTTTTCCTCGATGCCGGTGTAATCCACCAGATCCGCCAGATCGTCTTCCAGCGCCTCTTCCTCGCCTTTCACCAGCTTGGGCGTGTGGCCCATTTCCTCGGTGAGCAGTACCGCCGTTTCCTGGTCGATGTACTGATTGACGGTGGCCATTTCACCCATCTTCATCATTGCTTTGATGAGTTCCTTGGCCTTGATGTTCATCCGCTGGGCCAGCTCAGCCACGGTGATGGTTTCGGGAATCTCTACGTCGTATACCATTTTCTCCGTGGGGCTCTTGAACCCGTGCTGTTTGTTCATGGAGCTGCGCATCTGGCCATGGGCCACGCCGACCGAGCCCTTCTTGCGACGGCGGCGGCGGGACTGACGCTCCTCGGTGCGATAACCGGCTTCAACGGCATCACGGACGATGGAGGACCCTTTGTCGTCCTCCTCTTCTGTCTTTTCGGGCTCCGGCTCACCGCCGCGCTTCTCCAGCTCCTCGGCGATGCGCTTGGCTTCCTCGGCGGTGCGGCGGGCGGCCTCTTCCTCGGCTTTCTTGCGGGTCTCCGCCTCCTGCTTGCGGCGCGCCTCCTCGGCTTCACGCTGCTTGCGCTCTTCCTCTTCGCGCTGGGCACGCTGCTCGGGGGTCTCTTCCTTCGCCACTTTCTTGGTGGACGCCTTGGGCACGGAGGTACGCTTGGTCTTCTCCTGGCTGGCTTTCTCTTCGCCGGCCTGGCGCTCCTGCTCGGCGCGCGCCTTGGCCTCCTGCTCGCGGCGAAGGGCGTCTTCCTCTTCCGCCTTGCGCTTGGCTTCCTCTTCCTCGGCCTTGCGCTTGGCGGCTTCCTCGGCTTCGATACGTGCCTGCTCTTCGGCGGCCAGGCGCTCCTGCTCCAGGCGCTCCTCTTCTTCCACCGCGGCGCGCTTCACGTAGGTGCGCTTCTTGCGCACTTCCACGTTCACCGTTTTCGCCTTGCCCGCGGCACCGGTGGTCTTGATGGTGCTGGTGGAGCGCCGCTTCAGGGTAATCTTCTTGGGCTCCGCATCCTGGGCACCATGGGACTTGCGCAGGTGCGCGAGCAGCTGCTGCTTTTGTTCGTCCGAGACGCCTTCACCGGCGTCCGTGTGTGGCAATCCGGCTTCCTTCATCTGCGTGAGCAGTGTATCCACCGGGATGCCAACCACGTCGGCCAGTTTTTTTACGGTCGTTTCTGCCATGTCAGCAACACTCTCCTGTCCGCGTCTTGGTGGCGCCCTGCTTCAAATTCCGGCGTGGTGCTTATTCGCCGGCTTCCTCGCCTTCGAACCAGGGGGCACGGGCGGTCATAATCAATTGGGCCGCGCGCTCTTCCTCCAGCCCCTCAATGTCGAGCAGGTCGTCCACCGCTTGTTCGGCAAGGTCTTCCATGGTGACGATGCCTCGGGAGGCCAATTCCACCGCCAGATCACGGTCCATGCCTTCCATTGCCAGAAGGTCGTCGGCGGGTTCGGCCTGATCAAATTTCTCTTCGGATACCAGCGCCCGGGTCAGCAGCGCGTCCTTGGCCCGCTGGCGCAGCGCCTCGACGATGTCCTCGTCGAAGCCTTCGATGGCGAGCATCTCCTCGGTGGGCACGTAGGCCACTTCCTCGAGGGTGGAGAAGCCTTCATCCACCAGTACGCCGGCCACGTCCTCATCCACGTCGAGGAACGCCATGAAGGTTTCCAGCGCTTTTTCCGCTTCTTCCTGCTGCTTGCTCTCGGCGTCGTCGATGGTCATCACGTTCAGCTCCCAGCCGGTCAGCTCGGAGGCGAGACGGATGTTCTGGCCGCTGCGGCCGATCGCCTGGGCCAGCGCGGATTCGTCTTCCACCGCGATGTCCATGGTGTGGCTCTCTTCGTCGACGACGATGGAGGCGACTTCCGCCGGCTGCATGGCGTTGATCACCAGCTGCGCCGGGTTGTCGTCCCACAGCACGATGTCGATGCGTTCGCCGGCCAGCTCGTTGGAGACGGCCTGCACCCGCGCGCCGCGCATGCCGACGCAGGCGCCCACCGGGTCGATGCGCTGATCGTTGGTCTTCACCGCGATCTTGGCGCGCGAACCCGGGTCACGGGCAGCGCCCTTGATCTCGATCAGCTCTTCGCCGATCTCCGGCACTTCAATCTTGAACAGCTCGACGAGCATCTCCGGGCAGGCGCGGCTGGCGAACAGCTGCGGGCCCCGGTTCTCCTCGTTGACGCCCAGCAGGTAGGCGCGCAGACGGTCGTTCTGGCGCACGCTCTCGCGGGTGATCATGTGCTCGCGGGTGATCAGCGCCTCGGCGTTGGCCCCCAGGTCGAGCACGATGGAGTCGCGGCTGGCTTTCTTCACCACGCCGCTGATCAGCTCGCCGATGCGGTCGCGGTATTCCTCGACGATCTGACGCCGCTCCGCTTCGCGCACCTTCTGCACGATGACCTGTTTCGCCGTTTGCGCCGCGATGCGACCGAAGCTTTCGGATGCCACCTCTTCTTCATAGGTGTCGCCGATCTGCAGCTTCTCGTCGTGCTCGTGGGCTTCGTCCAGCGTCAGCTGACGGCCGAATTCGTAGAGCTCTTCATCGGGCACCACGTGCCAGACGCGGAACGTGCGTGAGTCGCCGCTGACGCGGTCGATCTCGACACGAATCTCCACATCTTCTTCCTTGAAGCGCTTTTTGGTCGCCGCCGCCAGGGCCGATTCAATGGCCTCGAAGATCACGTCGCGGCTGACGCCTTTCTCGTTGGAAACTGTTTCCGCTACCAGCAGAATTTCTTTGTTCATGGCCAGGCCTTTACAAAATTCTCCAGGGCACGCTCAATCAAAGCGAGGCTGTAATCGGGCGCGATCCACCTGACTGTAAGGAACGCGCAGGCTTTCGCCATCAAGCTCCATTACCAGCGTGTCGCCGTCCACGGCCACCAGGGTCGCCGTCATTTTACGCTTGCCCGCCACCGGGGCCAGCAGCGTGAGCTGCACGGATTCGCCCTGGTAGCGTTCAAAGTGGGAAAGCTCGAAGAGAGGGCGATCCAGACCCGGGGAGGACACTTCCAGGTTGTAATCACCGGGAATCGGATCTTCCACGTCCAGTACGCCACTCACCTCGTGGCTCACCAGGGCACAATCGTCGACGTTAATGCCGTCATCGTGGTCGATAAAAAGACGCAATACCGCACCGCGGCCCTGGAGATATTGCACACCCCAGAGCGTATAACCCAGGTCTTCCACTACGGGAGCCAGCAGCTCCTTGAGTTGTTCCGCGCGTTTCGACATTGCCTCTCTTTTCCGGTGCCACAAACAAAAAATGGGCATAACGCCCATTCCCACTTGCGACCCCGGTTGTGTATAGCAAAAAGCCCCTTCTAGAGGGGCTTTTTGTTCGTCAGAACCGGGAGTCGGCCCTGATAAGTGGTAGCGGGGGCAGGATTTGAACCTACGACCTTCGGGTTATGAGCCCGACGAGCTACCAGACTGCTCCACCCCGCACTTGAAATCGAGCGCAAATACTAAATATTCACGCCGGTTTTGTCAAACCCAATCCTGAAAAAAACGTTTATTTTTCCAGGATTTATGTCGCTGTCGGGCTTGAACTTTTCAGCCCTGCCCCGCCCCGGGGACTGTGCTGAACGTCGGCGGGCTCCATCCGGGAGCCCATCCTGATTTTGGTGCCGAAGGCCGGACTTGAACCGGCACGACCGTAAGGTCACTACCCCCTCAAGATAGCGTGTCTACCAATTCCACCACTTCGGCGAAGAACTGATTTACTGCTTCCCGGAATCAGACGTCGTCTCATCCGGGGCCGGGGATTCTAACCCAGCCGACGGCACATCTGAAGTCTCTTTTTCAGATTTCCCGGAATCCATGCCCGAAGCCGCGGAGGGAACGTCCGCGCCCTCGGTCGGGGCGGCGGCCGGCACGTCGCCGGAGACCGGCTCGTCGGCCTCATCCAGCGCCGGCACGTCCTGCTCGTCCAGCGATTCCAGGGCCGGCAGGAAACTGCCCGCGCCTTCCGCTTCCTGGCGCGCCATCCAGGCCAGGCCCAGGCTGGTGACGAAGAACACCACCGCCAGCACCGCCGTGAAACGGGTCAGAAAATTGGCGGACCCGGCGCTGCCGAATACGGTCTGCGAACCGCCGCCACCGAAAGAGGCGCCGGCGTCGGCCCCCTTGCCATGCTGGATCAGAATCAGGCCGATAAGACCGAGGGCCGCCAGCACGTGCACCACATGAAGCACAATATCCATAAGTTAAATCAACCTGCCGCCCGACAAATGGCGATAAATTCTTTTTCGTTCAGTGAGGCCCCGCCGATCAGTCCACCATCGATGTCCGGCTGGGCAAACAGAGGGGCGGCATTATCCGCCTTTACGCTGCCGCCGTAAAGGAGGCGCACGCCGGCGGCCACATCCGGGTCACGGGCGGCCAGGGCGGCGCGCAGGTCGGCGTGCACCGCCTGGGCCTGCTCCGGCGAGGCGGTCAGGCCGGTGCCGATCGCCCAGACCGGCTCATAGGCCAGCACCGCGCGGTCGAAGGCGGCGCAGCCGGCGGCTTCCACCACCGCCATCAGCTGCCGGACCACCACATGCTGGGTGTCCCCGGCCTCGCGTTGGCGCAGCGTCTCGCCGACGCACAGAATGGGGATCAGCCCCGCCTTCTGGGCGCGCAGAAACTTGCTGGCGACCAGGTCATCGTCCTCTCCGAACAGCTCACGGCGCTCGGAGTGACCGACAATCACGTAGCGGCAGCCCATATCCACCAGCATTTCCGCCGACACCTCTCCGGTGAAGGCGCCGTCCTCGTGGTCGCACAGGGTCTGCGCGCCCAGGCCCACGCCGCTGCCCTTCAGTTCGGCGCCGAGCGCCTGCAGGTAGGGGAACGGCGGGCACACCGCCACTTCCGCGCTACCCAGATCCGCCGTCGCCAGCGCGGCGCCCAGTTCGGCGACCAGGCCGTACCGGCCGTTCATCTTCCAGTTCGCCGCCACTAACGGTGTTCTTGTCATTCGAGCGTTGCTCCTGTCATGCGATCGCCGTTTCCACGGCCTCCGCCAGATGGCGGCAGAGCCGTTCCACCTGGTCGGCGTCTTTGCCTTCCACCATCACCCGCACCAGCGGTTCCGTGCCGGAGGGACGCAACAACAAACGGCCGTTACGGCCCAGTTCCTGCTCCACCTTATCGATGGCCGCGCGCACGCCGGCCTCGTCCATGAACCCGTCCCGCCGGCTACCGCGCACATTGATCAGGGTCTGCGGCAGCAGCGGCGCGGCACTGGCCGCCTCGCGCAGGGACAGCCCCTCGCGGCGCAGGGCGTCCAGCACCTGCAGCGCCGCCACGGTACCGTCGCCGGTGGAGGTGCGGTCGAGGCAGACCAGATGCCCGGAGGACTCGCCGCCCAGCAGCCAGCCACGCTGATCGAGCTGCTCCATCACGTAACGGTCGCCGACCTTGGCGCGGGCGAAGGGAATATCCAGATCCTGGAGCGCCAGCTCCAGGCCCAGGTTGGACATCAGGGTACCGACCACGCCGCCATTGAGCCGATCCCGGCGCTGGCGGTCGCGGGCGATCAGATAGAGCAATTGATCGCCGTCCACCAGGGTGCCCTGATCGTCCACCATGATCAGACGGTCGGCGTCGCCGTCCAGGGCCAGCCCGAGATCGGCGCCCTCCGCCACCACCCGGCGGCACAGCGCCTCGGGCTTGGTGGAGCCGCACTCCAGGTTGATATTGAAGCCGTCCGGCTGGTTGGCGATCGCCACCACCTCGGCGCCCAGCTCTTCCAGCACATCCGGGGTGATGTGATAGGCCGCGCCATTGGCGGTATCCACCACGATTTTCAGGCCGTGCAGGTTGAGCCCCGGCGTGGTGCTTTTGCAGAATTCGATGTAGCGGCCACGGGCGTCGTCGATGCGGCGCACCTTGCCGAGGCGGTCGGTGGCCACCACCGAGATCGGCTCCTCCAGCATGCGCTCGATTTCCGCCTCGATCTTATCGCTGAGCTTGCGGCCGTTGTCGCCGAAGAACTTGATGCCGTTGTCGGTGTAAGCGTTGTGCGACGCGGAGATCACAATGCCCGCCTGGGCGTGCAGGGTGCGGGTCAGATAGGCGATGGCCGGGGTGGGCATGGGCCCGAGCAGCCGGACATCCACGCCGGCGGCGGAAATGCCCGCTTCCAGGGCCGACTCGAACATGTACCCGGAAATGCGGGTGTCCTTGCCGATCAGTATCTTGCTGCCGCCGTGGGCGGCCAGCACCCGACCGGCGGCCCAGCCCAGCTTGAGCACGAAATCCGGCGTAATCGGCGGTTCACCCACGGTACCGCGTATACCATCGGTACCGAAATATTTGCGACTCATCCATAGCCTCCTTGATACAGCGCCGTCACCGGTTACGCGCTGCTGTGCACCGCGTGCGCGAAGCGCACCGCGTCCACGGTTTCTTTTACGTCGTGGGCACGAACAATCCGCGCGCCCCGGTCCACGCACATCACCGCCGCCGCCAGACTGGCCGCCAGGCGTTCGTCCACCGGGCGTCCCAGCATCTTTCCAAACAGCGATTTACGCGACAGGCCCACCAGGACGGGCAACTCCAGACGCGCCAGTTGCGGCAACCCGGCCAGCAAGCGCAGATTATGCTGTACCGTCTTGGCAAAGCCAAAACCCGGATCCACCAGCACTTTGTCCCTGGGGATACCCGCGTCCACGCAGGCGCTAACGCGCTGTTCAAGGAACGCGACCACCTCGGCGGTAACATCGTCGTAGACGGGATTATCCTGCATGTTGCCGGGCTCGCCCTGCATGTGCATCACGCATACCGGCAAACCGGTGCCGGCGGCGGCCTCCAGGGCGCCCGGGCGGCGCAACGCACGAACGTCGTTGATCATGCCGGCGCCGGCGTCGGCGCAGGCGCGGATCACGGCCGGGGTACTGGTGTCCACGGAAACCAGGGCGTCCAGCTCCCGGTGCAGGGCCTCCACCACCGGGATCACCCGATCCAGCTCCTGCTGTTCGGAGACCGGCGCCGCCCCCGGCCGGGTGGACTCGCCGCCCACGTCGATGATCGCGGCGCCGTCGGCGAGCATCTGCTCGGCCTGGCGCAGCGCGGCATCCAGGGAGGTGTAGCGGCCACCGTCGGAAAACGAATCGGGGGTCACATTCAGGACCCCCATAACGACGGGCGCGGACACATCCAGTGTCCGCGCCCCACAGCTCAGCGTGTAGGTGTTCATCGAACCATCATCAATGGGTATTGGCGGGCCCGCCTATGGCGTCGTCGCCGGTCTCGCCGTCGTCGGACTCACTCGAGGAGGCGGAGGCGCCGGGGCCGGGGCCCTGGTCACGCCAATCCTTCGGCGGGCGGGGCTTGTGACCGGACATGATGTCGCTGATCTGGTCCGCGTCGATGGTTTCGTACTGCATCAGGGCTTCCGCCATCAGATCCAGCTTGTCGCGGTTGCTTTCCAGGAGCTCCTTGGCCCGGTGGTAGCAGCTGTCGATGATGGCGCGCACTTCCCGGTCGATCTCCTCGGAGGTCTGTTCGGAAACGTGCTTGCGCTGGGACATCTGCTTGCCGAGGAACACCTCGCCCTCGTCTTCCTCGTAGGCCAGGGGACCCATTTTTTCGCTCAGGCCCCACTTGGTGACCATCGCCCGGGCCATCTTGGTGGCCCGCTCGATGTCGTTGGAGGCCCCGGTGGTGACACCGTCGAAACCGAGCGTCATCTCCTCGGCGATACGGCCGCCGAACAGCGAGCAGATGGAGGATTCCAGCGCCCGCTTGGACACCGAGTACTTGTCCTCCTCGGGTAGGTACATGGTCACGCCCAGGGCGCGGCCACGGGGGATAATGCTGACCTTGTAGACCGGATCGTGATCCGGCACCAGCCGGCCGACGATGGCGTGGCCGGACTCGTGGTAAGCGGTGTTCAGCTTCTCTTTCTCGCTCATCACCATGGAGCGGCGTTCGGCGCCCATCAGGATCTTGTCCTTGGCTTTTTCGAAGTCCTCCATGGAGACCACGCGCTTGTTGGCGCGGGCCGCGAACAGCGCCGCCTCATTGACCAGGTTGGCCAGGTCCGCGCCGGAGAAGCCGGGGGTGCCACGGGCGATCAGCGAGGCATCCACGTCCTCGGCCATGGGTACCGGGCGCATATGCACCTTGAGGACCTGCTCGCGGCCACGGATGTCCGGCAGCGGCACCGTCACCTGACGGTCGAAGCGGCCGGGACGCAGCAGCGCCGGATCCAGCACGTCGGGACGGTTGGTGGCGGCGATCACGATCACGCCGTCGTTGTCGTCGAAACCGTCCATTTCCACCAGCAGCTGGTTCAGGGTCTGCTCGCGCTCGTCGTGACCGCCGCCCAGGCCGGCGCCACGGCTGCGGCCCACGGCGTCGATCTCGTCGATGAAGATGATGCAGGGGGCGTGCTTCTTGGCCTGATCGAACATGTCACGGACCCGGGAGGCGCCCACGCCGACGAACATTTCCACGAAATCGGAGCCGGAAATGCTGAAGAACGGCACCTTGGCCTCGCCGGCGATCGCCTTGGCGAGCAGGGTCTTACCGGTACCCGGCGAGCCGACCATCAGCACACCACGGGGGATCTTCCCGCCAAGACGCTGGAATTTGGCGGGATCACGCAGGAACTCAACCAGTTCCTGCACTTCGTCCTTGGCCTCTTCCACGCCGGCCACGTCGGCGAAGGTGGTCTTGATCTGGTCCTCGCCCATCAGGCGGGCCTTGGACTTGCCGAACGTCATCGGCCCGCCGCCGCCTTTACCGCCGCCCTGCATCTGGCGCATGAAGAAGATGAAGATCGCCAGGATCAGCAGAATCGGCAGCACGGACAGGAACAGCTGGGTCAGGAAGCCCTGACGCTCGGGCTCCTTGCCGGTCACTTCCACGTCGTTCTGGATCAGCGTGGGGATCAGGTTGGTGTCCATGGCCGGCGGCTTGACGGTCTCGAAGCGGGTGCCGTCGTTCATCTGACCGGAAATACGGGTGTCACCGATGGTGACCTGATCCACGTTGCCGTTCTCCACGTTATCGATGAACGCGGAGTAGTTCAGCATTTGCTGAGTCGGCTGTGTGTTGATGCTGGAGGCCACTACGTAAAGGACCCCGGCGATCACCAGCCACAGCACAATATTCTTGGTCATGTCGTTCAAGGGAGACCTCGCCTTACTGGGCGCATTCGCGCGTACTGACAGACTTTCAACTCTACACTACTTCAGGTGCGACCCCAATTGGTACACCTCGGTAGAGCGCGGTCGGCTGGCCGCCGGTTTGCGACTGACCACCCGCTGGAAATGGCCTTGCAGGGCCTTGCGGTACTGATCGAACCCTTCGCCGTGGAACACCTTGACCAGAAAGGCGCCCCGAGGTTCCAGAACATTCAGCGCCATGTCCAGGGCCAGCTCGGCCAGGTACATGGAGCGCGGCAGATCCACCGCCTTGTTACCACTCATATTGGGGGCCATGTCGGACAATACAAGGTCGACTTTCCGCCCATTGAGATGGGCCAGGATTTGCTCGTAGACCGCCTGCTCCCGGAAATCGCCCTGCACGAAGGTGACGTCGGGGATCGCATCCATGGCGAGAATATCGCTGGCCACGACAGTGCCCCGTGAACCGACCAGGCGGCCGGCCACCTGGGACCAGCCCCCCGGCGCCGCGCCCAGGTCGAGCACCGTCATGCCGGGACGGAACAGCTTGTCCTTTTCATGGATTTCCAGCAGTTTGAAACTGGCCCGGGAGCGGTAGCCCTCGGCCTGGGCGCGGGCCACCCAGTGGTCGTCGAAGTGCTCTTTGAGCCAACGCTGGCTGCTTTTCGATTTCGCCATGGCTACGCCTGTTGGATGCAAATAGAGTGAACAGGCCCTAGAATGGCGCTCCGTTTTTGGAGAACACCATGCCTTTGAGCCAACAGGACAAGAAACGCCTGCGCCGTATCGGCCACCACCTGAAACCGGTACTGATTTCCGGTGATAAGGGCCTCACGGAAACCTTCCTGGAAGAACTGGAGGGCCGCCTTGAGGACCACGAGCTGATCAAGGTGAAAATCAATGCATCCACCCGGGAGCAGCGCGCCGGCATGGTGGAAAGCCTGTGCGAAAGCACCGGCGCCGACCTGGTGCAGCGCATCGGCAATATCGCGCTGATCTACCGGGCCGCCGCCAAGCCGGATCCGAAACTCTCCAACGTACTGCGCGCCGACGCCTGAAGGCGCCGGCGCCCTACAGGTGCTCGACCTTGTCGATCTCGTATTCCTTGGTGCCACCGGGAGTATCGATCTGCACCGTATCCCCCTCTTCCCGGCCGATCAGGCCGCGGGCGATGGGTGAGTTGACACTCAGCTTGCCGCTTTTGATGTCCGCCTCGTCGTCGCCGACGATCTGATAGACCTTCTCTTCATCGGAGTCCACGTCGACGATGGTCACGGTGACACCGAAGATCACCTTGCCGGTGTTCTGGATGCTGGTGATGTCGATGATCTGCGCGTTGGACAGTTTGCTCTCGATGTCCTGAATGCGGCCTTCACAGAAACCCTGCTGCTCGCGCGCCGCGTGGTACTCGGCGTTTTCCTTGAGGTCGCCGTGCTCACGGGCTTCGGCGATGGCGGCGGAAATGCGCGGACGGTCCACTTTTTTAAGCTGATCGAGTTCCTTGCGCAGGGCCTCGGCGCCCGCGGTGGTCATGGGAACACGTTGCATAGTATTAACCTCTTAATGTCTTCCTTGGGCCCGCCCCGGGGACGGCCCCGAGGCGACTTACGGTTAATGCATTTCGGCGTGCAGATCCTGCAGCCGGCGAACTTCGGGTTCGCCGCTGATGGCCATCGCCTGACAAACCGCGTGGGCCGCCGTGATCGTGGTGGTGTAGAACACCTTATGCTGCAAGGCGGAACGGCGGATCGCGAAGGAGTCGCGGATCGCCTGCTTGCCTTCGGTGGTGTTGACGATCAGATCCACCTCGTCGTTCTTGATCATGTCGACGATATGCGGGCGCCCCTCCAGTACTTTATTGACCGGCTTCACGTCCAGCCCGGCCTCGGAGAGCATGCGCGCGGTACCGCGCGTGGCCACCAGCCGGAAACCATGGCTGATCAGTGAACGGGCCACGTCCACGGCGGCGTTCTTGTCCGCGTCGCGCACCGAGATAAAGGCGGTGCCGCCGTCGGGCAGGCGTTCGCCGGCGCCCAGGGACGCCTTGCCGAAGGCCTCCGCGAAGGTGGCGCCAATGCCCATCACCTCGCCGGTGGACTTCATCTCCGGGCCGAGAATGGGGTCCACCTTGGGGAACTTGGCGAACGGGAACACCGCTTCCTTGACGAAATAGTGGCGCGGCGTCACTTCCTGGGTGAAGCCCTGCGCCTTGAGCGAGGTGCCGGCCATGCAGCGCGCCGCCACCTTGGCCAGGGACACGCCGATGCACTTGGACACATAGGGGACCGTGCGCGAGGCGCGCGGGTTCACTTCCAGCACATAGACTTCGTCGCCCTTGACCGCGAACTGCACGTTCATCAGGCCCACCACGCCCAGCTCCAGGGCCATGGCGGCGGACTGCTCGCGCATCACGTCCTGCACCGACTTGTCCAGGGAGTACGGCGGCAGGGAGCAGGCGGAGTCACCGGAGTGCACACCGGCCTGTTCAATGTGCTGCATGATGCCGCCGATCACCACGTCGGTGCCGTCGCAGATGGCGTCCACGTCCACTTCGATGGCGTCGTCCAGGAAGCGGTCCAGCAGTACCGGCGAATCGTTGGACACGCTCACCGCGTTGTTCATGTAGCTGCGCAGTTCCGCCTCGTTGTAGACGATCTCCATGGCCCGGCCGCCGAGCACGTAGGAGGGACGCACCACCAGCGGGTAGCCGATCTCCTCGGCCAGCTTGATGCCTTCGTCCATGGAACGGGCGGTGCGGTTGGGCGGCTGCTTGAGGCCCAGCTTGTTGACCATGTGCTGGAAGCGCTCACGGTCTTCCGCCTCGTCGATGGCGTCCGGGCTGGTACCGATGATCGGCACGCCGGCGGCCTGCAGGTCACGGGCCAGCTTCAGCGGCGTCTGGCCGCCGTACTGCACGATCACGCCCTTGGGCTTCTCCATATCGACGATGGCGAGCACGTCCTCCAGGGTGACGGGCTCGAAGTACAACCGGTCGGAGGTGTCGTAATCCGTGGAAACGGTCTCCGGGTTGCAGTTGACCATGATGGTCTCGTAACCGTCGTCCTTCATGGCGAAGGCGGCGTGCACGCAGCAGTAATCGAACTCGATGCCCTGGCCGATACGGTTGGGGCCACCGCCGATCACCATGATCTTGTCACGGTCGGAGGGGTTCGATTCGCACTCCTCGTCGTAGCTGGAGTACATGTAGGCGGTGCTGGTGGCGAACTCGGCGGCGCAGGTGTCGACCCGCTTGAAGATCGGCTGCACGCCCAGCTCGCGGCGCTTGGCGCGCACGTCCGCCTCCTTGACGCCGAGCAGCTGCGCCAGGCGCGCGTCGGAGAAGCCCTTGCGCTTGAGCGCGTACAGGCGCGCCTTGTCCAGCTCGCTGAAACTGCCCGGCTCAAGCCGCTGCTCTTCGGCGATCAGGTCGGCGATCTGCACCAGGAACCAGCGGTCGATCTGGGTGATGTGGAAGACGTCGTCCACGCTCAGGCCGCTGCGGAAGGCGTCGCCGACAATCCAGATACGCTCCGGGCCCGGCGTCGACAGCAGTTGAGCAATGCGCTCGGAGGCGTCCGGCGCGTTCAGGTCGATCTTGGGATCGAAGCCCACCGAATCGGTTTCCAGGCCGCGCATGGCCTTCTGCAGGGACTCCTGCAGGTTGCGGCCGATGGCCATCACCTCGCCCACGGATTTCATCTGGGTGGTGAGCACCGGATCGGCGGCGGCGAACTTCTCGAAGTTGAAGCGCGGAATCTTGGTGACCACGTAATCGATGGACGGCTCGAAGGAAGCCGGGGTGGCACCGCCGGTGATCTCGTTCTGCAGCTCGTCCAGGGTGTAGCCCACCGCCAGCTTGGCGGCCACCTTGGCGATCGGGAAGCCGGTGGCCTTGGAGGCCAGCGCCGAGGAGCGGGACACCCGCGGGTTCATTTCGATCACCACCATGCGGCCGGTGTCCGGACACATGCCGAACTGCACGTTGGAGCCGCCGGTTTCCACGCCGATTTCGCGCAGCACCGCCAGGGAGGCGTCGCGCATCACCTGGAACTCCTTGTCGGTGAGCGTCTGCGCCGGCGCCACGGTGATCGAATCCCCAGTGTGCACGCCCATCGGGTCGAAGTTCTCGATGGTGCAAACGATGATGCAGTTGTCGTTCTTATCGCGGACAACCTCCATCTCGTACTCTTTCCAGCCCAGCAGCGATTCGTCGATCAGCAGCTCGTGGGTGGGCGACAGGTCGAAACCGCGGGTACAGATTTCCTCGAACTCTTCCTTGTTGTACGCCACCCCGCCGCCGGAGCCGCCCATGGTGAACGACGGCCGGATAATGGACGGGAAGCCCAGCTCCTGCTGGATTTCCCAGGCCTCCTCCATGGTTTTGGCGATCTTCGCCTTGGGGCACTCCAGGCCGATGTTCTTCATCGCCTTGTCGAAGCGGTCGCGATTCTCGGCCTTGTCGATGGTGTCCGCGTTGGCGCCGATCATCTCCACACCGAATTTGTCCAGAACGCCCTGGCGTTCCAGATCCAGCGCGCAGTTCAGCGCGGTCTGGCCGCCCATGGTGGGCAGCAGCGCGTCCGGACGCTCGCGCTCGATGATCTTGGCCACCGTTTCCCAGGTGATGGGTTCGATGTAGGTGGCGTCGGCCATGGCCGGGTCGGTCATGATGGTGGCCGGGTTGGAATTCACCAGAATCACCCGAAAGCCTTCCTCGCGCAGGGCCTTGCACGCCTGGGCACCGGAGTAGTCGAACTCGCAGGCCTGGCCGATCACGATCGGACCGGCGCCGATGATAAGGATGCTGTGAATATCAGTCCGTTTAGGCATGTCTGAGTAACCGTCCAGATTCGAGCTGTGTTGCTGGGGTCCGACGCCGCGGATCGGCGTCGGACGCTTTAAGGCGGCGGAGCCGCCGCGGGTCACGGTCGGGCCGGCCCTAGCCGGCGTTCGCGCGAGCCTCCATCAATTCGATGAAGTGATCAAAAAGAGGCGCGCAATCGTGCGGCCCCGGGCTCGCTTCAGGATGCCCCTGGAAACTGAAGGCCGGCACGTCGGTACGATGAATGCCCTGAACGGACCCGTCGAACAGCGACACATGGGTGATCTTCAAGGTGTCCGGCAGCGTTTCCGCATCGACATCGAAGCCGTGGTTCTGACTGGTGATCATCACGGTACCGTCCTCGAGATTCTTCACCGGATGGTTGGCACCGTGGTGGCCATGCTTCATCTTCACCGTGCGCGCCCCGCTGGCGAGGCCGAGCAGCTGGTGGCCCAGACAGATACCGAAGATCGGCAGGCGGGTTTCGATGATCTCCTGGATCGCGGTGATCGCGTAATCACAGGGCGCGGGGTCACCGGGTCCATTCGCCAGGAACACCCCATCGGGCTTCATGGCCAGCACTTCGGAGGCCGGCGTCTGAGCCGGCACCACGGTTACCCGGCAGTGCCGGTCGACCAGCATGCGGAAGATGTTGTGTTTGCAGCCGTAATCGTAGGCGACCACATGGTAGCGGCTGTCGCTTTTCTCGACGTGCCCCTCCACGCGGTCCCAGGTGCCTTCGCGCCACTCATAACTCTCCTTGACGCTGACTTCCTTGGCCAGATCCATGCCCTTGAGGCCCGGAAAAGCGCGCGCGGCGGCCAGGGCCCGCTCCTCGTCGACATCGTCGCCGGCCAGAATACAGCCGTTCTGGGCGCCTTTATCGCGCAGAATCCTTGTCAATCGACGGGTGTCGACATCGGCGATCGCGACGATGCCACGCGCCCGGAGATACTCCGGCAGGGACTCGGTGGCACGCCAGTTACTCACGGTTAAGCTCAAGTCACGGATGACCAGGCCGGCGGCCCAGACACGGTCGGACTCGTCGTCTTCCGGGTTAACACCGGTGTTGCCGATGTGAGGATAGGTCAGGGTCACGATCTGCTTGGTGTAGGACGGATCGGTGAGAATTTCCTGATAGCCGGTCATGGCGGTGTTAAACACCACTTCACCCACGGTTTCTCCCGTGGCGCCAATGGCGACGCCCCGGAAGAGACTGCCGTCTTCCAGAGCTAGTATGGCGGGTACCGTCAACGCAACCTCCTGGCGGATAGGGACTCATGGGAGATCGGTAGCGGGCGGCCGTATCCCGGGTTCGCAAAAAAGCGAGATGGATTGCTCCACCTCGCTTTTTTAAACGTTCTCGTCAGGCCACCCGCTCGCCCAATCTTGGGGCAGACAGTATTTTAGGCGTTTCACGCTCCGCTGTCACGCCGGATTGCGGCCTTTACCCGGCGCTGGCATAGTGAACTTAGCGTGAACGCGGCGGCCAGTCGCGCAAACGCGGTCATGGAAGAGCCAAACCACGCAGAGCAAGGAGGCGCTATGCGGTTAATCGCAGTCCATCGCGCGGCGCGCGCCAGTGCCGCCTCACACCCCGACAGCCGGTCACACCCGGCCACCGAGCCGCGGCACGGCGACGAGCCCCGCGACACCCCGCACCCCGCTGCCCGTTGGGCGCTCTATCTGTTCGCGGCGCTCCTGGTGCTGATAGGCGCACTGATGAGCGCGGGCGGCGCCTGGCTGATCATTCTGGGCGGGTCCTGGTACTACATCCTGGCCGGCGTGGCGCTGATCGTCTCGGGCGTATTGATGGGGCGCCAGCGGCTCAGCGGGCTGATTTTATACTGGTTTACATTCGCCGCCACGGTGGTCTGGGCGCTATGGGAAGTGGGTCCGGAACCCTGGGCTCTGATGCCGCGCGTACTCGCCCCGGCGGTGCTCGCCCTGATCAGCCTGGCGTTTCTGCCGGTACTGCACCGGCACGCCACCGACTACGCACAACGCAAGGAGGCGACATGAAACCGACATGGAAAGCGGCACTGGCGACCGCACTGCTGACCAGCGGGGCCGCCCTCGCCCAGCCCGCGCAGGGGCCGGGCGGCGGCAGCGACGGAAACGACCCGGCGAAGCAGGAGACCCGCGAGCAGAGCGGGGCCCGCGAAGGCGAGCCCTCGGCACCGGCCCAGGACACGCCGCTGCCCGCCGCCGCCGACCCGGCGCCCACCGACTGGACCGCCTACGGGCGCGATAACGCCGCCACTCGCTATTCGCCCCTGGATCGCATCACGCGGGACAACGTTAAAAAACTCAAGAAAGCCTGGACCTACCGCACCGGCGACCTGCCAAAGGACATGAAGAAGAACAAGTGGGCCCCGGAAACCACCCCACTCAAAGTCGGCGAGGCGCTCTACCTGTGCACCGCCACCAATGAGCTCATCAGCCTGGACGCGGGCAGCGGTCGGGAGCGCTGGCGTTACGACCCCAAGGTCTCGGAAGACGCGATCCCCTACTCCGCCAGTTGCCGGGGCGTGGCCTATCACGAGGCGCCGGACCTGGACGAAGGCGCCGCCTGCAAACGCCGCATCATCGAGGGCACGCTGGATGCCCGCCTGATCGCGGTGGACGCCGACACCGGCCGGCCCTGTGAAGGCTTCGGCAACCACGGTGAAGTGGACCTGACCGACGGCATGGGCGAAGTGATCCCCGGCTACGTCGCGGTGACGTCACCGCCGACCATCGTGCGCGGCGTCGCCGTGGTCGGGCATCAGGTGCTCGACGGCCAGAAAGAGGATTCCCCCTCCGGGGTGATCCGCGGCTATGACGTGATGACCGGGCAGCTGGCCTGGGCCTGGGACATGGGCCGGCCCGGCGAAACCGGCCTGCCGCCGGAGGGCGAAACCTACACCCGTGGCACGCCGAACGCCTGGACAACCTTCTCCGGGGACGAGGAACTGGGCCTGGTGTACGTGCCGATGGGCAATTCCGCCGTCGACTATTACTCGGCCAACCGCTCCGAGGCGGAGAACAAGTATTCCACCTCCCTGGTGGCCCTGGATGCCACCAGTGGCGAAGTGCGCTGGTCGTTCCAGACCATTCATAAGGACGTTTGGGATTACGACCTGGGTTCCCAGGGCACACTGGTGGACTTTCCCACCGAGAGCGGTCCGGTGCCGGCGGTGATCCTGCCCACCAAGGTCGGTGATATCTACGTGCTGGACCGCCGCACCGGCGAACCCCTCACGGAGGTGGAAGAGCGCCCGGTGCCGCAGAGCGACCTGCCCGGTGAAAACCTGTCCGAGACACAGCCGTTTTCGGTGGGCATGCCAAGCCTGGCCAGGAAGGAACTCACCGGCAAGAACACCTGGGGCATCACACCGCTGGACCACCTCTGGTGCCGTATCAAGTTCCATCGCGCCAACTACGAGGGCATCTATACGCCGCCGAGCATGGACAAACCCTGGATTGAATACCCCGGCTACAACGGCGGTAACGACTGGGGCGGCGCCTCCGTGGACCCGGAGCGTGACATCCTGATCGCCAACTACAACAACGTGCCGATGTACGACCAGCTGATCAGCCGGAAGCAAGCCACCGAGATGGGCCTGGTGCCGCTGGGGCAGCCTGGAGGGAGCTCCGAATCAGGAGGCCCGGTGCCGCAGGCCGGCGCGCCCTATGGCGTCAAAATCTTTCCGTGGCGTATCTTCACCGGGGTGCTCTGCAACCTGCCGCCCTTCGGCGGGATCATGGCGATCGACATGGAGACCCGGGAAGTGCTGTGGGACCGCCCCCTCGGCACGGCATGGAACAACGGCCCCTTCAACATACCGTCCAGGCTGCCGCTTACCATCGGCACCCCCAATAACGGCGGCTCGGTGATCACCGCGGGCGGTTTGATCTTCATCGCCGCGACCACCGACGATCTGATCCGCGCCATTGATATCGAAACCGGGGAAACGCTCTGGGAGGATCGCCTGCCGGCGGGCGGCCAGGCCACGCCCATGACCTACGAGGCAAACGGCCGCCAGTACCTGGTAATGATGGCGGGCGGGCACCACTTCATGGAAACCGAGATCGGTGACTATCTGGTGGCTTACGCGCTACCGGCACCGGACGAAGCGGCCTCGGATCGCGACACGTCCAAGAAAGACAGCGACTAGCCGCCGAGGGGTAGCAGCCCGGTCGCGTCCTGAAAACGCGGCCGGGCTTCGCTTTCGAGCTCCGCGGCTACCGGCCCCAGCCGGCACTTTCGCCGGCCAGACCCAGCACATCCTGCATATCAAACAGGCCCTTGGGCTGCTCGGCCAGCCACACCGCGGCTCGCACGGCGCCGCGCGCGAACGACATCCGGCTGGATGCCTTATGGGTGATTTCCACCCGCTCGCCGTCGGCGGCGAACAGCACCGTGTGCTCGCCGACGATGTCACCGGCGCGGATCGTCTCGAAACCGATGGTTTGACGATCGCGTTCGCCGGTGCGGCCTTCACGGCCGTAGACCGCGCACTGGTTCAGGTCACGGCCCAGCGTCTGCGCCACCACCTCGCCCATGCGCAGCGCGGTGCCCGAGGGGGCATCAATCTTGTGACGGTGATGCGCCTCGATCACTTCGATGTCCACCTCGTCACCGAGCACCTGAGCGGCGGTTTCCAGCAGCTTGAAGCAGAGGTTCACGCCGATCGAGTAATTGGGCGCGAAACAGATCGCGACCTCCTCGGCGGCGTCACGCAGGGCCGCTTGCTGGTCCGCGTTCAGCCCGGTGGTGCCGATTACCAGCCGGGTGCCGGCGGCCCGACAGATTTCCACGTTGCGCGCGGTGGCCTCGGGGACGGTGAAATCGATGAACACGTCGGCGTCGCCGGCGACCTGTTCCAGATTGTCCGCCAGGGTCACGCCCAGGCGTCCCTGCCCCATCAGCTCACCGGCGTCGACGCCGATCAGGCTGGAGCCGGGCACGTCCACGGCGGCGGCCAGCTCGGTGTCGGGGTTGGCCAGGGTGGCCTCCATCAGAATCCGGCCCATGCGCCCGGCGGCGCCGATAATGCCTACTTTCATCACAGTTGCCCGCTTTCCGGTTGAATCACGGCGGGGCCTTCCGGCCCCACCGTCCCACGACCTTACAAGGTAGCGCCTCAGAGGCCTTCAAAGAAGCGCTTCACGCCCTCGAACCAGCTGGTGCGGCGCGGGTTGTGCCGTTCGCCGCCCTTGTCCATGGAGTCCTGGAAGCGGCGCAGCAGGTCCTTCTGCTCGCTGGAGAGCTTGACCGGGGTCTCCACCACCACCTTGCACAGCAGATCGCCGGGCGGGCCGCCGCGCACCGGGGTCACGCCCTTGCCGCGCAGACGGAACAGCTTGCCGGTCTGCGTTTCCGGCGGCACTTTCAATTTCACCTGGCCGTTGAGGGTGGGCACTTCCAGCTCGCCGCCCAGGCTCGCGTCGACGAAGCTGACCGGCACTTCCACGTGCAGGTTTTCGCCCTCGCGGGTGAAGATATTGTGCGGTCGCACCGCCACCTGCACATACAGATCCCCGGGCGGCGCGCCCTGCATGCCCGCCTCGCCCTTGCCGGCCAGACGGATACGGTCGCCGGTATCGACACCGGCGGGAATTTTCACCGACAGGGTCTTGGTGGTCTGCACCCGGCCCTGGCCGCCACAGTGGTCGCAGGGGTTCTCGATCACGCGGCCTTCGCCATGACAGGTGGGGCAGGCCTGCTGCACCGTGAAGAAGCCCTGCTGCATGCGCACCTGACCCATGCCCGCGCAGGTCGGGCAGGTGACCGGTTGCTCGCCGGCCTTGGCGCCGGAGCCGTCACAGACCTCGCAGGGGTCCCAGCTGGGCACGCGGATCTTCTCCTCGCAGCCATGCACCGCCTGCTCCAGGCTCAACTCCAGGGTGTAGCGCAGGTCCGCGCCACGGGCGGGGCCACGGCGGCCCCCGCCGCCGCCGAAGATATCGCCGAAGATGTCTCCGAAAATATCGCCGAAGCCGCCACCGCCGAAGCCGCCGCCCCCGGCGCCGCCACCGGCCTGGCCGTTGACGCCGGCATGGCCGAACTGGTCGTAGGCGGCCCGCTTCTGCTCATCGGAGAGCACTTCGTAGGCCTCTTTGGCCTCCTTGAACTTGGCCACCGCTTCCTGGTCATCCGGGTTGCGGTCCGGATGGTATTTCATCGCCAGGCGGCGGTAGGCTTTTTTCAGATCCTGCTGGCTGGCGTCCTTGGAGGCCCCCAGCACTTCGTAATAATCTCGTTTGGACATAATGGGTCCGCTTTATTCAACGTCGACTTTAAGCTAAGACGCCGGACCCTGGGGCCCGGCGCTGCTGGTCCGACATCGGACGCCTGGCGTCCGACGCCCTCACTTCTTCTTATCGTCGTCCACTTCCTCGAACTCAGCGTCGACCACATCATCGCCGGACTTCTGCTGCTCGCCGGCGCCGGCCTCACCGCCTTCGGCTTGCTGCGCCTCGGCGTACATCTTCTGAGCCAGAGCACCGGACACTTCGGTGAGCGCCTTGGTCTTGGCGTCGATGTCGTCCTTGTCACTGCCTTTGAGCGCTTCCTCGAGCTCGCCGATGGCCTTGTTGATGGCCTCTTTTTCCTCTTCGGAAGCCTTGTCGCCGGCTTCCTCGAGGGTCTTGCGAGTGGCGTGCACCAGGTGGTCGCCCTGGTTGCGGGCCTGCACCAGCTCCTCGAACTTCTTGTCCTCGTCGGCGTGGGCCTCGGCGTCCTTGACCATCTGATCCACTTCCTCGTCGGAGAGACCGGAAGAGGCTTTGATCTGGATGGTCTGTTCCTTGCCGGTGGCCTTGTCCTTGGCGCCCACGTGCAGGATGCCGTTGGCGTCAATGTCGAAGGTCACTTCGATCTGCGGCACGCCGCGCGGCGCCGGCGGAATGTCCTCCAGGTTGAACTGGCCCAGGGACTTGTTCTGGTTGGCCTGCTTACGCTCGCCCTGCAGCACGTGCACGGTCACCGCGGTCTGGTTGTCATCGGCGGTGGAGAACACCTGCGACGCGTTGGTCGGGATGGTGGTGTTCTTCTCGATCAGCGGCGTCATCACGCCACCCATGGTTTCGATACCCAGGGTCAGCGGGGTCACGTCCAGCAGCAGCACGTCCTTGACGTCGCCGGCCAGTACCGCGCCCTGAATGGCCGCGCCGATGGCCACGGCTTCGTCCGGGTTAACGTCCTTGCGGGCGTCCTTGCCGAAGAACTCGGCCACTTTCTTCTGCACCATGGGCATGCGGGTCTGACCGCCCACCAGGATCACGTCGGTGATGTCGGAGGTCTTCACACCGGCATCCTTGATCGCGGTCTTGCACGGCTCCAGGGAGCGGGTCACCAGCTGCTCGACCAGGGATTCCAGCTTGGCCCGGGTCAGTTTCACCACCAGGTGCTTGGGACCGCTCTGGTCGGCGGTGATGTACGGCAGGTTGACCTCGGTCTGCTCGGAGGAAGACAGCTCGATCTTGGCTTTCTCGGCGGCTTCCTTCAGGCGCTGCATGGCCAGGGCGTCGCCGCCCAGATCGATGCCGGAATCCTTCTTGAACTGGTCGGCCAGGTAATTAATGATCGCCAGGTCGAAGTCCTCGCCACCCAGGAAGGTATCACCGTTGGTGGCCAGCACTTCGAACTGGTGCTCACCGTCCACTTCGGCGATTTCGATGATGGAGATATCGAAGGTACCGCCACCCAGGTCGTAGACCGCGATGGTGCGGTCACCGCCCTTCTTGTCCAGGCCATAGGCCAGGGCCGCGGCGGTGGGCTCGTTGATGATGCGCTTGACCTCAAGACCGGCGATGCGGCCGGCGTCCTTGGTGGCCTGGCGCTGGGAATCGTTGAAGTAGGCGGGCACGGTGATCACCGCCTCGGTGACTTCCTCGCCGAGATAGTCTTCCGCGGTCTTCTTCATCTTCTTGAGGACCTGCGCGGAAATCTGCGGCGGCGCCATCTTCTCGCCCTTCACTTCCACCCAGGCGTCACCGTTGTCGGCCTTGGTGATCGTGTAGGGCACCATTTTGATGTCCTTCTGGACCACTTCGTCCTCGAAACGACGACCGATCAGACGCTTCACCGCGTACAGGGTGTTGGTCGGGTTGGTGACCGCCTGACGCTTGGCCGCCTGACCGACGAGAACCTCGTTGTCCTCGGTGTAGGCGATGATGGACGGCGTCGTGCGCGCGCCCTCGGCGTTCTCGATAACCTTGGTTTTGTCCCCTTCCATCACAGCCACGCAGCTGTTCGTAGTACCCAGGTCAATACCGATGATCTTACCCATAACGATTCCTTCTCCTTCACACGGTCCGGACTTCGGATGACCGCCCGGACGGCTGAAACTGTTTAACTTGCCAGCTATATGGCGGCTGGCGTGTTCTTTTCAAGAGCCCTTGGCAGGCGCTCTCAGGCCTTGCTGACCACCACCCGGGCCGGACGAATCAGACGGCCGTTGAGTTGGTAGCCTTTTTCCAGCACCTCGACCACGGAATTGGGCTCCACATCGGGGGCCGGAATCATGGTCATGGCTTCGTGGTGCTCCGGATTGAACGGCTCCCCCTGCGGATCGATCTGTTCCAGGTTGTACTTGGCGAACACATCGAGCAGCACCTTCAGGGTGAGCTCCAGCCCTTCACGGGCCGGCTTCAGCGCCTCGTCCTGCGGGTCCAGGGTCGCCAGACCCCGTTCCAGGCTGTCCGCCACGGTGAGGATGTCACCGGCGAACTTCTCCAGCGCGAACTTGTGGGCGCTTTCCACGTCCCGCTCGGCGCGGCGGCGCACGTTCTGCATCTCGGCCTGGGCACGGATGTCGGCCTCGGCGAGCGCCTTCTCCACCTTGGCGAGCCGTTCCTGCGTTTGCACCAGCTCTTCCTCCACGGACGGCTGTTCCGGCTCCGAAGCCTGCTCCGCCGCGGACTCCACGTCCCCGGTCACGGCTTCCGCCTCGGGGGCGTCCTGGTGCTCCTCGCGGGCAACCTGCTCGTCCCGGGCCTCGGCCTGTTGTTCATTCTGTTGTTGCTTGTCCTGTTCGCTCATATCCACTCCACACGTCCCGAATTCTGGGAAAGCGGGCAAAGATATGGGAACGGCAGCGCCGGATTCAAGGGAAGAAGGGGAGGCAGTGAACAGTTAACAGTGAATAGTTAATAGCTGGCGCGGGCGAGCGTGGTGCCTCGTAAAGGCCGTGCCCGCGCCAGCCAGTCGAGGGCGCTCCGCCTCCCACAGGCCCCGCAGCCGGCGGCCCGCGGGGTCTTCGCTATTAACTGTTCACTGTTAACTCTTAACTGCTGCTCAGAGTTGGGTAAGCGCGGCGGAGAGGATGCGGGCGGTGATGTCCACGGTGGGGATCACCTTCTCGTAGTCCATGCGGGTGGGCCCGACCACCGCCAGGACGCCCACCGGGCCGTTGTCGACCTTGTAGGGGGCGGAGACCAGCGAGTACTCCTCGAACGGCTGGTAGCCGGACTCGCGGCCGATGAAGATCTGCACGCCGTCCGCTTTCATGCTGCGCTCCAGCAAATGCAGGATGTCGCGTTTGCGGTTGAAGGCGTCGAACAGATCCCGGACCTTCTCGATGCTGTCCATCTGGCCGCCTTCCAGCAGGTTGGATTCACCGGACACCACGTAATCGGAATCCTTGCGGTCCTGGCGCAGCGCCTTGCCGGCGATGTCCATGGTGGCCTGCATAAGCACGTCCATCTGCGCCCGATCCGCGTCCATGGTGCTCAGCAGCCCCTCGCAGATATGGTCCAGGTCGCAACCGGCGTAGGTCTTGTTGATGTAGTTGGCGGCCTGGCGCAGTTCCACCTCGGTGTAGTCCCGGCTGGTTTGAATGATGCGGTTCTGCACCTCGGAACGGTTGACCACCAGCACCACCAGTACCCGCTGGCCGGAAAGGGGCAGAAATTCCACCTGGCGCAGGGTGGTCACGTCCCGGCGCGGCACCGCCACCAGACCCGCCATGCGGGTCAGCTCCGCCAGGCTGCGCGAGGCCTGGGACACCAGCGCCTCCGGCGACTGGTCCGGTGCCAGCATCTGCCGCAACTCCTCGCGCAGGCGCGCATTGTCCGGGCGCTCCATGGTGCTGGAGGCCAACAGGGTGTCCACGTAAAGCCGGTAGCCCCGCTCGGTGGGCACCCGGCCGGCGGAGGTGTGGGGGCTGGCCAGCAAGCCCATGTCTTCCAGCTCCGCCATCAGGTTACGGATGGTGGCCGGGCTGACCGCCAGGCCGCTGCCGGTGGCCAGGGTCTTGGAGCCCACCGGCTGGCCGTGGCGAATGTGCCGCTCCACCAGCGCCATCAACAACCGCTGTTTGCGTTCGTTCAATTCCAACTTGGCCATACTTCTATTACCCGTGATGAACCCTCAGTATAACCACGGAAGGGGTATTCTCCGCATACCGACGCGCCGTCGTCCAGAAACGGGGCTTACACTGGCCGCCGGAATCGCCTAATATCGACCCACTACTGGCCAAAAGGACAGTCCATGTTCACGCACCTCAGCGTTCGCCACTTCGCCACCGTCGACCAGCTCGAGCTGGANCCCGAGCCCGGCCTTACCGTGATCAGCGGCGAGACCGGCGCCGGCAAGTCGGTGATCATCGACGCCCTGTCGTTGACCCTGGGTGAACGGGCCGACAGCGCCGTGGTCCGCCCCGGCTGCGACCGCGCGGAAGTGCTGACCACCTTCGACGTGGCGGACAACCCGGCGGCCCGGGCCTGGCTGGGCGAGCGGGAACTGGACAACGGCAACGAGTGCCTGCTGCGCCGCACCGTGCGGGCGGACGGGCGCTCGCGGGCTTACATCAACGGCACCCCCACGCCGCTCACCGAGGTCCGGGAGCTCGGCGAGATGCTGATCAGCATCCACAGCCAGCATGAGCACCAGGCCCTGCTGCGCAAGGAGACCCACCGCCAGTTGCTGGACAATTTCGCCGAGGCCGGCGCTCAGGCGGAGCAGGTGCGCGACCACTGGCGCGCCTGGCAGAAGGCCCGCCGCGCCCACGATGACGCCCTGGCCAGCGCCCGCGAGCAAACCGAACGGCAGGAACTGCTGCGCTTTCAGCTCGAGGAGCTGGACGCCCTGGCGCTCACCGAAGGGGAGCTGCCGGAACTGGAACAGGAGCAACAGCGCCTGGGCAACGCGGAAGCGCTGATACGGCTCTGCCAGCAGGCGGTCACCGCGCTCTACGACGGCGACGAAGGGACCTGCAACGATCAGCTCGGCCAGGTCAGCCACTGGGTGGAGGAGGCACGCCGCAGCGACGACGCCCTGGCCACGGTATACGACACGGTGGAATCCGCCCGCCTGCAGGTGGAGGCCGCCGCCGACGACCTTCGTCACTATCTGGAAAAGCTGGACCTGGACCCGCAGCGCCTCAGCCAGGTGGAAGAGCGGCTCGACCAGACCTACACGCTGGCACGCAAACACCGCCTGCGCCCCGAGGAACTGATTGAACATCATCGCAAGCTGGCCGAGGAAGCGAACACCCTGGAGCACTTCGACGAGCACCTGGAGGCGCTCGCCGCCGCCGAGCAGGCGGCCCGCGAAGCCTACATGGAAAGCGCCCGCGCCCTGGGCCGGCGCCGTCGGGAGGCGGGCACCCGCCTAACCCAGCAAATCCAGAAGCAGCTCAAGGCACTGGGCATGAAGGCGGCGCGCCTGGAAACCGTGCTGGAAGAGAGCAAACCCGGGCCGGACGGCCTGGAAGAGGTGGAATTCCGCTTTTCCGCCAACCCGGGGCAGCCGCTACGGGCCCTGGCCAAGGTCGCCTCCGGCGGCGAGCTGTCCCGGGTGAGCCTGGCGATCCAGGTGATCTGCGCGCGCAACCTGACCGTGCCCAGCCTGGTCTTCGACGAGGTGGACGTGGGCGTCGGCGGTGGCGTGGCGGAGATCGTCGGCCGCCTGCTGCGCGAACTGGGCGAACACGCCCAGGTGCTGTGCATCACCCACCAGCCGCAGGTCGCCGCCCAGGGCCANCAGCACTGGCAGGTGCACAAGATTCAGGGGAAGGACACCACCCATACCCGCATCCAGAGCCTGGATACCGGGGCCCGGGTGGAGGAAGTCGCCCGCATGCTGGGGGGCGTGGAGATCACGGAATCCACCCTCACCCATGCCCGCGAGATGCTGGACAAGGGTCAGCGGGTGGCCTAGGGGGAGGCCCCGGCGCCCGCGTTAGCGCTTTTTGGCCTTCGGTTTGACGTAGAGAACCAGAGAGTGATCGACGATCTCGTAGCCGTGCTTCTCGGCNATCATGTGCTGGCGGTTCTCGATCTCTTCGTCCATGAACTCCACCACTTCGCCGGTCTCCATGCACACCATATGGTCGTGGTGCTCCTCATCGGCCAGCTCGAACACGGCGGAGCCGCCCTCGAAATTGTGGCGCAGCACGATGCCGGCCTGCTCGAACTGGGTCAGTACCCGGTACACGGTGGCCAGACCCACGTCCTCGCCGGTATCCATTAAAGCCTTGTAGATGTCCTCGGCGCTGAGATGGCGTTCTTCGGAGGATTCCAACTGCTGCAGAATTTTCATCCGCGGCAGGGTCACCTTCAGACCCGCTTTTCTAAGATCCTGATTATCCAATGTCTTTGCTCCGTATGCCGCCGTTGGGAATGCCCGGTTCTCTCGGGAACCTTGTCCCCTGTTGCCAAGTCTGTATTATCGCCCGAACATTATGCCAAGTCGAAACACCATGCCAAGGTTCATTGCACTATCGCTGTTATTGACCGTCCTGCTGGCCGGTTGCAGTTCCCTGCGCTTCCCGGGGGTATATCGTATCGATATTCCTCAGGGTAACGTGGTTACCGGGGAGATGCTCGCCGACCTGGAGCCGGGAATGACGCCGGAACAGGTGCGCTTCGTGCTCGGTCCGCCGACGCTGACCGACCCGTTCACGCCGGACACCTGGTTCTATTTGCTGCATTACCAGACCGGTAATGCGGAGACCGTGGAACAGCAGATCGTGGTGTTCTTCGAAGGGGGCCAGTACAGCCACTACGACGGCGAGCCGGTGGAAAACGTGCGTGAGCGCACCTCCGGCCGTCGCGACCGGGAACTGGAACAGCGTGCCCGCGACCGCAAGGAAGACAACGTGGTCGATCCGGAGCCGCTCAACGATCCGGCCCCGGACCCGGGCACCCAGACCACCCCGGACGCCACCTCCGTACCGATCCCGCGCAGCTAGTCCTTGCCGGCCCGCTGCGCGCGGGCCTTGCGCGCCGCCTTGGGATCGATCTTCAGCGGCCGGTAGATCTCCACACGCTCACCGTCCCTCAGTACCCGCTTCGCCGGCGCCGGCTCCGCCTTGCCGAACACGCCCATGGCGGCGCGCTCCAGATCCAGCCCCTCGAAATGCTCGGCGATACCCGACTCACGGGCCGCCTCCAGCATGGTGGTCCCGGCGGGCACATCCAGCGCGATCAGCCGCTGCTTCTCGGGCAGCGCGTAGACCACCTCCACATGCAGGCGATCCGTGGCCATCAGCGCGCCTCCTGGTCGGCGGGGGCGGTTTGCTCCACCGGCTCGGCGCCCGCCTCGGCGGCGCCGTCATCCGCCGCCAGCGCCGACCACAGGGAGTAGATGAACAGGGCGATCACCGCCGTCGGCGACACCACCCGCACCAGCGCCCGCCAGACCAGATAGAGCGGGAAGCTCTTCATCGCCAGCTCCTTGCGGGCGTGGGTCTCCTTCATCACCCAGCCGGCGAAAACGGCGATCAACAGCCCGCCCAGAGGCAGCATGACGCTGGTGGACAGGAACTCGATATTGTCGAAGAAGGTGCCGACCAGGAATTCATGCTCCTTCCAGACGTTGAAGGAGAGCACCGAACCGACGCCCAGCAGCCAGGCCGCCAGACCCACCGCCAGCGCCGCCGTGCGGCGCCCCAGGCCCCGCTCCACCAGCCAGGCGGCCATCGGCTCGCCCAGGGAAATGGAGGAGCTCCAGGCCGCGCACACCACCAGCACGAAGAACAGGGTGCCGAACAGCAACCCGCCGGGCATCTGCCCGAACGCCAGCGGCAGGGTCACGAACATCATGCCCGGCCCCTGCCCGACTTCCAGACCACCGGTGAACAGCAGCGGGAACATGGCCAACCCGGCGCCCAGCGCCACCAGGGTGTCCAGCACGGCGATGGTGACCACCGAGGAGACAATGGACACGGGCCGCGAACGCCCGCTCTTGTCCTTGATCTCGCGGGGCATGTAAGCGCCGTAGGCCATGATCGCGCCCATGCCCAGGCTCAGGGTGAAAAACGCCTGGCCCAGCGCCACGATCACCGCCTCGCCGGACAGCTTGGAGAAATCGAACGCGAACAGGAAACCCACGCCTTCGGCGAAACCCGGCGTGGTGGAGGCATAGCCGATCAGCACCACCAGCAGCGCGAACAGCACCGGCATCAACACGCGCACGGCGCGCTCCAGGCCCTGCTTCACCCCCAGCGCCACCACGCCCATGGTGATCACCATGAACAGGGTGTGCGAGCCCAGCAGCAGCCAGGGGTCGGCCAGCATGTCCTCATAGTGCGCCTTGGACTGCACCGCCGTGATGCCCTGGAACACACCCTGGGCCGCCTCCCAGACGTAGATCAGCGCCCAGCTCGCCACCGCCGAATAGAAAGACAGGATCAAAAACCCGGACAACGCCCCCAGGTAACCGATGCCCGCCCAGCGGCGCGTCACCTTGCTCTGCTCCGCCAGCTTCGACATGGTGTGGATCGGGCTCAGGCCGCCACGGCGGCCGAGCATCACTTCCGCCACCATGATCGGGATCCCCATCAGGGCGATACAGAGCAGATAAAGCACCACGAAGGCGCCACCGCCGTACTCCCCGGTGATGTAAGGGAATCGCCAGATATTACCCAGTCCCACGGCGGAGCCCGTGGCGGCGAGAATAAAGACCCACCGGCTGGTCCACATACCGTGGACCGGCTTGTATTCCTTCTTCATCGGCAACTTACCCCTCGACGCAATCGGGCCATTGTCTTGATTTTCGGCAGGCCGCTCAAGCGCGGGTACGTAACCGCTTACCCGCTTCGGCGCAGAAACAAATGCCACGGCCCTCGCCAGGGCCGCGGCCACTCTCTATAATCGCCGCCCCATGGGCAAACCGAAAAAACAATCGTCTCCGAACGCCATTGCGCAAAACCGCAAAGCGCGCTTCGACTATCACCTGGAACAGTTCTTCGAGGCCGGCCTGGCGTTGGAAGGCTGGGAGGTGAAGGCGCTGCGTGAGGGCAAGGGCAACCTGACCGAATCCTACGTGATGCTCAAGGAGGGTGAGGCGTTCCTGTTCGGCGCCCGCATAGAGCCCCTGCCCACCGCCAGCACCCACTTCGTGCCGGACCCCCAGCGCACCCGCAAGCTGCTGCTGCACCGCAAGGAGCTGGCGCGGCTGTTCAGTGGCGTGCAAAAGGACGGTTTCACCTGCGTGCCGGTGAACCTGCACTGGAAGCGCGGCCTGGTGAAACTGGACATCGCCCTGGCCAAGGGCAAACAGAAGTTCGACAAGCGCGCCACCGAACGCGAGCGCGACTGGAAGCGGCAGAAACAGCGCCTCCTGCGCCAGCGCTAAGCCGGCGGGAGCACCGGAACAAGGCGCCTTAGAGCGCCTTGTTGGTCTTGCCGCGGTGTCCGCCCAGCGACTTCACCTCGTCGCGCAGGCGCCAGTAGAACTGCAACCAGGACCGCAGCACCGCGGGCAGGAAATACACCGCGTACAGCACCAGCGGAATGCGCGCGTCACCGCTTACCAGGGCGACCGCATAGGCACCCGCCGCGTACAGCGCCAGGGTAAACACCAATTGCAGGGACCGGGCCAGTAGCGGGTGCGCCGCCACCGGCGCCCAGAATTTGCTGATCGTCTTCATCGTTCCACTCCTCAATGAACGGCTTGGTTCCGGTCGCATCCACTGCGACACAGCCCGATGATGCATCCTGAGTGTGACAAATCGATATCAGCCGGTTTGATTGTCCGACAATATATGTAAAGCACTGTTATAGAGAAAAACTCCCCCCTCTTGTCTTCGACTTCCGTGCCCCCATCTCCTACAATGGCCGATCAGCGTAGACGGCTGACACAACAGGGGGCGACATGGATTCGACGCCGGTAAAGAAACCTGTGGTGCATGTCGAGTAGCGTCGCAATGCTCGTAAATACCTTGTGGCATATTAAAGTAATCGCAAACGACGATACTTACGCACTAGCAGCTTAAACCCTGCTTATCGCCAAACGACCCAGCCTGTGGGGAAGTGAGGCGAGCATCGCTACACAGGCTCGCAGCAAAGTCCGTCCCGGACGGCGCTGTTAAAACCTTTAGGGACTCGGTGACTGCGCCCTGTCTGTCGGGCCGCAGCCACTTAAATCAATAGACACGACTAAGCATGTAGATCTACAGGCGGATTGCTGGCGGACGGGGGTTCGATCCCCCCCGCCTCCACCAACACCGAAAAACCCGGGCCCCGCCCGGGTTTTTTTGTTTCCGGACCCCGCGCGCGCTTCAAGCGGCAAAAATAATTCAGTACCATTAAATCCCGCCGCGCCGACGCCCGTCGCGTCCAGGCGCCCCGGCGAGCGGCCCTCGGAGCTCTTAATGACGTCCTGGATCCAAGCTGTGCTGCCCTTCCTGCAATGGCCCCGTCCCACCGGGCCGGCGTTGCGCAAGGACGCGATCGCGGGCGTCACCGTGGGTCTGGTGTTGATTCCCCAGGCCATCGCCTACGCCACCCTCGCCGGTATGCCGCCGATCACCGGCCTCTATGCGGCCCTGCTCCCCGGGATCATCGGCATCCTCTGGGGATCGTCGTCGTTACTGGCGGTGGGCCCGGTGGCGCTGACCAGTCTGCTCACCTACGCGGCCCTGGCGCCAATGGCCGAGCCGGAGAGTCCGCACTGGGTAACGCTGGCGATCTGGCTGGCCCTGTATGCAGGCGTTATCCAGTTCCTGCTCGGCGCGCTGCGGCTCGGCGTGATCGCCAACTTCGTTTCCAACGCGGTGATCACCGGCTTTCTGAACGCCGCGGCGCTGATCATTCTGGTGTCGCAGCTGCCCGCCCTGCTGGGCCTCTCCGGTGAAGGCCTGATCCCGGCGCTCCGACAACTGGCCGACCACGGCCTGCACCCCGACGCCGCCTGGTTATGGACTCTGCTGTTCGGCCCCGGCGCCTTGCTGCTGTTATGGCTGCAGAAGCGCACCTTGCCGCGCTTTCCGGGGGTTCTGCTGGTGTGCGTGCTGGGCATCGCGATCAGCGCCTGGCTGGGCTTTCAGGGGCTGGGCGGCGACGTGGTGGGGGCCGTCCCCTCGGGTCTGCCGGTGCTGCAGTGGCCCGACGCCCTGACCATGGAACAGCATCGCTCCCTGTTGCCGGCGGCGGTGATCATCGCGCTGATCAGCTTCACGGAGGCGATGTCCAGCGCCCGGTCGCTGCCGTCGCCGGACGGGCGGCTGTGGGACCAGAACCAGGAGCTGGTCGGCCAGGGGCTGGCCAAGGTGGCCAGCGGGCTGAGCGGCGCCTTCCCGGTGAGCGGGTCATTCTCCCGTACCGCGCTGAATCGCTACGTGGGCGCCACCAGCGGCTGGTCGGCGCTGTTCGCGGCCCTCTGCACCCTGCTCTGCCTGCTGTTTTTCACCGGCTACCTGCAACACCTGCCCCGGGCGATCCTGGCGGCGATCATTATTGTGCCGGTGTTCGGGCTGCTCGACCCGATGGCCTTCGTGCGCCTGTGGCGGGCCTCGGTGGACGACGGCCTGGTGGGCATCGCCACCTTCCTGGTCACGCTGGCCTCGGTGCCCTACCTGCACTGGGGCGTCCTCACCGGCTTCCTGCTGTCGATTCTGTTCTTCCTGTACCGGCGCTCGCACCCGCGCCTGATCGAGCTGGGCCTGCATGCCGCCGGCACCCTGCGCGACCGGGCCCTGCACGGCCTGCCGCCGGTGGCGCCGGGCGTGCTGGCGCTGCGCATGGACGCCTCGCTGACGTATATCACCGCGCCGCTGCTTGACCGCTTCATCCGCGAGCGGCTGCGCGCCGAACCGGACATTCGGGTGGTACTGATCTGTGCCTCGGCGATGAACGCCATGGACGCCACCGGCGCCGACACCCTGGCCACCCTGCGGCGCGACCTGAGCCGGCGCCGCGTGCGGCTGACGCTTTCCGGCGTCAAGAAGCAGGTTCGCGACGTGCTCGACCACACCGGCCTGCTGGCGGAGCTGGGCGAAGACAATCTGTTCGCCAATAACCGGGAGGCCGTGGCCGCGCTAAGCGACACCGGCGACCAGGAAGCGGGCGAAAATGGTCGAAGCGGGGACTGAGTACCTGACAACGCCCACCGTTTTGGCGAAGATAAGCCTCTTGCGGAGCAGGATGCCGATTCCCGTATGAAACGATTCTTTCTTATCGCGCTGACGCTGGTGATCGCCGTCGGTGTGGCGTCTCAGTTGCGCTATCTGATTCCGGTGTTGGAACTGCGGCACCACAATCCGGAAGAGACCGCGTTCATGGAGCGTGCCCGGCAACACGGCCCGGTGCGCCACGAGTGGCGGGATTACGAGCAGATCGCCGATGACCTGAAACGTGCCGTTCTGATTTCCGAGGACGCCCGCTTCATGGAGCACATCGGCTTCGACTGGCGCGGCATCCGCCATGCCATCGAGCGCAACGAGGAGGCCGGCCGCCCGGTGGCCGGCGGTTCCACGGTGACCCAGCAACTCGCCAAGAACCTGTTCCTGAGCAGTGAAAAGTCCTACACCCGCAAGATCCAGGAGGCCTTGATCGCACTGATGCTGGAAGCAACCCTCTCCAAAAAACGCATCCTGGAGCTGTATCTGAACACCGCGCAGTGGGGCAACCGTCTGTTCGGCGCCCAGGCCGCCGCCCGGCACTATTTCGATGTCGACGCGCGAGCCCTGAGCCCGGCGCAGGCGGCTCAGCTGGCGGTACTGCTGCCCCGCCCCAGCTATTACGACGTACGCGGCACCACCGAATACGTCGAGCAGCGCACGCTTTGGATCCAGAAGCAGTTGCCGCTGGTCAGGATTCCACCACCCTGACCGCGACGCGGCGAACTTATCCGCCGCCCCGAGGCCACAAGTACAATCCGAAAGTCCGCTTTCCCGTAGTCCGGAGACCGCCCTATGAGACCTGTTTGGTTCGCCTTCCCGCTGTTGTTCGCCCTCGCGGCCTGTGACAACACGGACACGCCGACGCCCGTGGAGCCTGTTTCGGCGCCGTCGCCCGAGGACGCCACCGAGGCCCGCGACGGCCTGGCCGGCATCTGGCGGCCCGAGGGCGACAACCCGCTGCACGCCCTGGTATTGGAAAACGACGGCCAGCTCTACCTGGTCGGCGACCAGGGCCACCGCGGCGTGCGCTGGGAAAAACAGGGCGACGACACCGTTCTGCTCAGCTACCTGAACACCCGCGACGACGACCCTCTGAACCAGGACCCGCTCACCATCACCCTGGAGAACCCGTCCCTGACGCTGGCCGGCGACGGCCCCTTCGCCGGCGACTACCGCCGCGACGCGTCCGGCGTGGGCACCCTGGAAGGCCAGGTGGTGCTGCCCGAGGACGCCGAGGTACCGGACACCAGCGTGCTGGTGCTGACCCTGCGGGACCAGGGCGCGGCGGACGCCACCCCGGTGGTTCAACGGCTGACACGCCTGGTGGTCGAAGACGGCAAGATGCCGTTCCGGCTCTACTACAACGGCGACACGATCGACGACACGCACCGCTACGTGGTGGACGCCCGCGTGATTCTGGACGGCGCCGTGCAGTTCACCACCACGGCGCCCCACCGGGTGCTGGATGGCGCTTCGGATGGTCCGACCACACTGTCGCTGCATGCCGCCACCGCCGAGCCGCCGTTCGCCGACACCTACTGGAAACTGATCCAGGTGGGCGGCGAGCAAACACCGCCGCCCCAGGATCAGAACGCCCAGGCGCATCTGGTGTTTCACAGCGAAGGGCAGCGGGTGAAGGGCAGCACCGGCTGCAACAGCCTCTCCGGCGGCTACCAAAACGACGACGGTCGTCTTACCCTCGAACCACTGACCACCACCGAACGCGCCTGCGGCGGCCCGAATCAGGCGCAGGCCTTCACCGACGCCCTGGCGCGCACCCAGCGGTTCGAGATCCAGGGGCAGCGGCTGATGCTGTACGGCGAGGGCGAGCAGGCGCTGGCGATTCTGCAAGCGGAGTATCTGTTCTGATGCGCGTTCACTATTTGTCCCATGTACCGTTCGAAAAGCTCGGCACCATGGAAACCTGGCTGGAACAGCGCGGCGCGCGACTGTCCGCCACCCGCTTCTACCAGGGCGANCCGCTGCCCGAGCCGGAGCAGTTGGACACCCTGATCGTGATGGGCGGCCCCATGGGGGCGGACGACGAGGCCCGCTACCCGTGGATGGCGGAGGAAAAGCGTTTTATTGAGCGGTGCATCGCGGCGGATAAAAAAGTGCTGGGGGTTTGTCTCGGGGCGCAACTGATCGCCCGTGTGCTGGGCGCTCCGGTGACCGCCAATCCGGAGCCGGAGATCGGCTGGTTCCCGGTGCAAAGCACCGACGCCGGCCGGCACGACCCGATCGGCGCCCTGTTCGATGACGGCGCNCCGGTGCTGCACTGGCACGGGGACACCTTCGCGATTCCCGACGGCGCCGTGCATCTGGTACGCAGCTGGGGCTGCGAAAACCAGGCGTTCCGGTTCGGCGACCGGGTGCTGGCGCTGCAGTTTCATCTGGAGCTGGGTGAGCACGAGGCGCGCGCGCTGTGCCGCGAATGCGCCGACGAACTCAAGGACGGGCCCTGGATTCAGAGCGAAGCGGAGATGCTCGCGGACCCGGCCCGCTTCAGCGCCGCGCAGCGACGCCTGGGCCGGGTTCTGGAGACGTTTCTGGAGATCTGAACCGGCGGCGGCTCAGGCCTGGGCCCGGGCCGGCGCCTCCACCTCGGACGTTTCCGCCACCCGGCCGGCGGCGCACAGGATCGCCTGCAGCGCCGCGGCGGTGGTGTCGGCGGCCAGCGCCACCGCGCTCTGCACCCGCTCACCGACACGCACCCGCACACAGGCCATGGCGTTGGCTTCGGTGTCATCGCCCAGGGACGATTCGTCGAAGGCCTCCACGCGGATCTGCCAGCCGTGGCGACGGTTGAGCGCGTCCACCAGGGCGCCCACGGCCCCTTCACCCTGACCGTTGAGATCCACGGTGTCGCCTTTTTCGCCGACACTGATGCTCGCTTTGACGCCGGCGTCGGTGCGGTGCAGATCGTAAGACCGCAGCGTCCAGCCCGCCGGCACATTCAGATAATCGCCGTTAAAGCGACGGTGAATGCGCTCACCGGTGATCTCGCCGCCGTCTTCCTCGGCATCCTGCTGCACCACCAGCGCCAGCTCCTGCTGCAACCAGCGTGGCAGCGTCAGGCCGAAGTCCCGCTCCAGCACATGGGCCACGCCGCCCTTGCCGGACTGGGAGTTGATGCGCACCACTTCCTCGTAGCGGCGGCCCAGATCGTGGGGATCGATGGGCAGGTACGCCACGCGCCAGGTGTCGCCCGGCTTGTACTGGGCCAGACACTTGCGGATCGCATCCTGGTGGCTGCCGGAAAAAGCAGTGAACACCAGATCCCCGGCGTACGGGTGACGCGGATGGGTCTGGATCTCGGTGATCTCCTCCACCAGCGCGATGATCTCCTTCATGCGCGAGAAATCGATCTCCGGGTCGATGCCCTGGGCATAGAGGTTCATGCCCGCGGTCACCAGGTCCATGTTGCCGGTGCGCTCGCCGTTGCCCAGCAGGGTGCCTTCCACCCGGTCGGCGCCGGCCATCACCGCCAGCTCCGCCGCCGCCACGCCGCAGCCACGGTCGTCGTGGGTGTGGACGCTGATCAGCACGTGCTCGCGGTAACGGATGTTATCGTTGACGGTTTCCACCTGGTCGGCGAACACGTTGGGCGTGCTCACTTCCACGGTGGCCGGCAGATTGATGATCACCCGCTGGCCCTGGTCCGGACGCCACACGTCGTTGACCGCGTCGATCACCTCAATGGCGAAATCGGTCTCGGTGGCACTGAAGGTCTCCGGTGAATACTGGAAGCTCCAGTCGGTGTCCGGCTGAGCGGCGGCGCAATCACGCACCCACTGGGCGGCCTGGGCGGCGATCTTCTTGCAGCCCTCTTTATCCACATTGAACACCTGCTGACGGAACGTCGGCGAGGTGGCGTTGTAGATGTGAACGATCGCCTTCTTGGCGCCCCGGAGCGAGTCGAAAGTGCGCTCGATCAGTTCCTGGCGGGCCTGGGTCAGCACCTGGATGCTGACGTCGTCGGGCACCAGGTCGTCCTCGATCAACGCCCGGCAGAAATCGTAGTCGATCTGACTGGCGGACGGGAAACCCACCTCGATCTCCTTGTAGCCGAGCTCCACCAGCAACTGGAAAAAGCGCTTCTTCTGGGCCACGTTCATCGGCTTGATCAACGCCTGGTTGCCGTCGCGCAGGTCCACCGCCGCCCATAGGGGGGCCTTCTCGATGCGGNGGGACGGCCAGCGGCGGTCCGGCTTATCGACGACGGGGAAAGGCGCGTATTTGCGATGATCAAAACTCATGACGGACTCCTTGAATTCGGTATGCCTGGGCCGGGTCCGGGATCGCCGGTGGGTTGGCCGCGCGGCTGGTCAAGCCGTGGCGTTGGGTTCGGTACCGACCCCCGCCCGGTAAGGCGGAGGCCCGTGACCGACTGCGGTCCGGCTTATGGCCTTCCCGCAGCGACAGGACACAGTCTAGGCGCCTGGCCCGGCAATGTGCTTGCTTTTTACCGGAATATTCGCCATTTTTAGCAATGAAATATCGGGAATTGATTCAATATCGAGGATTTATTGCGTGGCGAAGGAAAAACCGGCAAATCTCGACCGTACCGACGTGCGCATCCTGCGCGCCTTGCAGCGGGACGGCGGCCTCACCAACCAGCAACTGGCGGAACAGGTGGGGCTGTCCCCCTCACCCTGCTCGCGGCGTGTGCAGAAGCTGGAACAGGCGGGCGTGATCCTGCGCCGGGAAACCGTGCTCGATCCGCGCAAGCTGGGGCTGGACCTCACCGTGATGATCCAGATCAGCATGGACCGCCACACCCCGGAGCGCTTCGCCAATTTCGAAGCCACCGTGGGCGATTACCCGGAAGTGCAGCAGTGCTATCTGGTCACCGGCCAGGAAGCGGACTACCTGCTTAAGGTGGTGGTGCCGGATATCGACCATTACCAGCAGTTCCTGCTTAACAAGATCACCCGCATCGAGGGCGTCAGTGGCGTCCACTCCAGCTTCGTGATGCGCCGGGTGATCGACACCTCCGCCCTGCCCCTGGATTACATCGATTAGATTCAGGATGCGTCGCACTGGAAAGGGCAACCGATCTCGTCCCACCGCTGGGCCCCTCCATCGGGGACGCGGTGCAATGGTGGTGCCTTCCGGGACCGCTCAAGTCTTCCCTGATCGCTGTTAGTTTGGCCGTCCATGGCCAAACATCTCCCTCCAGGCACCACCATTGCCCCGCTCACTGGGCAGCGGAACCGCCACGGGTCAGAAACGCCGCCCGGACCATTCTACAAAGCGCGGATTGTGGGAGCTTGCCTTGCAGTAGAATGGTCCTCGCGGTTGTCTGGCCCCCGGGGCGACGGCGTCCCCGATTGAGAGAGCCCTCTCGCTAACGCGCAATGAACCGACGCTAAATAGCGAAGAAGTACTGCAAGCCCGCGCTAAAGGTGTCCAGGTCGTCGCCGTCGATCTCATAACGGGTAAAACTGCCCCGGAACTTCAATGCGTCCCACCCGAACAGGAAGCCGGCCCCCATGAACGGGTCGGAGCCATCATCGCCGCCGGTTACCAGAGTCGTGCCGGCTGCGCTGCCTTCCACGTCCAGATCCCAGTCAAGCATCCCGACCCGGGCGAACAAAGTGACTTGGTTGTGTAGCGGGAACAAGGCGTTCGCCCCCAATGCCAGCCCGTCCACCGAGACCTCACTCTCAATACTGAAAGGCTGGTACGTGACGGATGCATCGCCGAAATCAATACGCCCCACGTCAAAAGAAAAATTCCTGTGCGGTCGCAGACCGACCAGGAAATGGGTACCACGATCCCGCGAATCGACATCCGTCGGCGCGAAGGTGGTCCCGCCCACTGACATGGCAGGGAAGTCAGATTTGGAAATACCAAAATCCGTGTGCGTGAACTCCGCCGCCACATAGATAGAAGAATCCAGATTCGATGACGCCAATGCGGCGGGCGCCATCACGGTAATCGCCACCCCCAAAACTAAACGTTTCATTCTTATCTCCCTTTTATAAGCACTTTCCTGAATATAGCCCGACCTTTTTATGTGAGGCTTGTCACAAAAGCAAGCCGGACTCTCAACGGCGTAGATGATGAGAGGAACGATGAGACTCACCGCCGGATGACCTACACTGAGCCCATGAGTAATCGCAAACAGCTACTGATCGTCGCCCACGCGCCGTCGCCGAACACCCGCCGGCTGGTGGACGCGGCCCTTAAGGGGGCCGGCCACCCGGATATCGAGCAGGTGTCGGTGACCTGGAAGCCGCCCCTGGAGGCGGGTCCGGAGGACGTGCTCGCCTGCGACGCCATTCTGCTCGGTACCACTGAGAACCTGGGCTACATGAGCGGCGCGCTGAAGGACTTCTTCGACCGCACCTACTACGCGGTGATCGACGACAAGCAGGGCCTGCCCTGCGCGCTTTATATCCGCGCCGGCCTGGACGGCACCGGCACCCGCCGGGCGGTGGAATCGATCGTCACCGGCCTGCGCTGGAACTGGGTGCAGGACCCGCTGGTGTGCAAGGGCGAGTGGCAGGACGCCTTCGCCGACCAGGTGGAAGAGCTGGGCATGTACATGGCCGCCGGNCTGGATTCCGGCATCTTCTAGTTTTACCCCGGCGCCAGNCGCCCATGTCGCTTCGGCGACGGCCAGTTTCGATCCTCCCCGCTACACTTCGCGGCCCCGAANACGGCTCGCAGGATTGAATCATGGCCATGTTGTCGGCGCCCTCGGTGCCGTCTCTGAAATCCGCCCGCCGCTGGCTCGGCAACGCCGGNCAGCGCCTGTTCCGCAGCGACGCCCTGGTGCAGGCCGACGCCACGCCTTTTCAGGTNATCAGCGATGACGGCCTGGTNCAGNTGCGCTANTACCCGCCGCTGCGGGACACCGAGATCGAACTGGANAACGGCGANGTGGTGCCGGTCAGTACCCGCACNCAGCGTACGCCGCTGGTGCTGGTGCCGCCNCTGGCGGTGAACATGCTGATCTACGATCTGTTCCCNCGGCGCAGCCTGGTGCGCTATCTGCGCGCNCGGGGCTTCGAGCTCTANCTGGTGGACTGGGGGCGCCCCGGGCGGGCGGAGAACCATCACAGCCTGGCCACCTACTTCGCGGAAAAACTGCCGGCGCTGCTGGAACGGGTGCGCGAGCACAGCGGCGAGCGCCGCCTGAGCCTGCACGGCTGGAGCTTCGGCGGCCTGTTCAGTCTGTGCTACGCGGGGCTCGGACAGGACCCGGACCTCGCCAATCTGGTGCTGGTGGGCACGCCCACGGACTATCACCGCAACGGCGCCCTGGGCAAACAGTACCGGCGCCTGAGCCGCAATCTGAAGTGGCTGCGGCGGCGTACCGGGTTGCGCGCCCATGACCTCANCCCGGCCTGGCTGCGGTCACCGGGGTGGGCCAACAGCCTGGCGTTCAAGCTGACCAACCCGGTGGCCAGCGTGCAGGGCTACTGGAACCTGGTGAAGAACCTGCACGACCGGGATTTCGTCAGCGCCCACGCCACCAACGGTGCCTTCCTGAACGACATGGTCGCCTACCCCGGCGGTGTGATTCAGGACATCATTCACTATCTGTGGGTGGACAACGTGGTGGCCCGGGGCCAGCTGCCGATGCCCGGCGCCGTCGGCCAGTTGAGCCGCGTGCAGGCCAGCATCCTCAATATCACCGGCGCCGGCGACCCCATCGTCACCCGGGATTGCAGCCACGCCATGGACACCCTGGTGGGCAGCCGGGACAAAACCTACGTCACCATCCCCGGCGGCCACATGGGCATCCTCGGCGGCGCCACCGCCCAGCAGGAGAGCTGGGCGATGATCGCCGACTGGCTGTGCCAGCGGGACTAGCCGGACCGGCCGCTAGAGAAAACCGAGCAGTCCGGAGAGCAGGTTGGTGACCGGCGAGAGCAGGTCCAGCAAGCCGCTGAGCGGGCTCAANCCNCGATCCAGNTGCTCGGTGANTTCCCGGGTGAGAAACGCCAGCGCGGTGGACACCAGGTTGCCGGGCANNGTGGCCTGNTCGACGCTCTCCAGCCACAGCACGTCNTNGACCACCTGCTCCAGCACCAGCTGNATGGTGCCCACCANNTGCTCGCCGGTGGCGCTGGTGTCGAGCAGCACCAACTGNTCCAGGGTGTTGGCCAGACCCAGCGACACGCTGGACAGCACCTTGGTGAGACCGGACANCACCGGCACGTCCGGGGTCTGCTCGTCGACGCCGTCGACGATGTTGTCCAGGTTGCGCGCCAGCTGCACCAGCGGGCCGGCCAGGAACGCCACNTCCTGCANNGTGCCGGAGGACTCGCCNTCNAANTCGGCGCTGTTGCCGAACCCTTCACTGAGCGCCTGGAAGGCACCGCCGAGCTGGTCAAACGGCGCCGGCAACACACTGGTGTCGATCGCTTCCAACTGCTGGGACGCCGCCAACGCGCCCTGGAACGCCTGGCTCATATCCGCGTCGTCGCCGCCGGAGATCGCCGCCGCGGCGCCGTCCAGGGCGCTGAACAGCGTATCCAGCCCGGCCAGAATCTGCGCCGCCACTTCCTGCTGCGGCCCCTCCGGCAGGCCCGCCATGGCCTGGTTGAACCCGGANATCAGTTGATCGCGGAACGCCTGCAGGGGGCCGCTGAAGTCCGCGTCGAAGCCGTCCGGCAGCGGCAGCGGGAAGGCCTCGCCGCTGGTGAAGATATCGCTGGAGAAATCATTGCTGGCCGGGATGCCGGCGGCGGGCTGCTTGTCGTAGCAGCGCTGATAGGCCGGGGTGGCCTGGCCNGCGTCCAGCACGCCCAGCCCCTCGACGCCGGGCTCCACCACATAGGCTTCCAGGCACAGCCGCGCCGGCGTGCCGGCCTGGCTGTCCGCNTCCACCGCTTCCATCCAGAAGAAACCGTANACNTCGCCGANCTGGAACGGCGCCTGGTTGCGCTCCGGGTCGTCCAGGCTGCGNGTCTTGCTGGCGGCGCCGCTGACCACGAACTCGGTGCGGCCGCACTCGGGNACCGCGTCGAGCACCTGCAGATCGTGGTCGTGGCCGGCGAAGAAGAAATCGGTCTTGTCGCAGACNGCTTCTTCCATGAACGCCCGCCAGCGGTCGCCCGCCAGCACCGGCAGGATCTCGCTGGGCACGCCGTCGTAGTTNCCGGCGTTGCCGTGGGTNCCGTTGGANAGNTANGGNTGGTGCGCCAGGCCGATCTTGAACTCCGCCTGGGAGCCGCCGATGGCGCTCACCGCCCAGTTCAGCTGGTTGATGCCGTAGGTGTGGTAGGCGTAATCCAGGTCCGCGTCGGCGAAGCCGCCGGCGATCGGGTTGGAGTCCAGNGCGAACAGCGACACCAGCGGCGCGCCGCTCTCGGTCTCNCCGGCGTCCTGCTGGAAATAGCGGTCCGGCATGATCCAGCGGTCCGACAGACGGCCGTCGAAGTAGGTGTAGTCCACCTGGAATTCACCGCGCGCGTTGCCGGCGCCGTCGCCGCCCACNTAGGCGGTGTTGTCGTGGTTGCCCAGCACCAGATAGAACGGCAGGTCCACCGGCTCGAACGGCAGCTCGAATTTCTCTTCGAACTGCGGGTCGTCGACGCTGGTGACACCGGACTCGTAAATGTTGTCCCCCAGCCCGACCACGAAATCACAGCCGGCCCGCTCGGGGTCGTTTTCCGCGCCCAGTTTCACGGCACAGATGTCCGCCATCGCCTGGCCGACCGCGTAGGCGCCGTCCGAGCCGCTGCCGGAATCACCGATGGTCAGGAAGCGCACCCGCTCCAGCACCGTGGGCTCCGGTTCCGGCTCCGGGTCCACCGGCGTCTCCGGCTCCCCGGGCTCATTGGGCTGCGGTGTGGGCCCCCCGTCGCTGCCGCTGTCGCCGCCGCAGGCGGCCAGGGTCAGACCCAGGGCGGCGGCCAGCGCCAGTCGTTGGATTGTCCAGTTCATGCCATCTCCTCCGTGGATGCGCTCGCCGGTACCGGCGGGTGGAACAGCGCGGTGCGCAGGGTGCGCGGGCGCGAGGGCCGCAGGCCTTCTTCGCGCAGCCGGCTGTCACCGCTGTACACCGCCACCAATTTGGTTTTGCTTTCGTCGATCTGCCCGCGCAGGTCGAAGGACTCGATGTCACGGGCGTAGTAGAACTCCGCCTGGGCACGCTGGTGGTTCACGTCCATCAGGATGAAACCGCGCGATTTGGCTTCCACATAGCGGATGTGCGGATTGACCACCGGCACGGCGACGCCGGCCAGCTCCGCCGCGCCTTCCGGGAAGCCCGGGCTGGTCACCGCCGGGGTGACGAATTCGGCGGCCAGGGGCGCGTCAAACAGGTCGCCGAGCAAGGTGCCCGGGTTGCGATAGATTTCGCTGGCCCAGGAGGTATGAATATCGCCGGTGAGAATCACAACGTTGTCGATGTTGTTGTCGTCCAGGTGGTTGAGAATCTTCAGGCGATCGGCGGCGTAGCCGTCCCACTGATCCANGTTGATGGCCGACAGATTGCCGCGCAGTTGCGGCGCGTGCTCATTGAGCGAGGGAATCTCGGCGATGTTCAGCTGGGCGAACATCACCTNCTGGCCGATGAACCGCCAGCGGGCGGTGGAGGCGCTCAGACCGTCCAGCAACCACTGCATCTGGGTGTCGCTGATCAGACGCCGCTCCGGGTCGTTGCGGGCCGGGTCGAACGGCAACGACAGGGGCTCGTCGCGGCCCTCGAGACGGGTATCGAGCATGCTCAGGTCGATCAGGTCGCCGAACTGGAAGCGCCGGTAAATGGTGNCGAAATCCCCCGGGTTCTGTTCGCGGATCGGCATCCATTCGAAATACACCCGGCGGGCGATGTTCTTGCGCGTCTCCCAGTCGCCCTCGGTGAGCGGCTGATGGTTCTCGGCGCCATCCTGGTAGCTGTCGTTGGTGCTTTCGTGGTCGTCCCAGATCACGATCATCGGGTATTGCCGGTGCACCGCCTGCAGATCCACGTCGCCCTTGTACTGGGCGTGGCGCTGACGGTAGTCCTCCAGGGTCACCATTTCGTGGGGCGGCTGCGGGTCCCGGTCGGGTACGTCGCCGTACTCGCCGATGCCGTATTCATACAGGTAGTCGCCCAGGTGCAGCACGAAATCCAGGTCGCCGTGCTCGGCCAGGGTCTTGTAGACGGAAAAATAGCCGTGGGAAATATTGGCGCAGGACACCACCGCGAACCGCGCCCGGTCCACGTAGCGGTCCGCCGCCGGCAGGGTGCGGGTGCGGCCGATGGGCGAGCGCTGCTCCGCCACGCTGAACTGGTAGTAATACCAGCGCCCCGCTTCCAGCCCGGTGGCGTCCTGTTTGACGCAGAAATCGTGCTCGGCGTCGGCCTGGGTCTCGAAGCGCGCCACCGGGTCCAGCAGCGCCGCGTCCCGGGCCACCGTGACGGTCACCGGTATCGGCGCCGCCGTCTCCTCGCGGGGCGTCACCCGGCTCCACAGCATCACCCGATCGGCGAGCGGATCACCGGAGGCCACCCCATGGGCGAAATCCACCCGCGGCATCCGTGGTTCGGAAGGCGCCGGCGTCTCCGGCGTTTCCGGTTGATTGGGCGCAGCCGATGACGGCGGCGGCGAGTCGGATGAACTCCCCCCGCCACAACCGGCCACCCAGGTGGCGGCACTGCCCACGGCCATGGCCTGCACCAGACGACGACGCTTGCGATCCATACCCCGATCTCCCCTAATCAAAGAATCNAGCCAAAGCGTAAGCAGGAAGTTGCACTTAAACAGTTGCACGGCCGTACTAAACTGTTGCGCTCTGTAAGACCCTGTAAACGCCCAGCGAAGATTGACAAGGCGATGACAGGCGTCGGACCGTTACGTGAAATCGGACACCCACGGGGCTTGAATTACCGGTGCCGGAGACGCAATGCTGGGGGGAGGCCGTATTATTGGAACGGCACTTTTAAGCCAATCAGGAGGAGAGCATGCGCATTACTGTGGAAGGCGTGAACGAAGGCCAGCCGATTCCCGGCCCGTTCGCATTCGCGGTACCCGACCCTAAAGAACACATGAGCCTGAGCGACAACCGCAACCCCAAGGTGGTTTGGGACGGCGTACCGGAAGGCACCCGAGGCTTCGCCCTGCTGGTGGTGGACCCGGACGCGCCCACCGATGCCTCCGACGTGAACCAGGACGGCAAAACCGTGCCCGCGGATCTGCCCCGGGCGGATTTCTACCACTGGGTTCTGGTGGATATCCCCGCCGACGTGCGGCAGATCGATGAAGGCGAGGACGCCGACGGCGTGGTGCCGCGCGGCAAGGAGATCGGGCAAACCGCGAAAGGCATTCGCGGCGCCAACGACTACACCGACTTCCTGGCCGGCGACCCNGACATGAAAGGCGTCTACGGCGGCTACGACGGCCCCNGCCCGCCCTGGAACGACGAGCGGCTGCACCACTACACCTTCACCGTCTACGCGCTGGACGTGACGTCCCTGGGCCTGAGCGGTGAAATCCGCGGCCCCCAGGTGGTGGAAGCCATGCAGGGGCACATTCTCGACCAGGCCAGCGTGACCGGCACCTACACCCTCAACCCTAACGTCTAGCCGCAAGTCAGGGCATGGCAAGAACCCGTGGGAGCGGGCCCCGCCCGCGAAAGGGTGGCCAGGGCCACCCGGCGGGATACCAGAGGCGTGTAGTCGGCGCCATCGTTAACGAGGTCTCTGGAATCCTGCCGGGGCTTCGCCCCTTTCGCGGGCAAGCCCGCTCCCACAAGAGGCACCGACCCTGCCTCTGCTGCACCCTGAATCCCGCATCGCCCCGCTAGCTGCACGGCCTTGGCTCTAGCACGGCTTGCTTGCGGCTTGAAGCTACACGACGGTGAACGCCCCCGGCAGGTGCTGCCGCAGGGTGATCAGGTTTTCCTCCCGCACCGCCATCTCTCCGAAGCAGTTGGCCACGGTACCCGTGTAGCGCAGCCCGTCCGCCTGGATCGCCTCGGCGGTGAGCAGCGCATGGCTGATGCAGCCGAGCTTCATGCCCACCACCTGGATCACCGGCAGGTTCAGTTCCACCGCCAGTGCGGAGAGCATTTCCCGGTCGTTAAGCGGCACCCGCCAGCCGCCGGCGCCCTCCACCAGCACCAGGTCCGCCGGATGGCTGCTCAGGGCACCGCGCACATAGCCGGCCAGTTGCGACAGGCTGATCCGGCGACCCTCCTGCCGGGCGGCGATGTGCGGCGCGATGGCCGCTTTCAGCGCCACCGGGTTGACCACGTCATAGGGCAGCGCCACGGACGACGACGCCATCAGATTCACGGCGTCCTCGTTGCGCAACCCGTCGGCGGTCTCATCGCAGCCGGCGGCGATCGGTTTGAGCCCGTAGCAACTCAGCCCCGCCTCCCGGGCCCGTTCCAGCAGCCGGCAGCTGACCCAGGTTTTGCCCACCTCGGTGTCGGTGCCGGTGATAAAGAACACGCCCTTGAGAACGGGCAGCGGGGGACGTTCGGGGGAGGAGGTATCAGCCATGGGATTCCTTGATTGCTTCTACGAACAGCACGTCCCAGGTGAGCGGCAGACCGGCCGGCTGGCGGCGTGCTTCGTAGGCGTCGCACAGGGCCCGCCAGGCCGCTTTGCCGGTGAGGCCGGTCGAGCCGCCCTGCACATGATCGACGCCGGTGGCCTTGAAAGCACGGACCAGGGTTCTCACGTCCGGGTAGTGCTCGGTGAACGCCATCCGCCGCCACTGCTGGGGGAACAGGCCGGCGCCCTCGAGCGCCCGGCGCCAGTCGGCCTCCGCCGGCAGGCGGTTCAGACGCGGGCGGCGGGCGCCGTCGGCGGCGGCCCAGCTGTCGCGCAGTTCGTGCAGCGAACCGGCCAGCGGCACCGCCAGCAACAGGTGGCCGTTGGGCACCAGCACGCGGGCCGCTTCCGCCATGGCCCGCTCCGGCAGGCACCATTGCAGCGCGAAGCTGGAATACACCAGCCCCAGGCCGGCGTCGGCCAGCGGCAGTCTTTCCGCGTCCGCGCACAGCGGCTGGAAGCGCTCGCCGGTGCGACCGCGAGCCCGGGCCTCCGCCAGCATCGACGGCGACAGGTCCACCGCCAGCCAGCGGCTGTCCGGCCAGCGGCTCTGCTGACGCCGGGCCAGGGGGGCGGTGGCGCAGCCCAGCTCCAGGGCGCGGCTGTCGGGCAGTTCCGCCGGCGCCATGTCCAGCAGGCTGAGCGCGCAGGCGTGCTGCAGGCCGGCGTGGGCGTCGTAGCTGGGCGCGGCGCGACCGAAACGGTCGCTCACCGCCGCCTTATCCATCAATGAGCTGGTGTCGGCGATAGAAGTCATAAACGGCCCGGGTAAAGGTATCGGGGGCGGACAGGAACGGCACATGGGCGACCTGCTCGATCAGCGCGGTGTCGCCGCGCTCGTTCAGCAGCGGCTCGACCGCGGCCATGGCCGCCGCCGGCACAATGTTGTCGCGCGCGCCGAAGATCATATGCAGCGGCACTTCCAGCGCCGCCAGGTCGCCGCGCAAATCGGTATCGCGCAGAATCGCGAGCCCCTCGCGCAGCGCCCGGTGGGCGGGCAGTCCGCAGAAGTAGAGAATTTCCTTAAGCCGCGCCACGTCCTGGCGCATGCTTTCCGCGCCCTTGCAGTTGAGCGCCAGAAAACGCACCAGGGTGCCTTCGTAATCCTCGCGGCACATCTGCTCGAAGGCGTTGAAAATGTCCGGCTTCATCGCCGCCGGCCAGTCGGCGGCGGCGGTGAAGCGCGGCGTGGTGGCCACCGTGACCACCGATTGCACCCGGTCCGGGTGATTCAGCGCCAGCCGCAACGCCACCAGCCCGCCCAGGGACCAACCCAGCAGATGGGCGCGCGCCGGCATCACCGCCGCCACCTGGTCGGCCAGGAAGTCCAGGGTGTAGGGGTCATTGGGCAGGGGGCTCTGCCCCATCCCCGGCAGATCCACCACCGTGACCCGGAAGCGTTCCAGCAGGGCCGGCACGATGTCGTCGAAGACGATGGCGTGCAGGCCCCAGCCGTGAATCAGCACGATGTCCTGGGCCTGGTCATCGCTGACGCCGGTGGCCTTGTAGGTGTTGTGGAAAGGAATCAGACGCGGCATGGATTGTCCTCCAGGGCGCCCAGAAGACGGTCCACGTCCGCCTCCCGGTGCGCGGCGGAAAGGGTGACGCGCAGGCGTGCCTGGCCCTCCGGCACCGTGGGCGGGCGGATCGCGGATACCAGCACGCCGTGCTCCGCCAGGGCGCGGCTCAGCGCCAGCGCGGCGCCGTCGTCGCCGATCAGGATCGGCTGAATGGGGGTGTCGGAATCCATCAGCGTGTAGCCCAGCTCGGCGGCCCCACGGCGGAACCGCTGGATCAGGGCGCTCAGGTGGGCCCGGCGCTGCGGCTCACGGCGTGCCTTGTCCAGGCTCACCAGGGTGGCGGCGGCCACGGCGGCGGGCATGGCGGTGGTGTAGACATAGGTGCGGGCGAACTGAATCAGCGTTTCGATCAGCTCCCTGGAGCCGGCCACGAAGGCGCCGGCGGTGCCCAGCGCCTTGCCGAGCGTGCCCATGTAGACCGGCACCCGCCCGTTGACCCCCTGCGCGAACGCGGTGCCCCGGCCCTGGCCGTCCAGCACGCCCAGGCCGTGGGCGTCGTCCACCATCAACCAGGCATCGTCCGCTTCGCAGGCGTCCAGATAGGCGGCCAGCGGCGCCTGGTCGCCGTCCATGCTGAACACACCGTCGGTGACCACCAGCTTGCGCCCGGCGTCGCTGCGCGCCAGCTGCCCGGCCAGGGCGGCGGCGTCGTTGTGGGCGAAGCGCCGGAAGCGGGCGCCGCTGAGCAGGCCCGCGTCCAGCAGGGAGGCGTGGTTAAGGCGGTCCTGGAACAGGGCGTCGCCCTTGCCGACCAGGGCGGTGATGGCGCCGATGTTGGCCATGTAGCCGGTGGAGAACAGCAGCGCCCGCTCGCGGCCGGTGTGGGCCGCCAGGGCCTCTTCCAGCTGCTGGTGCGGGCGCTGGTGGCCGCACACCAGGTGGGAGGCACCGCTGCCCACGCCCCAGCGGTCGGCGGCGTCGCGGAACGCCGCCACCACCTCCGGGTCGCCGGCCAGGCCCAAGTAGTCGTTGGCGCAGAAGTTCAGGTGTTCGCGGCCGTCCACCACCGCGGTGCGGCCACAGGGGCCGTCCATCAGCGTCGGCTGGCGGAAGCGCTGCCGNGCGCGCCGTTCGTCCAGGCGCGCCGTGAGATCGAAAGCCAAGGGGGTGACTCCGCGCGGTTCAGGCGTCCAGCTTGCGGTGGGCGGGACGGCCGGTGTCCTTGTCCAGCACGTGCTTGGCGCCGCGCCGGCTCTGCCCGCTGTACGCCAGCGCGTCGTGGTACAACCCGCTCTGCGCCGCTTCGTTCTCCGCCACTTGCTGGCGCAGCGCTTCCTCGTGGGCCTCGTCGGAGGCTTCATGGCGCGGGTCCAGGGAATGGATGCCCAGGCGCTGGAACAGCTGATGGTCGTGGGTGGCTTCCGGGTTGTCGGTGGTCAGCAGACGCTCGCCGTAGAACATGGAGTTGGCGCCGGCCATGAAGCACAGGGCCTGGGCCTCGTCGTTCATTTCCTGGCGCCCGGCCGCCAGCCGCACGTAGGACTTGGGCATCAGAATCCGCGCCACCGCCACGGTGCGCACGAACTCGAACGGGTCCAGATCGTCCACGTCGGACAGCGGCGTGCCTTCGATCTTGACCAGCATGTTGATCGGCACCGACTCCGGATGCTCCGGCAGGTTGGCCAGCTGCTGCAGCAGGCCGACCCGGTCGTTGCGGTTCTCGCCCATGCCGACGATGCCGCCGCAGCACACCTTCATGCCGGCGTCGCGCACATTGGCCAGGGTGGTCAGGCGGTCGCTGTAGGTACGGGTGGTGATCACCTGGCCGTAGTATTCCGGCGAGGTGTCCAGGTTGTGGTTGTAGTAGTCCAGGCCGGCCTCGGCCAGGCTCTGTGCCTGCTCCTCGTCGAGCATCCCCAGGGTCATGCAGGTTTCCAGCCCCAGGGATTTCACCTGGCGCACCATGTCCAGCACATAGGGCATGTCCTTGGCGCGCGGGCTGCGCCAGGCGGCGCCCATGCAGAAGCGCGAAGCGCCTTTTTCCTTGGCGGCGCGCGCCTCTTCCAGCACCCGCTCCACTTCCAGCAGCTTCTCTTTCTCCAGCTCGGTGTTGTAGTGGCCGGACTGGGAGCAGTACTTGCAGTCTTCCGGGCAGGCGCCGGTCTTGATCGACAGCAGCGTGCTGACCTGCACCGCGTTGGGATCGAAGTGCTGGCGGTGCACGGTGGCGGCCCGGAACAGCAGGTCGTTGAACGGCAGGGTGAACAGCGCCTCGATCTCACCGCGGTGCCAATCGTGGCGTACGGCGTTCGGGGCGGCGTCGGACAGGGGCGTGGCGGCGGCTACAGTCATGATGAAATCTCTCTGAACAGTCCGCATCAGACTAGCAGCGCGCCGGCCCCTGTCAACTTTCAAGAAGNAACAAGGTTAACCAATGATCAATTATTGATCAGTTCTGTTTTCCGAAATTACTCTAGGAGCACTTTCGTTTTCAGGTGTTCGGTGCTCCGTATCGGAGACGCGGGGCAATGGTGATGCCTTCCGGGACCGCTCAAGCCATCCATGGCCGCTGTTAGTTTGGCCATCCATGGCCAAACAGCTCCCTCCAGGCCTCACCATTGCCCCGCTCACTTTGCTGCGGAACCGCTACGGGTCAGAGGCACCGCCAATACCTTTGCAGAAAGGTTCGGCGCCAGCGATGACCCGTAGCGATGACGCTAGCGGCTGAGCGTGTCTGTGCTCTGCCNTTCCGGGACCCTGNAGAACAGGACGTTCGACAGGGAGCCTACAGGGACGTACTCGCGGCGTTCCCGGAAGGGCAGAGCACAGACACGCGGCCCCAGCTGGAGAGACCCTTCCCGCTAAAAGGCTCAAAACCTTAGAAATTGTAGTTGAGCTTGAGGCTGTACTGACGGGCGTCGCCGTAGTAGCCGCCGTTATAGAAGCCCAGGTTGTTGTAGTACTTCTCATCGGTGAGGTTGCTGACATTGGCGGTCACCGCCAGGGCCGGGCTGAAGCGGTAGCGGGCCATCAGGTCCACCAGGGTGTAGCTGTCCTGGACGAATTTGTATTGGCCACTGTGACCCGGGCGGTCCACGAAGGCGTAGATCCGGTTTTGCCAGGCCACGCCGGCGCCGACCGTCAGGCCGTCAAACCGGCCGCTCAACCGGTAGCGGGTGGACAGGCGCACCATCTCCTCCGGGGAGGTGGTGTTCAGCTCGTCGCCGTCCGGATCCTCGGTGACCCGGTGGGTGTAGCCGGCCAGCATCTGCCAGCGCGGCAGGATCTCGCCGGAGGCGGTCAGCTCGAAGCCGTTGGTCTGGGCGCCGTCCACGGCCCGGTAGGCCTCGGAATTGGGCGGTCCGCCGGGGATCGGCTGGCCGGTGCCCTCGGCCAGGTTGTCCTGATCGACGCGGAACACCGCNACGCTGGTGTTNANNCGNCCGNCGCNGAANTCNCTCTTCAGNCCNGCCTCGTAACTGTTGCCCTCTTCCGGATCNAGNATCCGGTTGTTCAGGTCCCGCTGGGTTTGTGGCTGGAAGATGCTGGTGTAGCTGGCNTAGACGGAGTGCCGGTCGGTGAGGTCGTACACCACGCCGGCGAAGGGCACCACTTCCCCGTTTTCCTGGTAGCGCTCGGCGAAGTCACCGCTCCAGTTGAAGCCGCCCCGGTCGACGCGCCAATCCACCATGCGGGCGCCGGTGATCACCGCCAGATCGTCGGTGGGTTTAAAGCGGGCGGTGGCGTACAGGCCGGTCTGTGAGGCGCGCTCGTTTTCGTCGGTGTTGATATCCCCCCACAGCGGCTTGGCCCGGTCGCCGTCCCAGGTAAAGAGATTGTCCAGAGTATTGTCGAAGTTCACCGAGGGCTGCCCGATGTAATCGACCTTGCTGCGCGAATAGCTGGCGCCGACGATCAGCTCATGGTGCCGGCCGAACAGTTCAAAGGGCCCGTTGGCGTAGGCGTCGAAGGTGTGCTGCTTCTTGTCCTCCAGGTAGCGGCCGGACCAGAACGTGAGCCCGCTGCCGTCGCGGTTCAGGCTCCCGCCGCCGGCGGAGGCNAGCTGGGCGTCGTAGTTGTTTTCCTGGTAGGTGTAGGCGAGCTTGCCGTACCAGCNGCCCTGGAACTNGTGCTCCAGATTGACGAAGGCGGTGCGGGCNTCCTGGGCCCAGCTGCTCCAGTCGGTGGCCGGGTTGGTGTCCCGGTCCAGATCGGCGATGCCGCCGTCNCTNTAGAACAGNGGCACGCCGCCCCAGGTGGAGCCTTCCGGGTCGTAGTCCATGGAATCCACGCCCAGGGTGATCATGGTGTCCTCGGACAGGTCCGCCTCGATCACGCCGTAGAACACCTGCTTTTCATTCTCGTAATGATCGAGAAAAGACTCGCCCTGCTNGTAAGCGGTGACGAAGCGGCCGCGCACCTGGCCGTCCTCGGTGAGCGGGCCGCCCAGGTCCAGCTCGCCCCGGTAGCCGTCCCAGCTGTTCGCTGAAACACCCGCCTGGCCGGCGAACTCCCGGGTGGGTTTCTTGCGCACCAGATTGATGGTGGCGGACGGGTTGCCGATGCCGTGCAGCAGGCCGCTGGCNCCGCGCAGCACTTCGATGCGGTCGTAGATAAAGGTGTCCGCGTGGGCGCTCTGCTTGCCCAGGGTGCTGATGCGCATGGACGGCATGCCGTCATAGAGAAAATTGGTGATCTCGAAGCCGCGGGCGCTGAAGGTGAGCCGTTCGGTGTCCTGGGCGTTGACGGTGACCCCGGGGGTCCGCTGCATCACTTCGGCGACACTGTTNAGGTCGAAGTCCTCCATCTGCTCACGGGTGATCACCGTGACCGACTGGGGCGTTTCCCGGGGCGAGAGCACCATGCGGGTGGCGGTGTTGCTGGCGCCGCTGGTGTAGCTGCCGGACCCTTCCGTGATCATGCCGGCGTCATAGCCGTCCACCGAAGCGCCGACCACGTCGACGGCGTCCAGCTCGTGGGTGTCATCGGTATCGTCGNCGGCGGCGTACAGGTTGGCGCTACCGGCCAGGATCAGACAGATGGAGAGGCGGGTAAAACGTAACGCAGACATAGCAGTCCCCCAGTTGGTGTTTTCGACGATGGCTGGGGGCGACCTGGCTACGTCACTGGGCGGCAATGATAACCATTCTTATCTTCATGTCAAAAATACGTGAACCCGCTACTGCTTGGCTTACCGGATTTCCAGCCATGGCCTACACGGCTTTGGGCCGATGTCGACTGGGCAGGGCCCGGCCACCGGGCCGATGATGATGGCACCCGACACCAAGGAAGACGGAGGANACGGATNTTGTTCGACCTTGCCGAACCCTGCCTGCTGTGCGGCCGGCGCAGCCCCCAGGGCCTTTGCCGGTTGTGCGCCGGCGAGCTGCGTGACGGCGGCGCCCTGTACGACCCGCTCTGCCGCTGCGGGCTGCCCGGCACCGAGCAAGGAGGGCTGTGCGGACGCTGCCTGCGGCGGCCGCCGCCGTTCACCAGCACCTACTGCCACTGGATCTATCAGTTTCCGCTGGACCGGCTGATCAACGCCTACAAGCACAGGGGCTGCCTGCCGGCGGAACGGGCCCTGGAACCCTTGCTGCGCGAGCAGCCGCTGCCCTGGCCGGACGCCGAGGTGCTCTGCCCCCTGCCCGCCCACTGGCGGCGCCGGCTGGCGAGGGGCTTCGACCAGGCGGAGCGACTGGCGCTGATACTGGCCCGCCACTGGCGGCGCCCGGTGGCGCCGCTGCTGCTGCGCCACCGACCCACCGGCCACCAACAGGGGCTGGGCCGGGCCGAGCGGGTACGCAACCTGCGTCACGCCTTCGTGGCGCGGCCCGGTGCCCGCTACCGGCGGATCCTGCTGATCGACGACGTGATGACCACCGGCACCTCCGCCCGCGCCGCCAGCCGCGCNCTGCTGGAGGGCGGCGCCAAGGAAGTGCGCGTCTGGGCCCTGGCGAGAACCCTTCAACACGAGCACTGACACCGGCGGCGAACGTCCGTCATAATGCACGCTTCGTTCCGCAAACGGTCGCGCCCATGAAAATCAGCATCGCCCAAGGGCATAACCCGCCGCACAATATCAACGGCATCACCGTGNTCATNGATGTGATCCGNGCCTTCACCACCAGNCACGAAGCGTTTCTGGGCGGTGCCAGCCANATCTACCCGGTGTCCAGCGCCGACGACGCCTTCCGGCTGCGCGANGANTACCGGGAAGGCCTGCTGGTGGGCGAGGTGCAGGCGCTNCCCATCGANGGCTTCGACCACGGCAACTCGCCCTGGGANATACNCCACACCGACGTGCGCGGCCGCTATCTGATCATGCGCACCACCAACGGCGTGGCCGCCACCCTGCGCGCCCGCGACAGCCGCCAGGTGCTGGTCGNCGCGCTGATCAACGCCGANGCCACCGCCAACTACATCCGCGAACAGAACCCGGACACCGTGGTGCTGGTGGCGTCCCACCCCACCGGCGACGAGGACGTGGCCTGCGCNGANTACATCCGTGGCCTGCTGGGNGGCGAGGGCATCAGCCTGGAGCAGGCCCGCGAGCGCACCCGCAANGCCTTCGCGGCGAAGAAATTCCTGGACGGCAGCCANCCGCGCCTGCGCCCCCAGGACATCGACATGGCCGCCTCCAGCGCCGGCCCGGACGCCCTGATCATGGGCGTGACCTNCGAGCCGGTGCCGCGCATCGATGTGATCCGCCCCGCCTCCTGACCTTTTCCATCAACCCCGCCGCTCCCCTTGATCAATGACGGCCCGGCGGGCGCCTGATAGCGTCCCNGGGAGTTTTTTCAGAGGCTCCTTAACTCATTGATTGGAACCGTCATGATCGAGTGGAACGAACAACAGCAGATGATCCAGAANATGGTGCGCGACTTCGTGGCCAAGGAAGTGGTGCCCAACCTGGACGATATCGAATACAACGGCGTGCCGCCCTACGACATCCTGCGCAAGATGATCAAAACCTTCGGCATGGACGTGATGGCGANGCAGAACTACGAGAAGCAGATCGCCCGCGAGAAAGCCGCCGCCGAAAACGGCNAGGACGCCCCCACCAAGAAGAAGGACGGNCCCTCCGAGGGCGCCGGCGANCAGGCGGCGATGACCATGATCCCGATCATCGANCTGAGCCGCCACGCCCAGGGGCTGGTNACCGCCATGGGCGTNTCCATGGGGCTCACCGGCGGCGCCATCATGAGCAAGGGCACCATCGAACAGAAAGAGCGNTGGGCGCTGCCGCTGCTGACCCTGGAGAANGTGGGCGCCTGGGCGATCTCCGAGCCCAACTCCGGCTCCGACGCCTTCGGCCAGATGAAGACCCTGGCGAAGCGCGACGGCAACGGCGGCTACATCATCAACGGCAGCAAGACCTGGATCACCAACGGTCCCTACGCCGACACCATCGTGCTGATCTGCAAGCTGGATGAGGAAGGCGTGGANCCCAAGGACCGCAAGATCGTGTCCTTTATTCTCGACGCCGGCATGGAAGGCCTGGAGCAGTCCAAGCCGTTCAAGAAGATGGGCATCGGCTCGTCGCCCACCGGCGAGCTGTTCTTCAGTGACCTGAANGTGGGCGCCGACCGCCTGCTCGGCGGCAGCGANACCNGCTACGGCCGCTCCGGCGCCAAGGCCACCTTCATGCAGGAGCGCGCCGGCGTGGCCGCCATGGCCCTGGGGATGGTGGANCGCGCGCTGGAACTGTCCACCGCCTACGCCCGTGACCGCGCCCAGTTCGGCCGCCCGATCGGCGACAACCAGCTGATTCAGCTGAANCTGGCGAAGATGGAAGTGGCNCGCGCCAANCTGCAGAACATGGTNTTCCGCTATATCGAGATGACCGCCGCCGGCAAGCAGATGAGCCTGGCGGAGGCCTCGGCGATGAAACTNTACGCCGCCCAGACCGCCATGGANGTGNCCACCGANGCGGTCCAGGTGCACGGTGGCTACGGCTACATGCGCGAATCCCGGGTGGAGCAGTTGATGCGCGACGCCAAGATCCTGCAGATCTACGCCGGNACCGACGAGATGCAGATCATCGCCATCGCCCGNGANCTGTTGGGCAGAGGCTGAGGGGCGCCGGCGGCGGGCTTGGAGCTTGCCGCTGGAAGCTTGTAGCCTTGAAGCTGCCAGCAACAAGGAGGATTCCCCATGGCTCTACAGCANCAGCATTGCGAAGCCTGCCGCGCCGACGCGCCCCGNATCAGCGATGAGGAGGCGGACAAACTGCGCGGCGAGATTCCGGACTGGAANCAGGTGGAGGAAGACGGCGAAGAGAAACTGCAGCGCCAGTTCAAGTTCAAGGACTTCGCCCAGGCTCTCGCNTTCACCAACCAGGTCGGCGACCTGGCGGAAGAGCAGGGGCACCACCCCGCTCTGCTCACCGAATACGGCAAGGTCACGGTAACCTGGTGGACCCATAAGATCGGCGGTCTGCACCGTAACGACTTCATCTGCGCGGCGAAGACCGACGCCCTGTTCGATAAAAGGACCTGACCCCCGCATGGACGCNCCCGCCCCCTGGACGCTCAGAGGCCACGCCTATGTGGCCGCCCTGGCCCTGCCCGAGGCGATNCGCCGGGACCAGGGCGGCACCGCCNCANCGCTCGGCCCGGCCAGCGGCCGTCTCGGCGTGGTGATGTTCGTCGATTATCAGCGCTCGGAAGTGGGCCCCTACCGGGAACTGCTGTTCATGCCCGGCCCCTGCCGGTTCCCGGACGGCCGCCGGCGCTGGTCGATCGGCCGCATCTATGTCTCCAGCGAGGACAGCGCCGTCAACGGCAACCGCAACTGGGGGCTGGATAAGCGGGTGGCGTCGTTCCAGGTGGAACCGGGCCGCCGCGGTGAGCGCGTCACCGTGCGCTACCGGGAGCGGGAGATCGCCCGTCTCACCCTGACGCGGCGTGGCCCGGCCCTGCCCGTCCTGGGTCCCTGGCTGCCCGAGCGCTGGCGCCGGCTGGGCCAGGTGCGCGACGACCGGCAGTTCGTGTTCGCCCCTTCGGTGCGCGGCCGGCTGGGCCTCGCCGGCCTCGGCGACGCCTGGGGCAACGGCGAGGATTTCCCCCAGGTGCAGCATGGCCGCGGGCGCGGCGCGGTGTACCTGCCGGACTTCCGCCTCGACTTTCCCCGCGCGGACATCCAGCCTTTGACCTGAACCGGTGACCGGAAGCATCAGCCGGCTGTCGCTTCGCGACAGCCGCCCCGCCCGCGCCCTTTGCTAGCATGGGTCACGGCAATCAGGAGAGACCCATGGCTTTAAGCGAAGAGCAAAAAGAACAGATCAAAGCGGCGTCCGATAAAACCTTTCCGTTCGTGGAACGCTGCGGCGCCCGGACCCTGGAGGTGGACCGGGGCTACTGCAAGATGATGATGCCGCTGGCCCCCAACCTGAACCACGTGGGCATCATGTACGCGGGCGCCCTGTACACCATCGCCGAGCTGCCCGGCGGCGTGATCTATATGTCGTCATTCGACACGCGGCGCTTCTACCCGATCGTCAAGGACATGCGGATTCGTTTTCGCCGCCCGGCCACCACGGACGTGACCGTGGAAGTGCGTATCACCGACCAGGAGATCGAACGCATCCAGGCCGAGGCGGACGCCAACGGCAAATGCGATTTTGAATGGGATACCGAGATCAAGGACGAGAAAGGGGAGGTGGTGGCGCTCACCCACAACGTCTATCAGCTACGCAAAATCGGCAGCTGAACCGGTCCGGAAAGGTCAACGCCATATGCGCAATTCGTTGCCGCTTTCGCAAAGACGTATTGACACGCTTTGTTGGTCAGCGCTAGCCTGAAACTGCACTTCGAAGAGGCATGGAGCCCGGGGGTGCGATTCCGACATGAGAGTCTGGAAATCACGCGCGGCCTTCGGGCCGCGCTTTTCATTTACGCTCGCCCAGTTCCACCACCGCTTCGATAAACGCCTTGGCGTGCTCCGGATCCACTTCCGGCGTGATGCCGTGCCCGAGATTGAAGATGTGCCCCGGGTGATCGCCGAAGTCATCGAAGATACGCGCCACCTCGGCGCGAATCGCTGCCGGCGAGGCGTACAGCACCGCCGGATCCATATTGCCCTGCAGCGCCACCCGGTCGCCGACGCGGCGNCGNGCNTCGCCGATGTTGATGGTCCAGTCCAGGCCCAGGGCGTCNCAGCCGGTATCNGCCATGGATTCCAGCCACANNCCGCCGTTCTTGGTGAACAGNATCACCGGCACCTTGCGGCCCTCGGCGTCCGGNTCCAGCCCGTCGNCNATGCGCTGCATATAGCGCAGCGAAAACGNCTGGTAGGCNTCNGCGGACAGNGNGCCGCCCCAGGTATCGAANATCTGCACCACCTGGGCGCCGTGGCGGATCTGNGCGTTCAGNTAATCGGTGACCGCCCGGGCCAGCTTGTCGAGCAGCGCATGGGCCAGCTCCGGGCGGCTGTAGACCATGCCCTTGAGGTGGCGGAAATCCTTGCTGGGCCCGCCTTCCACCATGTAGGTGGCAAGCGTCCAGGGGCTGCCGGAGAAGCCGATCAACGGCACCCGCCCGTTCAACGCGCGGCGGATGGTGCTCACCGCGCGCATCACGTAATCCAGGTCCGCTTCCGCGTCCGGTACCGGCAGCGCGGCGATCTCCTGCTCGGTGCGCACCGTCTTGCGGAATTTGGGCCCCTCGCCGGGCTCGAAGTACAGGCCCAGCCCCATGGCGTCGGGAATGGTGAGAATGTCGGAGAACAGAATCGCCGCGTCCAGCGGGTAACGCTCCAGCGGCTGAAGCGTCACCTCGCAGGCCAGTTCCGCGTTGCGGCACAGGTCCATGAAGGACCCGGCCCGCTCCCGGGTGGCCCGGTACTCCGGCAGATACCGACCGGCCTGGCGCATCATCCAGATCGGCGTACGGTCCACCGGCTGGCGGGCCAGCGCTTTCAACAAGCGGTCATTCTTCAGCGGCGCGTCCATAAATATTCCTAAGTCTGGCGGCTACACATCCAGGTAGTCGAGGATGCCTTTCGCCGCTTCGCGGCCTTCCCAGATGGCGGTCACCACCAGGTCGGAGCCGCGCACCATGTCGCCGCCGGCGAAGATCTTCTCGTTGCTGGTCTGGAACGGGAAGGTCTGCTTCTCCACGGCGGTGACGCGGCCGGCTTCGTCGGTGACCACGTTCTTGGCGTCGAACCAGTCGGAGGGACTGGGACGGAAACCGAACGCCACGATCACCGCGTCGGCGGGCAGCACTTCCTCGCTGTCGGGAATCGGCTCCGGGCGACGACGGCCGTTGTTATCGGGCTCGCCGAGCTTGGTCTCCACCACCTTAACGCCGACCACCTTGCCGTTCTCACCGACCACTTCGATCGGCTGACGGTTGAACAGGAACTGCACGCCCTCTTCCTTGGCGTTGGCCACTTCACGGCGGGAGCCGGGCATGTTTTCCTCGTCGCGGCGGTAGGCGCAGACCACGCTGTCGGCGCCCTGGCGGATGGAGGTGCGGTTGCAGTCCATGGCGGTGTCGCCGCCACCCAGCACCACCACGCGCTTGTTGCTCACGTCGATGAAGTCCGCCGGGTCTTTTTCAAAACCCAGGTTGCGGTTGGCGTTGGCGACCAGGAACGGCAGCGCTTCGTACACGCCGTCCAGATCCTCGCCGGGGAAACCGCCTTTCATGTAGGTGTAGGTGCCCATCCCCATGAACACCGCATCGAACTCTTCCAGCAGTTCGTCGATGGTCACGTCGGTGCCCACCTCGGTGTTGAGGCGGAACTCGATGCCCATGCCCTCGAACACTTCGCGGCGCTTGGTCATCACCGGCTTTTCCAGCTTGAACTCGGGAATGCCGAAGGTCAGCAGGCCGCCGATTTCCGGATAGCGGTCGAACACCACCGGCTTAACACCATTGCGTACCAGCACGTCGGCACAGCCGATGCCCGCCGGGCCGGCGCCGATCACCGCCACCCGCTTGTCGGTCCATACCACCTTGGACATGTCCGGCCGCCAGCCCATGGCCAGCGCCGTGTCGGCGATGTACTTCTCGGTGGCACCGATGGTCACCGCGCCGAAGCCGTCGTTGAGCGTACAGGCGCCCTCACAGAGACGGTCCTGCGGACACACGCGGCCACAGACTTCCGGCAGGGAGTTGGTCTGGTGCGCCAGCTCCACCGCTTCCATCAGGTTGCCTTCGCTGATCAGCTTCAACCAGTTGGGGATGTAGTTGTGCACCGGGCACTTCCACTCGCAATACGGGTTGCCGCAGTGCAGACAACGGTGCGCCTGGTGCTCCACTTCCCGGGTTTCAAACGGGTAGTAGATCTCCTCGTAACGCTCCTTGCGCTGCTCGATGTCCTTNTTCTTCGGGTCCACCCGGGGGACATCAAGAAACTGGAAATGGTTGTTTAAACGTTCAGCCATGTTGTTCCCCGTTATGCCGGATTCGCACGCGTGCTTTTGAGCAGATCTTCCAGGCTGGCCGCCTTGGGCTTNACCANCCAGAATTTACGGCTCATGGCATCGAAATTATCAAGAATGTACTGNCCCCATTCGCTGCCGGTCTCTTCCACGAANTCATGGATCACGTGGCGCAGATGGCTGCGGTGGGANTCGGTGGCCTCGGAGCTGATGCGGTGCAGNTCGATCAGTTCCGGGTTCACCCGGTCGAAGAAATCGTTGTCTTCNTCCAGCACATAGGCGAANCCGCCGGTCATGCCGGCACCGAAGTTNTGCCCGGTGCGGCCCAGAANGGTGACGCAGCCGCCGGTCATGTACTCACAGCAGTGATCGCCGGAGCCTTCCACCACGGCGTGCACNCCGGAGTTACGCACCCCGAAACGCTCGCCGGCGGTGCCGGAGGCGAACAGCTTGCCGCCGGTGGCGCCGTACAGNCAGGTGTTACCGATGATCGCGGTNTCCTGGGTCTTGAACGGGCTGCCCTTGGGCGGACGGATCACCACCTTGCCNCCGGCCATGCCCTTGCCGACGTAATCGTTGGCGTCGCCNTCCAGGTACAGNTGCAGACCNCCGGCGTTGAACACNCCGAAACTCTGCCCGGCGGTGCCGGTGAAGCGCGCCCGGATCGGCGCGTGGTCCATGCCCAGGTTGCCGTGGTGCTTGGCGATTTCGCCGGACACGGTGGCGCCCACGGAGCGGTCGCAGTTGGTGATGGTGTAGTGGAACGAGCCGCCGGACTTGTTCTCCACGGCGGTGCGCATTTCCTCCACCATCTTGCGGTTGAGCGTGCCCTTGTCGAACGGCTCGTTGCGCTCCACCTGGCAGTGGGTCGGCTTGTCCGCGGCGATATGGTCGTTGCGCAGCATGGGCGTCAGATCCAGACGCTTCTGCTTGTCGGTGTTGCCTTCGATGCGCTCGAGCAGATCGGTGCGGCCGATCAGGTCCGGCAGGCTCTTCACGCCCAGCGCCGCGAGCAGCTCGCGCACTTCCCGCGCCACGAAGGTGAAGTAGTTGATCAGCAGTTCCGGCGCGCCGATAAAGTGCTCCTGACGCAGATCCTCACGCTGGGTGGCCACGCCGGTGGCGCAGTTGTTCAGGTGACAGATACGCAGGTACTTACAGCCCAGCACCACCATCGGCACGGTGCCGAAGCCGAACGACTCGGCACCCAGAATGGCCGCCTTGATCACGTCCAGACCGGTCTTCAGGCCGCCGTCGGTCTGCAGCCGGATCTTGTCGCGCAGGTCGTTGGCGCGCAGCGCCTGGTGCGCCTCGGACAGCCCCAGCTCCCAGGGGGAGCCGGCGTAGCGGATCGAGGTGAGCGGGCTGGCCGCGGTGCCGCCGTCGTAGCCGGAGATGGTGATCAGGTCGGCGTAGGCCTTGGCCACGCCGGACGCCACCGTGCCGACACCGGGCTCGGACACCAGCTTCACCGACACCTGGGCCGCCGGGTTGACCTGCTTGAGGTCGAAGATCAGCTGCGCCAGGTCCTCGATGGAGTAGATGTCGTGGTGCGGCGGCGGTGAAATCAATGTCACGCCGGGCACCGAGTGCCGCAGGCGGGCGATCAGGGCGTTCACCTTGCCGCCGGGCAGCTGGCCGCCCTCGCCGGGCTTGGCGCCCTGGGCCACCTTGATTTGCAGCACTTCGGCGTTGACCAGATAATGCGGGGTCACGCCGAAACGGCCGGAGGCGATCTGCTTGATCTTGGACACCCGCTCGGTACCGAAACGGGCCGGGTCTTCGCCGCCCTCACCGGAGTTGGAACGGCCGCCGAGGCGGTTCATCGCCGTGGCAATGGCCTCGTGGGCCTCCGGGCTGAGCGCGCCCAGGGACATGCCCGCGGAGTCGAAGCGCGGCAGGATGCTCTCGATCGGCTCGACCTCGTCCAGATCGATCGCCGGCACGTCCTGACGCACGTGCAGCAGGTCACGCAGGGTGGCGATGGGGCGGTCGTTGACCAGCGCCGCGTACTCCTTGTACGCGTCGTAGTCGCCGTCCTGGGTGGCCCGGTGCAGGGCGTGGATCACGTCCGGGTTGAAGGCGTGATACTCCTTGCCGTGGATGTACTTGAGCACACCGCCCGGATCGATCGGCTTGCGCTGCTTCCAGGCGTCCTTGGCGATGATCTTCTGGTCGTTCTCGAAGTCCTCGAAACCGGCGCCCTCGATGCGGCTCTGCACGCCGCGGAAGCACAGGTCCACCACCTCGCTGGCCACGCCCACCGCTTCGAACAGCTGGGCGCCACGATAGGAGGTAATGGTGGAGATCCCCATCTTGGAGAGGATCTTCATCAAGCCCTTGTTGATGCCCTTGCGGAAATTCTTCTGCAGCTCCACCGGATCACCGATCAGCTCCCCGCTTTTCACCATGTCCGCGATCACGTCATAGGTGAGGTAGGGGTAGACGGCGGTGGCGCCGAAGCCGAACAGCACCGCGAAGTGGTGCGCGTCGCGGGCGGTGGCGGTTTCCACCACGATGTTGGCGTCACTGCGCAGGCCGCAGGCGGTCAGATGGTGGTGCACGGCGCCGGTGGCCATCAGCGCGTGGATGGTGAGCTGGTCCTGCTGAATGCCGTGGTCGGACAGCACCAGGATGACCTTGCCGTCGCGCACCGCCTGGGCGGCCTGTTCGCACAGCGCCTTGACCGCGTTTTCCAGGCCCTGGTCGGGCTGGTAGTGCAGCGACAGACGGGCGTGGGCGTAGCCGGGCCGGTCGATCTTGAGCAGGTTGGTGAACTTGGAATGGGACAGCACCGGCGTGGACAGGATCGCACGGTCGGCGTGGTCGGAGGTTTCCTCGAACACATTCCGTTCCGAGCCGACACAGGTTTCCAGGCTCATCACGATCGCTTCGCGGAGCGGGTCGATGGGCGGATTGGTCACCTGCGCGAACTGCTGCCGGAAATAATCGTAGAGCGGACGCTGGCGTTCGCTGAGCACCGCCATGGGGGTGTCGTCGCCCATGGAACCGGTGGCTTCCTGGCCGGCTTCCGCCAGCGGACGGATCACCTGATCGCGCTCTTCGAAGCTGATCTGGAAAAACTTCTGATAGCTCAGCAGATCCTGCGGATCGATGTCGTCGGTACGCTCCACTTCGTGGTCGTAGTTGGCCTCAATGCGCAGCGCGCTCTCCTTGAGCCACTGACGATAGGGGTGACGCACCTTGAGACGGTTGTCGATATCGCTGGTGTGCAGCAACTCGCCCTTCTCGATGTCCACGGCGAGAATCTGGCCGGGGCCGACACGGCCCTTGGCGACCACGTCTTCCGGCTGATAGCTGTACACGCCGATCTCGGAGGACAGGGTGATAAAGCCGTTCTTGGTGATCACCCAGCGAGCCGGACGCAGGCCGTTGCGGTCCAGCATGCAGACCGCGTGGCGGCCGTCGGTCATCACCAGACCGGCGGGGCCGTCCCACGGCTCCATGTGCATGGAGTTATATTCATAGAAAGCGCGCAGATCCGCGTCCATGGTCTCCACGTTCTGCCACGCCGGCGGCACCATCATGCGCACCGCGCGGAACAGGTCCATGCCGCCGGACACCAGCACTTCCAGCATGTTGTCCATGCTGGAGGAGTCGGACCCCTCGCGGTTGACCAGCGGGCTCAGGTCGCTGAGGTTGGGCAGCAGTTCGTTCTCGAACTTGTTCTCCCGCGCCAGCGCCCAGTTGCGGTTGCCCTGGATGGTGTTGATCTCGCCATTGTGGGCCAGATAACGGAACGGCTGGGCCAGTGGCCACTGCGGCGAGGTGTTGGTGGAGAACCGCTGGTGGAACACCACGATGGCGGTTTCCATGGTCTCGTCGCTGAGATCCGGATAAAACGCCGGCAGATCCACCGGCATCATCAGGCCTTTATAGGAGACCACCGCCGAGGACAGCGAGCAGACGTAGAAGTAGCCGTCCGCTTCGATGCGCTTTTCCGCGTGCCGGCGAGCGAAGAACAGACGCCGGTTAAGCTGTTCCTCGGTGTCGCCCTCGGCGGCCACCAGCACCTGGTGGAAACCGGGCAGCGACTGCTTGGCCAGATCGCCCAGACAGGACGGATCCGTGGGCACTTCCCGCCAGCCCAGCACGTTGACGCCCTGNGCTTCCATCTGCTCCTGNAGCACCGCTTTCTGGGCGCGGGCGCGCTCGGCGTCCGGGTGGGTGAANACCATCCCCACGGCATAGGTGTCGGGCAGGTCGATACCCTGCTCGCCGGCCACCTTGCGGAAGAAGGAGTCGGGCTTTTTCAGCAACAGACCGCAGCCGTCACCGGTTTTTCCATCGGCATTAATGCCGCCCCGGTGGGTCATGCAGGTGAGTGCTTCGATCGCGGTTTGCAGGAGCTCGTGGCTGGCCTTGCCCTCCATATGGGAGATCAGGCCGAAACCACAGTTGTCCCGGAATTCTCCGGGCTCATAGAGCCCACGCACCAGCTTGGAATTCTGCTGCATCAAAACCTTTCCTCTTGAAATTCAGAGACTTACAGAAGGCGGAACAGGCGTCGAAAAGACGGCGACGGCAAAAAAGGGATGTGCATTCTACACTTTGCGCCGATCAGCCACAAACGGGAAGACGGCACCGTCCAAACCGCACAGTGCCGGGTGGACAGCGCCGCGGGCAACTCTAGCGCAATTCCTTGCGTATCGAGGCCATATCCCGCGGGAAGGGGCCGCCGCGTCGCAGCGCCTCGGGCAGTTCGTCCCGGGCCGCCAAAGCCGCGTCACGGCTGGGATAGGGGCCCGCCAGCACCAGGTAGACCCGCTCATCACCCCGTTCCGCCCGGTAGTAGGCGCCGTTACGGTCGATCTGGTCAAGTACCCCGCGCGCGCCATCTTCCCGGCCGGTGGCCACCAGCTGCAAAAACCACTCGCCGTCGTCACGGGTGGCCAGCCAGTCTTCCTGCTGGTAGCCGAGGCGGGCATCCAGCCCGGACAGCTGCGGCTCGCCCCCGGAAACGGTGGTCGGCGTGTCGTCCTCCGCCGTTTCGGCGCGTTCCGGATTGGTCTGGGTGGTGCGCGGCTCGGAAGACGCGGCCTCGGCGGGTTCGGCCCCGGCGGTCGCGGCCTGCTCACCGGCGGGCTCCGATTCTTCCGGCGCCGGCGGCGTGCGGGCTTCTTCCGGTGCCGGCTCGGCGGCCACCTGCTCCGGCATGTTTTCCGCCTCTTCGAAGGCGCGGGCGGAATCGTGATACTCGGCCAGGGCGCGGCGGGTGATCTCCGGGTCGCCGCGCTCGCCGCTGAGTGCCGAANGCTCGCTCCGGNNCGTTGACGGGGCCGGCTCCGCCGGGTCTTGCACCTCGGCCACCGGCTCCTTGGGCAGNTCCAGGCTCACCACCTGCTCNTGAGCGGCNTCGTCGTCACCGCCGCTGGCCAGCCACAGCACCAGCACCACCAGCACCAGCGCGCCCACCGCCAGACCGTGCCGCCAGGGCACCGGTTTGTTGGCCAGCAGGCCGCCACCGCCGCCGGCTCTCGCCTCCAGCATCGGCAGCAGCGCCGCGATGCGGCCGTCGCTCTCCTCGCTGAGTTCGCGCGCTTCCTGGTCGTCCAGCGCCAGNGCNAAGCCCTGATCGGCGAATACGGCCACGTCGTCCGCGTCCAGCGGCGGNAGCACCAGCACNTCNTCNANGNNCAGNCCGGCNTCGCGCAGATGCTCGGCGCTGCCCGGCTCGCCGCCGAACACATAGGTGAGGCGCTGCCCCAGCTTGGTNTTCAGGGACGCCATGGTGGCCAGNGCCTCGGCGGGCGCCAGGTGGGCGTTGTCCACCACGATCACCAGGCTGGTGTCGGCCAGCGTCTGCTTGAGGGTATCCGCCAGGTCGGCGCGCTCGATGTCGAAGTGCACCAGCATGGCNTCCACCACCGCGTTGGCGCCCAGCTCCTCGGCGCCGTCCAGGCGGATCAGTTCNAAGTCCCCCACCAGGGACATGGAGAGCATGCCCAGCAGGGTGGAGACGCCGCTGCCGGCCTCGCCTTCCAGCACCGTGGTGGCGCCGTCATGGGCGTGGCCGTTCAGGGCGTCGAGAAGGTCGCCGCGCTCGGCGCCCTCGTAGAAAAAATCCTCATCTCTCACAAAAGGCCTCGAGCGTTCGCGTCAATGCGTTCGGGTCGTATTCGCCTGTGACCAGGGCATCGCCGATTTGGTTCAGCAACACCAGCCGCAGGCGGCCGTTCTGTACNTTTTTATCCAGCGCCATCAGCTCGCTGAAATCCGCCCGCGCCATGNCTTGCGGCGCGGTCACCGGCAGCTTCCANGCCGCCAGACTGTCGCTCACCCGGTCCAGGTCGGCCTGCTTCAGCCAGCCCAGCTCCAGGGACATGCGCGCCGCCATCACCATGCCGGCGGACACCGCCTCACCATGCAGCCAGTCCCGGTAGCCGGTAAAGGTNTCCATGGCATGGCCGAAGGTGTGGCCCAGATTAAGCAGCGCGCGGTTGCCCTGCTCGGTNTCATCGGCGGCCACCACCTCGGCCTTGNTGCGGCAGCTGCGCAGGATCGCTTCCGCCACCGNCGCCGGGTCGCGGGCGGCCAGCGCCGCCTGGTTGTCCAGCAGCCACTGGAANAANNCCGGGTCGCGGATCAANCCGTACTTGATCACCTCCGCCATGCCGGCGGCGAATTCCCGCTCCGGCAGGGTGTCGAGCACGGCGGTGTCGATCACCACCGCGCGNGGCTGATGGAAGGCGCCGATCATGTTCTTGCCGCGCGGNTGGTTGACGGCGGTCTTGCCGCCCACCGAGGAATCCACCTGCGCCAGCAGCGTGGTGGGCACCTGGATGAAGTCCACGCCGCGCTGGTAGCAGGCGGCGGCNAACCCCACCATATCGCCGATCACGCCGCCGCCCAGCGCCACCAGCGTGGTGGTGCGCGAATGCCGGTGGGCCATCAGGGCGTCGAAAATACGCTCCAGCGTGGCCAGGGTNTTGTGCTGCTCGCCGTCCGGCAGAATCAGAGTGTCGCACTGCAGGTCGGCCAGACCGCGGGTGACCGCGTCCAGGTAAAGAGGAGCGATGGTCTCGTTGGTGACCACCATCACCTGATTGCCGCGTACATGGCGACGGATCAGATCCTGCCCGAGCAGGTCGCGGTCGATATAAATGGGGTAGCTGCGTTCGGCCAGCGACACATCAAGCTTCTGCATACGGCCTCGTAAAGCGGAGTGGGAGTGCGGGCATTATCGGCTGGCGTGGTCGGCCAGACAACCGAGTACCTGATCGGTCACTTTCTTGAGGTTACCGGAAGCGGTGGAGACCACGCCGTGNGCCACTTCCCGGTAGAGCGGATCCCGTTCCTGGAACAGCGCCTGAAGACGGGCCTCCGGGTCGCTGGTCTGCAGCAGCGGCCGGTTGCGGTCATTGCGGGTGCGGGCCAGTTGCACCTCAACCGGGGTCCACAGATAGACCACGCAGCCACGCTCATGGAGGTGGCGGCGGTTCTCCTCCTGGGTGACCACGCCGCCGCCGGTGGCCAGGACGATGCCCGCCATGCCGGTCANTTCGTCGATCACGTCGCGCTCGCGGCGTCGAAACCCCTCCTCGCCTTCCATATCGAAGATCCAGGGGATGTCGGCACCGGTTTTCTCTTCGATCACGCGGTCGGAGTCGTAAAACGGGCGGCCCAGAACCTGGGCGAGGTGTCGGCCCAGGGTGCTTTTACCCGCACCCATGGGCCCGACCAAATACAGAGACGTGGAATCCTTTGGGTTCACCGACTAGCCATTGCGTCTTTCACCAGGCGAGGCGTGATAAAGATCAGCAGTTCCTGCTTGTTATCACGGTTCACCTTCTTGCGGAACAGGGCGCCCAACCAGGGGATGTCACCCAGGAAGGGGGTTTTGACCGTGGATTCTATCTTTTCCTGCTGGAAAATGCCGCCCAAAACCACGGTTTCGCCGTCATTGACCAGAACCGTGGTTTCCACCCGGTTGGTGTTGACGGTGGGCGCGCTGGTGTCGGTGCCCAGGGAGTCGTTGTTGACCTTGAGCTGCATGATCACGTCGCCTTCCGGGGTCACCTGCGGGGTCACTTCCAGACGCAGCTCCGCCTCGATGAACTCCACCGCGGTGGCGCCGGACGCGGTGGCCACGTTGAAGGGCACCTGCTGNCCGGAGGCNATCACCGCCGGCTGCTGATCGGCGGTCAGAACCTTGGGCGTGGCCACCAGNTCNCCGTGGCCTTCCGCTTCCAGGGCGGACAGTTCCAGCTCGATCAGGCCGGAATCCAGGGAGGTGAAACCGATCGCGAANCGGGTNGCTTCCTGTGACGCCACACCCATGTCGACGATCAGGTCGTTGTTCTGCTCTTCGTCGAACTCCTCGAATTCACCCAGGGAGCCGTCNTCTTCNCGGTCGATGTTNGCGTAGTGCAGNTCACGCAGGGAGGTATGACGACCGGAGATCGCCACGCTNTTGCCCTCGTTGACCAGGCTGTCGCCGTCGTAGGCGAGGCCGCCCCAGCGCACGCCGAATTCGTCGGCCACGTCGGTGCTGGCGATCACCACCCGGGCTTCGATCAGCACCTGCTGGACCGGAATGTCGAGCTGCTGAATCAGNCCGCGGATCTCCTGCAGTTTGGCCACGGTGTCCTGCACGATCAGCGTGTTGGTGCGCTGNTCCACGGTCACCGAGCCGCGTCCGCTGACCAGCGCGGAGCCTTCCCCGCCCTGGGAGGTGATCAGCGCCTTGAGTTCCTCGGCGCGGGCGTAGTTGATGCTGATGTACTCGGTGCGCAGCGGCGCCAGCGAGGCCAGCTGCTTCTGGCTCTCCAGCTCCTGCTTTTCGCGGGCGGCGATTTCGTCCGCCGGCGCCACCAGCAGCACATTGCCNACCTTGCGCTTGTCCAGGCCCTTGGTCTTGAGGATCAGNTCCAGCGCCTGATCCCAGGGCACGCTCTGCAACCGCAGGGTGATTTTGCCGCTGACGGTGTCGGACGCCACCAGGTTGAGGTCGGTNAAGTCGGCGATCAGCTGCAGCACCGAGCGCACTTCGATGTCCTGGAAATTCAGCGACAGTTTCTCGCCGGTGTATTTAAAGGCATCGCGGCGCTGGCGGTCCTTCTCGGCCACGGTCAGCGGCTTGACGTTGATGCTGAACTGGTTGTCCGCCTGGTAGGCNAGGTAGTCCCAGCTGCCTTCCGGCTCGATGGTGATCACGGTGCTGCCGTCCACTTCCTTGGTGTCGACGAACTGCACCGGGGTGGCGAAGTCACTGACGTCCAGCCGGCGCAGCAGTTCGTCTTCCACGTCGGCGCCCACGAAGCGGGCGACGATACGGCCGCCCTCCTCGCGCACGTCCACCGGCATGGCGTCGTCCGCCAGCTCCACCAGCACGCGGCCTTCGCCGTCGTCACCGCGACGGAAATCGATGTCACGCACGCCGGCGCTGCTGGGCGCCACCTTGCGCTGCACGGTCTCGCTGGCCGGGTCCATGGACGGGGTGGCGTTGTCCGCGCCCAGGGTAATCACCAGCTCCTGGCCTTCGATCCGCGTTTTGTAGCCGGTCAACTGGTCCAGGTTGAAGATCAGGCGGGTGCGTTCCTTGGCGCCGAGCACCATCAGGCTGCGCACATTGCCGGAGCCCAGGTTGTGCTCTTTCACCTCGATCTGGTTACGGGTGTCGAGCAGATCCAGGGCGACCCGCGCCGGTTGCTCGATGCTGTAGCCCTTGACCTGCGGCGCCTCGCCCTCGAAGGACACGCGCACTTCCACGCCGTCGCCGGGCAGGGTGTTGGCGCGCAGGTCGGTTACCGTCGCCGCTCGCCCCAGGGTGGCCGCGCTCAACCCCACCAGCACCAGCAGCAAAGCCGCCCAACGCCGGGACGCAGCCCTTGTTTTTGTTGATGTGAAGATAATCATAACTGGCATCCCCAGCAGCGGTTATTCAGCAAGCGAAATGTTTCGGGAGCGTTCCACCCAGCCGTCCTGTCCATCCGGGACGATCTCGACCAGCGCGATCTGGTCGCTGGACACTTCCACCACGCGTCCGAAGTTCCTACCCATGTAGCTTCCCACCCGTACCCGGGTCACCGAGCCGGTGGGGTCTTCGATCAGAGCTTCCAGCGGATTGCCGGGCTTGGTGATGGTGCCCACCATGGCCAGCGCGTCCAGGCTGAAACCTTCCAGGTATTGCTTGGGCCGGCTCAGATCCGGTTCCACCGGGCGCCCCTCCGGCACCTCCAGCAGCTTCTCGTCCACCGGCCGCGAAAACGGCGCCCGCAGTTTATGCGCCGCATAGGTGTAGGTGGCGATCGGCTTGAACTCCGGCGGCGGCTCGATCCGACCCCTCGGACGCGCCTTGATCTCCGTCATCCGCGCGTCCAGCTCATTGATGCCGGCACCGGAACCGCAGCCCTGCAGCAGCGCGGCGGCCGCCACCAGCACCAATCCGTACGCAATGGATTTACGTCCATTCATGTTCGTTCCCCTCAGGACCGGCCGCCTTTGGCCCGGTTATTCTTCTCCGTACCCTGACCGCCACCGTCGTCGTCGCCCCCGGCGTAACGGTAGGTCTTGGCGGTGATCGACATGTCCAGCATGCCCCGCGACCCGGCTTCCTCCTTGATCGGCACGATCTTGAAATCGTGCAGGGTAACGATGCGCGGCAGCGCCGCCACCCCGGACACGAAGGCGCCGAAACCGTGGTAGTCCCCGGTGACCTTGATGTCGATGGGCAGCTCCGCGTAGAACTCCTTCTCGATTTCGTCCTTCAGGGCAATGGTCTCGAACTCCAGGCCGCTGCCGAGACCGGTATGCGTGATGTCCTCGAGCAGCCCGGGCACCTCGGTGTCCTTGGGCAGCTGGCTCTTGAGGGTTTCAAAGCTGGCTTCCAGCTCCACCAGCTGCTGGCGGTACTGGTCCAGGTTATGGGCGCGGAAGGCTTTCTGCTCGAAGCTTTCCAGCAGCGTGACTTCCTCGCGTTGCAGCTGTTCGTGGCGGCTGTTGAGATCCTTGATGCTCAGGAAATAGCCCAGACCGAGAACAAAGCCGAACACCAGCACCGCGGCGCCGATCTTCACCGGCATCGGCCAGCCGCCCACGTTCTCGAAATCCAGGCTGTTGAGCTCGTCGATCAGCTCGCGCACATCCAGATTCTTCAGTTCGGACGCTTTCATTGCCCGGCCTCCTCGTCATCGCCGCGCGGCGAGCCCTGCTTCACCGTCAGCGCGAAGGTGTTGGCCTGGGCGCTGTCCTCGCCGTCGGCACCGCGCTGGCTCTCGTCCAGAGCATTCACGTTGAGCAGNTTGGGCTCCACGAACCAGTCCGAAGCGGCCAGGTTACGCATCAGCCGCGAAATCCGGTTATTGGACTCCGCCACCCCTTCGATCCGGTAGTTGTCACCGGTCCGTTCCACCAGCGTGTAGTACACGCCTTCGGGCAGGGTGCGCACCAGCTGGTCGAACACGTANACGATGGTCGGCCGGTTGCCCTGCAGCTCCTGAATCACCTTCATGCGCGCCACCAGCTGATCACGGCGGCGCTGCAACTCGTTGATTTCCTTGATCTGTGTATCGAGTTTGGCGATCTCGCTCTGGATATGGTTGTTGCGGGTCTGCTGGTCGGCGATCTGGCCTTCCACCATGCCCTTCCAGAGCCAGAAAATCAGACCCGCCAGCAGNGCNGCGAACGCCAACATGGCGATGAACTCATGCTGGCGCTGCTTGCGTCGCTCCTCGCGCCAGGGGAGCAGGTTAATCATGGTTGTCATTGCTCGAAGCTCCTCAGGGCCAGGCCACAGGCGATCATCATCGCGGACGCGTCGTTCTCGAGCGCCTTGGCGTTAACCTTGTTGGCCAATGCNATATCGGCGAAGGGATTGGCCAGGGAGCATCCGGTGCCCACCTTTTGCTGAATCAGGTCGGGCAGTCCGTCAATCGAGGCGGAGCCGCCGGCGAGCAGGATATAGTTCACTTCGTTGAACTGGGTGGAGCCGTAGAAGAACTGCAGGGAGCGGTTGATCTGCTGGACGATGGCGTCCTTGAACGGCTGCAGGACCTCGTTTTCGTAGTCCTCCGGCAGTTCGCCGGTCTTCTTCGCCAGCCCGGCNTCCTCCATGGANATGCCGTAGCGGCGCTGAATTTCCTCGGTGAGCTGCTTGCCGCCGAACANNTGCTCGCGGGTGTACACGCTGCGCCCCTGGTGGAACACATTGAGCGTGGTCATGGTGGCGCCGATATCGAACACCGCCACGGTGTCCAGCTCCTCGGCGTTGGGCAGNCCGGGCAGGATCAGCTGGAAGGCCCGCTCCATGGCGTAGGCCTCCACATCCACCACCTTCGGCTGCAGCCCGCCGATCTCCAGGGCATCGGCGCGCATTTCCACGTTCTCGGTGCGGGACGCCACCACCAGCACTTCCACCCGCTCCGGGTTGTCCTCCACCGGGCCGATCACCTGGAAGTCCATGCGGACCTCGTCCAGCGGGAAGGGAATGTACTGGTCGGCNTCCACCCGAAGCTGATTTTCCATGTCGTCCTCGCTCAGCGAGGCGTCCATTTCAATCACCTTGGTGATGGTNGCCGAGCCGGGCACGGCCACCGCGGACGTCTTGATCCCCGGCCGGGCACGCCCCACCAGACGAGCGACCACGTCCCCGACCCCCTCAACGTCGTTGATGTTCTTTTCCACCACGGCNTTTGGCGTTAGCGGTTCGACGCCGTAACTTTCGACCTTGTAGCGGTTCCCCGTTCTGGACAATTCCAGCAACTTAACCGCGGTGGAACTGATATCGATCCCCAGCAGTGTCTGGGCCTTTTTTCTGAGAAAAGGCAGCACAGTCGTCGTCCCGTGTGATTGTTTTAGAGATGTTTTTACTTCAAAAATATATACTTACGTGATTCTTATGCCTAATCACTTTAGGAGTNAGTAATAACAGAACAGATATTAGATCACAACAACCTTTCCACCGTATAATGACCTGCTTCACGGGTCTGCTAGCCCTTTCTTCTGATCGCCACAGCNGTTGCCACTTTATGCGCTCTACCGTCGTCTGGATCCGCTCCCTCGTTCTCCTCGCCCTGGCCGGTGCCGGTGGCGCTCTTCTGGTCCTCGCCGCCTGCTATTTATACCTGGCGCCCCAGCTGCCCGCCGCCGGAGCGATCCGCGAGGTGGAATATCAGATCCCGCTGCGCATCTACACCAGCGATCACAAACTGATCGCCGAGTACGGTGAGAAACGCCGCGAGCCGATCACCTATGAAGAGGTGCCCGAGCCGTTCATCCAGGCGGTGCTGGCCGCCGAGGACGAGCGTTTCTTCGAGCACCCCGGGGTCGACCCCAAGGGCCTGCTGCGCGCCGCCGTGGAGCTGTTGCGCTACCAGGAGATCCGCTCCGGCGGCTCCACCATCACCATGCAGGTGGCNCGCAACTTCTTCCTCGACCGGGAGCAGCGCTTCCTGCGCAANTTCAACGAGATCGTGCTGGCGATCCAGATCGAACGGATCCTCGAGAAGGAGGAGATCCTCGAGCTGTATCTGAACAAGATTTACCTGGGCCACCGGGCCTACGGCGCGGAAGCCGCCGCCCAGGTCTATTACGGCGAATCGATCAAGGACCTGTCGCTGCCCCAGTGGGCCATGATCGCCGGCCTGCCCAAGGCNCCCTCGGCCTACAANCCGATCACCAACCCGGAGCGGGCCCGCCAGCGGCGCAACTGGATCCTGTTCCGCATGGAAGAGACCGGNGCCATCGACAGCGAGCAACGCAAGCAGGCCCAGGCCGCGCCCGTCACCGCCCGCTANCACGCCGCNCGGCCGGAGGTGGAAGGCGCCTACATGGGCGAGGTCGCCCGGGTGCTGGCGGAGGATCTGGTGGAGCCGGACCTGTACACCGAAGGCCTGCGCATCATCACCACCCTCAACAGCAAGCGCCAGAACGCCGCCGTCACCGCCCTCCGCCAGGGGCTGCACGCCTACGACGAACGGCACGGCTGGCGCGGCCCGCTGGCGCGCATCGACGTCGACGACCTGCCGGAACTGGGCTGGCCCGCCGAGCGGGACACCGAAGCCGCCCCCGACACCGATCAGCCGGAACCGGAGATGGCCCAGGAGAAAGAGCCGGACCTGCTCAACGAGCTCGACGAGNACCTGGNCGCCTGGGTGGAACNGTTCAAGGACCAGGCCGACTTCGGCCCGCTGCGCACCGCCGCGGTGACCGCCGTGCGGGATCGCCAGGCGGCGGCNCTGCTGCGCGACGGCAANCAGGTNGTNCTGGACTGGGACGCCATCCGCTGGGCGCGGCCGGCCCTCAATAAAGGCTACGTGGGCGAAGCNCCGCNNACCGCCTCCGACGTTCTGGCCCCCGGCGACGTGGTCTACGTGCGCCCGGACGGCGGNGGCGAGGACGACGCCAGCTGGCGCCTGGCNCAGTTGCCGGNGGCGCAGTCCGCNCTGATCTCGCTGAACCCGGACACCGGCGCCGTGGAAGCGATGCAGGGCGGCTACAGCTTCTATGCCTCCAAGTTCAACCGCGCNCTGCAGGCCCGNCGNCAGGCCGGCTCGGTGTTCAANCCCTTCATCTACACCGCNGCNCTGGAAAGCGGNTTNACCCCNGCCACGATCATCAACGACGCCCCCCTGGTGTTCGACGACGAANACCTGAAGGACGCCTGGCGTCCGACCGGCGCCAGNGACCGTTTNTACGGCCCGACCCGGCTGCGCGAGGCGCTCTACCGCTCGCTCAACCTGGTNTCGATCCGCATCCTGCGTCAGATCGGCATCAGCCAGGCCATGAATACCCTGGACCGGTTCGGGCTGCCCACNNANCGCTTCCAGCGCGACCTGTCGCTGGCNCTGGGCAGCGCCTCGGTGACACCGCTGGAGATCGCCCGCGCCTACTCGGTGTTCGCCAACGGCGGCTACCGGGTGGACCCCTGGTTCATCGAACGCATCGAGGACAAGGACGGCNAGGTGCTCTGGAAGGCCCCGCGGGTGGAGCGCTGCGAAGCGCCCTGCGCGGTGGTCACCGGGGACAGCGGCGCGCCGCGACCGGAAACCGACGACGACGGCAAACCGATCCAGCCGCCGCCGACCATGGCGCCCCGGGTCATCGACGAGAACACCGCCTGGCTGATGCACTCGATGCTTCAGGACGTGGTCAAACGCGGCACCGGCAGCGACGCCCGCCGTCTCGGCCGCTCCGACCTGGCCGGCAAGACCGGCACCACCAACGACCAGGTGGACGCCTGGTTCTCCGGCTATTCACCGGAGCTGGTGGCCACCGTNTGGGTGGGNTTCGACANCCCGGCNTCCCTGGGNAACGGCGAGTACGGCGGCCGCGCCGCCCTGCCCACCTGGATCGANTACATGGGCGTGGCCCTGGANGGNGTCGANGAGGTCCAGCCGCCGCAGCCGCCGGGNGTGGTGTCNGTGCGCATNGANCCGGACAGCGGCCTGCAGGCCCGCCCGGAGAACGANGCCGCGATCTTCGANTACTTCCGCGAGGACAATGTGCCNGAGCTGGAAGCGCCGCACAGCGGCGACGGCCGCTCGCCGGAACAGATCTTCTNNGCGGCGGNCCCCTCCAGCGGGGNCCGCCAACCCCTGCTCTACCCTTGTGGGAGATTCTNNGNTGTGGGGGCGGGCCCGCCCGCGAAAGGGTGGCGTTAGCCACCCGGCAGGATCCCAGAGGCTTTTCCCTCCAGAGAGCCCGCGCCGGGATCGGGTGGGCCCGTCCAGGACACGCCACGAGTACATCCCTGTAGGCTCGGCCGGGCGGCGGACCGCTTTG
>FUFK010039034.1_pt1 | contig 104645 bp, 112 predicted proteins | sample 1021851 | NCBI WGS metagenome assembly FUFK01 (sample SAMEA51879418, study PRJEB19060) | metagenome
GGGGTTTTAGTGCATTGTTCTCTCCGCAATGACATAACTATTTACAAAAAAATTTATACCTATTACTGTTTTTCTTAACAAAAAGAAATGCCTAGTGTTGCTCTTGAAGTTTCTCCACAACAGTCTTTGCTTGCATGGGTGCAACATCATTTAATCCATTGACATCGAACCAAGGTGCCTCCTCCCAATCAAATCCTTCTCCAAATGTATTATCAGGTGCTACAACATACCAATGACATTTGGCATCTGGTATATCTACAGCACAAACTGCCCAATCATCTGCCCACTGCGGTACTTGAACATACATCACAGGTAGATGATTTGCAAATAGTGAAAGTATAAAAGAAAATATTATCATGATTTATTTAGTATAGCATAAAAAAAGAGACCCGTGAAGGGTCTCTTGAAAAAATATGTAATTGAGATTACATAAGGTTGGAAACCTTAACTCTTCTGTAGTAACGGTTCTTGTTGATTGCAAGACGACCAAGACCCTGAGAAGTAGCATCTCCTTCAGCGAATGGGTTAGCGACCATACCATATCTGGTTTTGAAACCAATTTTTGGCTGGAATGTGTCTTGTCCAACTGCTCTAACCATTTGTAGAGGTACATATGGGCAGTAGAATAATCCTGCGTCATAAGGTGAAGCACCTTTGTAACCTACAACATAGTACTGATCAGCAGCTAAGTTTGCAGCGAATGGATCGATGTATACTCTATACTTACCTTGTAATACACCAGCAAATGTATTGCCTGTGTCATCAACATTAAGGTTAGCATTAAGTGCTGGAGTGTAATCTAGAACTCCTGCCATTGTGAGTGCAGATGCAACATCAGCAGAGCAGAGGATCATGTTACCCTTTCCGCGACGAGTTCTTTGTGCGATTGCGTTCGCATCTCTCTCGATTTGGAAGATAAGTCCTTTGAACTTCTCAACTGACCAACGACCGTTGCTGTCAGTATCTAAGTCGAACGCACCGGCAGTTGCTACATTAGTCTGTGCTCCAGACTCAGCAACCTTGTAGATTGTTCTGATAACTTCTCTGTTTATCTCAGCAAGTATCTCTGTTGAAAGGATATTTGCTAATTCTGCTTCAGCATTCAATCCATGAATTGCCTTAAGGTCTTGAGCAAGTTCTAAACTGTACTCTGCCTTTAGTGCTCTGGATTTCGCTGTAACGGTGACTTTCTCGATTGAGAATGCCATCTCGTTGAAGGCTTGGTTTGTTTCGCCAAGTGCTTCAGCGTCTTCTGTATCTCTACCTTGTCCAACGTTGTATGTCTCAGCGTTGTCAGCAGTAGCACCAGGTAGAAGTGCTGCGGGGTTATCACCTGCTTGTGTGATTGTACCGAAACCAACGTTAGGACCAGTAGTAGTACCAGATCCGATGTTTCCAGCATATCCAGATCCCAATTCTCCAACAGTAGCGTTTGTGTCGCCTGCTGAGAATGTTGTATCTGCTTCATTGAAGAATGCTTCTGTACCAGTGTTGCTAGTAAAGCGAGATCTCATTGCGAAAATAAGTCCAGTTGGACCATTCATTGGTTGTACACCAGCAAGATCGTATGCCACTAAGTTAGGCATTGAACGACGAATTAAACTGATAAGTACAGGGTCGAAACCTTGCATAGCACCAGTTGCGGATGCAGAGAAACCTGCTACTGTTCCACTTGAAGTTGTGCTGTTTGTTGGCTGTTCGTATAAGAATTCTTTTTCTTCACGAAGTGCTTGTTCTTGGTTCTCTAGAAGAACTGCTGTTACCATTCTACGATGAGGGTCGGTAATTTTTGATTGACCGTCTGCATCAAGTAGAGGTGCCCATTTCTCCTGTAGAGCCTCCTGATTAATAGGGGCTTGCATGAATTTACCTCTTTAAAAGATTAAGTTTGAATTTATGATATAAAAATCATTTTTTAGAAACTCTTCCGAGAGTCTTAAGATATGCTTCCATTGTACTGGAAACGGATGCAGGAACTTCTGCTTGATTACCTTCAGTTAAATTCTCTGAATTGTCTCTTTGAACACCAGCATTATCTGGGAAGTATGACTTCCTTAATGTTGATATTTTTTCACGATAGGATTCTTCACTTTCAAACTCAACATTTTCTATTAGACTCGCAAGCTTGTCCCTTTGTGTTTGGGCAAGTCCTTCGGTGACATCTGCAAAAATTACATCTGCAGTTGATTCTGATAGTCTCTTGTTAAGAGCAACATTCTTTTCGATTTGCTCGTTGAGTTTATCTTCCATTTCATCAAGTTTATCTACCATGCTCTCGATGACATCATATTTTTCTTCAGGGATAGTTACATAATGTTCTTCAAATAGACCTCTCATTCCTTCGAGGAATGATTCAGTCATTTCTGATTTAAGACCATGCTCGATAGCGATCTTATTTTCTTGAACCCATTCGTCTGCGACGTATTCAAGATAAGAATCAACACGATCTTTTAATTCTTCTTTGATAGAAGCAACTTCTTCTACAAGTTTCTCTTCATAAGAAACTTTGACTTGCTCCTTAATTTCTGAAAGTTTTGTTCTAATAGCAGCTTCAAAAATTGTCCTTGCTTTGTTTTGGAACTCTTCAGAAAGTTCTTCACCTTCTAGAAGTGCTTGAATGTCTTGTTCGACATCAATCATTTCCTCTTCTTGCTCAGACTCAGACTCAGCTACTACTTCTTCTTCATGTTCGATTACATTTCCTTCTTCATCTTTTGTGTGATGTTCAGCAACTGCATCTTCTTCAGAAACTACTTCGTCTTGAGAGACTTCAGTTTCAGCGACAACTTCGCCTTCAACTTCTTCCTCTTCCTTCATGCCCGCTGGCATTGGATCTGCGGATTTCGCACCTTTGTTAACAACATCTTTTACTTGCTTTAATGAAGTGCCAGGTGTTTTCAACTTGTTTGAATCATCATCAGGTTTTGAATTTTGGGGGGTAGGACCACCTAAGTCTTCATATGATGCGGGAGTTCCACCTGTGGTTAACTTCGGCATTGGATCAGCTTTGGCAGCACCTTTGGTTACTACGTTTTCCATTTCTTGTAAATTGTTACCAACGGACATTTTTTTTATAAGATTTAATTTAATCTGTATTTATTTATAGAACTTAAAGATTTGATAAAAAATCATTAAATAGATTTAATTTATGTTCTTCGAGTCTTTTTTGATCTACGAGTGTATTAATTCGTTTCTCAGTTTGTTTTGCGAGTTGTTCACGAAGGATTCCACCTTCCCAAACCCACTCTTTTCCTTCCATAATTCCAGACACAAATGCATCAGGTGCGGAAGGATCGGCAACGATATCAGCAGCAGTTGCCAACATGAAATCTTCACCTACAACTTTGTATCCTTCGTTAGTTGTTCTTAAAGATCCAACACCACGAGAAGAAACACCTAACATAACACCTTCATCTAAAAGTGAAGATGCTATTTTACCCATTGGAGTATTGAGTAATTGTGCTTTACCTCTAAAATTATTTCCCTCTCTTGTAAGAGAAGTAATTTTATGTGATACACGATCTAAGTTAACTGTAGGACCTTCGGGATGACCAAGTTCACCCAGTGCTCTTCCTTTTTGAATAAAAGATTCATTGTATCTACCAACTTCTCTTTCGAGAGTTTCGACAGGATACATTCTACCATTTCTATTCTTGATATTTCCTTGTAAGAAAACACCTTCAATATAAAGTTTCTTATTAGATCCTTTACCTTCAGTTACGAATTTAACTTTTTGAACTTCTTCTGTAATTAATTTCATTTTTCTTAATTGGTAAATCCTACAGCGGCTGCCTTAACAGCAGTGTTTGCAGCAAAAATAACATCGGTTGGTTCTTTTTCAAATACTTCACTAGATGATCTCATCACTGTAAAACTACCTAAAGTTGTTCCACCTGCTGTATCTTGAATAGTAACTAAATGATCTGCACCAGTTGCTGTATTTACAACACGAACCACTCTGGCATTAGATAAACTAGTTGCTGATCCAACTGCATTTGGCAAAGCTGCTTCAGCACCTTTAAGTAAAAGTCTCATTATTCCTCCTCTTTGGGTTCTTGTGATGATTCTTCTTCTGGTTCTGCAAATATAGAATTTGCCACATTAGGACGAAGACCCTCTACCCTTTCAGCAGCTTTTGTAAATAAAGCATCTTTAATATCATCCGCTACTTGAGATGATGATGAATCAGTTGCTATCAAATCGACAATGCTTTCCATGAATTTTATACTTTTTTATTATGAATTATTTATATCTCGGCTTTTTTGGTATCTTTTTGTACCTGTGCATCAGTAAGACCACCATCTATTTCAGGTTCTACTGGAACATCTCCCATCATTCCCATTTCACCTTCTGCTGGTAAAGGTTCTCCCGTAATTGGATCAACAGCATTTGGATCAGGAATAACTCCGTCTTTAATTTCTTTATCAATTTCACTGTCTATTTCTTCAATTTCAGTTTCAGTTTGACGAAGAACTTTTGTTCTTACATAATGATTAGAATAGTACTTACCAATATAAGGTTCGATAGTTGCGAGAGTTCCTAATCTTTCATTTAATAATTCTGATTCTTTTAACTCGGCAAATTGATTATCATACAAGAAATCATACTGTATATGATCATTAATTGAATTCCAATCTTCTGGTGTAATAATATTCTTTAATATTAACTGTGTCTTCAACATATCTGAGAATAAATTTGCGAATCTTTTTCTCAAACGACCAACAAATTTAGCAAACTTTAATTCATCTCTTAATATCTCAGAAGANCTTCCTAAATTAAATCCACCATCACTTGCGATTCTAGACTCAGGAACACCAAGTGCTCGATATAATTTTTTCTGGAAATATTCGATATCTGTAAGTTCACCTAAGTTTTGCCCACCAGGTAAAGTTGTGATTTCAGTTCCTCTACCACCCTCTCTTCTTGGTAGCCAGAAATCTTCCATCATACTCATATGTTTTCTATCATCACGAATTTCACCAGTNGATGCATCATAAACTAATTTGTTTCGATAACGCATCATAACATCACGAAGATATTGTTCTGCTTTTACTTTAGGAAGATTACCAACATCAATGTAAAATATTCTTCTTTCTGGAGCTCTTGATAATCTATAAATTACAAGACTATCTTCAATCATTCTTAATTGATTGAGTGCTTTAATTGCCTTATGTAAATATGATAAACAAGATCCTTTATTACGATCAAATAATCCAGATGTTACATATGTGACTGAATCTTTTGCAATTTTAATTTGTGTTTTTGAAGCTCCACTACCACCAGGTGAATAAACTCCTGTTGGATAATTTGGTTTTGGAGTGTATACGTAATATTCTTCTATATCTGGATATACATCTTTTTTAGGATCTACCTCAAAAGCATTCGAAATATTGACATCTTTAACTCTATTTTTCTTATCTTTTTTCTGCTGTCTCACATACTTCATTTTCATCGGATCAATATATCTGATCTCTTGAATACCATCTTGTGGTTTTTTAACATCAATTACTTTTAAGTAATATAATCTACCATCAACATACCAGTTTCTAAAAATTTCATGAGATTTTTTATCAAAATCCATCATCTCTTTAATGGATTTAAATTCGCTTCTTATAGCATCTTTTACTTTATCACTCGCATTGACATTTGATAATTCAATTTCAATAGGTGAATCATATAGGTCACTAACTAAAGCTTCATTAACAACATCTTCAATCGCAGCATCAGCTTCGGGATGTAGTGACATCTCACGATATCTCNTAATTAGATCATATTCAGTTCGATATCTACCTTCTATATCAACATAGGATCCATAAAAACCAGATTGTACAAAATAATCAACACCGTCCTCATTATTTTTGGGGACGGGTGATATTACTGAATCTGCCTTTTTTGAGGAATCATCAATAGAAAATCCAAAAAGTCTCGGCATGGTATAATTTTTCTCTTAATATTAAGTATTATAGCACTATTTAGCGATTTAGCCTATGTCTTCTCCACCAGCGTTAGTTCCTACACCTTTAAGTGCTTCCCACCACTGAACTTGAAGTTCAACTGTAAACTCTTCAATAGTATCAGTAGTTTCATATGATAAGTCAATTTGACTTATATTAGTTGGGAATACATCATGGAACTTGTAAGTTCTAAGTGTAGATCCATCACGATCTAATTGATGAACATAAGCATCTGGTTGATAATCTGCTGGATTAACTGTACCAGTTGCGTCTTCCATTTTATTGATAAGATTCATCCACTTCTCAAAAGCAGAACGAATACCAAAGTCAAGATCATTGATGACTGTAACAGTCCATGTATCAAATGTTCTTTCTCCAGCAATTTTTAATATTCTTCCTCTGAAGTTAACTTCAACAGGAGTGATATTAGATGCTGGTAGTGCGGCTGCTTTTACTAAAAATCTTGATTTTTCCTTAACGTCGTTATCAATTGCTAACTGTTCAGGAAATGCGATTTCAACTTCAAACAGATTGGGTCTTGTACCGCCACCCGCCAATTTACTTTTAAACCCAGTAATGGTTCTTAGTGGAGGTCTGTTAAATTGGGTTGCCATAGTTTTTCTATTCCTCTAAATGGATTAAACGGTACCGATTACTTCTTCAAACGAGATTCCAGTTCTCGTGGCGACGAAGGTTAGACCAATGAAATTGATTGATCTGTTTGGTTTAATGAAAATGTCAGCAACAAATTCATTATTATCTATAACAGCAGCAGTGTTATTTGTCTCATCACAAACAACTCTGAAGTCTGTAACACCTCTCTTGGATTGAACATCCCTCATGAAAGGTTCAACAATGTTTACAAAGTTTGTTCTTGTAATTTCATCATTGAATTCAAATAATTGATCTCTAGCAGCAGCAGAAATTGCATCTTCAAGGAAGATAAACAATCTACGAACATTGATACGATCAAATGCTGATGCTTTTCCAAGACCAGTTTTATCACCAAATAAGATGATACCTGCTCCTGGTGAGAATATAATTGGGTTAATTCTATTTGAGTAAAGTTTATCTCTTTGAATCTGTGAAGGATTGTATGCGAGTTTTACTGCATTAAGAATTGATCCTCTTGCTGTTCCCGCTGGTGAGAACCAAGGGAAATTGTTTATGTCATTTCGAGCACAAGTTCCAGCAATATCTCCATTCATAGGTACATATCGGAATGTATCTGCGAATCTATCATACATGTACTTGTATCCAGTATCGAATACAGCATAAGATGATGAAGGTATTGGTGAATAGTACTTGACTAAATTATCTGTTATATCTGAACTTGATAGTATTTGAGCAGATCCAACAGTGTCAACAAGAACCGATCCTCTGTTAGGAGAGATAAATGCGACTGTATCTTTCCTAATTTCTGCGATTGATATTAATTTAGAAGAAAGTGCCTGAGTGTCTTCTCTAGACATTGATCCTGATCCCATAAGTAGGAAATCAATATCAAATTCTTCTGTGTTTTCAAATAATTCATAACCACTAACCAATCCACTTAGTGGAACTGAAGCTGAACCAGCAGCATCATAATCGGTGCCACCGTCATAATTTTTACCACCACCTAATGTAAGAGTTGTTGCTCCAATACCAGCAAAACTGATTCCTTGAGCATCTTGATCCCAACCATTATCAGAGGAATGGGCATTGAATTTATTAGTTGCTACTCCAACAACATTAGTTGTTGTAATACCTGTAGGTGCTCCACCAGCAAAGATGGTGTCTGAAGAATTTAAAATAAATTTTCTCCAATATGAAGGAGAACCAGCAGAAAACTCTGCGTCTTTTGCTTTTGAAAGATTTAAATTCTTTTCAAGAATTGTTCCAGCATTACCTGTTATTGTTCCTTTGTCATCAATAACTACGACATGAACTTCATCAAATCTTGAACTTCTTGATGCAGCAAAGTTTGAAGTACCTGGTCTGTCAGCGAGTTGACTCCACTGAAGAGTGCTATTAGTTAATTGAACTGTCTGTTGATCATACCAATCTTTCTGTGCTGTAACAGATTCTGTTCCAACAAGAGAACCATCACCAACTTGACGAAGTGTAAGGGTTCCTGTTCCAGGAAAAGAAAATGTTCCAAGTGGTTCGTAATCTTTAGCGGTTTCTGTTCCAGCAGCGGATACGTGACTAGTAAATTTAACACTAATCTGACCATCTATATCTGCCTCAGTAACTATTCCTTTATAGAATCCATCAAGAACTGATGTTGAACCAGCTGATATTTGATATGTTGCGGATGGAACTGCCATTGAAATTCCCATACCAACAACTGCTGTATGTCCTGATCCAACTACAAGTATTTGATCAGCTACGTTATCAACGATAGCGACTTTTACATCATTTCCCCAAGATCCAGGATTTCTTGCTGCTACAGTTACACCTGTAATAGTGCTTTCATCATAGCCATTATTAGTGTAATCATCTACGGATCTTATCTTTATACTTGATGCTGCTCCTACAAATGCGTTTTTGAGATCGTCATCATCTGCTCTAACTACACTTAAAACTCCACCATATGATAAGTATGAAGATGCTACCATCCAATCTTCATATTGACTATCCGTGGCAGTTGGTTCTCCAAAAAGGTCAATAAGATCAGCTTCGTTTTCTACAGTTGTAGGTATGTTAACTGGTCCTTTAGAAAAGGCAGCTACTATAGCAGCAGTCTTATCGGTTGCAGTGTCTACTCTACCAATAGTAAGGTCAACCTCTCTTACCAAAATTCCAGGAGATGCTAAATTAATGGGCATCTTTTATTCTCCAAATCTCAGATTTATACTGAAATTATTTATTAAAAAGGGTATTTTCAACGGGAAAACAGTACGTGAACACTACCAATCTGGATACATCCAATCAGCAAATATCTTTTTCTTCTTCCTATTTTCAACTATTCTTTTGATGGTACATATCTTACATTCGTAAGAATATGATGAAGCGAGAGTAGATCTATCTTTATGAGTCAGATAAAAACCATCAACCAAATCTTTTACTTCTCCACATTTTCGACACTTTCTTTCAGAGAATAATAAATGTTCTAAGTCTATCTGATCATTGAAATCCATTATAGTATTAGAATAGTTTGTGTTCCGTCTTTATTGTCTGTGATAGTTATCTTTTTGTTTGGAAATGATTTTGATAATAATCTTTTCAATTTAACATGCTTAAATAAATTCTTCATTACATATAGTCCCACATATAAGATTTGTCTCCATATTCATCAACTTTCCATAGATCTCCATCTTTATCAACAAAACTTCCTTGATCATCAAGCCCGTCTGATATGAATCCAAATGGTGCCATGTCTTGCTCTATTTGATTTTTTTGTTCTTCATATATTCTTTTTCTTACATCATTATCTGTCATTTCTTTAAAATAGTCCTGTGCGACTAACCATGCAAATATTACAAGACACATTGCTAAGTCATCATTACATCCTTCTTCTGCTTCAAAAGAATTTGCTTTTTGTGAAAATGTAGTTAATTCAGATATAATATCGTAATCAAATGTTAATAGTTTATCATCTTCGATTAAAGTTTTAAGATTAGAACAACCCAATTTTTTAACAGCAGCAGTTGTCCTAACTCCAAGTTGAGATTTTTTACCACTAAAACCAGATCCAACCACTTGTCCATTTCTTCCTCTCATAGAACACATTAATATATTTTCATATTCTAAATCATATTGTAGTATACTTGCAACTTGATCTCCTATATCGTTTACTTCTATTAACAAAAAGGATTCATTATATCCCTTTGCTACATCAAAAATAATATTTGGAAATAGCATTGGTTTAATTTCATTATTTCGATATTTTGCCACTACTTTATATGGAAAACTTGTAATATCAAAAACAATGAAAGCTGAATAGTCGTTACCTAATCCACGAGCAACGTCAACTGTAATCAAGTAATTGTGATCTTTTATTGGTTGTTCATAGATATCAAGACCAGCATTTTTAGTTATCGGATCTTCATATATTAAATTTTTAAGTTTACTAGCTGCGATGAGAGTATTGATTGATCCTAAAAATTCACATTCAAACTCAATTTTAAATTGTTGTTCTGAAGTATTGGCAATTGTCTGCTCTTTCCATAAAGCATCTCTACCAGGAACTTCTGACCAATGAACATCAGTTGGAACATATTCGTTCTTACCTTTTTCAGAATCATGCCACATACGATAGAAATGATTCATACCTCTTGGAGTAGAAACAATTATAACTTTTGTACTTTGACCAGAGGTAATGGTTGGATATACTGACGCAAAAAATTCATCAGCAATGTGATTTGGAATGAACGCAAACTCATCAAGGAATATTACGTTATATGATCCACCTCGAACAGCTGATGATGATGTGGAGTTTGCTGATATTTTTGATCCGTTTTCTAGTTCTAATGATCCTTTATTCCAAGATATAATACCTTGTTGCATCCAAGTTGGTAAATTTTCATAGGCAAGTTGAAGTCTACCTAATAAATCTCTGGCAGTTGACGCTTTGTTTGCCAGTATTGCGATATTGACATTATCATTAAAAACTGCGTAATGTAGTAAGTATGAAACACACGTTGTAGATTTACCAGTCTGTCGTGGCATCTTACATATGTTAAAACGATTTTCATGGAAATTACGAATTAACTTTTCCTGAAAATCATAGAGATTAAAAGGAACTAATCCCTCATCAAGTGATACGATTTTAATATATTTTCTCGCAAAGTAAACAGGATCCTCTTTACAACGAACGAATTCAAGAATTTGATCTTGAGTAAAGTTAATCGCTGTATTTGCTTTTTTTAAATTTGGATTGCCAAGGTATACATTATTATTCATAATCAATTATTATTCCCACCTAAGTTTTAATTCATCTTTCCAGTTAGATAAATTTTCTTCTACAGAACTAGGAGTTCCATCTGCTTCTTCGTTTTCTTTTTCTATAATTTGTTCTGTTCCTTTCCAAAGACCATCATTATTGACTACAGTATGCATGTTAGTCGGACCAATTATATCAATAGTTTCTATGGATTCTTTTGCTATCTCTGAACGAATTTCTGCTTTACGTGCTGCTGCCTTCTGCATCGTTGCTTTTTTTGCTGCTCTTTTATCAGCTAATTCCTTATCAGATATATCACCTTGATGAATCTGAGACTCCTCTGGTTTTGATTTTACAGGAGTGCTCACGGATGATCCAAAATTTTTCACCTTCTCTTTTTGTTTATCACGAAGTTTTTGGATTTTGGCCTGCATGTTTAAGCTAGTCATCTTTTATTTTTTTATCCTGATCACTATTATTTAGAATACCTTGCTTTAACATCTTAGATAACTCTGAAGTTGATCCCACAAACAGAGCATTATTAGTTACATTATTTGTTGTTTTACTTTTTTCTTCTTCAACTTCTTTTACTTTTTTCTGTAAGTCCATCAACTTATCAGTTGTATCAGCGACTGATTTAATTATTTGACCCGCTACTTCAAATGCTCTAGGACTAGCACTATCACCCGCAAGTTCCATGATACCATTAAGAGTTTCTTGTCCTTTTTCAATTAAAGAATATAAATTAGCACGAGTATAATCATAGTCTTTAGTTACATCATTATCAGAAGTATTCTCCTTTTTTACAGGATTTATTTTAGGGGTTTTTGATACCTCTATATTAAGTGCTTCATCAATAGGATCAAAGTTAGTCATTATACATCAGTTTGTCGAGTAGGGCTATAAGATTTTTGATCTTCATAGTAACTTGTTACTTCATTAAATCCAAAACTATCATCTGGATCAACTAAAGCATCATCAGCAGCAGTTAACTTATTAATTGTAGAACCTTTTTGATGTACTACAGCAATAGTCGAATCTATTGCTCTATCAACTCCAATTGTAGTTCCATCTACAATTTGATTAACTCTCATAATTTCAGAGTCAATAATAATTCGATCTCTTAAAACAAATACTCCACTATTTGCAACAGTTATATTAGTTTGAGAGGCACTAATTTCTGTTTGTGTTGATGATGTAGCATCAGTATCATAATCTTTTCTTGCTTGTGGTGTTGCCACATATCTCAATTCACGTCTCGCATTTCTAACATCCATAGTTGTAGCATAATCAACTTGAACTTTCTTGATAAGTCCTTCTGGAGTGTCAGCAACAGGACCAAATAAGAATGTTTTAGCAGTAAAGTTTAATGTGTATATTAATGCTCTTCTTGTTGAAAAATCTCCTTCATAGTCATCTTGGAATGATATATTATCTAATACAACACTAATATCTCTTTTTTCGCCAATTACACTTACTAGATCTACAGTTAAGTTAAAGGATGGTTGAAAGAACGGTAAAATTTGTTCTATAATTTGTAAAGCATCATCGTTTAATTTAACTAAGATATTTAATTCAAATCCAACATTATATGGTACAGGCATGAAAACTTTTCTTAACTTAGATCCATCAGATGCTTTGAATGTCTGTGTTATTCCACTCTTTCTTGTTGGATCGTAAGCGATATTATTCATTTCAAATGACATTCTTGGTAATGTTATTTGAGTCGCACGATTTAAATCAGGTTGCTGTTCGATTCTTGCTAAGAATTTCTGCATAGGACCATATGCCAAAGCAACTTTCAAGTCACTTATGGATTTATTATTACTCCCCTCATGTCTAACATGAATGTCATTAAACAGAGTACCAAAGGCAATAACTGTTTTTCGAAGTATTTCGTGATAGTAATAAGTTCCTAACATTAATATGTACCAAATGGGTTAGATTCTTGAAAATCTACAATTGAATCTGCTTCAGTTTGAAATATATCACCCTGATTAAAAGGATCATATGTATCTGTATCGTTATATAGGTCAAGAGTGTAAGAGGTCATTGAAGTAGATCCGTATGATAAAGATACTCCAGATATAGAGGTGGTGTTAATTGAATTCTCACTCATAACAACCTGACTCGCACCAATTGATAGTATGGTGGCTCCTATACCTATAATATTATTTACCGCATTTAATTCTTGACCTATCACAAGACCAGTAGTATTAATACCAGTAACTAGGTTAGTTTGAACTCCAACAGTCGCAGTTGTAGTAACTCCAGCAGTAAATACTGTGGATTCCAATGCCTGAATTGTCTCTCCATTCACAAATCCAGTCACCTCAGTTCCAATTCCAACACCAGAAACTTTAAGTATTCTGGTATCTGCATCCCAACTCTTAACTCTGGCTTCAGTTCCTGAAGTCTGACCTTTAACAATTTCATTAAATTTATAATTTCCACCTGATATTGTTACGGGAGATGCGATGGTAACTGTGGGTGCTACAGTGTATCCAGCACCTGGATTTGTAATTCTCAAACTACTAAGAATATTATTAGTTTCATCTAAAACAGCAACAGCTGTTGCATTGATTCCTCCAACAGGAGCTGTTGAAATCGCAACAATTGGAGCTGAAGTATATCCTCCTCCTTCTGCGGTAATTGTAAAATCAATAACACCCTTAGATACAGTTTCTATTGATGCTGTAGCAGCAGCTCCGACTCCGCTTCCACTTACAAATGTTATATTTGGTGGAGTTACATATCCAGAACCAGCATTAGTTAGTATTATTTCTTTCACCGCATGTGCACCACCTCTTGTTGTTGTGATTGCGACAGCAGTGGCATCAACACCACCAGGTGGTGCTGGTGTAATGAATACTGAGGGAGGTGTTAAGTATCCATAACCATCATTGTTTAAAAACAGATTAGAAACATATCCTGTTGGTTGACTTAAAATAGAAGTTACGGTTGCTGTACTTCCAGCACCAGCAAGAGTAAGAGTTGTAATAAATCCAGTGTCTTCAATGACAGTATCTATTTGTTCGATTGAAGTATCAATAACTTCATCCTCATATTCAAATAATTCACATTTTAATTCATAAACATAATTTTTTCCTAGTTGATAGAAAGGATTTTCATGTTCTACAAATTTTACTTCAAATAATCTATTTCCAAGAGGGAAGAAAACCAAATCTCCTTCTCTAGGACGTGTAATCAAAGATATCTCAGAATCAGGAACTGCTTCCATGAAAGGAGCAATAAAATCAAGAAATCTTTCTTGTGATATTGTCAGTGTAACTTCATCTCTTAAACTTACTCCAAATTTGGTCATTATATCACCTTGACCAGAGTATCCCTCATAAGTATTCACATATGCTTCAATTAAAAAATTATCATCAAATTTTGATGATTGAATTTCATTTAAAACTGTTTCTTTGTTTACAAATTTACGTGGAATGTATGTAACTTCTACACCATATATTTGTAGTTGCTCATTGATTAAACTTTGAACTAATCTTTGTTCAGTTTGAGAGCCTTGGAGAAAAAAGGGATTTAATGCCATAATTCATCACCCTATCATATCGAGAGGTGGTAACTCATATTCAAGTGTCATTTTTTGTTTAATTGTTTCTATATCTCTTTCAGCATCATCATATATTTCTCTTCCATTTAATTCTAATCCACCAGGTAATTTTACTCCTCTAAATTTAATTAGATTTTGTCCCCATTGACGTTTTATCAAAGCGGTCAAATATTGTTTCAAAAATGGATCATTGTAAACACTTGTGAATGTATCAGGATCTAATATTCTATAACATTCAATAATTAAAAATTGACCTGCTTTTTCTTGTTTCCAGTCAATATCCAAATATAATCTATTTTGTCTTCTGTTAAATCTAATCTGTTTATCTGTTGTTAATAAGAAATCAATATCTTCAAGATATTTTTTAGTCATCGCATATTGTAGCAATTCAACCGAATTAAAATAATATAGATCATTTAACATTAACTGGTATTTAATACTAAACATTCCACCAGATATTGTGCTAGTATCAAATTTAAATATTTTTTCAATACCAATTACAGCATCTGGAACTTGTATAAAATTAGATGATTCTTGAAATGTATTAGTTGTTGTTCCATAACCAGCGATACTTGTAGAAGTTGCTGTTGTTGTAGTAATACCTACTCCTTGAGTTTCATTTGCTCTTCCTCTATCAATATCATTTTGTGTTAGTTCATACTTCAAATACATCTTTTCAACACCATCAAAATGACGATCTTGAAATAACTGAATGGCATCATCAACTAGATCATCAATCTGATCATCATCAACGTTGATTTCTAATACAGGAGCTCCAAGTTTCCTTAAAGAGTAATCAATTAATTCTTGTCTTGTAGATGGTTTTGCCATTTTACTCTTCGTCTATGTTGGATGCTAAATTATCATATTTTTTTTGTAACTCAGAAATATCTTCAAGTAGTTTTGTTTTTTCTTCTAAAAAATCTTGAGTTATAGTTTGAATTTTTGCCTCTAAAAGGACATTTTGGTTTGACACAGATGCTAATTTTTGATTATAAAGTCCAATTAATACATTAATGTCAACATCATTATTTGAATTAGCCATATTTTTTTAAAACGTACCTCCATCGACGCAGTTTGACCAAACGGGTTTATCAGTGTACACAGTTGTAACTGTGTTAGGACTTATGGAAATTGATGTTCCATTAACTAATAGATCTCCACTATTGTTAAATGTTCCGTTAACTCCTACTAATGTTAGAGTTGTTCCACCAGTGATTGTAGTTTTACAAACACCATATGCGGAAGCATTTCCAACCTGTGTAATCTGATCACCAATCGTTATATTCTGACCAGATGGTAAGGCAAGAGTAACTTCAGTAATAGCAGTTAATATATGTGTGGATGTATCAGCAGCAGTGAAGGCAGCTGGAGCAGCAGTGGAATTCTGTAATCCAGCACTATCAAAGTATACCACACCATGAGTGGAGAAATCACCTGCCTGATAATAGATACCTTTAATATCTAAATTACCTCTTGTACCTGTTACAACTTCATTTGAAATTGTGGCATCAGGAATAAAAGTAAAACTTCTTACTGGAGCCTGACTGTTTTCACCTGTACTATCATTATATCCAAAGAAACCTACTTTATTGTTTCCTGTTCCAGAACTAGTATTATAGTTGAATGAAATACCACGATCAGTATTTGTATCGTATGCGTGAGTAATTGTCAATTCTGTGGTGGTTACAATACCAGCAGTTGTGACTCCATCTATGAATATTGTTGAAATACCAGCTTGTGATGAGAAAGAATGAATTGAAGTTGTACCAGCACCAGGAAGAGATGAACTACCAGTAATAACATCTCCAGTATTAACTCCAACAATTGAATCAACGATAATTGCTGAAACACCAGTTCCAACTGTTGTTTTAACTGTTCTGACACTTGTTACATCACCAAGTTTCATTATACCATCATTCAAAGTTGAAGATGTGGAGTTTACAGTGGTGGTTGTTCCATCTACCTGTAAATCACCTTTAATAATAACTTGACCTTCATTACTTAATCCATCAGGATATGGGTCGATGTATAATTTATTTCCACTACCCTCTCTACTTCTGATAACATTAGATGAAATACCAATACTATCAACTACAATACCATCAAAAAATTCAACGGGATCAGTGAATGTTGCTCCACCACCGACAGTTAAATTACCACCTACATTCAAGTTTTTCTCTATACCAACACCACCTTCAAAAACAACTGATCCAGTATCTTTTGATGTTGATTGTGTTGTTCCATCAAATGCTACTTGAAGTGTTGCTAAATCTGCTCCACCAAATCTTAGCTTATTAATTCCATCTTCATCATATTCAATTGTCGCATCAGCAGCTGCTGTTCCATCTGAACCACCACCAAATCCAAGTAAGGTGTCGTCAGGTATCATTATTTCACCTGAACCGTTAGGATTAATAATTACATCACCATCAGTATTTGTTGAAGAAAATGTATTACCATCTAAAGTTAAATTATCTACGTTCCATTGGTCTACTTTTCTATCTGAGTCTAATATCGCAACAAATCCATTCGCAGCAGTAGTTGGGTTTGCCTGACTAGCAACTTTACCTGGATCAAGACTTAATAAATCCGTATAATATCTACCACCTACAACTTGGGCATTAGATGCGTTATCTCCAGCAAACAGTCTACCACCTGAATTATTGGCGGTTCCTACACCTATCGTAAGTCCTAATTCACCGAAGTTTAAACTACCTGGTGGGTTTATACCAGTAGATCTTTTTACTCTAATAATACTGGCCATTTAAAATTGTCCTCCATTAACATCCAAATTTTGTGCTGAGCCAGGTGTTAGTTCTAAAGTTGCTTCCCATTTACCAATAGAAGAATTGTAAACTAATACCATACCATTCTGTAAACTACCAACTTGAATATCACTCAAGCCAGAGATCGATCCACTTACATTACCAGCCAAAGATGATACGACTCGTGTCGCATCTGCCTGACCTACTTTAACCCTAATGTTTCCCATTAGCGAGTTACTCCTGCTCTAACTAATACTGATCCTTCTACAACTCTTGTAACTTCGTTTGAAGCATCAGTTAAAATAACATCATATACATAACGACCAGATTTTAATCCAGCTGTAGTCACACTGCTTAAACCTACTCTAATTGTTCCAGCATCAGCATCGACAATTGATGAAGTAAAGGTTGCAGCAACGCTTGTGCTGCCAGCATGTTTTCTCATCTGAGCAGCTACATGAAATCCAGCTAAGTTAGTAGCTGAGTTTGATGAACTACTTTCGAGTTCGAATTGTTGTTGAAATGTCGCCCCAGAGTTTATGACTAAGTTGCTTACATATACAGCTGACATTTATTAAAAATTCATGATCTGTCTATATTTATAATTAATTGATTATTTGCTTTAAAAGGGATTTTATTTCCTGCAGTTCTGCTTTAATATTATCAATTTCATCTCTTTGAGCATTCATTCTTTCTCTAGATTTAATATAATTTAAATAACCATTCTGATCACAATTTAAAATTGCTCCAGTATTTTCATCTCGATATAAATTTGAATGACCTTTAACTTTTAACATTATGCGAGTGCGATTGCCCTTATATCTTGGAATTTAGGTGCGTGTGCTTCATCTGTTCCACTAATCACAATTTTAATTTTAAATCCATTAAATTTATTTAAATTGTCAACACTAAATTGGTAATCTAAAAATTCATCATCTGTGCTCGCTGGAACTATCGCATCTGGTCTTCCATTATTTTTAACTGGATCAATTACAGTATCACCAAAACCATCGCCATCAGAATCTATTAAGTTTTCGTAACCAGGAAATAGCTCATATTTTGGTTCAACTTCTTTTGAGTCTGTCTTGAATAATTGATAAAGAACTCTAAAATCAGCACTGGAGTGTCTAAAAGCACCTACAATAACTTTTAATGAAGTTGCTGGTTGTTGAAGATCAACTCTATTTGAAATATACACAGCAGCATGTGGATCACCACTTACTTCATTGGAAGATGAGTCAAGACTGTAATCATTTATAGGAGAATTTAACATATTCCTAATGTATATCATCACAGCATTCTGAGTATCAACAATTGGTGATAAATTGAAATCAGATGACTTAAAGTCTAATTGTGTTGTAAATGATCTATTTTTAGGTAAGGTTGTTAGATGTTCGTTTTCATTAACTTCAGAACATACTATTCTAGTGGATGATAATTTATTAATTTGGTTTAATTCAACTGGTTCATATCCTTGATCTATGAATGATGTTTCAGATCCACTCGCACTTGTTCCAGATACTGTTCTAATTCTACTTGTCAATGAGGTATTATTACCAGGTGTTATGAAATTAAATCTTGGTAAAATAGAATTATATTGAACATTTTGTGAAGCAAAAATACGACTTCCACCTACTGATTTTTGATCTGTGAAACATAATAAGTTATCGTCATTATTTGGAGATCCTGTTTCATCTCGATCAGAATCTAATCCTATTCTACCTTTTCTTAAAACTTCAATATAATACTTATTAATATCTTTGGCATTATTAACCACAGATGACTGAGTTGCCATTTGATGTGTTGTATTAATACCAACTAAAGATATACCATTTAATTCGTATTTTTGAACAATATCACCTGTACTATGAGTTCTACTTGTTGAAGTTACTCCTCTAGTATCAATTGCTAATGTTCCAGACCCAATACCATCATATTTAATAATCTCATTGTTAATTTTAACATATCCAATTGATGTTGTTATTCCTTCATAAGTTGTAAATGGAGCAGTATTAGCAACTGATATTGTAGTAATTGATGTTGAGTCAATATCACCAGTTAGTTTAACTGGCACGGTATCGGGTTCAATATTATCTAATTCTACAATATTATTGTTTGCTCCCATGCCATGATTATAATGTTCAACTTCAATTACATTACCTGAGAATAAATCATTAACAACCGTAGAATCTCCTCTAATATCAGTATTAGCTAATCCAACCGCAGTTCCTCCAACATAGAAATTAAGATCTTGACCATCTGTAAACTGTCTTCCTTGACAGTTTGTTAGATAAAGAGTATCAAGTCCACTAACAGCATTTACTGTAATAGTTCCTTCCGATCCTTTTCCACTAGTTGTACTACTTGTGGTAATTCCTAATATATCACCTTCTACATATCCCTCTCCAGCGATTGTATTAGCAACATTCATTGTCGCAGCAGTAATAGTTCCAGCAGCACTAACTGTTATTTGACATTTAGCTCTACTACCACTTCCTGTAATTGGGAATAAATCCACAAGGTAAGATCCGTTTGCATATCCTGTTCCTGATGAAGTTAGTGTAACACCACTAGCACTAACAGTAATCGGACCACCGACCTGTTCTATAATACCATTAACCGCACCAGCAGTTCCCGAATCACTAACTTTAACACCAGGAGTTAAATTAGATTTTATAGGATTACTTGTGATAGTTGTAATACCAACTTTTAATTTTCTTGGTAGTGTCTTAATTGAATTTGGAAGTAATCTTGGTAAAAGATTACTGTTTGTACCTAATTTTGGATTAAATAAAGTTAGTGTTCCAGATTCTACAAATTTAGCTTTATATAAAGTGAATTTTAAATCTTCAAATTGATTCGCTGTCCAAATACTACCGTTTTGAGATTTAAATAAACTTCCTCCAAGATACTGCTTTGAAATTACAACGTTTTCAGTATCTGGCAAAGCGTTGGCAGAAATATTAATTTCTCCCATTCTAGATATCCAAGACTCATAGTTATTTGTTGTTGGAGCTAGAAGGACTACAGCAAATGTTTCTCCTTCTTGTAAATAAATTGGAGCAGGGAAATTAACTCTAGTGGGTATTGATGCATCATCAGAAACTTTAATTTCAGATGGTTCAAGTGTGATTTCAGCATAATCTTGAACTAAAAGATTTGTTGGTGTTCCTAATTCAGTTGTTCTAACTTGAATATCTAATTTTTCTAAAGGATCTTTCTTTTTAAAGTATAAATCCATTGATGTTAAGAAAGCACCAGTTTCATCAATTATAAAGGTTTGTGCTAATGGGTCATTATTAACAACTTGAGTTACATTTGTAATGTTATTATTAGTTACATTTGTAATGTTGTTAGTTACATTTGTAATTTCAGTTATCTCTTGTGTAACAAAAGTATTATTAATTACTACTGGTATTGGAGGTGGAGGTGGTATACGAACAACGGTTGTTGACTGCTCAAGTGTATCGACTACACCACTGGTTGTGTATACAGCCTCGGCAGAAGTAATTGAAACTTCACCCAAACCAGATACTGAATTATTTGAACTTGAAGTAAGTCTAAATGTTTTACTTCCATTTGTGAATCTTAAAGGTGGAACTGGATCTTCTAATGGATCTCTAAAGAAGAATGAACCTTTAACATCTCCAAACACATCAGAAATTAACCTTATTCCACTTCCAGAGGAAACAGATGCTTGAGCATTACTTGTTCTTCCAACAATTACAACATCATTACCAGTTCTTACATATCCTGAAAATCTTCCCTGTGCCTCTTCTGCTAGAGAATCAATATCAATATTTAAAATTGTTGATGAAGCAGAGTATGCTGTCTGTATTGATACATCTCTATCATATGGATTAGTAGTGTATATTTTACTTGGTGTATTCGTATCTCCAGATTTGTGATTTGGTTGACAAATTCTAAAAGATGCTAATTGTAAACTTCCAGCAAATACATCGACTGTTTCACCTTTGGTAAACACACCACTTGTCATATTAATTTCTAATAATTTTGGAATAACGTCAATTCCACCTGTGCTATCAAAGAAAGAATAAAATCTAGTAAACGGTTTTAATCCATGTGCGTCAAAAGCAACATTTCGAGAACGAATATGAGTATCTGGTACACTACTTATCTTAACTTCATTGACAATTGTTCCTTCAGCATCACCTAAAACAGTTCTTTCTTCTCCCTGAACAACAACGTTTCTTACCCAGTTATCAGATTGTGGATTTAATGTAATTCTACCTGAAAATACAACTATGTTAAATGGGTTAACATTTTCTATTCTAGATGCTAAAGGTTGATTTAATAATTCAACTTCTTCATAATCAAGAGTAATTAAATCACCAGTTTTTTTAAGATTTGAATCTAATAGTGCTAAATCTGAAGCAAAATCTGCGGTATCAGTATTAATTGATGGTTCTAATCCTAATTCTGGTTTAAGTGTATATAAATTGATTGGTGTATTCAATTCTTGTAAATTTCTATCTACATCAACATTACAATCTGGATCGGAAATATCTAAGAATGTATTATCAGCAAAATCATCTACAAAGAATCCAGTTTTAAATCTATCAAAACCATCAGAATCTTGAACTTGTAAAGTTTTTGTACTTAACTCTAAAATACTTAAAGAAGTTAAAGCTTCTAAATTTTCTACACGATCTTCAATTTTTCCAATATCCCTCATTGTATATCTTCTATTATCCACTGTTGATATTACAGCGTCTTTAGGATCATAAAGATATGCTGGTAATTTTATAGTACCTATTGTCATCGAATCTTCTGAACCAGATGGTTCTTTAGGATCAAGGGAAGATATTCCTTTAATTAAAGAAAAATCACCTCTGCTTGTAAGAACTAATTTATCAATTCGAGGGAGATAAAAACTATATCCTACAAATGAACTTTCATTTGGAGAGACAACTAATGGTGGATTAAATCCCTGATTGAAATTTCTACTTTCATATCCAAAAGGAGATGTGGTTGCTGTTGATGCATCAAAAGTAGCGACTCTAGGTCTAAAATCAAGAACATCAGAAGCTCTCTTTCCATTTGGTAAAATTGGAATATCTTTTGTAAATCTTTCTTGTGGATAAGAGTCTACTGTATAAACATCTCCATCATCATTTGCTGGAACTTGATAAGAATTGTGTACAATTAATAATTGTCTTGCTGGTGCGGGTAATCCAGTTTTTCTAACAATTTTAGAATAATCATAATATTGAAGTTTTTGTCCTTTATCTAATTCATACTTATTTGATATATCCAAGAAACTTCCTGTGGTTATATCTTGAAGATTGGTTACAATATTTGATTCTTCAAAGGTAATTGATTCTCCAATTTGAAATTTATTTTGTGTTAAATATACAATTTCAATTTCAGTTGCGGAAGATTGAGTTGCTAACTGTGCGACTGCTCCACTTTCTGCACCTCTTACTCTCTCACCCAAAATTGATGTGGTGTTAAGACTTAATCCAGAAACAAAAGTTAATTTATCTAAAATTGGAGCAGATGTATCTAAAGATTCATAAACTGCTACAACTTCTACCACGTCTGGAACATTTAAAGATATTTCCTCATCTTCAATTCTAAGACCATAAAAAGCACTTGTAGATAGTCCAGATATTGTTGTTGCTGCCGATCCAACAACTTTATTCACGGTTACTTTATTACTTCTAACAAACTCTTTTTGTTTATTTTTAATTCCTATTTTTTTAATAGTTGATGAAACGACAGCATTAGTTAAACTTGCTTCCATTCCTTTCAATGTTACAACATTACTTGTAATTGAAAACTGGTCTGATGATAAAGTTTCAATAATTCCATTACTTTTATGAACAGAGTATCTTGCTGGATCATATGTTTCATAAAATCCTGTGCTTATACCTGTGGCATCGGATAATGAAAAAGTCATATCGCCACTACCATCGGTAGATTCACCTGTAAGTTGTTTTGATATTAATAAATTTGAACCAGATAAATTAACATCTGAAATATTTACATCTGGTAGTGGAGCAAACAATCCAGATTTTTCAGAATCACCAATAGTTGGAACTTTTAGAGATAATGTTGTATTTAATGCACTAGTGGGTAATCCACCAGTACATATTCCAGCCACGGTGCTAATGCCAGTAACTGTCATACTATTACCACTAGGATCTATATCTACAACTCTATTCAAAGATTCATCAGAAAAGGAACTACCAGTTTGTGTATATCCAATAATACTACCTGTTGCGATTCCTGTAAATTTTTTACCAGGACATGTGATGGTTGTTAAAGAGGTTGCTCCATCTGGTGCTGAAAATTGAAATACGTCTGTTAAATTAAATCCAGGTAATGTTCCTCTTTGAAGAACTACATCACCAATAAAATCTGCTGTAAATCCAGCAAAACTTGAAGCATCTTGATATACTGATTTAATATCTTTGATACCAAAAGTTTCAAAACTTTTAATTGATCTAGGATGTTGTGTACTTCCATTAATACTTATTTGCTCACCTTTTAAGAAAGTTCCTGAAGTTTGAGTAAGAGTAACCACAGTTCCAGTGGTAAATCCTGTTACATACCCAGTAGCACCGCTATTTAATCCTTTTATATAAGAAGTATTTGGTAATACATTTTGATTTATAGAGGTATTTAATGTTAATTTAGTGAATGTTTGAACATCATAAAGGTATAAATCCCATGATGATGTATTATTTAAATATGGTTGATCTGCTAGATTAAATGCATATGCTCTTGCCTCTCCTATTAGTTCTCCAGAACTAGCATTTGTAACACCAGCTCCAACATCTCTTCTATGCCTATGTAATTTAATTATAGACTGTTCATTAATTGATATTTTTGGTGCTCCAAAAACATTATTAAGTTTTAAACGAGTTCCTAGTTCAAATGGAATTAAAGTTCCCTCGTTTGTCTGCTTATCTCTTGGTTTTTCTACATCAAGAACTGTAGTTCCTGATTTACTAATATCATATCCTTTTACATAAGCTTTTCCAGCAGATGTTTTTACACACATTAGATCATCTGATGGTGTATTACCATCATCTGTTACTTGTGATGATAAAAATACACCCTCTTCAGAAACACCATCATTTAATGAATTTGATACTTCAACTTTAAAATTATTGAGTGAATAATTGCCAGATTCCTCAAAAGTTCTTTTTGCAAAATAATCTTTAACTATATTGTACTCAGTTGGAGTTTTAATTTTTTTAACTTCACCTAAATCTAATTTTATAATTTCAACAAAACTCTTATCATTATAATCATCTAAATTTTTCTTACTTAAAACTGTAGATATTTTTAATCTATCGGCACCTGGTGCTGCGAAATTAGAAAAACCTCTTGCATTATCATATAAAGATTCATCATCTTTCGCACCAATTATTTCTTCTTGTATCGTTAATCCAACTCTATATGATGGTGTATTAGAATATGGATCTAAAATAATTTTATCACTTGCTACATCTACAAAAGAACCACGAATAAAATATATTCCACTTGATATACCAACAGCACTTCCAACATATGAAGAGTCTAATGGAATTAGTGTCGCAACACTATCTCCAGCGTTTACTGGAGTATTTCCATATACAAATGATTCCTCTGTTAAAAGATTTTCTCCATCTTCAAGAGAACCAGCTTCATTGTTAACACCAGATGCTACATATTTAATAAAAAGAGTTACATCTGTAATATCATTTGAATCTGAAGGTATTCTACAATCTTCAACATATACAACTACTCCAGAATTTTGTCCTTTTAATCTTTTTCCTTTTAAATTCTCAAGATATAAGGTTACGGGAAGTCCTAAGTGATCTGATAATAATTTAATTGAATAATATTGATTATCAAAAGCTATGTTTCCAGGAATCACCATCGATCCCTCTTTAAACATGTGACTACCAAAAGATTCTACTTGATTCTGTAAGGTAGATTGTAGGGTCGTTAGTTCTCTTGCTTGAACTGGATATCCTGGTCTGAATAAGACTTTGTAAAATTGCTTATCCTTACTGAAATCATCATAATAAGGACTTATATTTAAATTGGTTTTCTGTGGCATTTTTTAAAATTCCAAGATGATTTTAACGTCTTCTTTTTGTCGAGCATTTCGAGTTATCAACGACCTATTATCTAAGTAAATTATTTCACCAGACCCTTTATTTATCTCTGGTTCAGAGAGACCATCAGTAAACTCAGTTCCTAGACTAATTAATTTTGTTCCAGTTGGATTTGTGGTAATTCCACTGTATGTTGTTTGAATTTGACCAGTAAATCCACTTGCAGACTCTACGTTTGCTGGAACAGCACCACCTGTTGTATCATTATCAAAACTGTAAACTATCGCATTATTTGAAACATCAAGACGATCTGTTTGATCATTTTTATATGGTTCAAAATATAAAGAACGATCTTGATAATATTTCAAAACTTTTGTATCATCATCAAATGATGCGACAATTCCATACGCTTTATTTCCATTGGGAAGTTGTTGATTAATAACTTCACCTATATTTGGAGCAAGTGTTGTACTATCAACAAATTTGATCGCTCCTAAAGATGAAAATGAACTTCCAGTGTATACATTAGTTGATCCAATTGAAGTAGGATTTTTAACAATTCCTACTTGAGCAAATTTAGTATCAATGGGAAAATCTTTATCTTTATCATCAAATCGTGCATAAAGTAAAACTTTATCAGTTCCCAATTCCTTATATACGTCAGATCCATGACCTTTGCCTGGAGGTATAATAGGAATTAATTTCGAGAATATTCCTCCAGCTGCTGTATTCACACCTGTATTTAAAGTTCCTAAATCAACTATTCCAAAACTATATCCTTTACCACCAGAAGAAACTACAGCATCGGTAATTTTACTACCAACAACATCTAAAACAACTCTACCTCCTGTTCCATCACCTAGAATACTTACTTCTTGACCTAAACCATCTTTGTATCCATTTCCTTGATTATCAATATATACTTTCTTAATTTGGTTGCCATTAATCGTAGAATCACCGTTCTCTCTAACTGCTTTAATTTGAGCATTGTCTGAGGTGGACCAATTACTTGGAACAGAAATATAATCTGTTGAATCAAATTTTATAATATCACTTGGAGAAACACTAAAAAGATATTTCCAAATATATCCATCACCACTTTCACCAGCTCTAGATGGTTCTAGTCCAGTGAATGTTGGTTCATCTTGAGAAGCATTTCCAGTAGTATTAATTCCTGAAGAACCATTATCGATACAAATATAAACATTAAAGTCTTTATTCATTACAAAATATCGAGCATCATATAATCTTTGAGCGTCTGATACTGGTGCTGGATTATTTGAGTTATAATCATGACGATACATGTTATATCTGGTTCCAGCAGCCCAATCTCTTCTTGGGACTAATCTTCGAATATTGTCACTTGTGACTCTTTTACCAAAGATCATAGTATCTGAAACATGATTTAAATCATTGATACTATCCTCTGGAACAGGAGTCTCGGTGTTCCAGGTATTATTGTCTACCTTTCTTCCATACTTACCACTTCCTGGATCTGTTAAACCTAAAAAGATATAATAAGAATTCGCAGAATTCTCCACAGTCTCTATAAAGTTGTTAGCATTTAGAATTCTAAATTGATCTGTTACAATTGCAGCCATATTATCAGCTTTTTTCTATATTTATACCATTAATTGTTATATATTTAAAGCACCACTATCATTCAATCCATCACCCCTTCTTTGAATGGTTGAGAAGGTGGATATTCCAAGTGCTGTGGACAACCCAATTGTTGATCCAGTGACACCAATAGATATTGGTGTTATGCTTCTTGTGATTCCAGTTAATCGACCCCAACTGAATTTACCAAGTCCTGTTGGACTTTGACTATTAATTCCAACAGGACTTACAGTTGCTATACCAGCAGCATTATAATTTCCAATTGTTGATGTAGTAAGACCCGTATGTACGAAGCAAGTAATAAGACCTCTGGTACCAACAGAACTAATTTCTTTGATGCGATATACACAATCTAAGAAAGTTGTACCAATACCAACAACATTATTGTTGTTATTATTCCATAGAGATGTTACACCTGATCCAACAGTCGTATCATAAACGTAAATAGGATATCCAACTCCTAAACCAGTATAATCTCCACTGTCTTTACTTAGATAAAATTCTAATGCCAATTTAGTAGCTGTTGGTTTCGTTGTGCTTATTCCTGTAATAATGCCTGAGAATCCTTCAACAGATGTAATATTTTCAATTAATTCAGTTTGTAGGAATGGTGTGGGTGCGATGACCTGTGGTGGTATATCTGAAGTATAACCAAAACCTGGATTTACAATTGTGGTTGTAGTAATGCCACCATTGGTTATTGTTGCTGTTGCTGTTGCTGTTGTTCCAACTCCAACTCCAATTCCAGTAGTTGGAATACCGATAACCAAAGAAGTTGAAGATCCAACATATCCTTGACCTCCATTTACAATTGACAATGAACTTATAGTTCCAGCAGCAGAAACAATCGCAGTAATCGCAGCTGCTACTACACTACCAGATGGAATAATTAAACCATCCGATTTGTTATCACTAATTATTCCATCTTCATCGAAGAATTGAGCATTATCAACAAATATATTACTATCAGTAGATGAAACATCTCCAATAATTTTAGCTGATGGATAAACAAGAGGTTCATAAAGATTTCTATTTTTATAAACAATTTCACCATCAATCACTTTATTTACTTTTTGTTTTGTCCATTTTAGAGGTCTAAATTTACCACCTACATTTGGTTCAATACCTTGACCAAAGTATAAGTTTGTTTTAAGTGTATCAGATTGAACTAAATTTGTAATTGTTCTTGAATCTTGTGATGGTTTAGAATTAGTAAAATTGCCCTTTATGAGTCTTACATTATCTCCCTTCTTTAAAGATTGTCTAATAGTAACTAATTCACTATCTACACCGACTGTTCCCCTATAGAAAAATATATCAATATTATCGTTTACTGTTGGAGGTACAGCAAATATAATAGAAGTACCACCCTCAAATATGTAAGATTCATTAGGATTTTGAAGAACCCCATTAACAAAAATTAAAAGTAGTGGTTCCAATTCTATTAATGATGATAATGGATCATCATCATCTGTTTCAAAACTTACAATATCTCCTTCATATATTAATGGGAATCTTGTTCTTTTACCATCTTGTAATGAGTATATCGAATCAATATAATCAAATTCTCCAAAATCCCATGAGGAGAACTTATCTGTAAATGTTTCAGTAACAGTAAATTCTAAATCACTTACTAATTGTGAAAGTTGAGATGATGTAACCAATCCTACAGGTTTGAAAACATCTCCAACCTTATATCCAAAACCTGGATTTACAAGTTTAAATGATTTTACCGAAACTAAAGTTGTTCCAATTCCAACTGAGGTTCCTGATCCAACTTCAACACTAACTAAAGTTCCATTTCCAAGTTCTGTGGTAGCACCAACTCCTAGTCTAGAAACTCCAACTACTGGTAAATTTTCATATGAAGGTGGAGATACTGTTATCACTGGATTGACATAACCACTTCCACCACTTGTAATATCAAAAGTTAATGTTCCACCAGCACCAACAGCTGCTGTCACATTTGCTCCTGTTCCTGATCCACCACCAGGACCAACATTTACTGTAAGTTGATTTGTTGACACTGATGTTATTGTTAACGCAATACCAGCAGCTGGATCAGTTGATCTTGGATATGGATGGACAGTTGTAAAATTGTCTCTAGAACAAGTAAAGATCAATCCTCCTGTGGTAATTCCAATAGTATTACTTACTGTTAATCCATGATTAGGAATTGTTAATGTTAAAACTCCTGTTGAAGAAATATACTCAGCATTGGTTGCTGTGAATGGTCCTCCAGCATTAGCTGTGATTGAATTAATACCAGAACTTACAAATCTATGCTCAAACTCTAAATCTTCTACAGAAACTGTGACACCAATTCCAGACGCAAAATATCCAGATCCTACATTTAAATCAGCATAATAAGCTGAAGCAATACCAGTTCTTCCAAGAGGTCCAAAAGACCCTAAGAATGTATGTGGAATAGTACTTACCCCTACATTCGCAGTAAATTGATTCCTAGATTCTATTGAAATTATGGAAAATGGTTTATCATTGATAGTATCTGGGAATATTGTAGTAGTACCAGCTCCAGAATATCCACTACAGGTAAATTCTAAATCACGCAATCTTACAAATTCATTTGGATATCTAAAATTATGATCAGTTTCTGTTGTAATCTGCATTTCTCCAGATACATTATCATATGAGGCTGTACTAATTGCTAATGACGCTCCAGTCGTTGGAATTCCAATCAATCCACTAATCGACTTACCAGCTCCGATTAAAGGTCTTATAATCGCTCCTTGAAGTGGAGCAACACCCATTCCACCTGTGGATGCCACTGACACAACTATTCCACCTCTAGGAAGTTTGTTTGCGTTTGAATCTGAAGTATTTTGAACTATAGTTCCAACAGACCCATCAGCTTTAACAGTTGTTATACCAGTAAAAACAGCAGTTGTAATTCCAGTATGACCAGCACCAGTTTGAATGAAACTATAGTCTTGACCTGAATTATTTGAAGTTGTTGGTTGTTGGAATACTCCATTTAGAAGAACAAGAGTGCTTCCAGTAGCAATACCAGTTGTATTTGCTCCACCAACTGTCATTGTAAATGATGATGATATACCATTGAAACTTTGAGAAACATCATCAAAAATTCTATTACTTGTATAATCTTGTCTCAAATAAACTCTTCCGTCAAAAGTAGATTTTAGAAAATCAAGATTTGATGAATTTTTTAATGTTGTGGCAGCACCCTTTGGAGCATCTGTGAAATGAACTTTACTACCTACAATATTAAATGATCCAGAATAAAGTCTAACTGTATCTCCATCACTATGTGAAGCAGTTGATGTTCCCACATGTCCACGTTCAGCAGTCACTAGATTATAAGTTCCGATTCCACTTATTGGACCAGCATTACTTGTACCAATACCAACTAAGTTAACCTTCAAATATTCATCATTAATTTTTAAAATTGAATTTGGTACAATAGAAGATAATCCAACCACATTAAAAATAGTTTTTGCAGTTCCAACAGTTCCACCATTACTTTGTAGTGTGGTAGTTGTTGGTGTATATGATAGTGGTGACTGTATTAGTCCATCAACAAGAATTACACTTTTTTCAAGTTTTTTAAACATTTCTAGTTTATGGAGATTACCACCACTTTGACCAGTGAAAGTAATTGTTGTTGGTGTGGTCGCTGTTGCGTTTGCTTTAGATGTAGCGAGTTTAAATGTATCTTTAGTTAAACGAACGGCAAATACTTCTGTCGGCAGTGGAGAACCATTTGACATCTGCATCGCAGTTCCAGCAATTCCAGTAAATGTTGAAGATGGAGTATAAGTTAGTTTTTCACCAGTATTAAAGAAATGATCTGTAATTGTAAATAAACCAGTAGTTGTATTAATACCAGTTCCAGAGGGATTGAATGTCTTTTCAAAAATAGGAACGTTATTGTGTTTTAAATCAAAATCCGTTTTATCTAATTGATTACCAGCTGAAATATATTCAAATGTTGATAAAGATTCGGTAATTGCTCCATAAGTTAAATCTGGAGCTACATTTAATTTGTCACTATCAGTATAAATTATTTCATCAAATCTTTGTATACTAATGGGTTGTCCGTTCCATTGAGAATCTGGAATAAATTGTATTCTTATCGCATCTGTTACATTAGATGTAAATGTACCAATACCAGTGGTTGTTCCAATAGATACAAATGGATATTGAGTTGTATATGCATCATTTCCATCCCAAACAGTCAATAATTGGTGAATAGCACTTGTTTCGCCAATAGAAACTCTTATATTACTTTTTATTGTTGAAACAACTGTTGAACTAATTCCAGATGGAGAATCTCCAGCATAAACTCCAGGTGAAGTATTATCAAAAGTGGTTCCTCCAGTTGAAACTCCAATATTAAGGAATGAAGATTCAAATTTCATAGACCTTTCTGTTCCATCAGCTTGACCAGGATCTTTAAATCTATAAGTTGAAATTCCAGAGGCAGTTGTTCCAAATCCTACAATTTTAGTTCTTACTGAAACTTGATTGGTGCTTGTATTTTCATAATTTAAAGATAAAATTCCACCACTAATATTTGAATGAAATGTTCCTATAAAGTTAGATGAGAATGATGCTAGTGATCCAGTATCTGTGAATACCTCTGCTTTATAAGTATCAGTATCATCGTGTGTTAGATATAAATCAACAATACTCTTTTCATCAGTAACATTATCAGTTATTTCAAAGTTTGCTTTGTAAGCATCTAACTTATCTTTATTAATTGAAATAATATTAGTAGAAGTTCCAATACCCACAGTAGTTGTCACACCAACTAAATCAACAAATCCAATTGATTGTGTAGATATTCCTATTGAAGATGTATTAAATGAACTATCATAAACTTTAATAGCAAAATTAGAGTTAATAGTCTTAGGAGATAGTGAAAGAAGAGATATATTATTTTCAATTTTACTTCGTATGTCTATTAGTGAGGAATTTATATTTGATAAGTTAGCTTTTTCTAATGTAAATATATCTGTAGAATCTCTAAAAATTGTTAATTCAGTAGACTGAATATTACCAGTAGAAGAGTCTATAATTTGAACTAAAAGATTAGTATATTCATCATCTAAAATAATATCACTACTTCTTTCTCCAAGAACTGATGAACTTGCGAATTCAGAACTAATATCATCAATTTTTAACACTCTATTTGTTTTACACTCAATATAACTGGTTAATTTTTTCTTTGCTATTTCTAAAAATCTTGATCTGTTTAATGATACATCTACATCTTTGGCATTATCAAATATATTAATTGCATCAACTCTATTATGAGTAATTAAGTCTTGATTTACTACGGTAACATTTATAGAGTTAATTCCTACTTTAGTTGTTGATCCTATACCAACATTTGCAAAATTCTTTAATCCACTTGGATGTAGTAGACGATTTACCGAATTAACTAAAGTTTCATATTCAAGTGGACTTTGAACAGCATATGATAGATTTTGATAGTAATCATTATCAGGTAAAACTTGACTATCAGAACTTAACTTACCAATCTCATCATTCCAACCAGTATCTTTTCTCAAAGCATAATCAACATCAAATGTGGCTAAATTCTCAACTAAGGTATTAATTGTAGCTCTTGTTCCTGTTGTATCACCTTTAATTCTATCATTCACTTTTAACCTATACTTTCCAAAAATTTTAATTGAATTAGATAGACTACTTGTTATTTTTAGATCTGTTGGAACAAACGAGTTATTATTTAAAACTGAAATTTTTTCTCCGATTCTGAAGAAACCTAACTCTTGAGTTGATGTAAAAGATGGTATTTCTGATTCTTTAACCATTATCGCATATCCATTTTGAGTTAAGATGGGTGTGCCAGGATTATTTGTAAAAGTATCTAAACTAAAAGCAACAACAACAGGAGTGGCCTGCAGGCTTGATCCCTCAGTATTTGGTAACACAGTAAAGAATTTAAATCCATGATCAACTGAATTAAACCCATCTCCTGGATCTGGAATTGTTTCATCTTTTATAATATTTTCTACAAATATTTTGTCTCCTGCTGCAAATGGTGCTTCATTAAATCCCAATACTGGTGTTGCTAATGTACAAACAACTCTATTGTTTCCAGCATCATATGTCACAGTTTCAATTGTTACTCCATTTGTATTATCTACAGATACAATTCTTTGTTCTAAGGAAGAAAGTCCTTTTGGAGGATCTACGACATCAACACCAACAATACCTCCTGATGAAAGTTTTGCTTCAAGCATTCCATTATCAATTCTTTGATTTGTGGTAGGATCTACGACTATTAACTTTGGTGGTATAATATAATTTTTTCCACTAGAAACAACTGAAACAGTTGAAAGTGTTCCAGAATCTTTGATTGTTACAATTGGAGATATAAGAACCTCTGGTCTAAGTGTTGGATCAGAAGCATATTCAAAACCCTGATTAATAATATTGACACTATTAATTCTATTTGCTGTTTTGGATTTTGGTGATATGTTGGCATTAATTCCATTTGTAGATGTAATACCAGTAAATTTAGGTAATTTTTTATATTCAATTCCACCAAAAGATATTAACATCTTATCAATTCCACCTGTAGCTGTTTTAGATAAGGTTGTATATTTAAGTGTATTTGTGTTTGAAGTTGTATAATTTAAAGAATTTGGAACAGTTTTGAGTGAAATATCAAAAGTTGTTACACCAACACCAGAAATGCTATATTCACCATTATATGGACTTTCTTCATAATTAATTTGAGAGAAATTGTTAACATCAGTATCAGAAGTACTAATAAATCCAGATTTTTCTAACGTGTAATATATGAGATTTGGAGTATCATCATTATGATTTAATGTAAATGAAGCAGTTGCAGATCCAATTGTGCCTGTTTGAGTAATTAAATTAGTTGTAGTTGTTCCTGTTGAAACAAATTCATTATTAAATTTACTATCATAAAATAGTTTAAAATTATATCCTGTAAGTGAACTGTCACTTAAATCAAATTGTAAATTATTATCTCTAATAACAGATATTGGTGGATTGATTAAAGAAAACTCTTGATTCGATCCTCCAGTACTTGTTAAATTAACTATTATTGGATAATCCTCTAATACATCTTTTCTTGTCTCACCTAATCTAAAATTATTATCATCAACACGATAAGTATAATAAACTCCTGTTGAGAGTCCTGTTATTTGATTATTTCCACCATCATAAAATATTTTTTGACCAGTAATTAAATTATGGTCACTTATATTAATAGTATTTGTCGTTGTATTTACACCAGATGCTCCAAATGTAACAGGATCAACCAATAACTTCTGTTCTTTTGAATTAAATTTAACTCTAACAGCAGTTGAAGTTCCAATACCAACAGTTTCACTTGGATTTAATGATAAAGATATAACATCATTATTCAGCATTCCATGAGAAGTTGATATTGAAGTTGATATTGATAGTGTAGAAACAACTTTTTCAATTTTACCAGTTACTTGACTATAATTAGATTCAAAGAAATAATCAAATTTATTTGATGAATTATTATGGAAGAAAACACCATTTGTACATATTCCAATTTGAGTTGTTAATCCAATATAATCTTTAGATTTATTAATAACAAAAACATTAACACTACCACCACTCACTCCTAAATCTTGTGGTGAATTTCCTGAAATTGTTGATATAGAAAGAACATTTCCACCAGTTGGAATATTAAGTGAAACTTGTTGATTTTGTGTAAATGGATGATTTGGAAGAAATATACTTTGAGCATCAACTGATATTGGAACTGTTAAAGTTCCTCGACTAACATTAACTGTTGTGGCAGAACCGACAATAGTTCCAACTCCAATAGATTCATTTGGATTAAAATAGACTACATCATTTGCTTTTGATGTGAAATATGATGTTTTAACTGGTATTGAAAAATAATTTGAAAGATAATTAACTTGAGTTGATAAAGTATGTGCAACTCCACTTGTCCCCCTTGTAACTCTCAAAATATTTCGATCATCAAATACATTTAATACTTTTAACTTTTCAGTTCCAATGCCTATACTACTTCCTACTGATACAAAACTAGGTATTGTTGAAACATAAATGTCTGTAACCACACCTACAGTCGCACCCGTACTATTACCAAGATCTTTATAAAGAAAAGCAACTGATGTGGTAATACCAATTTGATGATAGTTTGTTAAACCCGATATTGTTGTTGATAGTCCAGAAACAATAATATTATCTTTTTCTTTTAATGAATGTGAGGTTGATATATAACCTGAAACTTGATTTGGACTATTCCATATGAAAACTACATTTTGCCAATTTTGAACGTTAGTGTTTATATCCAAAAGATCCTTTCCAGTTAAAGATTTTATAGATGCTGTTAATCCACCACCATTTGTTCCTGTATTATCAAAACTCGCATTCTCACCAACTTTATAACCAGAACCAGACTCAATAATATCAAAAGAGTCAACTATACCTTTTGAAATAGAATCTACAAAAGAAATTTGATCTACCAATTCATTTGATTCTACAATAAAGTCATTATCAGAAAAATTATCGGCAACTTTGTATGGGAATGTATTTCTTGCTATTGTTTTTTTATTAAAATCATAAGTAGCTTGATTGATTGAGAAATTTTCTTCTGGTGGATCTGAACGGTAACTATCACCTATAAAATATGGAAATTTTGGTTCAAGTTTACCAGTTGTTGGACTTGTAGAAACTCCTACAAAATAAGCATATACACCATTAGGATAATCTGGAGTTCTACAATATCTACCATTACTTTCATCCAAATCTCCACTTCCATCAAAAGAATAATCTTCAACAAAGAAACCTTCATTAAATCCTATAGGTCTATCACTTACAATACCCACATTTTTAACATATCCTGGTGTCAATATAATAACCTTTGAGTTTCGATCCATCGCATCAGAATATCCATATGGTCCGTAAATTGGATTACCATCATATGCCCATCCAACAATTGGTGAATGTGAATCTCCATTATCCCCAAATGAATCTTTTCCTTTATCAGTTGAATAACCAACAAATGAATAACTTAAACCACTAGGTCCCACCTCTGATAACATGGCCGATTTATCTGATGAATCTAATTGTTCAGCAAATCTATAATTATTTACATTCAATACTCTAACTTTTGATTCTAAAAATGCTTCAGAACCAGGTGAAGTTACTAAAATTGAAGTTTTGTTCTGCGTATATCCTGTTCCTGAATTAAGAATCTTAACATTAGTAATTTTTCCATTCTCAATTATAGCTCTTACAGAAGCTCCAAATCCATCTCCTTCTATAAGAAGGTCTGGAGCAGCATTATAATCTTGACCTTGATTTTCAATATCTACAGCGATTACCTTTCCTTCTTTGATAAGAGGTTTACATATCCCTAATTCACCAGTCTTGATAGTGATAATAGGTTTCTTTTCAAAATTTAAAACCGTTGATCCATATCCAGTTCCAGTATGATACAAATAAACTTGTTCAATATTTCCCCTCATAATTGGGGTTAATGTAAGAGATTCGGTAAGAGCTACCGCAACTTTAGAATATTTGGCATCAATTACTAATTGAACTGGTGGATATTCAAAAATTTGATGACCATCACCAATACTATCAAATTTTACATAATTATTTCTATCATAATTTGATGTTATTGTTCCACCAATACCTGCATTAGCAATTCTAAATTCATCATCATTAACTTTTATAATTCGATATTGATTTGTGGTTGATAAACCTGTTATTACTGTTCCTCCAGTTTCTACAGAATATTGAATTAATTCATTATTTTTAAATCCATGATTCTCAAAATAAACAGTATCTCTAATAGTTGATATTCCTACAGGTTTTACAAGTAATTTTCTATTCGCATACCCTTCTCCAGAATCTAAAACTTTAACTGAACGTAAATGATTTTTACCATCTTTTAATCTAAATTTATGAATACCACCTAAATGAGTGTTTGCAAATCCTACGGTGTTAATACCAGCTATAAAATCTGCTTTAGATGGAAATAATTTTACAGAATTTCCTATACCTATAACTTTTGGGTAATAAACTGCTCCATGATGAAGAGTGGTATTAATTCCAACTTTAGCTAAATTTGATCCACCAGCACTATTAATTCCAATTGAATCATTACCATTATTATCATAAACTAAAGCTTGACCATCATTTAGATTATGAGTTGTATCAAAAATTATAGTTTCATTATCAATATCAACTCCACCCACAACGGCATTTACTCTTTGCCTTCCATCAAAAGTTAGTTCTCTAAATCTTTGTGTAACGATTGGTTGTAAAACAGCTCCAGATCCATTACCACCCTTAACGGTTATTGAATTAACGCTGTCAATATCATAATTCTGTTGATCTACTTGTACATCTTCTATGTCTCCAATTATAACTGGTTGTACAAGAGCTGTAGTTCCAGATCCAGTAGGAGAATCGGATATTGTTATAGATGGTGGATTAATTATATCATAATTCTTACCTTTTTTAAAAACTGATACTTCTGTTAATGGTCCAAAATATATTCTATCATTAGATTTGTAATTGGTTATCTCAACACCATTTATTAACATACCAGTTTTTCCTGGTAATGTTTTAATCCCATTACCATTTTCAATATTTGGTTTAATTGGAAACTGTTTGAATAATTTTTGAGATTCTATTACCTCAGTGCTGTGTCGTGATAATATAAATTTATGATCGCCAGCACCAAGTCCTGTTGGAAGATCACCAAATTCAACATATGTATTAGTTCCTTCTTCTAAATCTTTCGCAATGAATGAAGCAGACACATAAAGATTAATTTTATTTTTAAGATTACCAACTGGTTCTCTAACTCTTACAAAATATCTTGCACCTGATTCTAATCCTGGAATTGGATCATTAGTTGGTTTATATACTACTTCATCGCCTGTAATAAACGGTACATCTAATCTAAAAGAAATTTCAGAAAACTTAGCTGTAATACTATTTAAATTTTGTACATCTGATGCATTTGTTCTAGCAACTCCAACATTTATATCATAAGATGGTAATGAATTTGATGCTGCATATATATTTTGATCTGACTCGATATATACGTTTGTTATATCTGATGTTAAAGTATTATTTCCAAATTGTAAATCAATTTCACTACTAGATGCGGTTTTTAATTGTCTTCTTACATCATATAGTTGACCAAAAGCTGGAACAAAACTATTAGGTGTAATAGTTCCTAAATTAAGTTGTTTACCTGTGATAGTGTTTACAATAGCTGTTGCCTGTACTGTTTGTTCCCCTCTTACCAATATTTCAACATTATCTTTTTCTTTTAACTGCGATTTATCAATATCTGACAGTAATACTGGAGTTGATTTATTAGATGCATTATATGGTGCCTGTATCTGAAAACGAGAGGAAGTATTATAAATCCATGAATTGCTGTTAATTTCTTTTTTAGTTTTATCTACTTCGGGATTTAATATTTGTTCTCCTAAATTTCTAATACCAACTTCTTCTCCTTCATTTATCAATACTATATCTGATACTGCTTTAAAGTCAGATATTACTCCAGTAATTCGTAACTCGACTTTTTTAGTTAAATCTCCATTCTCATATCCAAAAATAATCTCATTAGCTCTAATATCAGACGATGTTGAAATTGAAGATGTAATTCCAGAGCAATTTAAGAATTGATTTATAGTTTTATCAGTATATGTAACAGTATTAATACCAGATATAAATGTCCCAACAGTATTAAAACCAACAGTTGAATCAACAGTTACAACACTCGCACCTACACCAGTATTTCCAATTACCTTTGTCTTACCTGGTATTGTGAATGTTCCCTGTATTAAATCTACGTCATTAAAACCAACAAATAAACTTACTTTATAATATAAGTCCCCTCCTTTAGTAGCTAATGGTTCAATATCAGAAACGGCACCTCTGGTTGCTGAATCTGTAGATTTTGTAACAGTTTGACCTTTTAATCTAAGAGGATCACCACTTAGTATTTGGCACACTAAAATTTCACGTCGAATAAACTCAGCTGCTGATGGTTTTAATAAAAGAGATTCCAAATCAATAATTTTTGGATTTACTCCATATAAAACATTAAATAGTATTCTAAAAGATTCCTCAGTGCCTTTTGATTGATAAAGGGTGCTTGCCTCTTTAATAAAATTACCAGCATTAAGTGAAGGTACAAAAGTGGAATTTTCTAATTCAGGTGTTAATGTAAATTTTTGTTTTTTGTAAAATTCTTTTAGGAATAAAGAACTTAAATTAGTAACAGTTGTATTTGCTGCTCCAACACTCGCAGATGAAGTTGAAAATACCAATTGACCTGGATTATCAGTAGAATTGTATGTTGTTATTCCACAAAAACCACGTATACAACCAGTAAATGAAGTTGAACCAATACCAGAGTAAGTTATGATTTCATCATTAATTTTAAAAAGACCATACTGTTTTGGAAATCCTTTTGTAGAATCAACATATATTATCGTATCAGCTGTTCCAATTCCAATCGAAAGAGTGGTTCCAGATCCAACTACTTCGGGTGTTAAATTATCTAATTTTAAATATTGATCTAAATTATCAATAATATCAATCGTACCACCTTGATGCTCCTGAGAGAGATAATATTGCTTAAAGAAATCGACAGACTTAGGACTTTCAGATAATAGAAATTCTGGTAATTGATTTTCAATTATTTGTTGTATATTAATTCTAGTATCTAATCCTCCAGTGGTTGTGATCATATTTTATCCTCTAAATTTTTCTCCATTGTTATAGCTGGATGTTACCTTAAATCCTACACCAGAAATCTTCTCACCAGAAGTAATGGTATCTTTTACCATATTTATTGTGCTATCACCGATACTAAAATCGAGGTATATGTCCTTTAAACCGATAACATCGTTTGATTCTGGAAATGCTTGAATTTCAATTACATTATTTGGTCTTGCTGTCGAAACAATATTAACTGTTGTTAAATTTATGTCTCCTTTTACATAATCAACTGTTCCTGCTGACTGAGCTATGACTGAATCTGTATCATTTCTTGAATCTGTCTTAACAATTGAAATAATTCCCGTCTTTAAATCTGCATTTGGTGTATCTGTCAAGAAGCATTCACCTGTTTCTCCCGCAATTTGGAATTTTGTACTTTTAATATTAAATCCGCCTGGTTTTACATTAAATTGATTACCAAAACATAATTCATATTGTGCAAACTGATTTGGAAGAACTTGTAAATTTCTTCGAATTGTAACTCTTGTAATATTTGATGTAATTGCTTTATCAACGTTATCAATTACGTTTAAGACTTTACTATACTTAAATCTACCACCAAACTTATTAACCTCTCTTGATTGTGAGTAAGTTGACAGAGAACTTGTGACACGAGTCTTTAAATCATCAACATTTGTAACTTGAGCTGAGTTATAGTATACAAATGAATCAAGTTCAACGTATAATATCTGTAAATCGACTATTTTTTGATTAATTCCAGTCAAAGAGTAGTTTTTAAGGTTATTAAGTATTTGAACCTTATCAAAATCTGATATAAATTCACCATTTTTGGGTTTTATTGATATAAAGACAGTTCCAAACTGCGGTGGATCTAAATCTTCACCACCTATTACGGATATTGACTCAGTATTTGGGTAAATTAGAGGAACTATCGCTTCATAGTCTCTTGAAGTCACTGCTCGATACTGAGATGAGTATAAACGAGGAGCAAAATACTTAATTGAGTCAATTGTCTCAATATCTCCACCATTTGAGGCAGAAGTTATTGTTACTATGTTTGGTGTATTAACAGGAGTTATACTTACCTCAGTTGAATTTACAACATTTCCAGCAAATGAGAAAAATGCAGGTCCGTTACCTGATGTGCCATTTGTTGTGATATAACTTACGGTAACTCTTGCGTCATTTTCAAGTTCTTTACCAATTAACCCATCACCGAACAAAATTTCATATTTTTCGTCCTGAACTTCCTGAAGTAAGAAAATTTCTGAATCTTTATCAACTCTTAATATATTATCTACCTTTTTATACTCCCTATCTCCGACAAATACGACTATTGTTGAAGTATCAATGAAAGGATTGTTTAAAATAAATTTAAAATCTAATGAACCATCATATGTGAATCTTTTTGTTAAGAATGTCCCTTCGTAAATCTTGATTGGAGCATCAGCTGTACCAAATGTTGCCTTACTACCAGTACCACTAGATGTAGTGGTTGTTGTAATATCTTCGGGTATTGAGAACACATATGAGGTGTCATCATAATTACCAACACACACCAAACCCGCCTTCAAAGTCATTGTAGGTGTTGGTGTGGCACTTGTAACTTCGAAGGTTATACCCGCTGTTGCTGCCGTTCTGGAGCGTGGTACATAACCAATGTTTCTTGCGAGTGAAACAACGTTTTCACGCAGTGTTGCCGAGTCTAAAAATGACTCATTAACAACCATATTTGCGTTAAATGAAGTTATATACGTATTATATGCGAGAGTATCGATTAAGACAGAAAAATTAGACCCCTCAAAGTCAAAATCTGTAAATGTGCTGTTTGCACGAAGATAATTTTTGATTTGGGTCTTTATTTGATCGAAATCAAGGTTGGAAAATTGCGTAAAAGGCATGTTATCTAGTTGCCTCTAGTAAAAATGTGAACTCTTGGGTGGGAAACTGTTGACCAATAATATCAAATATGACATTTACCTCAAATTCGTTAGAATCTGGTCTTGGAAAGACATTTATTTGTAAATTATCAACTCTAGGCTCAAAATTTTCAATCGCAATTTGAATTTGTTTCTGAATTACTGATGCTGTACCATAATCAACGAAGTTAAAAAGACTCGAACGGACATCTGAACCTAAAGTTGGGTTAAAAAACCTCTCTCTAGGCATTGTATTCACGATATTTCTTACAGATCTCTTAATCGCATTCTCATTCTTTAGTACTGTAATGTCTTTTGTTACTGGATGAGCATTAAAAGACAAATTAATGTCCTTAAATGCTCTTGATATCCCTTCAATTGCCATTGGTCATGAGTTTTCTTCTTTATTTATACCTAATTCTAGAGAATACTATTCGTTTAGATTAATATCTTTCTCTTCAAGATTGTCATCTTCGTGCATGACCTCACGAATGACCTTTTTATCACTTCCGACTGGATAATCGGTAATTAATCTGGTGGTATTACAGGTTTCTTTCATGATTTTTGTAACCCTATCTACACGAACTACCATGGTTTTAGATGAATTTTGGTTTTGTTAATGTTATTTAGTAAAAAAGTACTAAAAAATATCATTTTCCTTGTCCTCGGTACTTCTTACGAGCCGAGTTACGAGAGGTTGCCGAGAATTTGCTGTGTTTTCCAGTTCCTTGACGAGTTTTTTTCGGTTTTGTCTCAATTCCTCCACCGATTGCCCATGAACCTGTTGATGATTTTGCCATATTTTGGTATTTTAAGTAAATTTATGTATCTTTTGTCACTTTTGTAGTGATATCAGTCGGATCTGGAGATCCTGTTTTATAAAATTCGATAGCGAGGTCTTCCATTCGCTCCATATATTCAAATTGTGTAAGGTCACTATAGGTTTCTTTACCTTTGATTAAGATTGTATAGCGATCAGACATTAAATAACCCTCATTTTCTCATGTCCAACTCGAATTCGAGGATCGCACCAGATTTGAAAACCAGCATTAATCGCATCAAGACAGAAAGAAACGTCTTCACCACACATGTCCTGTACTGCTCCAGACTCAAAAACCTGCATTTTAGGTGCGAACCAAGGATATTTCATTTCTGGGTGTTCAAATACACCGTGCTTTATTAATAACCAACCAAAACCAGCATAATCAACAGTAAAAGGCTTTCTTCTTTTTGAAATACTATCTAAGTTTTCGTGATTCATGACTCCACCATTCTTTGAGAAGTCTTCTTCTTCCAACCAGTGAGCAACAGAAGTTGTACGTCCGTCCTCAGTACAGTACCAACCAGAGGCAATATCCTTATCCATTAGTACTAACTGATAAAACTTCTCAGTACCAAAGACAATATCACTGTCAATCCATAACTGATAATCATATTTTAAGTTTCCATCCCAAGGAAGTTGATCAGGTCCTCGAAGAACGTTAGCACCCAAACACTTACAACGGGCGAAATTTACCATTGATGAATAATCTTGTGATATCTGTATACTTGCTCCTGATTGTACAAGATCAAAACATAGTTGTACAAATGATTTTAAGAATACGTATGATACTCCTCGACCTGGTAGACAAAATACAATTGTCTTACCCTTTATCATTTCTCTTGCTTTATCGTAATCCCACTCTGGTGTGTCTTTCTTTTTACTCTTAGGAGTATTTGCTTTTACTGTAAATCCTTTAGCCATAATAATTTGCAACTACAATTATATAATACAACATTATATAGATTATGTCAATAAGAGTGTTCTGTACTGTTATCAGTATCTTCAACTTCACTGTATGTCAGATCTTCCTTAAAATAAGATCGGTAAATTTTATCCCAAATAATATCAAACTCGCTTTGATTTAAATTCTTGAACAAACACTTATCTTCAAGATAGATGTGATATGATTTGTTTTTAGTCATCTCTTTCGGTGATAAAGATCTCATCGTCCTCCATTTTTAAATTAATTTCTGTACCTTCGTACCAACCTTTTTCGTTTACCATCCATTCTGGAATTATTGTAAAGTAGTTTCCAGTTACTGGGTCAATCTCTATGGTCGTAAAATTTTCAGCGGGATTTTTTTTCATTCATTTGAACCTACCAGTTGTTTTTATATAGCGAAAAAAAAAATTTGTATTCGCTGATAATTTAGCTCGCTTCCGTAACACTTTATAGATTAGGGAAGTTACCCTTTTTTATATACGGGGGGCGATCACGCAAATATAAACAAACCCCCATCAAAGGGGGCGAACTGCTGTATCACGAACGAACGAACCGAGGGTTATTAAAGTTTGCGTGACTGAACGAACGTCTGCGGACTAACTTAATGTGTCCGTACTCATTGAACTTAACGTATCCTTCGCCCTCATGTCTCTCCCCATTCAAGGTTGTTTCCAACTCCCCGAACGTTTCGCATGTGTCCATGTAATCTTCCTTAAGTGATTGTACCAACTTCCAAAGGAAAACAATTTTGCTATGCTCCCATTCTTCGGGTTTAATCTCTCTGCCCTCACGAATATACGCATTAAGTTCCTTCTTAAGTTCGGCAACCTCACGATCATTCGTAAGAAAGTCAACACCCTTTGCCACGATACGGGCGAACTTGATATAATTATTGAGTTCACATAGATCCCCTTCTGCTACCTCTGGACGTATGAACTTGACATATCCGTTACGGTCTGATAGATTATTATGTAGTGGATACGGTCTGTTCTCATAGTATTCTGTATGCGGTGCGATTATGATTTGCTCATCTGCTACTGTAGGAAGTGTATAAGTTAGCGTGTTGGGTGTCCATGTGTTAGACCCACCGAATCCGATGAAGTCCCCCTGATATATGCTTTTATCTCTGGACGGCAACCAACGGAAACACGCTGTAAGAATTTCATTCAAACCGCCTTCATAATTTGCGTCTATGTCATCATACGACTTCATCAACTTTGGATTACGCTTATTAAAAACTGACTTTGTACCCACGAAAAAACGACCATCTGTTGGATCATTACCCCATACGACAGCGGGCGACCCGTCAATCTTAGCGGATAAGTTACCACTGCTGCCCATACAATCAAGGGCAGATAGATCCCCTGTAAGGATTGTGTCTTCGGGGTGTTCAATGTGAGTTAAAGGCATAAAAAGTAATAATAAGAAGTAAATAAAGTTCATTAAGCAAATATTGGGTCAGCGTACTTAGAACATGGGTGGGGTTGAGATGGAGAGCAACCGAAAGAGGCAATAAACTCATCTAATCTGAGAACTTCATCAGGTGTGAGAGAATCGAAATCAACTTGAGCAATGTGGTCTACTCCCCACTCTGCCACCTCAAATACGAACTCTTCCCAATCGCAACAAACATAAGCAACGTTTTCAAAGTTGTCGCTACTTAGAATCCTTTGCTTGATTCTGTTTACTGGTTCAACGTAAGTTTCGTTTAAGTTCATAAAAGTTTTTCGTTTGTATACTACAATTATAAAAGAAAATCCCCCAAAATAGGGGGATGAATGTGACAGTAATTATACTGTCATACCTGAGATGAAAGGAACTACAGAATTATCTAAACTATCACGAAGATACCAACACCAATCTTTTTGAAAGATTCCCATGCTTGGCACGAACTCATCAAGTAGTGCATTTAATCTTGATTTGGTTGTGACTGACTGCCACCCGCCATCTTTGATTGTAAGTGCATTTGTTGCAGTATCAAGTGATGCAATGTGGTTCCCGTGTAGGTAAACATCAACGTCAGTTGTAATGCCATTTCTGTTTTTGAAACAACGAACTGAAGTGTTACCAGATGAGAAGTTCTTTCTGTATCTGATTGCAGAGTTCATCATCATTTCAATTTTACGCATGTTGTAAAGGGGGTGAATTGCTTATGTACCTATTATAACTGATAGGTGCAGTGTGTGGGTGCAAAATGGACAGTAATTAAATTGGCACACTAAAAATCATTTAGGATTGACTTTCTACGAACTGTGCTTTTATAATAGGATGTCTTCTTTGGATCAGGTCCTAAAAAGTATTCCATGAGATCCACTTTTGAATCAAGTAGTGCTTTTGTCTTTTTGTTCATTAGAAATCCTCTCTGAATAGTTGATAGTAAAGTTCGTTCATGATACCAAATTCAAACGAAGTTGACGCATGCTCTTCGGTTTCGCCCTCATAGCATTTTAGAATTTCTTCGTAGTTCATTGGCACACCTCCTGAAAACGATTGTTTGCGATTTCAATTTGCTGATCCTCATCAAGATAAGGGAACGCTTCCTGTACCTCTTCAAAGATTGTCAATAAGAGGTCTTCGTGATGTAGAGTAGACATAAAAATAAAATTTCCATACTTTTATAATAAACCCTATTTTGACAGAATAGGGAAACTGTGTGACACTTAATTAATTGGTCTACGCATTTCCCTAACATATAACTCTTTTGTTATCATGTCATGAAGTTCGGGTGAGATGTCTTCTTTAAGGCAGCTGCGTAAGTAATTACTGGACGCATTGCGTATGTCGTCCAGTGTGAAATCTTCCATCTGATAATGCATTATAGATACCCCGCAAATTCCATACCTGGTTCATCATAGAACCAACTGAATCCAACATCTGGGAACATGTCACGAAGTTTGCGACAGATTGCTTCGGGTGGACTCCAAGCAGTACTAAAATTGAGTTCAACTTGCTCTGAATCATATTGATCTACTTCCACACTTCCATTAATATCCCACTTGGTATCCCAGTTTGCTAAATTCCAATCGTACCACCTGGAATCATTTGTACCATCTGGAAACTCCTTAGTCACGAATGAAACCTCCCCATCTGCATTTTTATGTTCTTTTCTGATGGGTAGTTCACCATTCTTGTTTGGTGTATTATCCCAATCAGGGGACGGTATGATTTTACCAAATACTGAATCCTTAGACTCAAAAATTTCTATGATCTTAGCAATGTCTTGCTCGTTACCGTTTCTTGCGTATGCGGTAACTCTGTTTCTGCACCAGTTTGGCATAGGTTTTTAATTTGTTTGGTATGTACTTATTATAAAACCCCACTCTTACGAATGGGGTGTTGCATGTGACACTTATTTAATTGGCATGATACCTCTCACATCGTTGCTTAATATGGTAGATTTACCGTTACAAACGTTATCAACCAAATTATCATACGTCTGAAGGTCCCATCCTTTTTGCTCTGGTACATCCAGTTCATATGCCATCATGACCAGATCATACAAGTACTCGTATTGACCCGCTGTAAGTTCGATGTTGATTCCTTTCATTTTACCTTGGGGAGAAATTTGTTTGCGTAGTAGTCAAGTCTGACTAGTTCCCGTTTGTATACACACATTGTAAACACGGTTCCAAATAGATGAGCGAAATGAAATTCATTAAGTTCATTAAACGATTCCCAATCTGAAACGGGAATGGAATTGTTTAGATCCGCTGTACCATCTCTGAAAGTTGGTGCTGACATAAAAATGTTATTCTCATCGATCCAAAAAGAATAACCTAGAAGTTCACTATGAAAAAGATCGGGCATATTACTCATCCAGTAGTGATAGAAATTCTCTGTATTCATATTCTGAATACGCTCTTCTGTCCTCTGGGATGAAGTCTTGCCAATCGGTTCCTTCAATCTTGTATTCAAGTTGACCGTTTGAGATCTGATATTCAAACGTTAAACCATCAACGGGAGAGGTGAAAGTTTTAATCATAAATCTTGGGATAAGGTTTATATAAGTATATTAATTCATTTTGAGTAAAAAAGAACCACTTGTGTGCCAGAAATATAAGTGGCACATCATCTCACACAATCAAGTCAGCTTGGATTATAATAAAGGAAATCAATCAAACAGTTCGAGGGTACGAACTTTAAACTCTTCGTCACTCAAGCAGCTCAATTATAATATGGTCAGGATATTATAACAATCGCCTGTCAAGTCTCATTGTACCACTTTCTTAACTGTCACAATACCAACCCATAATATGTGCCAATCTAGAAAGTGTCACAACATAACTTGAAATATTAAATTTTTAATGTTAGATTTTAAATTCTTGTATATAAAATTTCATGTTTCGACAACTTTCCACACACCAACATTACATAACTTTCCCAAGGTTATGTTATATTATACCTGTGTGCTATCTCGTACATTATGTTGTTATGCATAATGCATATATGCTAGTTCTTGAAAGCTAGTTTGCTTACGTGCATATTCCTCGTCGAGATCATATGTATATGCATATTCCTCGTCGAGATTGTTTATAGAATCTAGATCCTCTTCGTACATGATTCTAGTCGAGATTATGTTGTATATTGTTATTATACATGAATCTAGTCGAGATGTCAATAATGTGTATAAGTTTCGTCTAGATTTCATAACAAAATATTTATAATCTAGTCGAGATTTTTATGTGTGGGTATGAGAATTTTTCGCCCTCTGGGGTTGACAAAGCGTCTTCCTTATGCTACGCTCGCTAAACTCACTAGTCTCTGAGACCTTTAATCAGTACAGAATACTTACAGATTACACATAGATTCTAAACAGATTCTTCTTTCAATATAATTAACACTTTTATATTTAAAAAGATATTTAAAATCTAAATTAAATGTTTTTCTGTATCATACTATACCAAATACCTCTCAGTTAACATGTGTGGTCATGAGTTGTCATTGTCCTCTGTGAGTATTCTGATGTGCGGTAGTTCCATAGTCACTCTCTTTGGATTCCAGTACGATTGAGTCATCATACTTACTCTTTCTTTTCTTTACAAATCTCAACTCTTTCCATTGACTTTCATAACACAACAGAAGTATATGTATGTACTTGTGATGATTATTTTTATTATATTGACACTCTGGTTTCTTCTTTACACCAACTTCGATAGTAAGATACTGTTGTGTCTCTCGAAATCCCCTTTTATTTACTGGGGGTTCTGATATAAAATAAATCCACCCCTCATCACTCAATCCATTTCGATTCCATACGACATAATCATTGACTTTTGGTTTATACATCCCTCACAACTCTTAGGTCATTCGGATTCCAACCCTCATTTATAAGAGCGTTTAGCCGCTCGGAACAGACAGATTTTGAAAGACCCTTATAGTTTTCAACTTGTTCCCATCCCATCGTTGAGTTATTTTCAATTCGATAGAGTTTAACACCTTGCGAGGATGCTACCTGTCTCTCTAAAATTTCCTTGATTGATTTAAGAGATAACAATAATTTCTGTTTCTCTGAGTTATCCGATACAAGTGATATAAGTTGATCGGTAAGTACAAGTGCCTGTTTCTGTTTCATACAAATTCCTCCAAATAATAATCTACGGATACACCCACATCCTCCGCACATTTATGAAAATAGGTTTTATTATAGATGATCTGAGATTCCCTACGGAAATAATTAGCGATCTCTACATCTGCCCGACTCATGAAAGATTTAAAAAGTTTCATGAACTCATTGACTTCTTCGTCACTCATAATGATAACCTCATCGTCATACTATGTATTCATCCAGTTCTTGTTCAAATATTTGTTCAAAACGTAGTATGGCATTTCGGATGCTACCATCATCCGTACCATCTGAGTATACCACACAATACTTGGAAATGCGATCAATTAGCATATTATCAAGATTTGGATACAATTCCCTGATCTTTGGTACATACTGTTTTGCTTCCTCTGCCAAACTGGTCTTTGTGTTGTGAACTAACTTAGACATCTTCCCTCCTATTCTTTTTAAATTTACAATCTGTGTACTCTCTAATGTCCTCTACAACCTCATCAAATGAATCTTCCCAATAGTTATAGGCATCCTCAAGAAAATCTACATCTGACATTTTTTCATAGTATCTATCAAGATCATCCATGACATAGTTCACTAAGTCTTTAGTGTCCATGTTATCAACGACTCTTTCAACATAGAAACCTTTAAGTTCGCTGATAAGTTCTGGTGTGAATTTAGTTTTGTCCATTAGTTGTTTACCCAATCAAGTGAATGTCTGTCGTGTATGAACTCTTGTAGTTCTTCGTATGATCCTTCCTCATCAAGTACATATGGTGCTAGTACCTCATACAAGTTTTCATCATACTCATCAATCTCTTCTCTGATCTCATCCTCTGTACATTTGTCCAGTTCGTGCATATACACATCTCTGATCCATGCGTACATGTCCTCATGAGACATTTCATAGAGTTTAAATTCAACAAACTCTTTTTTGAGGTCTTGGATTTGTTCTGCTGTAAATAGTGATTTCATGAATTTAGGGGGATACAATCATACCTGAGACTTTTTTCAGAGGTGCTACAGGCGAATCTGAGTGGAGTAGTAGTGTATCATTTGATACATTCTTAGCGATGTGGGTCATAATACAGTAAAATACCGAAAATGACCATTATCATGAGAATAAAAATAAGTCCGATCATGATTCCTCCTTGAATTTGTAATTGAACTGGTCGATTAGAATGTCTCTGACTCTTTCTCTGTCAAGTGAGTCTCCGTCTCCCCACGTTACATACTCAAGTTTTTCGTCAGCACATTGACCAAGATATATGTGAGTCGCACCATAGATGTCCATCTTAGTGAGTGATTGACCCGCACAATCGACCAATGGATAAAGTGGGTCATTGACACCATAGAATGAATCAACATAATCAACAAATTGTGTGAACATGTCATTGAGTTCTGTGCTTGATGTTCCTGAGTTCATAATACCTTTGTTTGTATATACTTATTATAAAGGATAATGGTGTAAATTGTATATAGGATGTGACACTAATTTAACTGTCATGAACCAGTACATTTTCGCTGTTGATCTGAGATACCATAATACTGTCAACTTTTTCTCTGAGTAGATTTAACCATTCTACCTCATCCTCATCAAGATTGGCATTATCAAGATAGTATCCTATTGTGTAGTGAACTGTTGAAAGTTCATAGTTGTCTAACTTCATTTTAATTGAACCTCATAATCAATGTTTCTAATACACCAACCTGCCGCTGATGTGATTTCTTCAATTAGGTCATCTTCATCGTCTGCTTCCCATACACCAAGTGTCAAGTCTCTTAATTCAATCTCTTCATCAAATGTGAGTTTGAATCCGTTGGCATAATCATCATCAAAGTCAAACTCAACTTCGGTTACATTGAATTTCATGATATGATCTCCAATTCTGTGTAATCATTGACAACAACTTTGCGATCATTGTCATCAATCAGTATTGTACGATTGACTTTTGGTGTATAACCAGTTTTATCAGTTTCGCCTATAATGTAATTGACTAAAACCTGATAGTCCTTACCTTTATATCTTACATCATCAGATACCCCAATAAACTTAGGGGATTTGTATCTTTGAATAAATTTCATTATGCCACCTCCAAGTCAGATAGGAAACACTCAACTGTCATCATTTCATATTCAATGATGTCTGTCATAATAACAGCATAGTTGTTTAGTGGTTGACAAATTACAACATGACCAGTAAGATCATCATGTATTTTTGACTTGACGTTAGTGCCGACTTTAATCATAAGACCTCTGTTTGTTATATACTTATTATAACAAGTCCATATCCTTACGTCTGTAAGTAGTAGACACCTTTTTATCTGTCACACCCATGCTATCCACAAGTGCGTCAACTTTGCTACCATAGTCAATGTCTTTACCTTCGGATTGACTACTTAGCAAGTTTTCCATGTCATGCTCAATGTTCTCTTCCAGTTCACTATCATATAATCTTAATGACAGTTCTGAGTTTGATACATCATAACCCTCTCTGTTCATTGCTTTCTCTACAATGTTCCATATTTTGTGAAGTTCATCATCCTCAAGGAAAGTTTGAACTGCGTAGTAGTGTTCAGTATCGTAACTCATTAATCCCACTCCATAGTTGGTTGTTTTGCCTGTGCCTTTAATATACCTACCAGTTTAAGTGCTTCCTTTTCCTGTAGGTCATAAATTTTTCCTTCGATTGCTTGAAGTATCTGTTCCTCTTCGTCATCATTAGTCTCAAAATTGAGAACTACGAATTTCAAAAGTTCAAGTTGTTCTTTATTTAATTCAAGTTTCATCTTCTGTCCCGATTAAGTGGCGAATTGAAATAGGCACGATTCACAAAGTATAATAATACAAGTGTGAATAGTATACCAAAGAATCCTACAATAAGGATTGGACTTTGGGGTAGATCATAAACTGGTACGTTTTCCATAAATTTCTCCTATGTATGTTGGTTAACGACATCCCAAACATCAATAAAGGTTTCTAACCAATTTTTTTGTTTGAGTGTTAGTTTGTCTTTAGTGTCTCTACCATAGCATAGATCATCAGCACTATAAAAATTTGGTAGATTTTGTGAGTCACACCAGTTGGTATAAACATCACATAAGAATAGCATTTCTTTGGTCATTTAGTTCTCCCAGTATAAAGCATTGAACTCGGCAATGTTGAGATAATCACTATCACAATGTAGTCTCTCAAACTCATCCATCGTGATACTTTGGAAAATGAACTCTTCGGCAAGATATTCACATCCAATACCTAATTCTTCCGAAGCACGAAGAAACTCTCCGATTTGTTCATCATTCATACCGCATTTGTCGATACAAAATGCGATGTCTTTTTGAAGTTGATCTACTTTGTTCATAGAACTTTGTTTGTTATATACCTATTATAAAGGTTAAAACCCAAGTTTGGGGTAAAAGAATGACACTTCTTCAACTGTCACACCATATCTGTCAAGTAAGAATTTTTCATATAAAATGTTCTCTTGTTGATGTGCTTCAATCTCATGCCCTTGATTATGGTATTCACTACCATCATACTTATCATTAAAATAAGTTCTACCTGATTTCATTTTTAATGTTCCCATTACCCATTGACGAACGTGTATTAGTTCATGTATGAGTGTAAGTGTATAGGTTTTTACATCCAAGTGAGTATCAATCTCAATTTGGAAATCTCTGGGTCTGTAACTATCTCCTGTGATGTTACACCACCCAAAGACACACTCACGTTTAAGTCCTCTGTGAATGACATCAATATCTAATTTGTGTCTTGGTAGGTAGTTTCCTACAAACCAAGAGGTAATATCTTTACAGAGTTTCTTAGAATAACCGTATCCAGAATGAGAGAAGTAATACATGTTGACCAATGTGTGAACAGAATGAATGAAGCGATGAAAACTAATTTTTCTCTTGCTGTCATATTTTTTGACATATTTTCTCCTACCTCAGATAAAGGTATCCACCCGCCCAATCAACATTACTGGGTGTAAGTAAGAATCGAATGTCCTCTGGTTTCTGGAAAGAGAATCTAACATGCTTTGCTGGTGCTTTCCAAGATGCTGCTTTGTAAACATTTCCTGTATTTTTATCAACAAATGAATGAACTGATCTATCTCTGTACTCATTTCTACCTTGAAATGTGTCAAACTCAACTTGAACGATCTTGTAGTATTTCTTACCTTCTCTGATCTCAAACTTCATTAAGTTTGCCTTACCAGTTTGAATGTCATTAAGTTCTTTTGCTGCGTAGGTACACTCAGGGTCTTTTGCCAACATTCTCTCCATACTTCTAATATGTTCTAACTTATAGTTCTCCGTAATTGCCTTACAATACTCCTCTGTGTAAGTCTTGTTGAAAACTCTGTTTGTTTCCTTTACTGATTCGCCAATTACTAATTCCATGTTGTTAGTTGTTTTAGTTTGATTGATAACCCTATTATAGGGCATTTTGTATCCAATTCTTGGTAGTGTGTGACACATATTTAACTGTCACCAATTCGCACTAAAAATGTGACCATCATGCTCATAATAGTCATAGGATAACGCATTATCCCAAGTCTTCTCCCAATCTATCTCAATCCAACTTGGCATATCATTTGATATGTAACCACAATCTTGGCATAGTTGCTCGGCAAAATCAGCACCACTATAATAACTTCCCTGATATGAGTCAACTACATTCGCAACATCATCAATGCTGAATACTTCTATAAATGCGTCAACTGGTTCAATTCCTAACTCATCAACTTGACCATGATAGTCATCATAATTATCTCTAAATGCTTCCTCCCCATACTTTACAATGAAGTCAACCATATCGTTGTACTCCCAGTTGTAGAGTTCATTGTACTCATCAAGAAGTTCCTGTGTTTCTTCTTGTAGTTTACCAGTTGCTAGTCCTTCTCTTGTCATGAAAATAAAGGGATTAATTGGATGCGAGAAACAAAAATCATAACTAAGATGATTTTGTTTCCCCATTAGTATAATAGCAAAAAAATACCCCCTGTGTAGGGGGATTGTTACACTTTTTAAACTGTCCTAGTCATCGTACACTCGACACTCAAATGCGTCAGGATGGTTATCACAATATATTTCTAAATGCTTATCCTCGTGTCTGGTGTGCCAATCATTGATTTTACCATCATTAGGGTCAATCACATCATTTTTATGGGCATCATCATAATTAGCGTGAACACTCTCTAATTCATCTACGGTATATTCTAACATACCATGATTAATGTGTTCTTTATTATCTTTTGGATCAAGGTAAACTTCATGACTTAGGTCGTGTTTGATGTTTGACATATTTGTACCTGTCTTGTCCATTACTATATATTCTCCATCTGTTTTAATCTCAATGTCTCGATCTAAATTTGTTGGGGTATACTCATATCCATATATGTTAAGATAGTCTTCAAATAATTCATCTGGTACTCTTCCTTCCCAATAATCCTTTTCACTATATTCGAGTTTCATTTTAAGTAACCTCCTTTGTCATTTTGAATTGACTCTTTAATAAATGATTCAATTTCTTTAGTGGTCATATTATTTAACCACTTCCAATTTGGGTCTTTCTTATCCCACTCAACACTAAATGAACCATCTTTATTTTGATTGATTTTGAGTGAATCTTCTGCCATTTTTTAAACTCTTTTTGTATATTTTAGCATATCTTACTTCCTCATCAGTATAATACTCTGGGCAACATTTGGCAAGTTTTATTATCTTTTTCGCTGCTTTTTTATCGGATAACATTAGATTATGTTGGTTTCTTTACATAGTATTTATACTCATTAACGAAAAAACCCTTGACATTAATCAAGGGTTATGTAATCTTGTTATGGTGGATGAGAATAAAATGTTGTCCTAATCAATTAAAACCTCCTTGCAGATTCTTTTGCAGATATGTTGGTCTTCATTACACTCGATAAGGCACTCGTAGTATTCTGCGATTAAATCATTGTGTGGATCACTATCTCGTGTTCCCACTAATTGATTGAAAGAAATTAAATTGTGCATGATCGTTACTCTATTGTGTTCATAATTTTCATAATAAAAAAGTTTAACTCATCTTGCCCTCCCTTTACTTCCACTATTATTTAGTTAGGATTTCAATACAAACCGATAAATTAGTAACAAAAATTTATGCCTACTCGCCTAGTGTATGTACGATTGGTTTCTCGTTAAGTAGTACATCATACAGTTTCCTATCACTTGCTGCTGATACTGGTATAAATTCATACTTATCATTAAAATCATTATCTCGAACCGCCTGATTGATAACGATTGAACCTGTATCTCCTGATACTGAACGATGATAGGTATGTGTTGGAATCCTCAAAGCACCACTCTGAACATTTAGATGTACGATATGGTATGGATACTTCCATTTCAAATTTACTAACTCAAATGTTCTCTCCCCAGACACAACTCTATTGTGATCTATTTGGTGTCTGTGTATATAAAACTGCTTCGCTCCCACTACATCATCAGGTGGGGATACAGCACTACCAGTATGAATTACTAAGTCGGAAGCATTAGAGTTTTCAACTGATATATCATAGAATATTACGTCTTCTGTTTCTCGAAATACTCTGTGTTTATGAAATTCAACTTCACTCATTTTTTAATGATAGTATTCTAACTTTTGCTTCAGATAGTTTTGCGGTCTCAATCTCGTCACTCTCATCAGGATTGGTATGGTGGGTAACTTCTTTAAGAGTTTTGAGATATTCCAAAACGTGTTCTCTTATCTCCATCAACTCATTATAACATCCCTGATTATGAGAACAACTACGCAAATCGTGGTCTGGTTTCAATACAGACTCGGTAAACAAGTCTAACGCTCTCTGATATTTTTCTGAGGGTGTTTCATTTTTGTCGATTGAGTTTTGATCGTGCATTTTTCTCTTTTTTAATTCCCTTTTGTATGTATATCATAGCACATTCAAAATTTTTTGAGAAGTGTTCTACGATACCATCATGTACGATAGCAAATTTACGACCATTTGACGGAACTGCTGCCCATCTACCATCTTTAGTTACATAACCAGTTGGTTGTCCTATCTTTGGATCAAGCAATGTTGGAAATGTAGTCGGATAAAATGTTTGATAATTAGAATTTGGCATTAACGCTCACTACTCTCGCATTTGGATTTCTAGCAAGAGCAACTTGTCTTGCTTCGTCATAACTTACGGCATACACTTGCTCGGTAAAAACTCTACCCGCAACGTACAACTGGACTTCGCATTTCATGTGATTTCTTTAACTACTATTATTATATAATATCTAAGATGTTTATGCTAGGTTCTTGTGACGGTTTATTAACTGGTACATAATCTTGTATTCTCTTCTGAATTAGTGTACCATACTCTTCATGTAATTCACATCCAATATAATCACGATTAAGTGACTTTGCTACTGTTGCGGTTGTACCACTTCCCATGAATGGGTCTAAAATTATATCTCCTTCCTGACTACCCGCCTTGACGCAAGGTTCAATCAACTCAGGTGGAAATGTAGCAAAATGAGCTCCTTTATATGGTTTCTTGGTTACTGACCAGACAGATCGTTTATTCTTTGTTGGATATGATTTTGTAAGTCCCGAATGTGGTTGTAGTCCTGTTCCTTCGTTGTGGTATTTTCCGTTTGTTCTATCTCTTGTTCCCCAATCTTTTGCGGGTTCTTTGATTGCTTCGTTGTCATAGTAGTAATTCTTGTTTTTACTTAATAAGAAAATATACTCGTGTGATTTAGTACATCTATCTCGTACACTCTCTGGCATTGGATTTGGTTTATGCCATATTATATCTTGTCTGAGATACCATCCATCAGACCTTAGAGCAAATGCTAACATCCAAGGGATTCCAATTAAGTCTTTATCTTTATATCCATGTAACTTATTTGATCGTCTGGGTGTGGTTATAGGTAAGTCTTGCCTACTATTACTAAATGTTTGTTTAGGGATACACCCATCTTTTCGATAGTTATAATAACTATCTCCAATATTTAGCCATAGTGTACCATCATCAGTAAGACAATCTCTCACTAATCTGAATACTTTGACCATTTCATCAATATATTCTTCTGGTGTTTGTTCTTGTCCAATTTGATTCTGTTCTCCACCATAATCACGAAGACCATAATAAGGTGGGGATGTTACACACATCCTTGCTTTCTCATCAAACTCTTTAAGTGTCTCTCGACAATCTCCAAATAAAATTGTATCTCTCATCCGAATAAATGAACGTTGTAGTGTTTACGAACTGGTGTATACTTGGGTTTAGGTTTGACCCTAACCACCTTGAGTATCCTGAGTAGTGTGTCTGTTTTCATAGTGTTATCCAAGTTCTGTCCTCCCTAATTAAATTGGTGTCTGAGTATTCACTTAGAGGGAAACTAACTGATAATCTAGGTGTCAAAGAAGTTGCCAGATGTGGAAAATGTTTTGGTATCCAAATTGCGTCTCCAGATTCCATATCTACATCCATGATAGGTTCAACTTCCATTTCCAATCTGGTATTAATTCCAATCCCTTTTAAATTTCTATCTACATTTTTGACCTCATCCCAGACTTTAAAGTTTGTTTTACCTTCACATTGAACAATTAGATTATGATTAAAATCATAATGAACACCAAAATGATGTTTTATTTTTAAATTGCGACACACATATATGTGAGCATCAGTTTGTTTACCATAATCATCTTCTATATGTTTTGCGAAATCATTTATTTTTTCTGTTGCCCTTGACATATCAACAAAATATATCATAATGTTATCAATTAATTTTTTTATTAAAGATGGTGGAAAACAATTTGGATCTTTTGTCCACTTGGTACATAACCACTCATATCTTTTATTATTTCCAAGTAACTTGACTCTTTTATCATTCATTAATGGTCTAGTATTAATAATATTTGCCATTTCATTCCAAGATAATAAATCAGGTTTGTAATTTTTCTTAAATTTTACTCCCTCTGATAAAAAAAGATCGGTTTTCATTTACTTAAAAATTCATTTAAAATCCAACTACTACTATTCATTTTGTCATCGCCACCAACACCCCACTCAAAGATGACTTTATCATTCTGTTTAAACTTAAGATACTCTGGTACATTAGTGTTTACTCGGTCTCCTCCATTACAGAATATCACTCTATCATACATTTGTAAACACTTGTAGATTGCCATATTAGATGAATTGTCTGTGTCATCATAGGTAATCGTTAAGTCAACTGGTTTGAGTTCTTTGACTATCGCTCTTCTTTCTTCCATTGGTAAAAAGTATTTTCCTTTTTTACGAATTAACCACTCATCAGAATTTAATCCAACACATAATGGTGCGTGTGGATATAACTCTTTTGCGTTTTTGAAGTATGCGATATGACCTGTGTGTATTGGGTCAAATCCACCTGTGACTAGTACTATAGAACTCATCGTGTAATTACTGTAGTTGCTGCTTCGCCTTTGTTGAAAATAGTATCAACAACTGCTTCCACCTTTGTGGCGGTTGAGATACCAACCTTAGAATAAACTGGAATACATACAAGACCAAATACTTTGTCCTTTGCTCCTTTACGGATGACACGACCAATAGTTTGACTAATACCTATGTAATCCATAGACCTCATAAACAATACTGCTTCAAGACCTTTTACATTCATGCCTTCAGATAGAATACTGTGATGTAATACAACAAATCTTTTGTCAGGGTCTTGACCCCATGCGTTGAGTACATCAAAGAACTCTTCTCTTGTGACCTTTTCTCCATCTATTATAGCACCTGTCTTTGAAGTAATCAACATATATGAATAACCTCTCCATGCTAACTCACTCACAAACTTTGTATGAGAAACTAAGTTAACAATTTGTTTTGTGGACTTGGCACATATTAATACTTTGTTCTTCTTGAGATTATCAATAGCATCAATCATTTGTTCAGAGTCTCTGTCAGCAACCAATTCATCTTTCTCAAGTATTCTAGTCTTGTAAACCTCTACCTTTGGTGGTAAGATATAACCTTGATTAACCAACTTAGGTGCTGGCACTTGACATATTACCTGACCATAGGTTTTTGTCCAGTTCATACCCGCTTTACTTGGTGTTCTACTGTGCTTTGGTGTTGCTGTAAAGAAGTAACATCTTTCAGCATGATGTGAGAAGTATTCAGTAGATTGATAAAAGTTCTTCTGTACTGAGTTATGTGCTTCATCAAAGTATATTGTATCTACATGAATACCACTCTCCTGTATTCTATGAAGTGAATGATATGTAGTGAAAATTATCTGATTAAAGGCAGAATTCTTTGCTGACCATACAGATATTCTGCTTGCCTGTGTAGTTGAATAATGACGTGTCTCTCCACTATGAACATGTAATACCTCGGCATTATCAATGAACTCAAGAAACTCTGCTGATAATTGATTTGCCAATAGAATACGAGGAGCAACAACCACAATAGTCTGACCCATGTATGATCTTGAAAACTCATTCATAGCATCATCAATCATACACATAGTCTTACCACCACCAGTAGGAACAATGATTTGACCTTTAGTGTTGCGAAGCATTGCTTTAACTGCTTGTTCTTGATGTGGTCTTAGTTGCATGAAATTAACTCTATATGTACATATTATAGTAATAATTCAAGAGGATTCGACTCCTCGTGTGACAGTTTCTCAACTGAACATCTCTCCTGTGCGATTCTTGTGTAGTCTAAACTGAGATCAATACCAACGAAATTTCGATCCTCCTGTATTGATGCGACACCAGTAGTTCCTGATCCACAAAATGGATCCAATACCTGTCCACCCATAGGAGAATAGATACGAATTAAATATGACATCAAACTAACTGGTTTGACAGTTGGATGATTATTGTTTAATCCCTTTTCTTTTCTTGTTGCCCTTGGAGCATAAAAATATTTCTGCTCACTACTATTCACTTCCCCAATTATATTACTTGGGTATCTACCATTTGGATTGGCATCAACAGTTCCAAATTCTTCCTGAGTACCTGTAGTCTTTCCTTCTCGACCAAATGTTCTACGTTTCGCACCACTCTTGACCCATCCTTTTGGTGGTTCCTTTTCCCAAGGGATTCTAGTATTATCAGTATCAATTAAACCACACCCCCATTTCTCGTAGTTATTCTTTAATGATTTCTCGTAGGGTTTTTGTGCTACAACTATGGGTTCATGTGCGGGTTTCAATCGATTATGTTTCGGCATCTTCGTTGTTGTCATCCACATAATTTGATCTTTAATCACAAAACCAGCATCTTCAACATTTACTGCCATCCGATGATATAGTTCTGGACTACAAAATGATAGACAAAAGGCACCAGGTCTCAGTGTACGATAGACTTCTTTCCATATCTCAACAGTTGGTACAGAATGATCCCAATCATCCATACCCATACCATAGGGTGGGTCAGTTATACATGAATGGAAAAAGTTATCTTCATAATGAAGAAGAACATTTTGACAATCACCAGTTATAATTGAGTACTCTTTGTTCACAAATTTCTCTTTGTTCATGTTTAAAATAATCTTTTTTACCAGTACCGTTTTGTACAAACATATTACGAATGTAGAAATCTAGTCCTCTGGGGTCTTCTGGTTTGACTTTACGTCTTTGATCTAGTGTCTCTTGAAGAGCATCGATAGTCTCCTCTAACCATTGTCTCGTATCATCAAGCACGACATCTTCGGCAAAAAAGATTGTAGTTTCATCATACTTCTTACTACTAAAAATGTAAACTACTCCTTTCTTCGGCAAACCACCATTGTAAGTTGGGAATGTTTGTTTAGATGACTTACACTCAATATCGACAGTTCTACCATCATCAAGTGTTACTCTAAAATCTGGACTCTGTTGTAATCCATTTGGTTGGTACTCGTACTCAAATCCATACTTAATTAAAAGAGCCTGTACCTGTAGTTCATGTAAAGGATTATCTTGAGAGTTGGATTTATATGGAAGTCTTAGTGCTTCCTCAAAAAATGATCTGAATTTTGTCATTGAATCCTCGGACTTAGTTGACCGTGTGAATTATACTCTTATATTTTAAGACAAAAAAACCCCTTTGTCAAGAGGTTCCCTTTAAAAATTGTTAGAGTTTTTCGTACAAACCATACAAGGTATGTATAAGTTTTTAAATCTCGACTATGCTACTGTGCCAATACCATACCAATTATTACCCTGACGAATTTCTAACCTACCCGCATCGGAGTTAAAGACTATAGCACCATTGATGACTGGTTGACCAGCTACCCTACCATCTACTAAAGCATTTCTTTGAGCAGTGGTAACTATGGGTGGAAGCATATATGCTGCTAAAGATCTATTTGTTCCATCGTTATATTGTATATTTACAACCTCAGAGAAATCAACCGCACATCGAGCAGTATTTCCTACTGAAACTGAAGTTTTAAATAGGGTATCACCAGCGATTGTAACATCATCTTCTCCAGCAGTAGTTTTAATTCCAACTTTTCCACTTGCTGATACAAAAAATCTTTTAACTCCGTCATTTACTTGGAAAGTATTACCATCGGTTACGGTTACATTACCAGAAAATGTACTTATTCCAGTTGCTTTAAATGCAGCAACAGTTGAAATTCCACTGGTACTGTGTATTTTGGCATTATTTCCTATGATGTGAGCATTTAATGAAGGAACAGTAAGTGAATCAACAGTTAAGTTAGCATCAACAGTTGTATTACCACGAATTTTTACAGTTCCACCAAAGAAAGAATTACCTGTAACCGTGGATGTTCCAACCACATGGAATGTTTGTTCTGGATTTGTTTGTCCAATACCTAGTGAACCTCCAATACCAGTGATTCTTAGTCTTTCACCACCAGATACCGATCCTAGTATTAAATCATTTGAATTAGCACCAATATATGGTGTGATAGTAGAAGTCTCATCAACAAACGAAATTATAGATGTAGTTTGATTACTTTGAAATCTCGCAACCTGTGCAGCATCATCCCAAACATGTAGTTGAGTTTGTGGGGTTGCTGTTTGAATACCTAGTAGTCCATCAAATTTTGAATTTCCGACAAATGTTGAGACACCTGATACATTTAGATCACCCTGTAGTTTTGTATTTCCATTTACATCTAATTTTGCTGTTGGCACTGTGCTATTGATACCTACATTACCTGTACTTAAAGCAGAAATAACATTAAATTGTGTAGGAGTAGCACCTGAATTACGAATATGAAAAGTACCATCTTGATTTCTTATCTGATAATAATCAGGTGAATGATTTTCATCTCTCAGTTCAATACTAGCAGTATCATCTGTTATATTTCTAACTACTAGTCTTCCATCATAAACTTCTAATTTTTGTGTTGGATTAGTGGTTCCGATACCAACTGAACCAGAAATGATTACATCATCTAAATCCGTTTGTCCATCTACATCTAGATTTCCGTTTGCATCTATATTTCCTGTGAAAGTTGATACACCTGATACATTTACATTATCAAGTTCACTATGACCATCTACATCTATATCAACAAAATCACCATTACCTATAAATGTTGTGGCAGTTACAACTCCTGAAATATTAACGTTATCTAATTCTGTATGTCCGTCTACATCTAAATCACCGTTAGCATCTATATTAGAGGAGAATGTAGCAGTCTCAGCTACATTAAGAACATCTAAATCTGTTGTACCATCTACATCTAGATTACCATTAGCATCTATATTTCCTGTAAACGTTGAGACACCAGTAACTTTTAAGTCATCAGTAGTTGTGATTCCAGTAATATTAACACCCGAACTAGCTGTCTCAAATTTTTTATTACCTGAGTGATTTAATTCTATTGATGAACCCTGAGTGAATTTTGCTTGAGTTTCATTGAGTGCTGCATTTTTAATTACGACTAAATCACCACCAATAAGTAAGTTACTACCTCCTTCAACAACACTAGATCCACCACTAGCTGTTGTATGATATATTTCTAAATCGTTAGAATCTCCAAAAAATGCTCTCGATTCATCTCCAAAATATACATGTGATCCTAATCCAACTGTGCCACCTATTGATACGGTATTACCAACTGATATATGATTACTAAAGTTTCCTTGAGTACTTATTACCGTGGAAACAGTACCAACTAATGTTCCTCTAAATGTTGTGGCGGTAATAATTCCCGAAGCATATATGTTTCCATCAGAACCTATACCAACTCCTTTACTAAATCCATCTTGAGGATCACTTCCAATTTGAAGATCGTTATTACTACTCGCACCTGTTGTTGCTATTCCAACATTACCTGTGGTTTTGGCAATTGAAACAACACTTAACCCATTATCATCAAGTTGATTATACTGAACCCATGCAGATGTTGGTACATTTTGTAATAGTGAACCATCTCCAGAAAATGTAGTCGCAGTTATGATTCCAGAAGACGCAGAGATTGATATTCCTGTTCCAATTTTAACATCACCAAATGTAGAGATACCCGCAGAGAAATCTGTGTTTTGTGCTGTAAGTATACCAACTACTTTAGCATTACCACGAACATCTAGGGACTGCGTTGGTATTGTAGTTCCGATACCGACCTGTTCTCCACGAACAATAAAAACGTCGTCATCAACCTGTACACCAGCTCTAAAATTAAAAGTCTTTCTTATATCAGCCATTTATAATGATATTTTTAGTTATTTATTCTAGTTCTACTTCTGGATTTACATCAATATATAAAAATTCCATACTTTGATCTGATTGGTTAGAACCTTGATGAAGTTTCTCCACATCGAATGTCATGCTCTCTCCCTCTTTCCAATAAATTCTGTGTCCACACTCAATCCATTCAATATAACATTCATTATTATTATTGTTATTTGGTATTTTAATTGGAACTTGTATTCTTAAATACTTTTTACCGTATGGGTTATAATCTACATGAGGTGTAGCAGTCATTCTTGGTGGATAATAAACATAATAAGCACCGTAAATATCTTCCTTCGTTAAAATATTCATAACTGTCTTTGATATTTCTTTATTAGGGTATCTTTTTCGGTTTTTTCCTATCTTTAAATGACAAATTTTCATACCATATCCCATATATTTTGAGGTTATTACTTCATTTCTGAGAGGAAAATCTGTAACCGATGCCCACTTATATAAATTATCTAAAATTTTTTTTGTTATCATAATAATTAAGAAAGGGATTAATAGGGTGTGTATTATAAAATTTTACTATTGTTCCATCATTACTATATTTTATTTTAATATGAAAATGAAATTTATCAATAGAGTAGTCATTAAATAAACTATCATAAGTGTCAAAATTATCTATATGATATGTCTCTACAAGTATTTTCCTTATCTTATAATATATTTCTTTTGATTGAATCGGCATAATCTCAATATTAATAGACTCATCAATAAATAAACCATCCTTTCTAAAATCTCCTGCTAAAATAACATCATTATACAATCCCTTAAATAATTTTATAGTTTCTAGTGTCTGTCGAAAATACTTTGACTTAAATTTTTTATAAGTATTAAGATAAAATCCACACTTGAACTCTGGTCTAAAAGGAACTTTGCGTGTAAAATACACAACGGGAAAGTCAACGGGTATATTAAAATAATCTAGTACACTTTTTCTTACATAGTCATCTATGGTTTTTCTCAAACAAGATATGTGAATATAATCATGTGGTGATGTTTCATTCTTCGGAGTGATATTAATTTCATAATCATATAAATCTATATCATATTCATCTAACTTATCAACACAAGTATGATGTTGATATACACCACCCTTAGTCAATTCTCTCTCATACATTTGATATTTTATCATTACCAATCCTTTGACTTAGCATTTGGCATTTTTCTACCTGAACCATAATATAACCATACTGTTCCTGAGTATCTCTTTCCTTTAGTAATCTTTTGTACTTCATGATAGAACATCCAATTAGATGGAAAAATTATTATATCACCTACAGATGTATGATATTTTTTATCTGAACATGTGAATACTAAATCACCGCCTTCATAATCTTTCGCATCACTAAAATAAAAATTACAAGTTAATATGTTTTGTCTTCTTATGAACCAATGTTGGAACATTTCTCCAATAATATCATCATGATGATATTTAAATTCAGAACCTTGATTATATCTACGAATAATCATCTCAGAACAATGAAATGATTTTGTATTATAATATGACCAATTGAATGACCTAATCTTACTAGCATACTCTTTGAGTCCGTCTATGAAAATTCTGTCTCTTACCTTGTCAATATATTTTATGTCTGGGTCAAAGTAAGTATCTGCATCATCATTTAACAATCCATCTGTGTATGGTGTAGAATCATCTCTCTCAAGATTATCCAATGAATCCATTATACTCTTACAAATATCTTTATCAATAAACGATGGAAGATATAATATGTGGTCAGACATATTATTACTAAACTGTCCGTTTAGTATTTCATTTTTGATTAGATTGTCATTGTCAGAAATTTTTAATGCCATTTCTCAAATACAAAAGTTGATAATCCCACAATCTCAAATACTTTTTTAATATTTTTTCTTAAAAGTCTAGTGCTAGCCTCTAGTGTGCGTATATGTTTTGTTTTTTCATCTTTCGACAATTTCTTTATATTATTATACCACAAATCTAATGTGGGTTCAAGAGCATAATTATAATGCTCTTCCTGATGTGTCAGATTAAAATCTAGTTGTTCCATTAATGAAATTAATTCTTCTTTTCTATAGATATTCATAAACCATTTATTAACATATCCTTCTGGGTATTGATTAGTTTTAAGATGATATTCTCTTAAAATAATTTTATCTGTTGCCTCTGATATATTATACAAAACTTTTCCTGGATTTGATAGATGGCAATAAGATTCAATAAAGATAGCAACATCAAATTTATCTGTAGGTATATAGTGGTGTAGGTCAGTAAGTTTGACATCCATTAATACATTGTTTTTGATGTAATTATACTGAGTGGATGAATTAGTAATTCCAGTTACTTTACAATTCAAATCTCGTTGTAATACTTTCCCAGTTCCACCCCAACCACATCCACAATCTAATACTTTTTTATTTTCACCTATAAACTGATAAAGATATTCAACAGCATTAAATAAAATATCTCCATCACCCCATCCCACATGATAATGTAAGTCTTGACCTATAACTTTTTTCCATACGTCTATAGACTCATCACTATAAAATTTCTCTAAATTACTCCTCATTTCCATAAACTAACTAACAGATTAATACGATCTCTACCAGTTAAATTCCAGAATTTATGTGGAATTGAGGTGTCAAATGAGATACACTTTCCCTTCTCCCATTTAATTTTTTCACCATTAATAACAAAGAAAATATTTCCTTTTGGAACAATTAACGGAAGATGTATTCTAATCATGGGTTTTTCAGGTTTTGAATCAGTGTGAAGTACATTACGATTTTTACCACCCAATTTAGCAAAACTTGATTCAATAAGATTAAAAGATTTAAGTATATTATATGTTTTAGGAAATTTCTTCATACTTACTGTCTCCCAATCATAATTACCTACTTTAGATGTAAACATTAAATACAAAATATATAATCCCAAATAAGGGGGAAATTTACCAGTACATTTAAACCACAATTCATAATCTAAGTAAATTGAAGATGAAGTATTTTCCTTGTATTCCTTTAAAATTACTTCATAATTATCTTCTAATTTTTTGACTATTTCATTCACAGTAGAGTTTTCTTTTAATAAATTAGTTTTCATAATCTATATGTAAAATTTTGAGTGGAAATTTTCTTGTCTTAAATTGATATGAGTGTGTATCAATACCAAAATTAGTATGTTGTGGAGACTTGATAGGAATATTATTTTCATTTATAGTTAGTATAGCATCCTCTGGTAGATTGTCATAGAATATAATATTTCTATAGTTTGAATCATAAATCCAAGGATCTCGATGAGGATCAACACCACCTAATGCTTCAATATAATGAACAGTATATATTCTATCATCTGAAAATAATTCAGTTAATTCACCAAATAAATTTTTTCTTATGAATCCATCACCAATATCATCATACTTATCTATTTCGATATCCATATCATCTACTTCTATCTCATCATAATGTTCACAAGTTACTCTCATATCTTTTTTTACCTTTAAATATAAAAATCTACACTTAAACATTTCCGTATTGTTATTCATAATACGATAACTCATTCGATGTGAAAACTTTCTTAACGTTGGATTATCTCCAGTATCACAATTATATACAAACCACTTATCATCATCACAATTTAGATTATTTAAAAAGTTTTGAACTTTATGTTTATTTTTTAATAATTCATTGACTATCATAATTTTGTAAACATTACTATGACTCCACCATTAAGGTTAACATTATAATGTTTATCTTTTAATTTGGCATAATCAAAAAGTTTTAATTCTTTTCCATTAACAATTGGTTTTCCATCAAAGCAAATTAACCAAGAATGATCATCACCATGAAAAGACTTCTCTATTATTTTTCCATTCCAATCGTCATTTTTATCTAGAGGACTAAATCCTACAACGTAAAAATTATCATGAGCTTGTAAAATAATATTTTTGTTAAAATATTTTTTAACATCAACTAACTGTTTTTCCTTCCCAATGGTTCTAGAAACAATACCATCATCACTTAATTCATAAAATGATGCCGAACCATGTATGAAATATTGATATAATGTATATCTTGATTTTGAACGCTCAATTCCTATGAGATCCTTTCCACCAAGTTCAGCACAAAGAGTAAATTCTTCACACTTTTTTATATATCTCTTGCTATATGATTCTGTCATAATTCAACTCTTCTCGCATCTAAACGAAAACGTGACTTAAATTCATGTTTATATGGATCATAAAAATCATATTTAATGACTTTACCCACTAATTTTTCTAAATTTAAATCACCTTTAATAATTTCAGAATTTTTATTATCGTCTAAGATTGGTTCATTTCTATTTTCCTCGGCAATAATACTTGATCCATACTTTGCAGATAAAGTATGACTAAAAGATTCGGCATCATATAAATCTAAGGTTTCACAATTAATCGCTACCTTTTCATGAGAGAGAATAGAATTTCTCGAAGTTTCTTTACAAAGTTGAATAACTATTTGATTTGTTTCAGGTAGATACTCATCTATTCTAAAAATTATATTCATGATAAAAATTATATAATGTTATATATTAACTATCTACTACATCTGTATTGTAAACAATTCTAGTAGTTTCTTCAGCGATAGCACCACCACCAGATCCGTCTTCATCTATATTAACTGACTCTGAATCACCTTCAACGATAATAGAATATCCTGGTTCTCCTGCTTCTCCAGGTGTGCCATTTTCCTCTCCACCACTTCCAGTTTGACCTCCAGTATCCGTTCCATCGTCTACAGGTTCTTGTGGATCACATCCTCTTCCTCCTTCACCACTTATAGCGTTAAATTCAAGAGAGACTTGATGATCTCCTCTCGTACCACCAGCGGTTGCTGTTCCATCTCCACCAGGAAATTCAGCATCTATGGGATGGTAATCATCATCACCATCTTCTCCAGTTACACTTATACCACCTTCTCCAGCTGGTATGCCAGCACCGCCACCACCGCCACCACCTTTTAGGTACTGGTCATCTTCAGCGTCTTTTTCTTGATCTTCTGTGGTACCACCGCCACCGCCACCGCCACCGTAGCCTGCTTGAATATATCCGTTATTAACAATTTGTGTCGGGTTACTTTCTGTTCCAAAATCTATTCCCAGTGCACTTGTTCCATCTCTTCCACTTTCAGCTTTTCCACCAACTGAATTTCCATCACCACCATCACCACCAGCACCATAGATTGAACCAGAAGAACCTATATGAACTGTTAACTGAGTTCCTGTTGCCCATGAACCAGTTCTCATCGCACACTGGTGTCTATTTGTATTTTTATTATTCTGATTTGATCCACTACTTATCTGTTTATTTACATCGATAATAACTCTACGTCCACTCATATTTGCAGCAGTTGGTCTAGATCTTAAATTTCCAACACATCTAACCACAGATTGATTTGTATTATCGTTATATATGGTTCTCGCATTTTGTTGTGAAGGATCATCACCTGGCACTGTGTTTGATGTCATTCTTACAACAACATTTAACTTGGCATTGTAAAAATTTTCAAAAGACATTGAACCAGTTCTAGGTATGTCAGTATTATTAGAAGGGCCAGCATTTACATCTAGTGGTAAATCAGTAAGACCATCAATATCCTCTTCCTGTAATCGGTAGTCCTCCATACTTACTGGTCCAATATTATTTCCAGGATTAGGACCAAACTCGTCCTTTATATCCCTCATACTGATTTGTCCAGAACCTTGTAATGGCATAATTTCTAGTGGGTGTGTTTTTTAAGTTGATCGACCTCTGCTTTAAGTTCCTTAATTGCCTCAATTAATAATGGTACAATTTTTTCATACTGAACTGTCATGTACTTCCCATCAACTGGAGCTGGAGCAACTGCTTCAGGTAATACTTTCTTGACTTCTTGTGCAGAAACACCAACATATGTGATGTCTGTATTAAATCCTAACTCAGCAGCAGTTTCATTAAAGTTATAAGTAAATCCACTTAATGATACAACTTTATCTAGAGCATTTGTAATTTCTGCTTTGTTAGTTTTAAGACGATCATCTGATGCGAAAGCAATAATATTACCATTAATGGTAAGTTGATTGCTACTAGGGTTATACTTAGCACCAGCATCAACTCTTATTGTCGCACCAGATTCAGTGGAAGAAGATGCTTTAAAGAGTAAGAATTGATTTGCATCTGTGCTATTTGCGGTTACATCTACAGTATCGGCACTGGAAGCATTACCAGTAATATCAGATGTCCATGAAGGTGCGGAACTACCACCATTAGATTTTAGTACTTGATTATTAGAACCAGCTGCTATAAGTTGTGTATCACCATTCGAGGCTTGATATAATAACTGATTTGTACCGTTAATTGATAAATCAGTTGCTGAATCGGCATTTCCAGTTACATCTCCTGTAATATTTCCTGAAAAAGTTGAAGTAAGAGTAGTGCCATCAAAAGTTAGGTTCGCACTATCTTCTAATTCACCACTAGTGCCAGCAAGTACAACTCTTCCATCTGTTAAATCGGCAACTTTAGCAGTATCTGCTTCTAGTGCATCAATCTTAGCAGTTCCATCAATGAATAGGTTTCTCCATTCATTAGTGCTACTACCCAAATCTCTGGTTGTTCCAGTAGGAACAAGATCACTATCAAATCTACCTGTTGCTGTAATAGTGTCTGACGTAGCATCACCAAGATCAACATTACCTTTAACATTCAAGTTTCCAGTAACTGTGGCAGCTGCTCCAACCATTAAACCAGCAGTTGTTGTGGTAAATCCAGTAATCTCAACACCAGAATCATATGTTTGGAATCTATTTGACCCATTCCAATATAATACCTGTTCATTTTCAGTAAATTTTGCTCTGTAAGTTCCATTTACAGAATCTCTAATCTCAACAAGACCAGACCCATTTTCACCAATAACAAGTCTCTTACCATCTTTTACACTAAGAACTATAGGAGTTCCACTCACAGTGGATCTAAAGAGACTCATCTCAATGTCATTACCAGAATCAATTCGATAACCTTCATTTGAAGTACCAGCTTCTAGGATGATGGGTCCATCTGTTACATTAAGATAATCAGTTATCGTAGTAATACCACCAACGTTTAGATTTTTCTCAACACCAAGACCACCTTCCAATACCATACAACCAGTATCTTTATTGGTGGATTGAGTCTCAGAAGTAACTTCAATATCAGATTCAAGTTTTAATAAACCTGTCACTGTGAGGTTATCATTAATTTTAACTTCTTTATTAAAGGTTACAGGACCATCAAACTGAGATAGAATTTTATTGGTTCGACCACCTTCAACAATTAATCTTTCTTTAATGACAACTTCATCAAAGATAACTGACAATCTTGAAGGATCTTCACCTGTAATTGTTGGAATCGGAGCATCAAATGTTCTCTCTTGACCAGTAGCAGAACTAACTCTCTTGTTACCAATAAAGAAGTCACCTCGGTTGTTCATACCAGTATAAACAACAGTTCCACAAGATTTTTCCTGTGACTGTACTAGGAATTCTTCTCTTTCATTTAGTGTTCTGACCTGAACTTGAGGTAAACCAGTTGAATAGTTACCTGGACCATAACCAACATATTCAAATGTATGACCCGAAGCACGAATAATCGAGGGTCTTCTTAATTCTATTGGTAGTGGTTTAATCTTTCGAATTACTGAGTTAGCAGTGTGTGTTTTCTGTACTGTTCCTAAAACACCACGAATTACGGTAATTTCATCATTCTGAGATCCTGTTAATACAGAGCTAGTGACTCTCATCATCTCAGCATCAACTTGAATATAAGATCCAAGTGGTAAACGATTCGCTGTTCCAATACCAGCATTAGGAACATCGACTCGAAGTGCTGTTGCTGTATTGGTTATGTTGGCAACTAATTTTAGATTTTCACCATCATAGAATGACATACCTCTCGCACCGAGACTCTCATTTGCTGCATCAGATATGGCATCAGCAGCATCCATTCCATGACGTAAAATTCTACCATCGGTTACATTTGAAGTTAATCTAGGACTTGTGGAAGCACTGAATTTAACTGGACTTTCAACTCCTTTTACGTTAAATTCTCCTAAGTTAACATTACTTGAATTAACTACTTGGAATGAATTACCAGCAACTAAACCATGACCTGTGGATGTAGTGAATGTACTAATTCCAGATGTAGATTCATAAACACTATTAACAACCTGTGAAGGACCTAAATTTATCGCAAATTCACCTATTGATGGAACTGGATCACCAGTTGTTCTCGCAAGACTAACTGTTGTAGCTGAAGGAATTGAAGTAATTCTTCCATAAAAATCAGTTGAAGTAGAAAGACCTGTGACTTGTAGAACATTATCTAAATCGGAAGTTGTTGACAATCCAGCAGCAGTGACTACAAATCTTGCATCAGCATTACCATTACTAATTTTTGCCTGTTCAAAGTAATATGTTCCAGCAGCATAGGCAGATCCACCAGATGTTATATCTACAGATGATACACTATTACCAGATACAACCACTTTTGCGAGAGCTCCAGACCATGTTCCAGCCTGATTACCTTCTAAAATTTTAACATTATAATAAGTTCCATTTGTATATCCAGAACCAGGAGTAATAGAACCAGTTACAAGTCCTCCAAGATTGTGTCTTCTATCAAAAGTTAAAGTGGCAACGGTATTTGTTGTAGATACACCAGAAATTCGAAGACCTTGACCAAAATCTTGGACTAATTGGTTTAATGATTCTCTAGTAATACTATTTTTTAATTCATTTGTAACGACATCACCTAGAGGATTTCTAAGAGCAAATGATTTTGCTGTTGGAGGATTATCATCAATGTTATCTCTATCTCTTTGTGGATATAAGTCAACAACTCTCTGACTGTATGCGTTATTTACAAATTCCTCAGTAACAGCATTATCTGCTTTTATGACAAAAAGATGATATACTCCATCCTGAATATCCTGAATATAAGGTGTTATAACCTCATTTCGATAGACGTAATAGTTTGATTTAACATCATTTCTTTCAAATCTAGGAGACAATTTAGTTCTACTTGAAATATTATTTTGAAGCGAACTTGGAATTGTATGAGTTACTCCATTTACATCTTTTCTTGAATATGTAAATGTTTTTTCATCAGTAATACTATCAACTTCAAATGTTCCATTATATCCAACATCAAATGTTCCAGCAGTATTGGTAGTGTCTGTAACATTTTTAACATTAATGTTTTCACCTTTTTTTAAATTATGTGGAAGTTCTGTTTCAATAGTAACTGTCATTCCCGAAACTGTGGCATTATCAATTAATCTTAAGTTTTTATTGACATTGAACTTAGTTCTCGCAGCTGGTTCTAATGTTGTAAGAGTGAGATCAGCATCATCAATTGCTCCTGTGCTACTTGATTCCTGAATAATAAATCCTTCTTCTGGATTTTTACCCTGAATTGTTTCTTTTGGAATTACTACACGTAACTTATAAACTTTTTCATCAAGACCTCGTGGATCATCAGTTCTTTTAATAGTTGTAACAGCTGTTTTCGGACCAACACCAATATTACCACCAACACCAAGAGTTACTAAATCTGAGTAAATTGTATTATTAGTACTGACATGTAAGAACCAATTGTTAACACTGGTATCAAATTGAATTGGATGTCCTATATCACCAGCTTCTTTATCATGAACTCGACTTTCAATATAAAGATTTGTTCCACCAAAAATTATAATTTCAGTTCCGTTACTAGCGTTTGTAGCGGAAGATGCCAATTTAATTTCGTCATTATTACCTAAATCAATCGCATAATAAAGTTTGTTATCTTCAATATTTTCTGGTAAGTCACCGTCATAACTGAATATTCTAATTTTTTCACCAGTTTGAATCTTATGAGCTCCTAGAGCTAATTTATTATCTGTTGGTCCTGCTTGAACAATATATTTCTTTTGTTTTGATGATGTACCTTGAATAACCGTGGCACCAACACCCAAAGAATTATCCGTCATAAAGATAGATGCTTCTCTGGTATTATCAACTGCCCCGTTATTTGATACGATTCTTACAGAAAGTTTATCGTCCTGTCTAGCACCAATTCGATATCCTTGTATTGATGTTGGAGGTGGATCATCCTGATTTGTAAATCCAAAGAGGTAAAGATGACTTGAAACACCAACAGCAGTCGTAACACCAACATCAAGTGATTGAAAATCAATATTTGTATCACTTCCTGTGATTGCTCTCGGAGTTATTATTGAAGTTACAAATGCATTGTTATCCTTAACGAATGCTGCTTTTTTAAATCCTTTTGATGATAATGATATTTGACCAAAGTTTGAGTTAGAGTTTGTAACTGAAGCATCACCACCAGCATTTGCATCAAAATGTTGTTGATAACCTATCGCAAACACAGAAACTATCTGCATGATGGCATCATTATCCATCTTAATATGAGTTGTTCCCCATCCCTCTCGATAAACAGCATCAGAATCTAAATGGTAAACAGTCGCAGAATCTGTAGATGATGATTGAGTCGATAGTGTGGAACCTCTAACTAATGTAATATTTAAACCTTCATAAGATCTATTTGATTTGTCATACTTAACAAACGCACGATCATCTTTCTGTAGAGATATACCAGTAAACTGAGCAACAACCATAGATCTAAATCCAGTTGCTCTCTTACCATCGGCAAGCATACCGTTCATACCCCATACAGAACGTAGAGAACAGTTAAAGATGTATGGAGATGCACCAGATACAGTATCGGTCTCAATTGTTATCGTTGCCGATGCAGCACTTGGGTTTGGTGGTAGATTATTTCGAACGAATGGTAAAATATATGTAAATTCAGTCGCACTAACCACACTTGAAACCTTTGTGGATATATTATAATCGGGAACTGGAACACCTTTAATTTTGATTGGAGTGCCTGTATTTAATCCATGAGCAGTAGTTGTTGTGACAGTAATTGTAGTAGAAGGAGTCGCACCATCACCAGATTTGATGGATGCCATAGCGATTGGATCGTTCGCAAAAGCACCAACAATTTCAAATTCTGGTCTTTGTGGTGCAAAACCTATCTCACTTGTAGGATATCTATCAGCATCTAAAATATTTCGAGTCGATGATACATTATAAGCATTTGATAATTTGGCATAATACTGACCTAAATCTGTCAATGTATATCCTTCAGGAACATTTACACCATCAGCATACTCAAAACAACTTAATTTATGGTGAGAAAATGTTGGTTTTGATTGATTATTTGCAGAAAAATCTTCCTTATCTGTATATACCAATCCATTCTCATCACCATCAAACATTGAGAATTGCCAGAAATAACAAGTACCAGTGACTCTAAACAAAGAACTGTATGGAGCATCTGGATCTGTTGGGTTTGGAACATATTTTGGTCTTACCTTTGTTTTTCTTAGATCTAAACCTACTAATGAGGTTCCACGAGGTATGATTACACCACCATTAATACTATTAAATTTGTAAAGTATATTATCTTCTTCTGTTAAATCAAAGTTTGAATTGAGTGTTAAGGATAGTGTAGATGCTGGAACTTCTGTGCTAGATGGAGATACAACTAGTGCAGCACTTGAATTACCTGGATCTACTTTAATTCCAAAACCTGGTCTGTTATCAACTATATGATCGCCTGGATATATTAGTATTGTCGTCTTTTCAATTATATCATTATCATTACCACCCAAATATGAAAATCTAGCAGATTCAAGGAGAGCTCTTTGAATCGTCTTAAATGGTTGAGTTAAGGAGTTTCCCTGATTAGATATACTATCAGTCGCATCTACATCATTTGGGTTGACATAGAGAATTTTACCCTCAGTGTTCTTTATAAAATTCTCTAATTTATTAAGAGGCATCGCTTATTCTACACAAAATATTAATACTATGTTCTATTTAGTTACGTAGATCTTCCTCATAATAATACTCGATGTCATCGGGCATATCTTCGGGATTTTCTAGTTCTACGGGAAAATAGAAAGGATGGACTTCTTCAGATATTAAATATCCGAAACTTTGGTACATGTCTTCTGGACTGTATGGTCGATTCGCATCTGCTAGTCTACAGAGATCATCATCCCATAAATGTCCTTCTGGTAATTCATCAAAAGTAAATGGTACTTCATTAATAAAGTACATCTTTACTATTTTAGTACCGTCTTCAAACCAACAGTATTTGACAGAAATTTTGTACACAGATTAACAACCATCGTTATTCTCTTCTGTATGTATACGAATAATTTCATCATCATTATCTTTTTCTAACAATTGACGACGATAATCATTATGAAGTCTTTCTAGTGCTTCTGTTGTTTTGTCCAAAATAATAATTTTTTAACTATATTTATTTATGTTAAACTACCGTATCTTCTTCTATTGGATGACCTGCCTCTTCCTCACGTAAAAGAAGATCCATGACATCTATTGATCCTTGTAGTCTAAGATACTGATCTTTTTTATTATTGTATTGATTTTGTATTTCAATCATTTCTTTCTGGAGTTCTTCTCTCTTCTTTAAAAGATCTTGAAGTAATTCTTTTTGATTCATATTTTTATCAAAACGTATCTTATATATTATACTCTAAATAACTAAAAAGTCAATATGCCTTTAAAGATATACAAAAGAATTGGTTTAAGAAGAGATCAAAATCTAGCAGATACTTCAAATCGTGTTACATCATTAAACAATTTACTTGATGGTTTATCGAATATTAGTGGTGGAAGTTTTATATCGGAAGATCTAAATGCAATCAGAGACTTATATACGAGTGGAATAACATCCACTGAATATCAACAAATAATTGATACCACAGTAGAGGAGACTGACGAAGATGGAAATGACTTCATAGTAAGTCCATTAATTAATTTTAAGAATCGTTTAGATATTTTTTCTATATTCACAAATTCCACTACTAGAGGTGGTGATGGATTAACAGCCAAGTATTATACTAATGATGATGTTGATGAAACCAGTGATGATATTTTTTCAGGAACCCCATTTAAAACTGATAATTTTTGGGAAGACGGTGATTTTAATTACTCTGGTAAATTAGATCCATCAGCAATTGATGGTGATGGTGGTATTTTATGGGAAGGATTTTTTGGTCCTACTCGAACTGGTACGCATACATTTACAATTAATACTGTTAATTGTCTTACTTTTGAATTTGAAACAGAAACTCATCATACAAATGGTACAGGTGATAAGTATGAAGAATTGGCAAGATGTAATTTAACAAAAACTGTATCTGGATCTGCTTCTGGTGCTGGATCACAAATTACTCTCACCACAGCATCTGATACAGTAAATGTAGCTATTGGAATGAGTGCGAGCACCAGTGGAACAAATAGAATATCAGAAACTGCGATAGTTAGTGATATCAATTCAAGCACAGGTGTCATTACATTTGAGGTTGATTCTGGAAATGCGGTTACGGGTAGTTTTAGTGGATCTAATAATGTAACGTTTTTTAAAACAATGGGGCAAAGTACAAGGAACACTATCCCAATTCCATATGTTTTAAATAAACTTGAAAAATACTGTATTAGAATAAGATACTTCATTCCAAACTCCGTTGCTGGAGGAGGTTTTGAAAAATCAATAAACGTTAATATTAGTACTCCTCTGTCGGGAAGTGTTGCTGGTGATCTGAGATATACTTCTCTATATGATAATAATTATGATTTTAGTAATGATAGTAAAGGTATTTTTGAAAATTTTATTGATAACTCAGTTACTTTTGGAGGAACAACTTTAATATCTGCTCTTGGTGGAGGAACAGATAAAGATGATTATATTAAAATTAAAACAACTAAAAAAATTGACGTAAAGTATCAACCAAAAACTTCGGTAAGTGCTATTACAAGATCGACTATTAGTTGCAGTTCAACTAATAATTCAAAAGTTCTATCCCTTAACAATACAAATAATATTGAAGTTGGGAATATTATTTTTGGAACAGGTATTCCAAATAACACGGTTGTAGAAGATGTTTTAACTAATAATTTTATTATTATGAATAACAATGCGACCACAACAGCAACAAATACTTTAACGTTTATAGATCATCGTGGATTTGTAAAAAAAGTAACTGGATCTACAAGTGGAACCACACTCACAATATCAAGTGGTAATACTATTAACTTAAGAACTGGTATGGTTGTGCTTGGAAATGCTGGAAGTGGTGATTTTACTGCATATACTGGAATTACAACCACAGGAAGTTCTACACAGGTCACACTTTCTTCTAGTCAAAGTATGTCTAGCACGGAATTATATTTTTATCAAGATCAAGGTTTAATTAATGATTCTTTAAGTGCATTCTGTACACCAGTAAATACTGAATGTTTAGTTGTTACAACAGAAACAAATGCAGGAAATACCACCATTCCAGTTTCAGGAACAGCAGCATTAGTACTAATATCCGCTACTATATCGAGTTCTTGGATCTCAATTTGCGGCCAATACTCAAATAACCACAATTAATACTAATAATATTGTAATTAATAACAATACAACAGCAAAACTTTTAGTGGGTGAAAAAGTCACCGTTACAAAAGAATCCAGTGATATTGATCTAAGAGTATTATGTTGTCCACCAAAGGATACATCTCCACCATTTACACCAACTGAAAATGGACTATCGACTAAAACGATTCGACCAAACTTACAAATTGCCGATGGTAATTTAAAATTTGATTCTTTGAGTGCGACTGGTATTTCTACAGTCACAGCACTAAGTGCGGCTTTAAATGAAAATTCTACAAGATCATTTGGTGTAACAACACCTTCAGGATTATTTAAAATTATGTGTGAGTAATTATTGTTTTAATAATAAAGAATATGTTTCACCATTAATTACAACTGGAAGTTTATGAGTGAAGGAAGTAACATTTGAAGAAGTTTCTGAATTTGTAGATGTTCCTCCGATTGATATACTATTGACAAGACTTAATTCTGCTACAGAAACTTCAAGACTATCCGTTGATAAAGTACCAGTTCCATCCGCACTTCCCAATTCCTCCCAAGGATTGTTATCACTTGAAAATGCACGAGTGTTATTAATAAAAACTCCTGGAGATTTAGCATCACCTAAATCAGATACACTATCATTAAACCTAACTGGATCATTAACTTTAACCACTCCTCTCTACTTTAATATCACGATCTGCCGTAGTATCAGCATTTCCCTTATATTTTCTAGATATAAAAAATTTAGAATTTTCAACATTTTCTTGAACTGTGTTAAAAGCACCAATAATACTCAGACCATCACGAATCGTTCTAAAATTATCATCCTGTAGTGATCTTGGATCAATTAAATTAAGGATATTGTCTTTCGTAACGGCATCACTTCGAATAAAATTAAATATATTTGTGCTGGCAGTTCCTGTAATTGATACCGTGTTTATACCAGTATCGGAGGTACTGGGTGTTGTTGAAAGTTTAAATTTATTTTCTCCATTTGAATTACATATAAAAAAAGTATCAGTTGTATTAAAAGTAGTTGCTCCAAAAGATACTGATGTGTTAAATTTAATTGGATCATCATTAGTAAAAACAAAATTAGAAGTAGTTCCAAAATCAAAAAAACCATCAGTTAAAGTACTAAATCCAGCTGTTGATATATTTCGTAAATTATTTTGAATAATCTGTAGATCAAATGAAATACCAACACCACCCAAATTATCAATTGCAGTAAAATCATTTGGAGTTTCCAATAAATCTAAATCTCTTCGATAACCTTGATTTGCTATTGCCATTTAATTACTCCTAATATCCCAACCATTACTTTCTAATATAGTAATAAGATCAATAGAATCTCCACTTGGGGCAGCATTGTCTCCACCAGCGAGTTGAATAGTAACATTTCTACGGGGTGCTGTAAGATAATTATCATATAAATCTGAAATTATTTGATTTACTGAAGTTTGTGTCAATGAATTTCGACCAAGGTCAATATATCTTATTTGTGTGATAGATTTAAATGATCCAGATTTGTATGTTGTAAATTGATTATTATACATTACCAAATAATATAATATTGGACACTCACTAAAATCAGGTATTTGTCCTACAATTTGATTATTATGGCACCAAAAATATCTTAATCTTGGTAAATTAGTAAACTGAGCGATTCCTGTAAAATTATTATTATAAAGTCTCAGTTGATATAATTTACTTAAGTTGGCAAAACCTGGAATCGTTCCAGATAATTGATTATAAGCTAAGTGAACATAATAAATATGATCTTTTTGTTGTTGAAAATTAGGGCAATTACCAGTGAAAGAATTTGAATAAAATCTAAGTACTCTCAACACAGGACATTGATTAAATAAATCTTTTATCTCTCCATTTGTTCTAAATCTACTAGTCCACCACAAATCAGATAATTTAGGAGTAAATGTAAATGCATTTGGATGTATTGGTTTATCTTTAAGTAAGTTATTAGAGTATACTCGAAATAGTTGGAGTTTTGGTGTATTTTGAAAAGTTAATTCGGGAATAACAAAATCATTGCTCCCATTATGCTCCCCACCAGTTAAAGCAGTAAATAATAAATCAATTGTAGTTAGACTTGTATTATTAAATTGAGGTAATGCTCCTGTCACAGATGCTGATCTTAAATTTAAAATTGTTAATGAATTACAATTATTAAATTTATATGTGTTACCACTAAAAAGACTTAGATCTTGACCACTATTTCTTATGGATGCTCCATCAAACCTAACTAAACTTTGCTTACCGTTTAAATTTGGTATGGGTAATCTTGTTCTACTAATGTTAATATTTTGTATTGAATTATTACCCGAAGCAATACTAAAAGTATTATCTACAAGTAAACCATTATTATCTAAATTTAAGTTGACAATTGCGGTTGAAGTTTTAATAGATACTAATCCTGTTCCTGGACTTGAATCAATTGAAGTAAATGCATTATTGAATAAATTATAGCTTGTTACTGTATTTGATACATTTGGACAAGTACAAACTCCTGGATTTGTGGCAGCAGCAAATTGTTTTGATCCTCCACCTGGATGTGATAAATTTAAATTTGTAAGATTTGTAAAACGATCTAAAATATCCTTCGGTATATCACCACCAAAAGTTCCACCTAAAGATAATGAGGTTACTTCAGCTGGTATTTTATTAATTATAGTCTCATTAACTCTCCTTTCATTTGAATTTTCTGATAAGAAAAATGGATTTTTGGATAAATTTAAAGTTCTAAGACTAGGAGTAATATCATTAAGGTCTGGGAAATTCTTTAGATCGTTATTTGGAAAACTAAAAGAAGTTAATGCTGAAAACTTTGAAATTGGTAGTTCTGAAATTTGTGCATTGGGTATTGAAATGGATGTAATATTATCAGGATTATAGTAGAACTGAATATATCTTTCTCTTGAAACTGATGACTTATAATTTATTTTACTGGTTAGTCCACCTTGATTTACAAATCTTGTAACTCCAGTACCATTAATTCTGGATATTTTCCAACTTGGGGGAGTGTCTTGAATAAGTGAACTTAACTTAACTTCAGCACTTACTCTTCTAAAAAATCCTCTGAACGTAAGAGGAATACCTTTCATGGCATATAAAGATCGAGTTTGTCCATCAATCGTTGCTTGAATTTTATGAGTTGGAAACTCAGATGGAAACTCCTTTTCTTCTGGTGTAATTGTAGTTTGTAATCTGGTGCCAGTTGTACCAGATTGTGTTCCAAATCTTAATTCACCTCCAACGTTAAGAGCAACTTGTGCACCATATGATATTGGAGATGTTGACGTTGCTGGATTTGCTGATGAACTCCAAGAACTAATTCTTGAAGTTGAAATGTCAGCGATGGCAATTGATTTACTTCCAGTATCAGGATCTGTGGCAACATAACGATATCGAACAGCGTTTCCATCTAATGCACCATTAATTGATAAGTTCCCAAATAAAATTGAACTATATCCTGCTTTTTCTGATATCAAAGATTCATATAGTGATGAATCGTCCACGTACCTTCCAAGTCTTCTAAAAACAGATTCATTTAATCCAGATAAATTTCTAAAATCAAATTCACTAGCACCCGCATTTTTTGATCCTCGAATAATATCTAAATCTAATATATTAAGATTGAGAGATTGTAATGCAAGATTATTATTTGGTATGTCTGCTAAATTTCTCTGTGCTTCTAAACCAAAAATTATGGGATTTCTAAGTGNCATTATTGCTCTCCATANTTAATTCCCATTTCAATTGTNCCTGATGTATTTTGATCATTACTATCTTTAAATGTTNTNGCAGTAAAGAAAGTTGCNTCNGTATTAACTAAATTTGGNGTAATAGCTGTNCGATCAGGACCAAAAGTTCCAGACATATCAATTGTTTTTGAATCATTTTCACCAATATAAAATACATCCTTTAGAACAGATGGTCTTAATTGTTGAGTATTTTGAGTATCAATAAGAGCAGAAGATAATCTATCAACTTCTTCAAAATTAGTTGGAGGTGATCCGTCTGATTCAGCTATGTTATCATATCTATCTACCGTAACATTTGGAGTTACAGCAAATACTGGAGAAATAGTTCTTGTAAAAGTTCCTACTTTCTTCTCTGACTGAGATATTATTAATCACAGCATTATCTCCTAACTTAGCAACAAAATAAAGAGGATATGGATTAAAGTTATAAATTCTAGTTGTATCATGAACTGAGCTGACAAGTCTCAAAGGTCTTATAACAAGAACAATATTTGCTGCAGGAATACCAGCAGCAGTAATATCTGCACTAATTTCAATAAAACTAACATCATTTTCATCTGCATCTTTATAAGTTACTTGCTCTGAAATAAAAGTGATAGGATTACCAGAACCATCTGATGGTAGTATAACATTATCATAAATGTCTCTAACTGCGACTTGACCACCAGTAAAATTAATACTTTGATCAAATGTTCCTGTTTTTTGTAAAAAATTTCCTGGTAATAATGTCACTGGATTTGTTGTAATATATTCCACTCCAGTTACATCTTGAGGATCTGAAATTGTAATTGTAACTAACGCACATTGACCACCAGCTGGATTTGAAAGTGTAGGGATTCGTTGATCTATTACCATGTCATATGGTGGATTTCGAGCAGCATACACTTCACCTACTTCTACACCCTCTGGAGTGATAGTACTATATCTATGAGAGTGTGTTCCAACTAATGTAAAATTATCTGGTAATATTGAAGTTGTTACTCCTGCAACTTTCCATCCATCTAAAATTGTTGGTGTTGCTGGATCAATATCTGGCTCAACTGAAGTAACTCCAATTTCAAAATCTGCAAAATGAGTAAAAGAATCTCCAGAACTTGGATGAACAAATTGAATATCAATTCGAGATCCTGTAAGTTTTACAATACTTGAAGCGACAGCATTATTAAGATTACTTAATCTAACCTCATGAGGATATTCTACACCAGTTTCGGGATCAAAACCTATTTGTACATTGGCATTTTGAACACTATCTCTATATAAAAATCCTGGTGAAGCTATTTGTCTTTTTGCTTTATTATAATTTGTTGGACGAACTGGTCTAGAACCAGGATATCCCACAAGGTTTGCTGAGTCAAATTCATCAATATTAATAGACGGATCAACAGGTTCTAAATATGCATTCCACAAAGTTGGAGCAATTAATTTTGATCCTCTATCATTTTCATGAAATACTGTATCAATTGGAACTATTTTATCTTCTTCTACAAATGACACTCTAACTATTTTACCATTTACACCTGTTCTTAAACCTGGTGTATATACATGACCGAATCCTGGACATCCCTCACATTGTCTTATCTTTACTTCAGATAAAGTATCTGAACTAAAAGTTGCTTTTATTGGAAAAATAGCTCTTTTATTAATTACTGGTTGACCAATACGATTAAAAATTATATTTTTAGACGCAATTCCAACTAATGTTTCCTCATTTTGAGATCTAATTTGTTTCTCTCCTGAAGCACTAGAATTTATAGTTGTGGTTCCTTCATCTCCACCATCAATGTAATACGAAGCACCATACTTGTATATAAAAACTGGTTCTCTTAAATTTTGTCTATCAGGAATAGATATTGAATATCTNAATTTAAAATAAGAATCCTCTAAACATGGTTCTCCAAGAGAGTTTTCAATAATAAATGTATGAACTACAACCCATCTTGCTTCTCCATTTCCTGCTGGAATATAAGCATAGAATCTTGCTCCAATCGCACCATACCATCCAAATTCAATTTTCCACATTGTAACTCTTGATGGTTCCAAGTTGTAACCTGAAGGACCATTTCCATTTAAAGGATCACCATTAAAATTATCGGAGGGCACTTCAATAGTTTGAAATATTTGTGCCTGGCTCGTCTCAGGATCTATATCAAATCTATTACCTGAAGTTTGAGGTGTTTGATCAGTAAGGGTAAGTCCACTTCTTGCCAAAGCTACGGAACCTAAAGCAACCGTGCTCCTTCGAACTATTGATAAATTTCCTTTGGTTATTCTAAAAACATAGTGGTCAGTGGGATTTCCAATTCCCCATTCTGTAATATATCCACTATTACTTTCTGTTGATGCTCTTACACCAAATGTAAATCCACTTATTCGACCAGGTTGATATCTAAAAGTTCTTCTAGATTGAAGTATGGCATATACTGAATGAGTGCTAAAATATCCAGGTCTTATATCTCCAGATGTGGGATATTCTGTTATAAATTTATCGGATGTACCAGGCAAAATTAATTCTTGTACATCTTCAAAACCAAACGCTAAATTAGTGACTGGATCTCTTCTTGATTTAGCAATTATATCTCTGAAAGTTTCAGTCCATGTGTCTATTCTAGCAAATGCAGCAGTGATTTCAGCTTCATATTCGACTTCTTCCCCACCAAAACCACTAGGATTTACATAAACATCACCAGGATTTAAAAAAGATTTTTTCCAAGAATCTGGATATAAAATACCAGCAGCTCCATTGTAATATTCATGTAGATCATTTCCTAATTTTATAAATTTTATATAGTCTTTATAAAATGATTCATTATATAATCCTATTCTTTCAAGACGAGGACCAAATGGATATGAATATGCTACAGGAAAAACTCCAATACGAATTCCAGACTCTTGAGTTTCTTCAAACAATTTTCCTCTATATCTTGCACCATATGTTTCGTTAATTCTGGTCTCCCATTGAGAATTACTGGTGCCTCCATGAGTGTCAAAAAATTCAAATTCATCGTTATCAAGTCCATATGATGAAACATCAGAAAACAAACTTAATTGAGTTTCTGCACGATTAACACCAAGTAATGTACTACTAACCTCACTTGATTCTGGAAATTGTTCTTCAATTTTAAGAACAGGATCTGATTTTTTTTGTACAATAATTCTTCTTTGAATGTTTATTAATTCTGTTGTTGTACTTCCAGAAAGAGTTGAATTTTCTGATAATCTATATTCAGTATTTGATATTTTTCTTGAGATAACTGTTCCATGAGGTATATGATTACCACTAACCTTATCACCTACATTAACTCCACTATTACTAATTTGTAAATCAATTGTATTATTTGAATTGCCATAAGTAGCCGTTACAATTCCAACAGCATTATATTCAACTCTAGTGTATCCATCCTCCTCTGTTGGTAAAGTTACAGATGTTGATCTTTTAGCAGTCGCATCAGGAAGAAAAAAGGTATCAACCTCAACAATTAAAGGATTTCCAAATTCATCGGTCAATATTTGTCCATTTCTAAAATTTATTAGGACTTGTTCAGATTGTGGAACAATAGAAACTGGACGTTTATCATGACCAATAAATATATCTTTTCCACCATTAGTCATACACTACTGTTCCTCCCATGTAAGACTCGCAGCAGTTGAAGCAGCTGGATCTGCTGCCTCATAATTTTTAGAACATGTTGCCATAAGATATAGACTTTCAATTTTATTTGTTAAAGGGAAAGATAGATACTCTTTATTATAATCAAAATACGAAGAAAGATCAAATTCTTCTCCAGTCGCAGGTATGAATAGAGTTGCTACAATTGTTCCTGTATCAGGAATAGGACTTCGATTTTCTTCACTAACTAAAATTGATGAAAGAGGATCTAATGTAAATTCGCTTACAGTTGGTGTTAATGGTGTGCCAACAGGACTTGCATCTGTTTCACGTAAGAAAGGTTCGAGTGCCATTAGTACAATTGAATCTTCAGTGGCATTTAGAGCATAGAAATAATATCCATCATCTTCAATTGCCTTAGTTCGATCAGAACCTCTATTCTCAAGATATCCTAAAACACCAAATTTTTTCTGAGCAGGATCACTCTCAAAATATCCCCTGAACCAACCATAAGTTCCTTTTCCAATATCTCGAATATATTCAGCAAGAGATGGTGCGTTTGCACTAGCGTTTGTTATACGAACTGTAAATGTAGTTGTGCTTGGAACTGTAAGAACTGTTACGATAAGACTATAATCACCATCGATTGATCCACCATATCCAGCACTTCCCCCAGTTGAATCAATTATATTATCAAAAATTGGATCAGTCGCACGAGGATATGAATGGTTTGTAGCGTGATTATCAAGACTACATGTATATGTTAAAGATTCTTTTTTAATTCTGATTGTTGCTCCAACAGCTAAACCATGAGTAGCAGTTGTAAACGTAATTATTCCAGTGGAGGAATCATAAACTGCTCCATTCGCATTGTTTGCTATATCAGGAGTATCACCAGCAGATGCACTTCCACCACCATTGGTTACAACCTTAATAGCATCTGTTCGTGAACTTGAAGCAGGTTTAAAAATATGAGTTCCAATGTAAGCAGTTAGTCCAAGACCAACTTTTGTGGGTTTTCCTCTTCTACCAATATTTGTAAGTGTTGGAATAACTGGACCTGTGCTATTTGTAATAATATGGTCTGTCTGAAAAATTGGAGTCTTAAGTAAATCAACTTTAACAATTTGTCCTGTCGATCCAGTTGATAATCGAGTTGGATAAACTTGAGTTCTATTTCTTACTGATTGTCCAGTGCTACTTTGAATAAAATCTCTACATTTAAGACCAACTAAAGAGACTGGTCGATCTGGTACAATTGTAATCGTACTCAAACTTGTGGTTGATAATGGAGCATTTAAATATAATCTATTACTTGAAATACCAACATGATCGATTCTTATATTTTGATCTAAAGCTTGTCCTGTAATTACCTTTGCTCCAACATAAAAAGTCGTTGATAAACCAGAGTTTACATTGGCATAGATATATGGTTGTTCAGAGGAACTTGCAGCAGTTGTTAATCCAACATGAGTAGCACCAGTTCCAACAACGAAAGTTCTTTTTGAACCATACACATCAACTGGTGTATCTGTAGCATGACTGAATAATTTTACAGTTCCTCTATCTCCACCATCAATATAATATGAAGCACCATACTTAACAATATGATCAGAAGCTGAATTATATTGAGATTCTAATCTTAAATTATTCGCATATCCAAGACAATCTGGAGTACCTCCACCATAAACCATATAAGTAATTGGAAGAGTCGCATTACCAAGAGAAGCGATTTTTAATTGATTAGACGCTCTTAGATGATGAACACGTACCCATCTTGCTTCACCAGCTCCAACTGGAACATAAGCAAGGAACATAGCACCAACAGCACCATACCATGAGAACTCAACCTTGTACATGGTAACTTTTGTAAAATCAAGATCCCATATACTTGTATCAGTTACAGTCTCTCCTGTGTTTTCATCTATAACTAAAGCTCCTGGTTTCTTTGTAGCTACAGCATCACTATACAATAAAGTATCAGTTAAAGAATCTAATCTATCTCCACTAAATCTTGATCTTGGAACTCGATATTCATAAACGTTCCAAAAATCAATATGAACGTTTTGATTTATCCATTTATAATATGCATTATTAACCTTATCAACTTCAAGTGCTAAAGTAGATAATTCAGCATTAGTTGATGCTCTTGTATCAATATATCCTTCCTTGTTTCCTGAAGAATCTTCATAGACATAAGGGAACATTCCTGTACCAGCAGAATCAACATTTGCATCATTTGTTTCTAAGGTAGAATATTTTTCATGACTATTCGCAGAAACTGTACTACCTCTTCCCACAAGAGTTGTAAGATTCTTACGAACTGGTAGTAAAAATGGAACTGGAGTAATTAAACTATGATTTGTATAATTGGTATTATTAGTCAAACCAGTAACAAGTTGCTCATCTGATCCAGTGGATACTTGTATTAAACTTGCGGTACATATTCCACTAGAGGTATCTACAGTAATACCATTGAGTTTGTAAATCTGTTCATCATTTAAACCTGCTATGACATTATCATTAGTTCCTTTTGTATATCTTACATATTGACCTGTAGATAATCCGACTGCCCATCCACCAGAAACATAGGTTGTAGGAACAGTTGATACACCAACATTAACAATAAACTGAGTTGCTGAATTTATACCAACAACATTATACCCATCTTTTCTATTTGGATATGTTTTATTCTGTGGAGATCCATATACAGTACATGACATTGTAATGTCAGTTAGTGTTAAATATTTTCCTAAATTAAATTCATGATTACCATTAGTAGTAATCACCATCAAACCAGTCTGAATATTGTAAGATGTATGTGTTATTTGTTTCGCAGCGTTTGGAATTTCAAGAACATATCCACTTGATACTGTACTGATACTAACTTTACTTTCTGGTTGTAATATTGAAGGATCATACACTCCAGCATGAGTCATCATCAAACCATCTCGAATGATAACTAAATGTCCAAACTCTTGATTTTTATATCCATCAGGAAGAGTTGGAGGGTCTGTTGGAACTCCATCACTTGGAAGAGATTCTCCTCCTCTTGCCCCTAGAGGATCTAATGGATTTGTAACACCATAATCATCCGTTTGCTGATCTGGAAATACTAAAGGATTATCTGGTGTTATTGATTGAGTTCTTCTAACAACACAAAAATTATCTCCCTCTCCACTACTTCTTGTCTCCCAATAATACCCATCATAATTATCAAATATACCATACTTACGAATAGCAGGATTTCCGATACCTACACCTGAACTGGCAATCGTTGTAGTTTTTACACCAAAAGTTGCAGCAGAAACACGACCAGGTTGATATCTAAAAAATCTTTTTGAAGTTAAGACCGCACTTTTATTAGGAGGTGCTTCAATTAGTGCACCAGACTCTTCAGGAACATGAGTTAACCCCCATCCCATAATTGTTGAACCAGCACCAGTATACTCAGTTGTTGTAAATTGCTCTGGTGTTGATGTCCATTCTGTTGGGTTTACATCATAAGTATTAACATCGGCAAAAATACCAAGAGCAACTTCTGATCTTGGAATACCTAAGAGAGAAAGAGCAACTTCCGACTGAACTTTATTTTGTTCGGCAACTGGAATTGTTGATTGATCACTTGCAATAACAACTGGTACAGACTTTTCAGATTTTTGTTGACCAGGAGGAACTGGAGCAGTTCTACCTACAACTACGACAGCCGCATTATTATTAACATTGGTATTTTCTGCCATTTAAGTCACTCCTACTCTGCCTTTAGCGATTAAAAAAACTTTTTTCTTGTAAATGAATCCCGTATTAGGAGTTGCATTTGATCCACCAGTCGTATTAACAGTGGTGGTTCCTGGATTTGGATTAAATCTTAACTCTAAATGTTTAAGAGCTCCATCATGAATTTTACCAACAGTAAATTCAAGAGTACTCGGATCAGGTGTTAGTTCATGTGCTACAAGTTTAACAACATCGCCTTCAGCAAACGTTGAGACTTGGTTACTGTCAGATAATCGAATAACATAGTTAGTGCATCCTGAACCAATTTTAGTTCCTCCACCAAGATTACCAGTAAATGCTCCATCACCTCCCCAATATCCAGTGGCAATACCAACAGTAGTTGAAAGACCAGTTGGAACATTTTGAAATTCAGCAGCTATAATCTGGTATCCTATACTAGAAGATATTCCAAGAGTAGCTGTTTGAGCTGATGTTAAACCAACTTGAATGTAACCATTTTCTCTTCCAAATGTTCCCGAATTTGGAGTTAGGAAATTGAAAGGTAAGAATGTCGTACCAAGACTTACTTGATCAGCATTTGTCCCACCTAATCCAACCATTGTACCAATTCCAGCACTCAACATACTTAATTGAGTTGAACTGATATCCTTTGGATTACCATCTTCTAGATACTGTAAAACAGGACCGTCAAAAGTATTACCTCTAGTAATGTAGATATTTATTCCATCCCAATCACTATCATAAATGTCTGGTGATGGGAACCACTCATCAGCAGGTCCCAAAATAATATTATTACTTGTTGTAATTTTACCTGTGGCATATACATCGATACCAGTTCCACAATTACGAATAATATTACCACCAGTCGATGCGACTTCAACTACAGATATATCAACTGATCCTGGAAAATTTTCAATCAAGCAGTCATTTAATCTAAAAACTTTTGAACTCTGAGCATCAATCGGTTGATAATAATATCTATCAGTTAAAGATCCATCAACAAAAGTGCTATTTTCAACAGATATCCTTTGAGATTCTCTTAGATATAATCCAGACCCTGAAGAATTTCGAATTTCAATATCTTTAAACAAAGAAGAAGAGAGTCCTTTAAAATATAAAAGATAATTATCACTATCACTCGCAAAATTAGTATTATTAACATTGTTACCATCAAACGTAATATTTGAAATTGTTACATCAGATCCATTTGTAGTTCCAATTCCAACACAGTTACCACTAACAGTCAAATTATTTCCACCACCATCATCTAAATCAGTACCAAAATATTGTCTTTTAATTATTGTATTTTTTCCACTACCCTGAAGTGTGAATCCAGTGGGAATAACTAATTTATTCGTTAGATATGTTCCACCACTCAATGTAAGTGTTTTTCCTCCACTCGCAATAAGAGTATCAATTACAGATGAGAAAGCAAAAGTATTATCATGAACCATTTTTACAGCATTATCAGAATTTAAATTATAATTTCCAGATAAAGTAACTGTGCTTGAACCCATAGAAACCACAGTATCAATTGCCCATCCTCTCTTGTGTCCTGATGGAGTCAAAGGAAAATGAATTTGATTTGTTGTGGTTCCAGACCCAATATATTCATTACTTGTTCCTTTACCAGCCCATGCTGTTTGATCATAATTACCATAATCTTTCCAATTAATTGAACTAAGAGTTGAATCTCCTAATTCTTTTTTACCTAAAATTGCGATTAATTTACCGTTCGCAATATTTCGATTTGTGACATCACCATCACCAACATACTCTTGACGATAAATGAGTAATCCAGTATTACTGGTGCTTCGACTTAGAGTTAAAGAAACATGAGCCACATCATTCATATCATCAAGAGTTGTGCTGTTTGTTCCAGATATTGGTGTCATTGATACAGCAGCACCAACTTGTCCTGTAGATAAATCATACTCAGACACCCAATAATAATATGTTCTCACAGTTGATCCACCAGTCGTGGGAATTGGAGCAGCAACCATTGTGTCTGCTGCTAAAGGAACGGTAGATCCAATGCTTGTATTTGTAACACCAAATATCTTTACCTTATCATCTATATTAAATAATGTCGTTGAAATTCCACTTATCTGTAATTTACTATCTACGATTGAAGCAGTTCCCTCATAAATTGTACCATCATTACTTATTCCAAGACTTTTTGCGGGTGTCTGTACAATCTCTGCTATATCAATTAATTCATATCCAGTTCCTCCCTCATTAACTCTTATAAGTCTGTTGGGGGCAAAAGTAGGCTCTTGGTCTGTTCCAACTGGCAAATCAGGTAATTGAAAATTTTCATAACTATCAGCAGTTATACTTCCACTTGCCACAAAACTAGAAACATTTAATTCTCCAGAAATACTTACATTTGATGAAAATGTTGCGGTTGACCCTACAGATAAGTATCCATCCGAAACCAAATTTTTTGCTTTTATATTATCTTCACTAAAATCATAAAATAATTTATCTGTAATATATAAGATTTCAAATACAGAATCTCCCTGATTTATATTTAAATTTTCTATTGGAAACTGAGACATAATACTACCCGAACTTTCCTACACCTTTAGTTACACCACTCACTAAACCATCAATTACGTAACTACCACTAAATGCCTGAAAAATATTACTAGTACGAAGAAGATCTCCAATGTTACCACCACGACAACTGGCATTAATTTTTTGAGCAACAAGATCAATCTTGTCAGTCCTACCTCTTTGCGAATAACCAATTCTTACTTTCGCACCTTGTAATACAAGTTGATCCGAAGCCTCTAAACAGATATTTTTACCTTTAATTCTAACCCAACTACCTTCAGCATTTATTGCTATCTCTCCTTTATGAGATACTAATTGATAACTAATATCACTTGCACTATTTTTTATTCCACATTCTACCTGAAGTCTTTTTTCAGCATAGATTCTTGATAAACCACTACCCTCATGTAGTGATTGATTATATCTAATACCATCATCTGTTATAGACTCTAAGATATACGCTGCAGGTCCAGGAAAACCTACTTTGTTACCTCCAGTCTCGATCAATAATTTTTGACCGAATATTTCATATTGCCTAGCTTGATCTGACATACTTTAATTTGTTCTTGGGAAATTACCAACACACTGAACTCTTTGTAAAACTTGTTCAGATACATCTCCAACTCTTTTTCTAACTTTCATAATTGGACGAAGAATAGCATTTACACCAGTTTTTGATTTTATATTTAATCTAGGAACATCATTATAACCAATTTGTTGAATAATATCTACACCAATAATAGATCCATAATTGGGACTATTGATATCATCATTAACTATTAAAGACATATCATCATTTTCTAAGTCGTCTTCTTCGGGGTCATAGTTACTTCCACCATTTTCAACTATAACTCGATCAACATATACTTCAGAGTTATCACTATCTATGATGTTAACACCATCTGAATTATCTTCATCAATTATGGAATAACCATCAGTCGGATAGTTTGTGCCAGGAGATGTGATAATGATATCGGTTAACTGACCATAGGTGGGAGAATTTTGATTTGTGTCAATAACTGCCTGGCCATAAGCACCATATCCTTGATTACAACCATCTGTAAAGGATACTAATGGAGCATCAATATATCCCTCACCAGGTGATGTAATATTAACTCCTAGAATACTACCAGTTCTTTTAAGATCACCATAAATGTTATCTTTATCTAAATTATCAACAAACTTTCCAAGTATTACTTCACCAGCAGCACCTCTTCCTCCAGCACCACCAAAAATTTCTACTTTTGGTGCTCCACAAGCAAAGACATTTCCAGTATAACAGTTTCCTATACCATGATTACCAGCTTCATTAATTTTAGATCCAAAAATACTCCATTGTCCGTAGTTTTTTTCAAAATTATTTAAACCACCTGTAACACCATCTATGGCACTTGTAGCAGAGTTAGCAGCAGCAATGGATTGATTTACTTTTTTGTTTTTTTCAATCTCACTCTTACTTGCTTTTGGACCAGCATCAATTACATATTTACTGGTTGCATTTGTAGGTGATTTCTCATCACAACTGAATAAACTACCAACTTTTTTCATCATGTTCAATCCACCAAATATTGCCTGTTTAACATTAAAAGAAGCATTAAGTATTGATTGTATTGGGTTTAAAAGAGGACCGATTAAACTGTCAATTAATCCTGTTATTTTTCCAACCAATCCACCGATAAATTGTTGAACAGCACAAGTTGCAGCATTAATAACATTTTTCATCATGCCTGAAATCATATCTTTGATTGTTGAAAGTAAGGCATTTCCAACTTTAGATGTCAAACAATCCATTCCATTGAATAAACTTTTTGCTGGACTAATTAAACTTTTTTGTTTAGCTGTTATAATCTTGACCGCTAAAGCTGGATTGTTAGGATATTGAGCAAATATTCGAGTTGCCTGTGCTGCCATGCCACCTTTCATAAAACCAACCATTGAATCTGCTAGTCCATTGCCAATTTGTCCTACGAACTGATTAGAAGTTGCACCTATTTTACCCACTATTTCATTAATTTCTGATGACATATTTAATCCAGAAGCTCCTACTTTTGTAATTCTATCAAAAAAATTACCCATATCAGATTCTACTTGTTCATAAAAATTATTTCCACCTGGAGTAGCAGCAATAATTGACTGACCAGTAGTCTCAGAAGCTGATCCTACATTTTCCTTTCCATTTTTTTTATAATTCTCAAATCTTCTATTTCTTTCATCTTTCTCTTTCTGAGATAAATTCTGTAATTCTTCAGCTGTACGAGCAAAAATATTATTTAATTCAGGGTAGTCCTTCTTAAGTTGTTTTATAATATTTTGATTTGTTTCATCTAAAGGATTATCTTTAATGAGATTAACAGCATAATCTAATTTACGTCCAGTTAGGAATTCTGGAGGTAAAGCTTTAGAAAATAAAGTTTCAGTGGTTTCGTTTTCTTTTATTTCGGCCATTATAATAACTTACTTTGTTATCTATTTATCAGTAAAGAGTGAGGGACTCCTTATCTTTTATTCTTTCTTCAGCCCATTTAGGATTTATACTAACTCCATCAGACTGATATTTTGGAGTAATTTGAAAGTCAGTATCTAAATCATAATCAACATTTTCTTGAATATCATTTCCAATATTATAAAGTAACTCTTGTTTGGCATCTTGATCCTCTCTTTCTGTGCTTGTAATAATTTGACTGACTTCTTCTGGATTCATATCATTGTTTTGAGCAACTCTTTGAACAAAATCACTATTTTCGCCTGTAGATTTATATAATATCTCTTCTCTTAATTTTTCATCTTGATCATGATATATAACACCACCTTGACTCTCTTTGAGTTTTTCAACTTCAGCTTCATATTCTTGTCTTGCTGCACGTTTCTCAGCTATAGTTTGTTTTGGTGAATTTGAAGTCTCTCCACTATTAACTATTTCTTCACCCTTTTTTGTTTTTGGAGTTGGAGGATCTTTGATAGCATCAACTTTTGGTTCTTCATCTGGATCAATACCCAATTGATTACTTATGGCATCTTTATTTACAGCTTTTCCTTTTCCAGATCCTTTGGTGGAAGTTGAAGCATCCAATACTGGTATGTTCGGACCATCTTTTTCATTTGCTTCTTGACGACCAGTTAATCCTGGTTTTTTCTCAGCTGTGAATCCAGATAATACTTGAGGATTATCTTTTGTAACATCAGTTCGACCAAGTGATCCTATAATCACAGGAAATCCATCATCAGGTGCCATGTAAAATCCAAAAACAGTATCACCCTGAGATATTCTTAAAGTTTTATATCCACCCGCTGCTCCAGTTCCTGCCGTATTTGGAATCATACAAGTCGCATATACAACATCACTATCGGTAATTTCATCATCAGCATAGGCACCAAATACTCTAACTTTATATCTCCATCCCCATGATGCGGTTCCACTTGCTTGTTGTTCTTGTGCATCATAACTAACAACACGACCTAACCAGAATTTAACGTCCTCACCAAAAAAAGTTGATTTTTGCTTATTATCGTTCATATCTAACCTTTATTAGTATGTAGTCCATAAGTATCACGAACAACGGTCATGGATGTAAAAGATCTTTGAGAATTAAAACTATGACATAAATGAAGTATTAAATAATTTCCACTTTGTTGTTGACTCACAGCTCCCTCTTCCTTTTTTTCACCAGGAAATTCAATTTCACATCGAATAACTTCACCCGCCTTCAGTTCAAGATTGCATGGAACTTGAATAAACATCATTTGAGTATGTAAAAGATTATATCTTGCTCTTGAAGTTGCTAACCATTCTCTTGGATCATTGTTTGGATTAACGTCAACGCCTGGTTCTTGACTACCAATATCTAAAACGTAATAATTTACTTTTGTGTAACTATTAACTCCACCTTCTAGAGCAAGTTTAGGTTTACCCAAAGTTTGTTTTAAACCACCTTCTTCTAGTTTAAATGTTTTTTCATCTTTTTTTTGTGTTCTTGGATCATAAAATATATTACGACTATAATAATGTCCTTCTTTTAATGCGTTAAGAACATCTTGATCTTTAGTAAATCTTGGTTCAATTAAAATTTTAAAATCATTCTCTGCAGAATTTGATAAAACACCATCATAAAAATAGGTATGACTTGTTTTATATGATGCATCTGATTTTATTTTTTCAGTTCCCTCTTCAATTAATTTATCAATCGATCTAAAATTAAATCCATCTTGTGTCTCATAAAAGAAATATCCAGCATCACCATTTACTGGTATTGATCTTCGACATAAGTCATTAATTATATCTAATCCACCTCTTCTTTTTCCAACAAAAGCATAAGAATTTCGAGTCTTGTCAACTTTAATTCGATTCTCAGTTATCTTAAGATCATTAGTTAGTATCTTAGTAACGGTATCACTTATAGATCCTTTAAACTTTCTTGCGATTGGAGAATCATTATTTGTAACAGCTGGTGCTGAGTTCATTGAGANAAAAACTGTTTGTCTGTTTGATTCTTGAGATATGATAGGTGCCGAATTAATTTTTAATGGATTCTTTTTAAAATCTAAAGTTCCAAATTTAGATTCAATTTTAATTTCAACATCTTCTAATCCAGTAATTGGTAATCCATCATGTATATTTGTCAATCTTTCATTTGAATCTTGCTCTTTATCAGCTTTAACTGATCCTCCAGAATCTATAAAAGACAAGGTAGCAGTAACTATTGGAGAATATAAACTCTCATAGTAATTAAATTGAATTGTCTTTGCCTGAATATTTGCTGTTTTGCCATCTTTATTGATGACTAAGTGGGCATATTTTGATGACGCTGATGCACTCATGATTTAAACTGCTACGGTTACTGGTACGACTTTTGTTTTTTCCTTAGTTTTTGTCATAACTATAACTTGCGTATTACCCTTATTAACATTTGAATCATACTTTAAATCATCTGAGGAAATTTGATCTTTCTGTGGGTTAATATTATCACTAGTATTTACACTTGTATTTAACTGTTGGTTTTGATTAGATTTTTGTAATTCAGTATTACTACTCGTACTTAATTCTTCAGTCTGTCCATATTTTTGTACTTGTTCTTTCATTGACATGCTTTGAAACGTATTATATTCTTCAGCAGAAACTTCCTTTTCATTAATATATGTTTTTCCAGTTTTCGTATCAAATCTACCACTGACTGTTTTTGATGTTTTTGTCGTGGTTGTCGTGGTGGTTCCTGTATTTGAAGAATTTTCTGTGGGTTCAGCTGTAAATTCAGAATTATTTTGCTCCAGTGACATCGTATATTCAGCTTTATTTTCTGTAGTATCCTCTAAATTATTGTCCTCTAAGTATTGTTGATATCCATTTTCATACTCCTCTACTTCTTCTTCACTTGGTTCATCTATCTTTTTTTTACCTTGTAGTGCTTCTTTAATTTTACCGATTAAACCAGTCATCGGTTCTGTTATTTCTTTCAACTTATCACCATCAAGTTCAGATACCATCTTTTTAGTTTCATCTTGCTCCTTCTCTTGTTTTTCAACATCTTCTCCACCAATCAAAGATAGTAAGCTCATGACCCCATCTTTTAAAACATTTATAAACTTTCCAAGTAAATCAAATATACCTTTATTATCCTCATAAAAGTTAGTGATTTTTTCTTTTAAATCTTTATAGATTGCCTTGACTTTATTAATTATGGTTTCAATATTATTAATTATGATTCCAGCAGTAATCAATCCTAAAACCTCAAAGATTCGAGAGAACATACTTCCTGTTTTTTTAGATATTTTTTTTCCAGTTGATTTAAATTTAGATACAAGAGGAGTTTCAATTTTCTTTTCTTTATTTGATAATTCTTTTTGTCTTAGATCAGCATCCATTATCTTTCGATTTGATCCTTGAATTTTAATTAATTTTTTATTACCCTTAAGAAGTGTACTCTTAATATTAGTAACATTTAATTTTAATTTTTTAATACTTGCTGTTTTCATATTATCCAATTATCTGATGTATCTTTGGTGTTTTATTCATGTAATCGTTAAGATTATTAACAGAGTTTACAACTTCAATTTCATTAATTTCTCCACCCGATGGATCTATATTACCAGCAACATCAACTTCTCTTTCTGCTCCTAAGTCCATATTTATAAATTCAACACCTGGTTTATTTAATGTGATACCTTTAATTTTTTCATCAATATTATTGTTTTCAGTGTTAGAGCTAGATATTAAAGATTCATTTTTTTTCTTTTTAGATACTACAGATTTATCCTCTGGTGCTGCTGTAAGGGGTGTTCCAATTGGAGTTTTATCAACAGGAGAATATGGTTTTCCATATCTGTTGTCATGTTTTGTTTGAATTTGTTCTAATATACCCTGTAATCTTTTCTCTTCAGCTTTACCAAGAGCATTTAACTGGGGAAGTTTATTTCTATCTTGCTTACGTCTTGGTTTAATGTATAACTTATTCTTTTTTAAATCATCAATCGCCTTTTCAATTGGTTTTAATTCTGCTCTTTTTTCATCAGTTATTTTTCCTCTTTCTTCTTCCTCCTTTTGATATTTCATCCATGCTGCTTTCTGCTCTTCAGTTCCATATTTCATTACGTCACCGCCTCTAAATCTTGACCCTTTACTAATATTGACTTTTCCCGTTAAATTTACACCTTCTTTTAGTAGTGCTTCTGCATTTTCAGTTCTTTGTTCAGCACCAGCCTCACCACCATACATTGCTCCCCTAGCTTTATCTATCAAGAATTTACCAGCTTTGTATATCAACACACCCGCAGCAATCGCAGCAATCGCTTTAAGTGCCAATGGACTTGCTAAAACTCCAATTACAGTTCCAATAGTTTTTACAATACCGATAATTGATCCTAAAACTTTAAGACCAATAAGTCCAGCACCAATTCCTAATACCCACTTCCATTTACTTGCAATAAACTTAAAGAAATTACTTAGTTTTTCTCGATTCTCTTCATCCTTTAACCAATCAAATGCGTTATTTGCTAAGATACCAAAACCAATAAATTTTAATGATTCGGCAATACCTGAAAAAATATTTCCAATTGGAGAAGTTACTTTAGATACCCCTTCATTGATACTTTTTCCTACTTTTTGTCCAACCTTTTTAACATTTTCTAATTTAGATTCTGATTCATCTTGTTTTTCTTTTGACTTATCTGATCTTAATCTATCATTCTCTTCTTTCTCTTGAGAAATTCGATAGTCATAATCTTTCTCTATTATCTTTCCAATCTCTTCAATTGTTTTATTAGTTTCCTCTAGTGGATCTTCTTTTCCACCATAACTATCTTTAGCCTGTAATATATTTTTAAGTAAGGTAATTTTCTTTGAGTTGATAGCAATTTTTTCTTTAAGATTTGCCATCATCTTAAATACGTTTCTAGATTTTTTCCTTTCTTCTTTTAGATCAATTTCTGCCTTAACTTGTCCAAATGGTTTTGCATCACTTCTCCTTTTTCTTCTTGTTAATCCTTCTGGTGGTATAATAGTTCCACCTCTACCAGAAGGTTTTGGAATAAATTTAGAACCAGCAGCCATTTTTGGCACAATACTTCCACCACCACTGAATGGAGATTTCATATTTGTCACATTCAATTTTGGTCTGCCACTCATGGCAGTCATTTTATTACTAAAATTTTCATATACTGGAGATGTCTCATCCATTGTTTTGCTGTGCCTTTAAGTTTTCCTCTTCAACATGTTGTCGTAATAAAGTAAGATACACTTCCCTTTCCCAAGGAATCATATTTTCAATCTCTGTCAATGAATATTTATGATGCTGCATCAAGGCAAAATTAATTTTAAAGTATGACTCAAGGTTAGTATGAGCCATACTTAGGTGAAAAAAGCAGCCAAACCCTCCAATACAACATTTGATTCAACTTTTGTTTTTGGATTATTCACCTTCACAGTGTGTGACAGTTTAGGCATTGTATCGAAAAACCTTTCAACTTCTTTAAATTGTTTGGTATTCAATTGCTCTATAAACTCCTCTAGTTCTTCTGTTGTAGAATCATTTGCATCCCAACTCTCTTCATTATCATAAATCATTTCAATACATGAGGTGATCATACTTAATGATTTTGATACGTCACTTGTATCACTACCAACTTCAAAATTATTTTCAACAAATTTACTTAATTCAGGATACTTAAGTTTCATTGAATATTGATCATCTAATTTAATAATATTTTTATGGTTTTTTGTTTTCTTAACTTTAATCGCATCAATTGGAATTTCCATCTCAACCGATGTTTCTCCATCATCAGGACAAGTTATGTTGACATCAACTGTTTCTCCTACAGATTTAGCACGAACATTTAAGAACAAATATTCAATGTCAAAGGTTGCCAATTTTGTAATCTCAACTCCTTTTGTCATTACACATGCGTTTAGTATTTCAACAATCGCATCAGTAATTTGTTTCATATCCTGAGATTCTAATGCGATAATTAGAATCTTTTCTTCCCGAACAAGAAAAGGACGATATTTAATTTTTTTATTGTTGGACGGTAACACCAACTCATATGTCGGTGTATTAATTTTTGGTAAAGGCATAATAATCCTATTACAATTCAGTAAATCTATTTAGGGGGTTAAAAAATGTTTGATATTGAACCAAATAAAGCATCAAAAAGTGAATTATATTCTGGTTCATTGATTCTTTTCATTATATATCTGTCATAGTTAAAACTTACAGATACTTTTAACAATTCAGCTTCTCCGTACGTAACTGGTATCGGAGTAACTGACTTTGGAAATGCGTTCATAAATTGATACTGTATCTCTCGATCATAATTTCGTTCAAACTTTGTGATTGACATTGTATCAACTTTATAATCATCAGGATATTTCATTCTTCTATAATATGGTTTAACACGATCAGTTACACCTTGTCTTTCGGATCCACTTGAAATATAATCCATCCAACCTTCAAAAAATCTCAGCATTGTATAATTATTATCAACATAAAAAGTAAAATCAATATCAGTATACAAACGAGTATGTGCGAACTCTTGTGGAATTCCCATAAAATTATCCTTTACCTCTGCTGTCGCAAATGCGGATGCTGGTAAAGATGCATCACTACAAAGAAGTCCAGAGGTTCTTGATATAAACTCATCAATATCACTAAATCCAGTTGATCTCTCAAGATATCTGATGATCGTGGGTTTTAATGAAGAAAAATTCACAATATAATGATTATTAAACGCAATATTACCAAACGTTTGTTTGGCTTGTGTCATCGTAATTTTTTTTGCAAAGGATTCTGCCACTCTAAATACCTTATATAAATTATTGTATTATTATCTATTTAGATGTCATACAAAGGTAAATATAAACCGAGATGTCCCTACAAGTATAAAGGTGATCCAACAAACATTATCTACAGGTCTTTGTGGGAGTTGAAATTCATGAAATATTGTGATACAACACCATCAATATTGAGATGGTCGTCTGAAGAAATCGCAATTCCATATAAGTCTCCAATCGACAATCGTGTTCATCGTTACTTCCCAGACTTTTATGTAAAGGTGAGAGAAAGTAGTGGAAAAATAGTTCACAAATTAATTGAGGTTAAACCATCTAAACAAACCACACCACCAAAAAAACCTAAAAGACAAACTAAAGGATACATNTATGANGTTCGTGAATACGCAAANAACATGGCAAANTGGAAAGCTGGAAATGAATTTTGTAAAGATAGACTATGGAAATTTCAAGTATTAACAGAGCACGAATTAGGAATTAAATGAGTCGTATCAACACAATAAGAGATAAACTGATTGGAATCGAAGATCCTGAAGATTTAATGATTGAAATTTTAGAAGTTTTATCAAATACAGAGCAAATTCCTGATGTTGGTGGTATATATACTTTTGTATACGCTCCAAAAACACCGAATGTTCAATATGATGCCCATCCCTTAGTTGCGGTAAGTGATATATTTCAATGGGGTTTTCGTGGAATTAATTTTCATTGGGGTCAAAGTAGACAATATACATGGCAAGAAATAGTTGGATCTCTTCATGTCGTTAATTCTGATGAGTTACAAGATCTTATTTCAATACCTTATGGAAAAATTGGACTAAATAATTAAAAAATTTTTAAAGTTAATAAATGCTCAACTTTTTTCAAAATTTATTTAAAGGTGGTGGTAGTGGTAGTAATATACTAAGATATCCTTATGAAGCACTTTCTTCTGCTACTGACTATCTTCAGATTGATATCTTAGAGTATGTTCCTGTGGCAAAAAATAGTCAAAATACAAATGGTGCTAATAGTTTAGTAAGTAGTCCTGGAAGTCGAAGAAATAGTTTAAATAACCGAGTTGGATATAGATCGATTGGAGGATTAACAAATCGTGTATTAAAAGATGGTGGAACAATTTTACTTCAAATTCCATCACAAGTTCAAGATGGTAATAGTGCCAGTTACGGTGACAGTAGAATGAATGGTCTTGTGGCTGCTGCAGCACAAGGAGCAACAGATATAATGCAGACTATAAAACTTGATGATCTAAAAGGATCAATTCAAGAAACTGGAGCGAAACTTGCGAAAACTGGAAACACTGCTCTTGAGGGAGCTGGTGGTGAGAAAGGAATTCAAGATATTGCGACTAAATTTTTAACTTCAAAAGCTGTGGGTGCTCTTGGTGGTAATGTTTCAGTCAATCAATTACTAGCAAGACAAAGTGGAGAGATATTTAATCCAAATATGGAACTTCTTTTTAATGGTCCGACACTTAGAAGTTTTCGTTTTTCATTTAAAATGACACCAAGAAGTAGTGCCGAGGCAGAACAAATCAAGTTAATTATAAGATCATTTAAAAGAAACATGGCACCCAAAACTGCTGCAGCAGCAAATAAATCTGGATCAAGAGGTAATTTTTTCTTAAAGTCTCCTAATATATTTGAACTTAGATATCGAAGTGGTAATCAAGATCATCCATTCTTACATAAATTTAAACAGTGTTTTCTTACAGATGTATCTGTTAATTATACTGGAGAAGGTGTATATACAACTTATGAAGACGCAACACCAGTGTCTATGATTTTAGATTTATCATTCAAAGAACTTGAACCAGTATATGATGTGGATTATGATTCTCAGCAAGGACAAGGAGGAGTTGGATACTAATGGGATATTTCAGAGAACTACCAAATATGCGTTATCCTTCTTTTTTACCCGACAAAAATTCATCCCTTGAGTTTGTCGAAACAAAAAATTTATTTCGCAGAATCAAACTTAGAGATGACTTTAAAAATATTTTTACTTTATTTGATAAATTTGAAATACCAGAGGGTTTGAGACCAGATACAGTTGCTGAAGGATTATATGGAAGTGATGAATTAGATTGGGTTGTTTTAATTACAGCGGGAATTACAAATGTACGAAATCAATGGCCACTATCAAGTAAAGAGATTTATGATTATTCCCTTGACAAATATGGTACAGATTTAGATAATCCAAGATATTGGGTCACAAGAGAAATTAAAGATAGTAAAGGAAAATTAATAATGGCAAAAGATAATGTTGTTGATCCTGATTTTTCAATAACTTTTTATGATACTGGTTTATCAATCAACGTTACAAAATCTGGTGTTGAGGCTAGAACCGCAGTTTCAAATTATGAATATGAGACATTGTTAAATGATAAGAAAAGAAATATTTTTGTTCTTAAACCAGAATTCTTACAGCAATTCTTAAATGACTTTAGAGATCTTATGGTATATGATAATTCTTCACAATTTATAAACGATAACGTAATTCAGACAGAAAATACATCAATCACATTACCATAAAAAAAGGGGGTTTCAAACCCCCTACAAATTTATTCTTCTGCGAGTCGAGCAAAATAAGATAATGCTTCATCATCTTCATCTGCTGAACTACTTACAGGAACTGGTTCTGGTTTAGATTCTTGTACATAATCTCTAGTATTTGATCTAAAAGAACCACGTCCTTCAGTTTCATCTTCTAGTTCAAAGTCTTCTGCATTTTTGACAGGACTTGAAACACGAAGCACGGACTCAAGACGTTTCTTAAGTTCATCATATGTTTTAAACTGATCACTTGCGACTAATTCTGCGAGAGAAAATTCTTTTTTCCATAAACCTTCTAAAGCGTCATCATCATCAAGTAATGGACTTGGAGCAGCAAATTCAGAACTATCATAGTTTCTGTAACCCGCTACGTTTTTTGCCTTCAACTTAAAGTTGGCACCTTGCCAGAAATCGAATGGATCGATTGCTTCCTCATCTTCAAACTCAGGTTGCATTGCTGCTGTAAGTTTATCAAATATTTTTTTACCATACTTATATAAAAATACTTGTCCTTCATTCTCAGGATTTGCTGGATCTTTGACAACATAGATGTTTGAGACATAAGTTAACTTACGTTTCTGTTTACGTGCTGTTTCTTTTCCCGCATCTGTACCATTGTTCCAGAGTTGAGTATTGTACTCGGATACTGGATCTTTTTGTCCTAGTGTGGTAAGTGAATTTTCAATATACCATCCACCAGGTCCTTGGAAAGCGTGTGAGTATAACTTTACAAATGGTAGATCTTCATTATTAGGAGCTGGTAAGAAACGAATTACAGCGTAACCATTTCCACTTTTATCAACATCTAGTTTCCACAAACGGTCATCAGTACTACCGCCTGTATTATTCATTTTTTCAACTTCTTTTACTAACTTCTGAGTAAGAGAACCTAATTTAGATTGCTTTTTTAGATTAGCAAACGACATTTTGGATACCTCGGATTAATTGGATTAATTGGATTTTATTTTGTTGTATTAAAGAGGGAGGTTGGATTCCTGTATACCAACAAATAACGGGCATTACTACAGTAGTAAAAACGTTATTGCCTGAGACCCGATTGGTT
>FUFK010038017.1_pt1 | contig 104022 bp, 88 predicted proteins | sample 1021851 | NCBI WGS metagenome assembly FUFK01 (sample SAMEA51879418, study PRJEB19060) | metagenome
TCAGACATAGCAATGGGAGTTGACTCTAAAGACAATAAAGACGAGGGAGCAGGTGATCAAGGCATAATGTTCGGATACGCTTGTAATGAGACAGAGGAATTAATGCCTGCACCTATCCAATACAGTCATGCTATTTTGAGAAGATTGGCTGAGGTAAGNAAGTCAGGCATTGAACCCAGTCTTGGTCCGGATGCTAAATCACAGTTGTCTGTCCGCTATGAAAATGGAGTCCCTGTGGGCGTTNCNTCNGTAGTNCTGTCTACCCAACATNTAGATGNNTCTTTNTCATCNGATGATGTTCGTGCTATTGTTGAGCCCTACATATTAGAAATNTTACCAGANGANTGGATNNACAGCTCCACTTCATGGCATGTTAATCCAACAGGAAAATTTGTAATNGGTGGNCCTGATGGCGATGCNGGTTTAACAGGTCGAAAAATAATCGTTGATACCTATGGTGGTGCNGCTCCGCATGGTGGAGGAGCGTTTTCNGGTAAAGATCCAACNAAGGTNGATCGATCCGCAGCCTACGCTGCGCGGTACTTAGCNAAGAATGTAGTNGCTGCTGGGCTGGCTANAAAGTGNACAATNCAACTTAGTTACGCAATTGGAATTTCCCACCCACTTTCTATTTATGTNGATANCTTTGGAACTGGAACAGTATCNGATAAATTAATNGAAAATGCCATAGCAGAATCTATGGATTTAACTCCCAGGGGAATCCGAACTCATCTAGGGTTAAATAAACCGATTTATCAAAGAACAGCTGCCTATGGTCATTTTGGCCGATCACCTGAAGATGATGGTGGTTTTAGCTGGGAACGTACGGATTTAGTTTCAGAATTATCAAAAAATTTGTAATTATCGGTCTGGTGACCTTATCTAGGCTGGGTAGCTGCAAGGAATTTACTAATCTAGAACTATAGCTGCTGATTGAATAATGTATAACAAAGAAAGCAAGCCCAAGAAATTCAGAAATTTCTATGGAAGGTTAAAAGGAAAAGGTCTTCGAGCGTTACAACAAAAACTTTTGAATGACCAACTGGAAAAGTTATCAATACCTGCCGTCAAATATGAGATAAATCCGGATAGGAAGCTTATAGAACTATCGGATCTTTTTAAGAATGTAACATCATTCTCTCTTGAAATTGGATTTGGAGGGGGGGAGCATCTGGTTTATCAGGCAGAGCGCAATCCNAATATTGGTTTCATTGGTTGTGAACCATATATNAATGGCGTTGCAATGCTTGCTGGAAAACTTTCAAAANNTGAGTTGACCAATGTTCGNATTCATCCTGGTGATGTACGNGATTTATTTGATGTNCTGCCGGATGATTCAATTGANAGNGTCTNTTTACTCTATCCAGATCCTTGGCCAAAAAAAAGACATCATCGACGAAGATTTGTGACAAGCGAATATTTGATAGATCTGCAGCGAGTAATGAAAACTGGTGCATTATTAAAGTTGGCTACCGATATTCCAGACTATGTTCGACAATCGCTTCAAGAAGTTTGCAAGCATCATTTTTCATGGACGGCGACTGATGCTCAAGACTGGAGAGAGTGTTGGAGCGATTGGATACCAACTAGGTATGAACGCAAAGCCATCCGAGAGGGGCGCAGGCCGTATTATTTAACATTTGAAAAGCGAGAGTCCTAGACGTTGATCAAAGTCTAGTTTATCANAGCCAAAACAAAGGTTTGACAAATGTCTNTAAATTGNGANCCAAGGATTATGCGTGCTTCTAGCTCCCGCCCTCTCAAGGGAGAAGTTTCCATTCCGGGCGATAAGTCAATATCGCATCGATCTTTAATTCTTGGAGCCCTTGCTATAGGGCAAACTAGGATTACTGGCTTNCTAGAGGGTCAAGACGTTCTTGATACTGCCCGGGCAATGGTTAGCTTTGGTGCTCAAGTTGAAAAAGTTGAAGGTGGTGAATGGTATGTGGAGGGTGTGGGTGTAGGAGGATTTGCTGAACCTGAAACGGTAGTAGATTGTGGTAACTCGGGTACAGGGGTAAGGTTGATAATGGGTGCAATGGCAACAACTCCCATAAATGTAACATTCACTGGTGATCATAGTCTAAACAGTCGCCCAATGGGACGCGTGACGGATCCGCTGAGTAAATTTGGAGTAGCTACATTTGGCCGTAGTAAAGGTAGGTTGCCAATGACGATAGTCGGTGCAAGATCTCCCATCCCTATTCAATACACGGTACCCGTGCCATCAGCTCAAGTTAAATCCGCACTGCTATTGGCCGGTTTGAATGTTCCCGGCGATACCATCATTACTGAGACAGAAAAGACTAGAGACCATACAGAAAGAATGCTCAGCTCATTTGGGGCAGAGATAAAAGTAGAAGACTACCCAAACCGAAGATTAATTACATTAAGTGGTTATTCAGAATTAAAAGGCCAAAATGTTCTTGTACCAAGCGATCCATCAAGTGCGGCATTCCCTATTTGTGCTGCTATTACAGTCGAGGGCTCAGATATACTTGTTCCAAATATTACGCTTAATGAAACAAGAGCTGGATTATTTACTACGCTGATTGAAATGGGTGCTAATTTAAGTTTTGAGAATGAAAGAGAGGAAAGTGGTGAGCCTGTTGCCGACATCCGTGCTTGTTTTTCTCCTGATTTGCAAGGGATTGAAGTTCCACCGGAACGTGCTGCTTCNATGATAGANGAGTATCCAATTCTNGCTGTCGTCGCNGCAAACGCTTCTGGAGAGACAANNATGAGAGGTGTTAGGGAACTACGGGTAAAAGAGAGTGATNGNATTGANGCAATGGCGAANGGCTTANGATCAAATGGAGTGTCNGTCGACGAAGGTGAAGATTGGTGGATAGTAAAGGGCAATGGTGCTGGCTCAGTCAAAGGTGGTTCTACTTGCCAGACATTTTTNGATCATCGTATTGCTATGTCTTTTTTAATCCTAGGTTTATCATCACAAAAATATATCGAAATAGATGATTGTTCACCAATCAATACATCCTTTCCAAATTTCATTCAGCTAATGCGTGAGCTTGGAGCTAACTTAGAAGCACGAGGTTAACCGCTTTGGCAAAGTTCGACCTAGTTATAGCAATAGATGGTACGGCAGCATCCGGTAAAGGCACAATTTCAAAGAAAATAGCACAAAATTATTCTGTACCGCACCTTGATACTGGCCTTCTATACCGATTTGTTGGGTATAAAGTTCTTAAAGGATTTGATCCGGTAAGTGCTGCAGACCAGTTGAGTATGTCCGAAATGGAAGTTTTGGATTTAAAAACACTAAAAGTATCAAATGCAGCCTCCGAGGTTGCTAAAAACCCCTTGGTTCGAGCTAAATTACTAGAATTTCAGAGAAGTTTTGCTTCACAACCTGGTGGTGCCATTTTAGATGGACGCGATATTGGAACGGTAATATGTCCTAATGCANATATAAAATTTTTTATAAGTGCTTCGGCTGAGATTAGAGCGCGAAGGAGATATAAAGAGCTCTTAGGCTTGGGTCACTCAATATCACTCAACAAAGTTTTAAAAGATATACAAGAAAGAGATGAACGAGATACTAATCGTAAAGANTCCCCGTTGGTACCGGCAGTGGACGCAAAAAAAATTGATACCTCTGATATGACCATTGCAGAAGTCTATGCATCAGTTTCAAGGGTAATTGAATCAGAACTAAAAAAGTAATTTCTTAAGTATCAGAGTGAGTATTTAGTGTGCAGAAACCCCTTGATTTACCGAAAATTAGCATGTAAACCGCGCCCGTCGNGCACTTNAAAGTAGTCAANNANNTCTNTTTCTTATTGGCTAATNGCANTAGNNCTCGGCAAGCGAAACTAAAGACCGGTGGACCCAACCATCTGGCCAGTAAATATTTNNTAAAGGATATAGAGACNATATGGCTCAAAATGCAACTATGGCAGAATTTGAAGCTCTGCTAAACGAAAGCTTCAAGATTGATACCCCCCAAGAAGGTTCTGTTGTNAAAGGTAAAGTGATTGCTATNGANGCTGGCTTTGCNATCGTTGACGTAGGCTACAAAATGGAGGGNAGNGTNGAATTAAAAGANTTTGCNAACCCCGGNGAAGCACCNGAAGTNGCNGTNGGCGACGAGGTGGAAGTTTTCTTNAGACAGGTCGAAAATGCCAAAGGCGAAGCTGTNATTTCTCGTGAAATGGCACGTAGAGAAGAAGCCTGGGATAGACTTGAAAAAGCTTATGCAGACGATGCGAGGGTTGATGGTGCAATTTTTGGCCGTGTAAAGGGTGGGTTCACCGTGGACCTAGGTGGCGCAGTCGCCTTCCTGCCTGGTTCTCAGGTTGATGTGCGTCCGGTTCGTGACGCGGGTCCACTTATGGGTTTGAAGCAACCATTCCAGATTTTGAAAATGGATCGTAGAAGAGGTAACATTGTTGTATCCCGACGTGCGATATTAGAAGAAAGTCGTGCCGAACAAAGAGCGGAAGTTATCGGAAACTTGGCAGAGGGTGACGATGTAGAGGGCGTAGTTAAAAATATCACTGAATACGGTGCGTTTGTTGATTTAGGAGGAGTAGATGGTCTTCTTCATGTAACCGATATGGCTTGGCGTAGAATTAATCATCCTTCCGAAATTTTAACTATCGGCGAGTCTATTAAAGTTCAGGTTATCAAAATCAACAAAGACACTCACAGAATTTCGTTGGGAATGAAGCAACTTGAAGAAGATCCGTGGGAACTGGTAGCTGGCAAATATCCTTTAGAGTCTCTGCATAAAGGCGTCGTGACAAATATAACAGATTATGGTGCTTTTGTTGAATTAGAGGCCGGCGTCGAGGGTTTGGTACATGTTTCTGAGATGTCATGGACTAAAAAGAACGTTCATCCTGGAAAAATTGTTTCTACCAGCCAAGAAGTTGACGTCATGGTCTTGGAAATAGATGGTGTAAAGCGGAGAGTTTCTTTAGGGATCAAGCAATGCCAAAGAAATCCGTGGGAAGTATTTGCTGAGAAGCACCCTGTTGACAGTGAAGTTGAGGGTGAAGTTAAAAATATCACTGAATTTGGCCTCTTTATCGGTCTAGAGGGCGAGATTGATGGAATGGTTCACTTGAGTGATATTTCTTGGGATGAACGTGGTGAGGATGTAATCCAAAATTTCCGTAAAGGTGACATGGTGAAAGCGGCAGTTACGGAAATTGATGTAGAGAAAGAACGAATTTCATTGTCAATAAAAGCATTGGGTGGAGATAAATTTGCTCAAGCCACAGATAAGGTCAAGCGCGGCTCAATAGTAACCGTAGAGGTTACGTCAATTGAAGATGGTGGAATCGAAGTTGAATACGAAGGTATGAAATCATTTATCCGGCGTTCAGATTTAAGTCGGGACCGCGCAGAACAGCGTCCGGAAAGATTTAGCGCGGGTGATAAAGTTGATGTTAGAGTGACCAGTGTTGATAGTAAGACTAGAAAATTGGGNCTCTCAATAAAAGCCCGTGAAATTGCTGAGGAAAAGGAAGCTGTAGAGCAATATGGCTCGTCTGATAGTGGAGCTTCGCTTGGAGATATCTTGGGCGCAGCACTTAAGGGTGATGAAGATTAATTTATAACATTTTCACAAGTTATAAGCCCCGCGTTTGATACGCGGGGTTTTTTTTATTGATTCGTTGGATGTGAGAAATTGCATTTAAACTTGGAATATAACAGTAACAACGCATCTTAAATNAGAAAAATATATCTTTTTGTAATAGTAATTCGTTAAAAAATAATACTTTAGGACGAGAAATGATTTTAATTTAGTGGGACTGATGATTATAGTTGAGATGCTACAACTAAAAATGCCAGGGAGACGACCCGATGATCCGATCGGAATTAATTCAAAAAATTGCGGATGAAAATCCACATCTTTTCCAACGTGATGTAGAAAGAATCGTGAATACCATATTTGAAGAGATTACGGATGCTCTAGCAAATGGTGATAGAGTTGAACTTAGGGGTTTTGGCGCTTTTTCAGTAAAAACGCGTGGTGCAAGAGTGGGGCGTAATCCTAGAACTGGTGAGGCAGTCAGTGTAGATCAGAAAAAGGTTCCATTTTTTAAAACTGGAAAACTCTTGCGTGATAGACTTAACGGGAAGGCTTAATATTTGACGCGTTACATACGAGTTATTTTCTTAACTTGTCTTTCCGTCATAATATTGACCTTAGCTGTAGCTAATAGAGAATTAGTGATTGTCAGATTGCTGCCCAGTGAATTTGATGGTTTTCTTGGTGTTGGTGTGAGTTTGTCAATTCCAGTGTTTGTTCTATTTTTAAGTGGTGTTATTTTTGGACTTTTCGTGGGATTTGTTTGGGAGTGGATTAGGGAAATGAAACATAGATCGGCTTCGAATAGAAAATCTAGGGATCTTGTTCGAGTAGAAAACGAGTTAAACAAGTTGAAACGTGACACTGGGCAAAACGAAGATGAGGTTCTTCTGCTTCTCAATAATAATCAATCAAACCNATGANCCACAGCTTAAANGAAATTNNCCCAATTGCGGTTAAAATTTGTGGGTTAACGTCTTTAAGTGATATAAAGCTGGCAGCTTCCATAGGCGCTAGATATGCAGGTTTTGTATTTTTTGAAAAGTCTCCTCGTGCGTTGACGTTCGAACTAGGTCGTAAACTAGCACTGGAGGCGCCAATCGGATTGGCTAAAGTAGCGTTAGTCGTAGATGCCGAATTCTCGTATTTGGATGAACTTACTAGCAAGGTTCCAATAGATATGATACAGTTGCATGGTTCCGAAAGTCCGAAATTAGTACATGAGATCAAAATGCGATACGGTCTGCCGGTTATGAAGGCCGTTGGTATTTCTTCTGAAAGTGATTTAGACAAAGTAAAGTCATTTTGCGAAGTTTGTGATCAAATTCTATTTGATGCAAAACCTGCGANTAGGCACGCTTTGCCTGGTGGAAATGGGGTGCAATTTGATTGGTCCATTCTTTCAAATAGAAGCTGGTCAAAGCCCTGGATGTTGGCCGGGGGATTAAATGCCAGTAATGTTCAAACAGCTGTGAAATTAACCAATGCAAAGCAGCTGGATTTATCAAGTAGTGTGGAGCTAAGCCCTGGTATAAAAGATGCGACTAAGATGAAGAATTTCATGCAGGCTTTGGACAATTGTAATTTTGGTCATTAATATAACTAAAATCCCTTGAACTTGGCGGCAAGTAATATAACAAATTAGTATCGGAACGTTAAAATTTCTAATAGGAGCTCGATTTTAGTGGCCAATGATCTTTTCAATAGTTTTATGACTGGTCCTGACGAAAAAGGTAGGTTTGGGCAGTTCGGTGGACGTTTTGTATCGGAAACCTTGATGCCATTAATACTGGAATTAGAAGACCAATATGAAAAAGCTAAGTTGGANCCNGAGTTCTGGGAGGAAATGGACTACCTATGGAAGCATTATGTCGGCAGGCCTAGTCCTTTATACTTTGCTGAGCGTTTAACTGAGAGGCTTGGTGGAGCAAAAATTTATCTAAAACGAGATGAATTAAACCATACTGGCGCCCATAAGATTAATAATGTTCTTGGTCAAATTATATTGGCCAGGAGAATGGGAAAGAGCCGCATTATAGCTGAAACTGGGGCGGGTCAACATGGTGTTGCAACGGCAACTGTATGTGCAAAGTTTGGTTTAAAGTGTATCGTTTACATGGGCTCACATGATGTGGAGCGTCAGGCACCAAATGTATTTCGTATGAAACTACTTGGTGCCGAGGTTATTCCAGTTACATCAGGCAGGGGTACACTTAAAGACGCTATGAATGACGCTTTGAGGGATTGGGTAACGAATGTAAGAGATACTTTTTATTGTATAGGTACGGTTGCAGGTCCTCATCCTTACCCAGCGATGGTTCGCGACTTTCAATCTATTATCGGTAAAGAGGCTAAAGACCAAATGATGGAGGCAGAAGGTCGATTGCCCAATACATTAATTGCAGCAATCGGGGGTGGGTCTAACGCTATGGGTTTATTTTATCCCTTCCTTGATGACAAAGATGTGGAGATAATTGGGGTTGAAGCAGGTGGTAAAGGCGTCAATGGCAAAATGGAGCATTGTGCTTCGTTAACCGGTGGAAGGCCTGGCGTACTGCACGGTAATAGAACATACCTACTACAGGATAATGATGGCCAGATATTAGAAGGCTTTTCGATTTCAGCGGGCTTAGATTATCCTGGAATAGGTCCTGAGCATGCGTGGTTACATGAAATTGGAAGAGCAAAATATGTCTCAATCACAGATAAAGAAGCTTTAGGCGCTTTTGAACTGTGCTGTAAAGCCGAAGGTATCATTCCAGCTTTGGAACCTTCTCATGCACTTGCTCATGTGGAAAAAATTGCTCCTGATTTACCAAAAGATCATATAATTTGCATGAACATGTGTGGTCGAGGAGATAAGGATATATTTACGGTCGCACGGCATCTTGGCTTTGACATGTCTGGTCCAGAGGGTCGCAATTTAGAATAAATAATNAGTCGGTAAGGTTTTAGTGTAGCATAATATATTTCAATTCGCTCTTAAATTTCTTCTAGCCTCTTTAGTGCATTCGTAATTTGTGCTTCTTCCTCTTTTCTTTTCTCNAGNTTTTCCCTTGTTTCNTTTACGACTTCCGGAGGGGCACTTTTAACAAATTTTGGATTGTTCAGTCTACCTTCCATTGAACTAATTTCCTTAATTAATTTTTCGTTAGTTTTAACCAGTCGGTTTTTTTCAGCGTCAATATCAATAACATTTGCCAGAGGAAGGCCAAATATTGCCCCTGAGGCACTGACAGAAACGGTTCCTTTCGGAAATCTACTACTTTTTTCCGCATGACTAATGCGTGCCAATTTCATAATCATGATCGAATTTCGTTCAAAAGTTTTTTCAGCCTCTGTGGTCATTTCCTGATAAATCAGAGGAATTTTCAGTCCCGCTGGTACGTGCATCTGCTGCCTTGCACTGCGAATGTTTTCTATTAAAGATATAATCCAATTCATTTCTTGGTCAGCTTCGGGGTCAACCAAGTCCAACGCGTTATAATTTGGCCAGTTCTCGTGAACTAATAGATTACTGCGCTTTCCGAGTGAACTCCAGAGTTCTTCTGTGATAAACGGCATTATTGGATGTAATAATATTAAGCACTGATCAATTACCCAACCCATGGTTTCTTGAGTTTCAGCAATTACCTTTGTATTTGATGAACTAAAGAGTGGTTTAGACAGCTCTACATACCAATCGCAAACCTTTCCCCAGACGAATGCATAGAGAGCATTAGCAGCGTCATTAAATCGGAAGTTTTCAAATGAAATTTGAACTTCACTCAATACTTTTGCGGTTTCACCCATTATCCATTTATTAAGATTTTCCACTGGACTGGGTAAATTTCCGTTATTTGGTTTAGCTCCATTCATTTCAGCATAACGGGCTGCATTCCATAACTTTGTTCCAAAATTACGGTATCCTTGTATACGCTGCATATCTAATTTCAGAACGCCCCCGATTGACGCCATTGCCGCATTTGTAAAACGTAAAGAGTCAGCCCCGTATTCCTCAATTATATCCAAGGGGTCGATCACATTTCCTGTCGATTTCGACATCTTTCTACCCTTTGCATCTCTAACGAGGCCGTGTAAATAAACAGATGAAAATGGTATTTCATTAACCACTGCTAATTGCATCATCATCATTCTAGCAACCCAGAAAAATAGAATATCATGGGCTGTAATTAAGGTGCTCGTTGGGAAATAATCCTCCATCTGTTGCGTTTCTTCAGGCCATCCCAGTGTACCAATAGGCCAAAGTCCAGAAGAGAACCATGTATCCAAAACGTCGGGGTCTCTTGTTAACTTAGCTCCGCTACCTGCCAGTCGCTGAGCGTCTTCTTTGTTAATGGCACAGTACTGGTTTCCATCTTGGTCAAACCAAACTGGGATTTGATGTCCCCACCACAATTGGCGAGAAATACACCATGGTTCTATATTTTCTAGCCAATGATAATATGTTTTCTTATCACTATTCGGTATTATCTCTACTTTCCCCGACTTTACGGCATCCAAAGCTGGTCCAACTATTTTTGCTGTATCAACGAACCATTGGTCGGTAAGCATGGGCTCTATTACGACTTTGGATCGATCGCCAAAGGGTTGCATAATTGGTTTTTCTTCAACAAATGGGATTTTTCCAATGTGCTCCCCATTTGGTTGTTCTTTATCAGTATATACGGCCAAGCCTTGATCTGTAATGTGATCAACAATTAGCTTTCGCGCTTCAAAACGATCCAAGCCACGAAACTCTTCTGGTACAAGGTTTAAACTGTCTATTTCTGCTTCACTGAATTCGCCACCTCTGGAAAAATTCACTGCCAGTGATGCGGCTTCTTTATATGGAGCTCCATCGCTTCTCATTCGTCCTTTTGTATCCATAAGCCGATAAAGTGGAATATTATTTCTTCTAGCTACCTGATAATCGTTAAAATCATGAGCCCCTGTAATTTTAACAGCACCAGAACCAAAGTCTGGATCGGGATATTCATCAGCTATGATAGGAATCAGTCGTCTGTGTTCTTTTGGTCCAACCGGAATTTCACAGTATTTTCCTATAATTGAAGCGTATCTTTCATCTTTTGGATTTACTGCAATGGCGCCATCACCTAACATCGTTTCCGGTCGAGTTGTGGCGATAGAAATGTAATCGCGAATTTCTTCTTTCACGATATTACTGTCAACATCGCGCTCGATATGAAGATAAGTTTCATTATTTTGAAGTGGGTATTTAAAATGCCACATTTTTCCGGCAACTTCGATATTTTCTACTTCTAAATCCGAAATAGCAGTTTCAAAATGTGGATCCCAATTTACTAATCTTTTGCCGCGATATATCAGACCTTTATTATACATTTCGACAAATACTTTTATAACAGCATCATGAAAGTTTCCGCTGTCTTCGGCCGGTGAGCCAGGGGCGCCAGACATCGTAAAAGCTGTGCGTTCCCAATCACAACTTGCACCAAGCCTCTTCAATTGATTGATGATTGTATCTCCGGACTGTTTTTTCCACTTCCAAACATTTTTTAGAAATTCATTTCGGCCCATTTCCTGGCGAGTTTGATTCTCCGGGTTTTTTGCCAACTCCCGTTCCACAACCATTTGAGTTGCTATGCCAGCATGATCTGTCCCCGGCTGCCATAGAGTGTTATATCCTTGCATCCGTTTCCATCTAATAAGTATATCTTGGAGAGTATTGTTGAATGCATGTCCAATGTGAAGGACTCCAGTAACATTGGGAGGAGGGATCATTATGGAGTATGCTTCTTTTCTCGATGCGTTTGCTCCTGCTCTAAAGCAATTTTCTTTTTCCCAATTTTCATAAATTCTTTTTTCTGCTGATTTAGCGTCGAAAGTTTTTTCCAGTGCCATAAAATTCTCGCCGTTTCCTCGATTTAGCTGCAATTACCTTTTTTAGAGTGAAATTAAAAGGCACAAGATAACAATATCTCATTAAAATTAAGTTAAATAATTATAAAGTTAGTTTAATGATTTTAACGAAAATTACGTTTTAACATTCTCTATGATGACCGCAATCCCCTGGCCGCCGCCAATACACATTGTTGCCAAACCATATCGACCATCTTGCCGTTTTAATTCGTAAATTAGCTTGGTCAGAATTATGGCGCCAGATGCTCCAACAGGATGTCCAAGAGCTATTGCCCCGCCATTTGGGTTGGTTATTGCTGGGTCAAAGTTTAATTCTCTCGCCACTGCACAGGCCTGGGCTGCAAATGCCTCATTTGACTCAATACAGTCAATTTGTGAAATATTTAGTCCGGCGAGTGATAGCGCCTCATGTACTGCTGGTATTGGCCCGAGCCCCATTAAATTTGGAGCTACGCCTTTTAGTCCATATGATATAATTTTAGCCATGACAGGCATAGAGTACTTTGAAACTGAATGCTCGTTGGCAAGGACTAAAGCAGCGGCTCCGTCATTTATTCCAGATGAGTTACCTGCCGTTACCGTGCCTTCGCTATCAAAAGCAGGTTTCAGTTTAGTAAAATCCAGTAAGCTTACTGCCTTTCTGTAGTGCTCATCTGTATCAAAAACCTCTTGCTTTTTTCCGATTTGGATTGCTATTGGCAGAATTTGCTCTTTGAAATACCCGGCTTTAATTGCCTTAGCAGCTCGTAGATGACTGTTATATGCCAGCTCATCTTGTTCGTCTCGCGTTACGCTCATTTTTTTTGCTACATTTTCGGCAGTGTTTCCCATGTGCCCGTTGCCAAATGGATCTGTAAGTGCTCCTGTCATCATATCAATTGCACTTACATGTCCCATTTTTTGCCCAAATCGAGCTGACTGTAGGATGTGACCGACGCGGCTCATGCACTCTGCGCCTCCAGCCAGGTTAACGCAGGAGCGACCTAATAAAATTTGTTCATAAGCCGTAACTACAGCCTGTAAACCGCTGCCACAAAGACGGTTTAAGGTCAGAGCAGGGGATTCTTGTGGGACCCCTGAGTTTATCGCGGCTACGCGCGATAAATACATNTCTCGAGGCTCAGTGTGAATAACATTTCCAAAAACTGTCTGTTCAATTTTATCTGGAGCTATTCCGGCCCTATTTATCGCTTCTTTTCCCACATGGGTTGCCAATTCACTCAGCGATAAGCCTGACAGTGAACCACCAAAAGATCCTATTGCGGTTCTTACTGCTGAAGATATAAAAATATCTGCCATTTTATGTNTCCGTAATAGAACCGTTGTTTTTTATCCATTCGGTGATGCCACCGGCCAAATTTATCACTGGTTTAAGTCCCATATCTTTAGCTGCAACTGCTGCCAGTGCTGAGCGTGCGCCAGAAGCACAATAGAAAATGTATGTTGTGTCCTGAGAAAAGTCTGATTTATGTAAAGGACTATCTGGGTCGATATGGAATTCGATCATACCCCTTGATGATAAAATAGCTCCTGGTATGACNCCTACTTTTTGCTGTTCAGACCGTTCCCTAACNTCTACGAATTGATATTTATCGTTACCAACCAATGATTTAGCGTCCTGGACTGAAATTGAGTCTACCGAAGTCATGGCCTCTTTAACTATTTTCTTTATACTGGTACTTATACTTTGACCCATTTGGTGCCCTTTAAATTAGTGTTTTGGTTAAGTCGATTTCATTGGGGTAGTCAGTCAGCGATCAAACCTGACTGAAATGCTATATTTTAAGATCTAGCCTCGGTTTCCAGAAGGGCCTAAATAATTCAATTTTTGGACATCTATTCATGACGACTTTCAATCCCGCAGNCTCGGCTAATTTGGCGGCTTTGTCGTCATATACACCTATTTGCCCCCATAGGACTTTTGCTCCAACCTCGATAGCTTGTTCCGCTATTCCATAAAGTTCGTTTGCAGGCCGGAACACTTCTACCATATCAATTTGCTTATCAATATCTTGAAGAGAACGGTAAACTCTAAGTCCACGTATTTCTGTAATTTTTGGGTTTGGGTTTATAGGAAGTATGTCATAACCTATTTCGCTTAGTTGTCGTAAAACCCCGTAACTAAATTTTGTTTTATCTCCGCTCGCACCCACCATCGCAATCGTTTTAACTGATTTAAGAATGTCAGCGAGGTACATTGGGTCATAATCATAAATGCGATCTATATCTGCTTCTGGCAATTAAATGTCCTCCTTTGAAGCAATATCAGCCTTTAGCTGGTATGATTTCAATGGTTCTAAAAATGGGTTTCGGTACAATTTGTCATGACTTTCGGTGCCTATTTCCAGAGTAATATCAGACTTAGCCCTCGCAACGCATAAAATAACGTAGCCGTTATCCAGCTGCCAATTATTAAGAGCAACTTGTCTTTTCTGGTCCACATCTCCGGAGGTCAACTTTGCGGCGCAAGTTATGCACCCGCCATATTTACATCCATATGGAAGATCTACACCTTGGTCTCGCAGTTCATCCAATATTGGCCGCTTGGCATCTACTTCATATTCCACATTATCGCGGTTTGTGATCGTTACCTTATATTTTGTCATAACCATATGTCACTTGTGCAATCACCACCAGGGTAGCGGGCTTCATGGCATCGGCTAGGCCCATTTGGTTCTTTGCCAAAATTGATCATAAAATTGGGGTTAACTTTCATTCCACCATTCTCTGGATCGCAGTCAATCTGAAGCATTACACCGCCTTTTTCTCGTATTTCGGGATAGAACTGATTATCCCAGGTCGAAAATAGAGATGTGGTTACGTAAAGCCTCTTCCCATCCAAGCTGAGCTGAAACATTTGAGGTCCACCAGCAACCTCAACTCCATTAACTTCTGGTGCTTTGCCTAAAAGGCCACCCATGTAAACTTGACCTGTCAGTACTGGGTTATGAGGGTCGGAGATATCGTATTGCCGCATATCACCATGCAGCCAGTTATTAAGATACAAGTACTTATCATCCATTGATACAAGTATTGCTGACATAACGCCTGGTAGTGGAATGGGCCACTCTGGATGCATCTCGTTTTCTATGTCTATTATTTTTTCCCACTGCCATTTCCCATCACTATTTTTCCACCAATGTATAACATTTGTGGAAAGTGCGGCCCCGCAGAAACCATGAGTGCTGTCTGGATTGTGGTGAAATTTAACTTCTAAGGGTACTAATCCATCCTCGCCTAAATAAAAACTTTCTACTGGTTCTCGTTTCTCAAAATCCCAAAAGTGTAATTCACGACCATACTTGAGATGTCCTACCTCTTCCAAATCAAAGCCAGGCATAAAGGTATTTGGTGCCGCCCATTCAGAACTTACCATGACATTGTGACGTGGTTGGTACCAAAAATCATATCCAAATTTAATGCCGCCCATAGAATTCTCCCAGCGACCAATAATATTAAATTCTTTATCTAATTGTAGATATCCTCCGGGTGCCTCGCCTTTTGCATTGCCAAGAAACGATATAATTATTTCGGATCCTAGGCAGTGTACTGTGTGTGGGCCTGACAAGTCGGCCTTTGATTTAATTTCTGCTCCTTCAATTACTTTATATAGTCTTGGGGCTTTGGGGTCTGTCGCAGTATCAACAATATGAAGATTATTAGAGCGTACACCTGGAAGTATTAAATATTTTCGCGACATTGAGCTATCATCATGACACGAGGAGCAAGCATTCCAGCCCATATGATGAAGCTCATCACCAATCCCAGGCATTTCCAGCCTATGAATAACCTGACTGTAAGTTGGACTGTCAGGGTCAACGTCGACGGTCGCCAAATAATCTGGTTTTTGTATGCCAGTACCGGTATAGATGGCGATAGTATATAGTAGTTTTTCCCTCGGAGCGTTTATGGCCTCGATTGGTGAAGCGTAACCAGGTCCGCAACATACTTTGTTCATAAAAATCTCCTAAGCACGGGTCGCCATGTAACTTTTGCAATTAACTGAAATTGAAATTTAGTAATTTTCATTATGGAACACAGGATTTATAATGATGTCAATTATACGATTAGCGAAAGTTACGTATGGTAACTAAGTTGCTAAAAATCTTTACGAATAATTTTTATTGCATTGACAAAAAAATAGCAGATTGTGGCTGGGCACCTTAGCAAAACAAAAGGAGCTAGATAGTTATGGAAGAAAAAACGCATCTACGTGGCGGTGCAATTTTAGCCAGAGCTTTTAAAGAAAAGGGTGTTGAGCATGTTTTTACTCTGGCAGGTGGGTTTTGTAATCCAGCTTTAGAAGGATTCATGGAATGTCAAATGCCAGTTATAAATTGCCCTCATGAGCAAGTTGCAGGCCACCTTGCCGATGGTCATACAAGAATTTCACGCAAGCCAACAGTCTGTTTAGTTGGTCCAGAAGGTTTTGCTAATGCTGTGCCTGCAATGCTGGAAGCTTGGGGGGAGAGGTCACCAGTAATTTTTATAACTGGATCGTCTACCCTTAAACGTCAAGGTGCTGGAGGGTTTAAGGAAATAGATGATGTTGCGATTGCCAAACCGTTAACCAAATACTCCGTTCAAGTTACAGATGGATCAAGGATAAGTGAATTTGTAGATCGAGCTTGGCATGCAGCTACGAATGGATATCCAGGGCCAGTCCATATTTCACTACCTGTAGATATAATGTTTTCCTCATTTGCAAAGGATGTTGGGCGTGAGGAGCGTCCCTTTGATCGTTCTGAAAAATCGGTATTAAAAGCTTGGCCCAATCCAGAAGAATTATTAAAAATTATATCTCTTGTAAGAGAAAGTAGTCGGCCAGTAATCATCGGTGGGCATGGAATTTGGTGGTCACACAACGAGCACGCATTAGCCTCGGCAGCAACTAAGTTAAAAATACCAATCTTTAATGTGCCTTACCACACAAAATTACTTGGTGAGGACTGCAGCGCTATGATGGGGCTTGCGGATTTTCATCAATATCATCCATCCAGAGATGCAATTCAAGAAGCAGATGTGATTTTAATGGTTGGTTGCAAACTTGATAACCAAATGAACTTTGGGAACCCGCCCTTCATCAATAAAGATACTAAACTTGTTTGTGTAAATGGAAGCCATGAAGAGTTAGAATATAATATTGGAGCAGATATTCACCTGTTATCTGATCCTGGGGCGTTTTTTAACGAGCTTATAAAAATAGACCATTCTTGGGACGCATGGTTTGATCTGCAGAGACAGCGTAGGGCTGACTGGGTTTCTCAATGGGTCGAACACATTGAGAAGGAAACAGTAGATGATCTTAAACTTGATCGAAAAATGCATCCCTTGCAGTTGGCTTTAGACGTGCAGTCCATGATGAAGGATGGTGATTGGTTGGTTTTTGATGGAGGTAACACGCATTTTTGGAATGAAATTGCTACAAATATTGCAGCGGCGCGAGGTAGAAAACTCGGCGGCATACTTCATCCAGGGAATTATAGCCTTTTGGGCGTGGGTGTGTCGTTTGCACTATCTGCAAAAAGGCTCAATCCAACCAAAAATGTTGTTTTAGTCACTGGAGATGGCGCCTTTCTGTCCGGTGGTTTGTCTGTTGAGTCATGTTTTCAGGAAGGTACTCCAATTGTTGTTGTGATTGATAACAACGGTGGTCTAGACTGTATTAGCCAACAACAGGAGCGACTTTTTGAAAGTGGGCAACACTATGCAACCGATTTTCGCGATATTCCATTTCATAAAATGTTTGAGGGTCTTGGTGGCTTTGGTGAGCTTGTTACTAAGCGTGATCAGCTGCCGGGCGCTTTCGAGAGAGCTTATAAAAGTGGAAANACCGCATGCATCAATGTAAAATGCCGAGGTGTAATTAGTCCGATTGTTGCTGCNACTTCGGATAAAAGGGATAAGGCATCGATTGAGTAATGGTTAGTATTACATCGCATATACTAAATGGTACCGATGGAACCCATGCCATGAACATCCCAGTTAGGCTTGTTGAATTGAAGTCTCAAAAGCTTTTGGTAAGTGGTAAGACGGATGGTGGTGGACGGTTATCGTTAGAAATCAGATCAGAAGATATTTATTCTTCAATGGCGTGCGAGTTAGTGTTTTCGCTTANAGAATATTGGAAATTAAAAGAAATAACTGGGGGAATTGCTGAAATAGCTCTGAGGTTTTCAGTATTTCAAGAAGAAAGATCTTATCACCTCCCTGTTATAATTAACCCCCATTCTTATTCGACATGGATCTCGAGTTAATGAACGGTCTTAACATGTCGATTAGGCTTCGAAGAACACCTTATACTAACCGGGTGGAAAAGTTGGGCGTTTCTGGCTTCTCCATTGTAAACCATATGCTTCTGCCAAAAGCGTTTAAATCATCTGTTGAAGAAGATTACTGGCATTTACGGGAGCATGTTCAAATTTGGGATGTATCTTGCCAGCGCCAAGTAGAAATTGAAGGTCCAGACGCTCAAAAGTTGGTACAACTAATGACGCCTAGAAATATTGCAAGGGCTTCGATTGGTGACTGCTTATATATTCCATTAATTGATGAGAATGCAGGATTAATAAATGATCCAGTATTATTAAAGCTTTCAAAAGATAAATTTTGGCTATCAATTGCTGATAGCGATGTACTTTTGTATGCGAAGGGCCTAGCCATAGGTAGTAAGTTCGATGTTAAAATCAGTGAGCCAGATGTATACCCTCTGGCTGTTCAAGGTCCAAAAGCTGAAAATTTATTATCTGAGATTTTTGGTTCTCATATAAAAGAGATTAAGTTTTTTAAGTTTGGCTGGATAGATGTTAATGGATCCAAACAGGTAATTGCTCGTTCCGGTTATTCGCGTCAGGGTGGGTTTGAAATTTATTTAAAGGGCAAAGATTATGCAAATTTTTTGTGGGATGTAATTTGGGATGTTGGTCAGTCATATCAAATAGCGCCAGGGTGTCCTAATTTAATCGAGCGAATTGAGGGGGGCCTTTTTTCTTATGGCAATGAAATGACACTTGCAAATAATCCATTTGAGATTGGTTTTGAAAAATTCTGTGACTTAGATGGACCGACACAGTATATTGGAAAAAGTAAATTGCAGGAAATCCGTGCCAACGGTGTGCAAAAGATTATTCGGGGGTTTGTCTTTGGCAAAATCCCTTGTCCAAGCTGCTCCGAACCGTGGCCTGTTTTTGTAGATGGTAAAGTGGTTGGTAACATTACTTCAGCAATTTGGTCGCCACGCCTAAAAGCAAATGTAGCGCAGGGCATGGTAGACAAAGACTACTGGGACATAGGCCAGAATGTTAAAATTAAAGTTCAGGATGGGACTGAGATGATTGGTATGATTAAAGATTTCCCTCTTTGATGTCATTGTGTAAATTCAAACTCTAAGAAATAGGATCTAGGTGAAAACTAGTTCACAAAAAAGGGTGTTTATTTGTCTAATCGATCGCGCAGGAGACAGCAAAAAAGAGTTGCCCCGTTGTCAAATAGAATAAGTCCGAACACTGGTCGGATAAAATTTTTTTCTGATGAGCAGTTGCACTCAATTCATGATGCAACTTTGCAAATTCTGGAAACTATCGGTTTAAGCGATGCCCCGCAAGAAGCTATCAGACTTATTCGTGATAATGGCGGAAAAGTTACTGACAGCGGCAGACTTACCTTTCCTCCTAATTTAGTAAATGAAGCAATTTCAAAGCTGAGAAAAAATTTTATTTTGCACGCTCGCGTTAATGATCAAAGTTTAGATTTATCTGAATATAAGGTTCACACCGGTACAGGCGGAGCAGCACCGATGATAGCTGATATGTCGACGCACACCTTCCGGCAATCAGTCTTGGATGATTTATATGATGCATCTCGTTTGGTTGATAAACTAGATAATATTCATTTTTTTGCCCGACCGATGGTGGCAAATGATATGTCAACCAGTATAATGTTGGACATTAATACTGCTTACGCCTCATTAGTTGGAACATCGAAACATGTAATTAGTAGTATCAGTGCTGTAAGCAATGTCAAAACAGTCCACCAGTTATGTTCAATTATTGCTGGCTCTGATAAAAATTTTTTCGATAAACCTTTCATGTCTCTCAATGTGAATCATGTTGTTCCACCACTCAGATTTGATACTGAATCATGTGAAGTTTTAATTGAAGCATCAAGGTTTGGATTTCCAGTTATGGTAAATACATTTGGCCAAATGGGTGCTTCAAGTCCAGTAACGATAGCTGGCTGTTTGGTTCAAACAAATGCCGAAACGTTAGCAGGTATGGTGCTAGCCTGGTTAGCAAATAAAGATGTAAATGCTATTTATGGTGCTCGCCCAATGGTTACAGATTTGAGAACTGGAGGAATGGCTGGAGGAAGTGGGGAGCAATCTTTATTGACCGCAGCTGCAGTTCAACTTGCTCAATATTATAATTTCCCTAATTCTACAATCTCTGGCGCTACTGATAGTAAGCTTCCTGATAATCAAGCTGGTTATGAGAAAGCTATCAATTTAACTCTGGCTGTNCAAACTGGCGCTAATCTTATTACCCAAGCTGCAGGCACCCAAGCGGGTTTAATGGCAACTTCACTTGAGGCTTATGTAATAGATAACGAAATGTTGGGTGCAATCCTCAGTACTGGGAAACAGATTGAAGTGAATGAAGAGACCTGCTCAGTGGAAGCAATTAAAAAAGTAGTAGAGGGCGATGGTCATTTTCTTGGTCAAGCTGCGACTTTTAATAGAATGAGCACAGATTTTGTATATCCAGAAGTTGCTGACAGACAGGCTTATGATAGTTGGGTGGCTAATGGTAAGCCAAATATAAATTCAAATGCAAAAACAAAAGTTGAATCTATATTACTGGAACATAAGCCTAACTACATTCCAAAAGATTGTGATACGCAAATTCGAAAACTATTCGACATAAGGATCAGAATTTAGGCAGGGAATATGATGAAGATCACTATTATTGGATTAGGTGCAATGGGGTCAATATATGCAGCTTTATTCGCAGCGGCTGGCTATGAAGTGATTGCATATGACCCCTGGGTTGAGCATATTGATGCGATCAATAAAAAGGGACTTTCAATTGAAAGCCCAAGCGGAACCTATACAATCAAAAATATAAAAAGCTCCTCAGTTTTTGAGGCACATAAAGACTGTGATCTTTATATAATTGCCACGAAGGCGTCTGGTGTTGAGACTGCGGCTAAGAAGATATCTCCATTATTGGGGCCAAATGCTACTGTGGTTACCATTCAGAATGGTTTAGGTGCAGACAAAGAAATAGAAAAACACATTAGTTATAATCATATTGTTCTGGGAGTGGCTGATGGCTTTGGAGCTTCAGTCAAAAGTCCGGGGCATGTCCATCACAATGCTATGAAACTCATACGACTAGGTGAACTTAATGGTAAAATTACAGATAGGCTTAAAGACCTAACTGGCCACTGGGAAAAAGCCGGTTTCACTGTGCAGGCCTATGAGGACATACAAAAACTAATTTGGGAGAAATTTTTATGTAATGTTACGTTCAGTGCTCCTTGTACGGTTTTCGAAAAGACAGTTGGTGAACTGATGGATGATCCTCTTGCTTGGCCAGTGGCCTTGGGAGCCATGGATGAAGCTTATAAGATTGGAACCGCAAAAAAGATTAATTTCAGTTTCAACGACCCAGTTCAATATGTTTCCAAATTTGGAGAGAATCTGCGCAATGCTCGTCCATCTATGTTTTTGGATCATCTGGCAAAGAAAAGGTCAGAAATTATGTTTATCAATGGAATAGTACCTAATCTTGGAATTGAAGTTGGAGTTTCCACACCCATCAATTCAACTTTGACTGCTTTGGTTCTCAACAGGGAAACCCAATTTAGGGAAATAATAAAGTGAATGTTGGATCTTTCATAACCTCTGAAAAAGAAACATATGGAATATTTTCTGACGGGTATGCACAATCAGTTACAGATGAATTTATATTTGAATATAATAGCCTAAGAGATGTTCTTGAGAAAGATTCTCTTTCATTAATGTATGAAAATGCATTGGGAACTTCAAAATTAAAGCATAGTAAAATACAGTTTTTACCCCCACTTATTAATCCAACTAAAATTATATGTGTGGGAATGAATTATCGTAAGCCATACCCCATCGATGGACAAAAAGTGAGCGATCCAAACAATATAATTCTATTCGGTAAAAATCGTGAAGCAATGCTGGCACATCTTGATTTCCTAGAAAGTCCTGTTGGGGATGCTTCCAATAGCTTTGATTATGAAGGTGAAATAGCAGTAGTGATTGGAAAGCAGGCGAGAAACNTTNCACCAGCTAATGCACATGAATATATCTTTGGTTTTTCAGCCTTCAACGATGGCTCTGTACGGGACTGGCAATCGCATTCGATATATGCCGGCAAAAACTTTTCTGGCTCGGGATCGTGGGGGCCATGGATAACGCCCTTAGAAGATTTAGTCCATCCTAGCGATTTAGAATTGACAGTGCGTTTGAACGGAGAAGTTGTGCAAAAGGCTTCTATTANNGATATGATTTTTAGCATAAATGAACAAATTTCTTATATTTCTCGTATAACGACTTTGAACCCTGGAGATGTCATAGCCACGGGCTCTCCAGATGGAACAGGGGCTAGTTTTAATCCTAAACGCTATCTTAAAGCAGGAGACGATCTGGAAATTCACGTAAGTGAGATAGGTACTTTAAGAAATTATATTTGACCAGACCAATATACTTATTGTGCGATGCGAGATTTTTTTTCCTCAATTCCAGATTTAGATTTACGGCTCTCCAACTCGTCCGTTATATCACTAAGTTTTACCCCATTTGAATGAAGCATTACCACAAAGTGGTATAATAAGTCTGCTGCTTCGCGTATCAGTCCAGCTTTATTTTTTTTTGCTGCTTCAATTATAATTTCGATTGCTTCTTCCCCAAATTTTTCAGCACATTTGTCTGAGCCTTGTGATAGAAGTTGAGCAGTCCAGCTTAACTCTGGGTCGCTTTTTGCTCGATCTTCAACAACTTGAAATAAATCATCAATTTTCATAATTTAAATCCTTACGGGAATCCCTGCTGATTTTAAATACTTCTTAGCTTCTTCGATTGTATATTCTCCAAAATGGAAAATAGATGCAGCAAGAACAGCTGATGCACCTCCTAATTTTATTCCGTCGACTAGATGTGAAAGATTTCCAACCCCTCCAGATGCGATGACGGGTATATTAACAGCAGAAGAGATTTTTTTTGTTAACTCTAAGTTAAAGCCCGATTTTGTGCCATCTTTATCCATCGAAGTAAGCAAAATTTCTCCAGCCCCCATATCGGCAATTTTTTTTGCAAACTCAATAGCATCAATGCCAGTTTCTTGTCGTCCGCCATGTGTAAATAATTCCCATTTTTGAGAATCGACAGTTTTTGCGTCTATTGCGCAAACAATACATTGACTGCCAAATTGATTAGCTGCTGCGGTTATAATTTCTGGGTTAGCAACTGCAGCTGAATTAAAGGAAACTTTATCAGCGCCCGCAAGTAGAAGCTTTCTTACGTCCTCGACAGTTCTTACCCCACCTCCAACCGTCAAAGGAATAAAACATTTTTCTGCTGTTTTTCTAACCATATCATAGGTTGTATTTCTGTTTTTGTATGTTGCGTTTATGTCCAAGAAACATATTTCATCTGCTCCAGCTTGGTCGTAGCGATAGGCTGCTTCTACCGGGTCGCCTGCATCTTTTAGATTAACAAAATTTACTCCTTTAACGACCCTGCCATCAGCTACATCGAGGCACGGGATAATGCGAATTTTAAGCATTAAAGAATTTCCAAGGCTTTTTTCAAATCAATCGCTCCATCATACAAGGCGCGTCCAGAAATTACTCCGTTAAGTTCTGCTCCGCAACTTTTCAATGCAATTATATCATCCATTTTTGAGACACCTCCTGATGCAATTATGGGGATTGATACCTCATTAGCTAACTCTGCAGTAGCCTGCACATTTGGTCCTTGCATTGCCCCATCTCTATTGATGTCTGTATAAATTATCGAACAAACACCAGCATCTTCAAAGGATTTTGCCAGTTCTGTGGCGCTAATATTTGTGGATTTTGCCCAGCCCTCAGTTGCTACTATCCCATCTCTTGCATCTACACCAACAGCTATTTTCCCGGGAAACTCCTTTGCTGCTTCTTTTACCAGTAGGGGGTTTTCGACTGCCACCGTTCCAAGAATGACTCTTGCTAAACCCTTCAATAGCCAATTTTCTATTGTCTTAAGACTGCGAATTCCTCCTCCAAGCTGCGCAGGAATATTTACCTGAGACAAGATTTCTTCAACGGCTCCTGAATTAACAGGTTCACCAGCAAAAGCTCCATTTAAGTCTACTAAGTGTAGCCACTGGCAACCCGCCTGCTCGAATTCAAGAGCCTGTTTACTTGGATTTTTATTAAAAACAGTTGATTTGTTCATATCGCCTCTAAGCAACCTGACCGCATTACCGTCTTTTAAATCAATTGCTGGATATAATATCATTTTTCGCGAACCTGCAGTTTTGAAAATCCGTAAAGCATGCTTCATAAAAGAATGCAACTTCATCGCCACAGGGGCTTGCCCTAAATCAAGTTTGGTTGCAGACTGTGATAAATAAGGGAGGTTCCAATGAAGAATATTTTAAAAATAGCAGCTACCTTGAGCTTGCTGTCTGGCGCGGCGGTGGCGGATCCGGTACTTGGTGTCTGGAAAACAACTCCAGATGATAATGGAAATTTTGGCCACATCAAAGTAGCGGAATGTGAAGGAGAAATTTGTGGCACTCTTATAAAGTCGTTCGACTCCACTGGAGCATCATACGAATCAGAAAATATCGGTAAGCAAATTATATGGGCTATGAAAAACAAGGGTGATGGAAAATACGGTGGAGGGAAAATATGGAGCCCTGATCGAGATAAAGTTTATAATTCTAAAATGGTTTTAGAGGGAAATGACCAGCTAAAAATTTCAGGGTGTGTTTTAATTTTATGTCGTGATGGTGGTACTTGGACGAGGATAGATTAATATTTTTAACGGTTTATGGCGCCCATTCTAAAAAATTTTTTATAAGTTTCATTCCAGATTGAGAACTCTTTTCGGGATGAAATTGTAATCCGACCATATTGTCTTTGGCAACAATAGCAGTGATGTCACCGCCATAGTCGACATGTGCAAGTCGTTCTTCGTGACNAAATACTCTCATTTGGTAGGAATGCACGAAGTAAAAGTGATCTCCATTTTTAATATCCTTCAGAATAGCGTGGTCGTAATCGATGGCTATTTCGTTCCAGCCCATGTGAGGTATTTTCAAACTTGGATCATCTAATTGTATTCTTTCTACTTGGCCGTTAATCCAATTAAGACCATTAGTTGGCTCAAATTCAAAACCTTTTTTTGCCATTAATTGCATTCCGACGCAAATCCCAAGAAATGGTCTGCGTTTGGCTAGAACGGCGTGTTTAAGTGCCTCAAATACCTCTGATTTTTCGAGGGCGGCTTTACACGCTGGGAAAGCCCCATCGCCAGGCAAAACTAATCTATCTGCATTACTAATAATTTCAGGGTCGTTTGTGATCGTCACGGATCCAAGCGAGTTTTCACTAGAAATTTTTTCGAAGGCCTTTAAAGCGGAGTGTAAATTACCACTCTCATAATCGATAAGCGCTGTAAGCATTATCTCTAGAGTGTTCCCTTGGTGCTCGGTAAACTTTTAGCCATTCTCGGATCAATTTCGATCGCTTGTCGTAAAGCTTTCGCTACAGATTTGAATATCGCCTCTGCGATATGATGGCTGTTTATCCCGTGTACCATATCTACATGCAACGTTAATCCAGCGTGTGTTGAAAAAGCTTGAAAGAATTCACGCACTAGCTCTGCATCAAAATTTCCTATTTTATTTGTTGAGAAACTGACATTCCAGATAAAATAAGGCCTCGAAGAGAAGTCCAAAGAAGTTCGAATTTGTGCATCATCCATGGGTAAATGGCACGAGCCATATCTAACTATGCCTTGTTTATTACCCAAAGCATTTTTTAGCGCCTGTCCGAGTGCTATGCCGGTATCTTCCACGGTGTGATGATCGTCAATTTCTGTATCGCCTGTCGTTTTTACTTTTAAGTCTATAAGCGAGTGACGAGATAACTGATCCAACATATGATCAAAAAAGCCAACATTTGTATCGTTAGAATACTCGCCTGTACCATCAAGGTTAATAGAGACCGAGACCTTAGTTTCGTTGGTTTCGCGTGTAATTTTGTTTTTGCGCATCGGTCTTTTCCTCATGCTAGATGCGGGGCTTATAGCTCGGCTGGATAACTTGGAAAACCCTAAGAATATTTCTAAAAGTATGCTGTTTATTTCATGCCACAGCGCTATTATTTTTATATGACATCTTTTCTAATTTCTTCAGATATATATCGCAATACGCACTATGGAGGAAAACATCCTTTAAATATACCAAGGGTGGGAGCTACACTCGATTTAATCAAAGCTATGTCATGGTACGATGAGGCAAAATTTATAACGGCGCCTATCGCTAAGCCAAGTTTACTTAAAAAATTCCATTCTAACGATTATGTTAATGTCCTTATAGAAGCTGATGAAAAGCAGGAAATTGATAAAAATCAATCTAACAAATATAACTTGGGAACACCGTCAAATCCTATTTTTAAAGGAATGTACAAGCGGCCAGCTACCTCAGTTGGTGGGTCAGTGGTTGCGGCAGAATTTGCATTTTTACATGGTCGCGCCTTTAATTTGGGCGGTGGCTTACATCATGGTCTAGCAAATAAAGCAAATGGATTCTGTTATTTGAATGATTTAGTGTTCGCTATTAAAAGATTCAGAGAACTAGGCATTCGCCGTATTGCCTACGTGGATTTGGATGCACACTTTTGTGATGGTGTAGCATCTGCCTTTTCTGAAGACCCAGATGTGATGTTAGTGTCAGCACACGAAGCAAACCGATGGCCATTTCAAGGGAAATTAGAGGAAAATTTCCCTGATAAAAATTTATATGCACCCATTTCAAAAGGTTCGACGGATATTGATTTAGAAGCTCTCTTTGAATACATTTTTTATCCTGCGATAGAAAATTTCAAACCTGAAGCTTTGATTGTTCAAGGAGGTGCAGACATGTTAAAAGATGATCCGCTGTCTCGGTTGGAAATGACAAACAATTGTCTATGGAAAGTTCTATCAAAGCTTGCCCTTTTGGCCCCTAAATTACTTCTAACAAGCGGTGGTGGGTATAACCCCTGGTCTGTTTCAAGGCTTTGGACTGGCTTTTGGGCCATACTTAATGATATTGAACTGCCATCTTTATATACTGACGAGGGTAGGCGACTAATAGAAAACTTGCGCTGGTTTCGTAAGGATAAAGTTAACCCTAACTTACTCTCTTCTTTGAAAGACGAGCAAATTTGCTATGGAATAAAGCAGGAGACTTTAGATCTTATAAAACGGATGAACGTTATTCATAAGAGCTCAATTCAAATGATATGATATAATCCCAATTTAATAGAAAATATATTTTTAATTATTCTGGTATGTCTTAATGTACTTTAACTCTAAATAAAGTTATCAATTTAAAAATTGTTTTAATTTGTGAAGGTCGTTTATGATTTTAAATAGATTGATCTATTTGATTGGGGTCTCTTCCATTGCGGTGGGCTTGTTATTTGGTTGTAGTAATACTGCTAATGTAGGTTCAGATGAAATTGAAAATTATTCTGCAAAACAGATTTACGATAGAGCAGAATATGAAATGGCAAGATCGAAGCCGATAGACGCAATCGCTTTCTTCTCTGACGTTGAAAGGCTTTACCCTTATTCAGAATGGGCAAAAAGATCGGTAATTATGCAAGCTTTTGCAAATCACAAGGCAAAGCAATATAAAGAGGCTAGGGACGCAGCCGAAAGATATATTGAATATTATCCAGCTGACGAGGATTCTGCATATGCTCAATATATAATAGCTTTAAGTTATTATGACCAAATTGAAGATATTGGTCGGGATCAAGAAGTAACTGCAAAGGCCTTGCAAGCTTTCAAAAAGCTTATCAAAAATTATCCCGACAGTGAGTATGTTAAACCTGCGGAACTAAAATTTGACTTAGCTTTTGATCATTTGGCGGGAAAGGAAATGGAGGTGGGCAGATATTATTTAAAGAGACAACAATTTCCAGCTGCTATCAACAGATTTCGTATTGTTGTAGAGGATTATCAGACCTCCTCTTACACCGCTGAGGCTTTACACAGACTCGTAGAAGCATATTTGTCTATGGGACTGGTCGACGAGGCTCAATCTGCGGGCGCCATACTTGGGCATAATTATCAAGCTTCAGCTTGGTATAAACGAACCTTTAGTTTATTAAGGAATGAAGATCTGAGCCCAGCCGTTAAAGGCACTGGCTGGCTCCGGAAGATCCATAGGCAGGTTCTAAAAGGTAGATGGCTCTAACTTAATGATTTTATAAAATGCTTGTTGGTTTAGACATACGCGATATTTTGATTATCGACCATGCAGAGATTTTATTCACTAATGGATTGAATGTACTCACTGGTGAGACTGGGGCAGGTAAATCAATTCTTTTGGATAGTTTGGGATTTGTACTGGGCTGGCGGGGTAAAACTGAAATAGTTCGTCCAGGAGCTGATTTTGGAGAAGTAAGCGTTTGGTTTGAACTGAAAGATGACCATCCGGTGAGAAAGATACTCGATGATAATAACGTTCCTTGGGAAGGAGAACTATTAATTCGGCGGGTTATAAATGTCGATGGACGTAAGACTGCATGGATTAACGGAAGAAGGGCTCCAAGAGATTTATTAATTCGGATATCGACACTCTTAGTTGAAATTCATGGTCAACATGACGATAAAGGTCTACTTGATCAACGATCACATATTCGCTTACTTGATATGTTTGCGGGTAACAGTACCCAACGAGAGAGGGTCAAAGAAGCTTGGAAAAAGCTAAAAAAAGCAAAAAAAGAATATCAGGATGAACAAAAAAAGTTATCAGATTTTGATGCTGAAGAGTCGTTTATACAACATTCACTGGATGAGCTGAAGCGCCTAGATCCAAAAGTAGGCGAGGAACAAGAATTAGATACCAAAAGACGCATGATGCAATCAGCAGAAAAAATAAAAGATGACGTATTAAAGGCTCAAAGTGCTGTTGGTAGTAACGGTGCAGAGAGTTTAATTTTGGATGCTATGAGATGGATTGAAACAGCATCTGGCAAAAGTGATGGGCCATTTGATGAAGCATTGGCGTCGTTATCCAGAGCATCAACTGAGTTAGGTGAAGCCGTACGCATTATTGAGGGTCTTGTTGAGTTGCTGGACTTTGATGGGTATGAGCTCGAAGTGCTTGAAGAAAGACTATTTGAAATCCGTGGTTTAGCTAGAAAACATAAAATTGCGCCCGAGCAGCTACCACAATTTAAGGCAGAACTAGCGGATAAAATAGAAGAGTTTTCATTTGGTGCTGAAAAGCTATCTTCATTGGAAAATCAAATAAAAGAGTGCGATTCTGAATATAATGTTGCCGCGTCAAAACTGAATGAGTCCAGACGTATTGCTGGTGATAAATTAGACAAATTAGTCACAGCCGAATTACCATTTCTTAAAATGGAAGATGCCCATTTTGAAACTAACATAAGACCTGCACCAAGTTCAGCTGATGGATGTGATGAGGTTTCTTTTTTAGTTTCTACAAATAAGGGAACTGCTAAAGGTCCAATTGGTAAAATAGCATCGGGTGGTGAATTAAGCCGTTTCTTATTGGCACTAAAAGTGTGTTTAACTAGAGATTATAGCTCAGTTACGATGATTTTTGATGAAATTGACCGTGGCATTGGGGGAGCTACCGCTGATGCAGTTGGTAGAAGACTTGTTAGACTGTCCCAGAATGCACAAATTCTTACAGTCACGCATTCTCCCCAAGTAGCAGCTCTTGGTGATGCTCATTTTCAGGTTTCCAAATCTACAAATTCAATAAGCACAATTACTGAGGTAACAACCCTTCATGGAGATACCAGGGTCGAGGAGATTGCCCGAATGATCTCAGGAGACAAGATAACGGCTGCTGCAATTAATGCTGCTGCAACCTTGGTAGCAGGGCGTTAAAGATCTTAATTATTCGATTTTTTTTGTTGCGTGGTCCAACCAGATTTTTTCATTTTCTTCTAGGTTTTCTCTGATTTTTTTTCGACACTTTAAATGATACTCATTGAGCCAATCTTTTTCTTCGTTCGTCATCAGACTTATATCAATTAAATTTTTATCTATAGGGACAAAATTAAGGGTCTCAAAAATAAACATTTCTTCAACAGTTGAGTTTTCCAATTTTGGAGCTTTTGTGACTGCCAGAAGGTTTTCAATCCGAATCCCAAAATGTCCTTCTTTATAGAAACCCGGTTCATTTGATATGATCATTCCCGTTTCAAAGGGAACCTTTGACGTTCTACTCAATCTCTGTGGCCCTTCGTGAACAGAAAGAAATTGTCCTACACCATGTCCCGTGCCATGAGCGAAGTCTAGTCCTTCCGACCATAGGTGCACTCGAGCAAATGCATCTAAATCACATCCTGCCATTCCCTTAGGAAATTTTAACCTCGATATCGAGATCATTCCTTTAAGGACCAACGTAAAGGCCTTCTTGATTTCGCCTGAAACCTCACCCAAGGCGGTTGTTCTAGTAATGTCAGTTGTTCCGCCTTTATATTGGCCGCCACTGTCGATTAGTATTACTTCGTTTTTTTCTATAGCCCGATTACTATCATAATTTACCCGATAGTGCGGTAGGGCCGCATTTGGTCCACTTGCGCAAATTGTTTCAAAGCTGATGTCATAAAATTCTGGATTTTGAGACCGGAACGTCTCGAGTGAGATAACTAAATCAATTTCGGTTAGCTTACTCTCCGACTGGGAATTTAGCCAGCAAAGAAATTTACACATTGCTACCGCATCAATTAAATGGGCTTCTCTTGCTCTACTTAGCTCAATCTCATTTTTACAAGCTTTGGGTAATGCTGTTATGTCTCCTCGTGGGTCCAAAGTCGCTTTTGATGAAAGCAGAGCTTCAAAAGCAGCAAATGGCAGACTAGCCTTATCTATGCATATACTACCCGTAAGTTGTTTAAGGTGTGAAAGAAAATCATTTTGATTGTATAACTTAATGCCGTTGCCAAAATGCTTTTTTAAGTCTTCTACTTTGGTTTTATCTACGAAAAGGTCAACTTTATAATTTGAATGTAGAATAGCAAAAGCGTGAACAATCGGTAAATGTTCGACATCTCCACCCCGTATGTTTAACAACCATGCAATTCCTTCTGGTAAAGTAATTACTGCTGCCGAATTTCCATTGTCTTTCAATTCTTTCGCTAATATTTTTCTTTTATTGACTTGTGTCGCACCTGCAAATTTGTCTTCGTATCGAAAGGCTTTTGCATTTGGCGGGGCTGGCTGATCCGTCCAGATTATATCAATAAGGTTCTCTGTCGGTTGTAAGACGATATTAGTGTTTTCTGTTGATTTTCTATATTGCTCAATTTCATCGACTGAGTGTAACCAAGGGTCAAAACCAATTTTACCCTTATTGGTGATTTCCATTATCCAGTCCGTGACTTTTATATTTGGCCAATTAATAATTTCTATAGGTGGCAGTGTTTGATTTTTTGCCTGAATCGTGTAGCGCCCATCGACAAAAATACCCACCCGCTTATTAACTAAAACGCAGATTCCTGCAGAACCTTCAAATCCAGTAAGCCATCGTAAACGCTGATCTTTTTCAGCTACATACTCACCTCTGAAAGAGTCTGAGCGTGGAACAAGAAAACCATCAAGATTCGTTTTAGCAATTTGATCCTGCAACGCTTCAAGTCTCTTCGGACCCAATTTCGGATCTCCGGTAGAAGCGAAAGATTGAAACTTACAACTTTTTTCTTTGTGCATTAATTGTTAGCCTCTTTTGAGTTGATTCACTCGGGCTCTAGCTTTTGGATCGCTATCGAATAGGGCAGCGAGCTGCTCAGTCATTGCTCCTGCTAGTTGCTCAACGTCTGTTATGGTAACTGCACGATCGTAGTAGCGGGTCACATCATGACCAATCCCAATTGCCAAAAGTTCGACATTTTTTATTTTTTCTACCATTGATATAACATCTCGTAGGTGTTTCTCTAGGTAATTAGCAGGGTTTACGGATAAGGTGCTGTCGTCTACCGGGGCCCCGTCCGAAATTACCATTAAAATCTTTCTAGCTTCTGGACGCGCGGTCATGCGTCGGTGTGCCCATTCTAACGCCTCACCATCAATGTTTTCTTTAAGAAGCCCTTCTTTCATCATAAGTCCAAGATTAGAGCGTGCACGGCGCCAAGGGGCGTCGGCTCCTTTGTAAATTATGTGACGTAAATCGTTCAAACGACCGGGCTGTTGTGGTCGATCCTGATTCAGCCAGGCTTCGCGAGATTGGCCTCCTTTCCAAGCACGAGTTGTAAATCCTAAAATTTCAACTTTCACGTTGCAGCGTTCCAATGTGCGTGCCAACACATCTGCACATATTGCTGCTATCGAAATCGGCCTCCCACGCATTGATCCAGAGTTATCCAAAAGTAAAGTCACTACGGTATCTCTGAATTCAGTATCCTTTTCTATTTTAAAACTGAGAGAAGTTGTTGGATTTGTGATAACCCTAGCAAGTCTTCCAGCGTCAAGAATTCCCTCTTCAAGATCGAATAACCAGCTACGGTTTTGCTGTGCTTGCAGACGTCTTTGAAGCTTGTTCGCAAGCCTGCTTACTGCCCCTTTTAATGGTTCGAGTTGTTGATCCAAATATGCTCTTAATCTCTCTAACTCAACTTGCTCGGCAAGGTCTTCCGCCCTTATTTCCTCGTCAAAATTTGTCTCGAAAACTTGATAATTTGGGTCGGCGTCAGAAATAGGTTGTACAGGTGGCGGTTCCAGTGGAGCTTCTCCGTCAGGCAATTCCTGATCGTCAAAGTCCTCATCAGAGCTGTCTTCACTACTCATTTGCGCTTGGGCAGAGTCTTGTTGTTCGTCCTGACTTTGTTGGTCTTCTGCGTCTAGAGTCTCATCATTGTTTTCATCTGTCCCTGAGCTTTCGGGGTCATCAGCTTGTTCCTCATTCTCGTCCTGCTGTTCTTGATTTTCATCGTCTTCGGCTTCGGGTTCGTCACCTAGCTGATCTCCGTAACCTAAGTCAGTAATTATTTGACGAGAGAATTTTGCGAACCTTTCCTGATTATCCAAATTTTCAGTCAGATTTTCTATTGTAGTCTCTGCTTGGTCCAGAATAAAATCCTTCCACAAATTTAACACGTTGTTTGCTGAGGAAGGAAGATCCTTTTTAGTCGTTAGAGTTCTAATTAAATAAGCTGCGGCGTCTGCAAGTGGGGCATCAGCGCGATCTGTCAATTTATCAAAACCCTTTCGTTTTGCTTCAACGCCGATTTTTGCATTAATGTTGCCAGTAGTACCTGGCATATCTTTTGCCCCGATCGCTTCGCATCTGGCAGTTTCCATCGCTTCATATATCTCTCTTGCCATGGGACCGTCTGGGGCAAATCGTGAATGTAAATCAGAATTATGGTATTTATGATGCATGGCGAGAGCATCAGCTGTTCCTCGAGCCAGAAGAACTTCTTCTTTAGTCATGCGCCTGCTGACTTGGGGAAGCCTGATATTGTCTCCAGAGACACCCGATGGATCAACTGAGTAGTTAATAGAAAGTTCTGGGTTGTCAGCCAAAACTTTAGTTGCCTCTGCTAGGGCTTTTTTGAATGGATCGGCAGGATTGTCTGATTTTGAAACCATAATAGACTCAAGAAATGTTTAAGCTTTGCCAGATCACTTATATAATTTTTAGTTGATGGCTAATTATTGCTCATAATAATATTATTCTACTCCAGACTTACGCTTGCTGCACTTTCTGGTAACTCTTCATCAAAACAACGTTGAAAAAATTCAGCTACTATTTGCCTTTCGAGCTCGTCACATTTGTTTAAAAAGGTTAATCGAAAAGCATAACCCACATCTTTGAAAATTTCTGTGTTACTTGCCCAATTTATAACCGTTCTTGGGCTCATAACGGTAGATAAATCTCCGTTCATAAATGCAGTTCTCGTGAGATCAGCCACGGTAACCATTTGCTTTATAACACGCTTGCCTTCTTCACTATCGTAGCTTGGCGATTTAGCAAGCACTATTGCGCTTTCCACCTCCACTGATAGATAATTCAAGGTTGCAACTAGGGACCAGCGATCCATTTGAGCTTGGTTAATTTGTTGTGTTCCGTGATACAGGCCAGTTGTATCACCTAACCCGACGGTATTTGAGGTAGCAAACAATCTGAAATTACTATGGGGTGTGATAATTTCGTTTTGATCTAGTAGTGTTAATTTCCCATCGTGCTCTAAGACTCGCTGGATCACAAACATCACGTCTGCTCTGCCTGCATCATATTCGTCAAAAACAATAGCCACTGGGTTTCTCAAAGCCCAAGGTAAAATTCCTTCATGAAATTCAGTAACTTGCTTNCCGTCCTTAAGCTTAATCGCGTCCTTACCTATCAAGTCTATTCTACTAATATGACTATCAAGATTAACCCTTACTGCGGGCCAGTTTAATCTTGCAGCTACTTGTTCAATGTGGGTTGATTTACCTGTGCCGTGATAACCTTGGATCATAACCCTCCGATTATGATTAAAGCCTGCCAGTATGGCTAAGGTTGTATCTGGATCGAATTTGTATGTTTCATCAACCTCAGGAACTCGATTGGCTCGTTCCGAGAACCCTTTTACGATCATATCTGAATCGATACCAAAAACTTCTCTTACCGAAATATCCTCTGTGGGGTTGTTTTCCATAATTTTAGAGCCATCGGCCATAATTTTTTCCTTATAATCGGCTTATGAAATTCACTGGTGCACTAATAATTGCTGCTGTTCAAGAGTTCCAAGATAAATAAATTGTATATTTTTGACTATTACTAACCTTCACAATACTTTTAACCCAATGGTTGAAGTTGAATTTAACCTGTAACGAACCAGATATATCCAGTAGCAAACATGACAAGAGATAATTTATGAATAGACGTTCTTTACTCAAACTAGGGCTTGCAACAATGGTTATTCCAACGCAGTCAATCTTTGCAAAAGAAGAGCTTGCTGAATTTCCTTTTCGGTTAACTAAAAGTGAATGGAAAGCTAGACTTACTCCATTTGAATTTGCCGTTATGAGAGAGGAAGCTACCGAACGTGCGTTCACATCTCCATTGAATTCAAACTATGAAAAAGGCATATATCACTGCAAGGGTTGTGATCAAAAACTATATATGTCNCNCTACAAGTATGACTCAGGTACAGGATGGCCAAGTTTCTCAAAAGAGATTGCTGGTGCAATCGGCACAAGAAAAGATAGAAAGTTTTTTATGATCCGAACGGAGTGCCACTGCAGCAACTGTGGATCACATTTAGGACATATATTCGATGATGGGCCGCAGCCAACTGGGAAGAGGCATTGTATTAATGGCATTAGCTTAGTTTTCCGAANAACTTAGTACTTCGCTATTTGAAATTTCTGCTATCCTTAATTTGATCCCATGCCCACATAACTTGTTGTAACTGCTCTTCCTGGCTTCTATCGCCACCATTCATATCTGGATGCAGTATTTTAATAAGTGCCTTATAGGCCTTGCGAATTTCTGNCTTTGACCAACTATCTTTTGCTTCAAGAATTTCCACCGCTCGCCTTTCGGTAGCGGGTAGCCGCCTAGTATGACCAGCACTGGTCCCGGCACGCCCAGGGTTTTTTGTCGCATTTTCTCCCAAAACTTGGTGGGGGTCTTCTATTCCAAGCCTTGCCCAAGCTCTTGATTCAGGATCTCTCCAAGATTTAGTTTCTCTTTCCCAAACTTTGTCCTTTGACATTTGCGCATTCAATTCTGCTTCAGTCTGGTTCTGGAAAAAATTCCATTTTTGATTATACTCGCGAACATGATCTTTGCAGAACCAAAAAAAATCGTCTAGAACGTCAGGTGCTTTTGGGGCTCGAAATTTTCCTGCATTTTCGCAGCCTTCATGGTCGCAAAGCCTCCTCGATGTCTCGCTTTCGCCGGACATTCCACGCCTTGTGCGAGGTTTGTTCTTCTTTGCCGAAGAAACAGATATATCAAATCCAAATGGATCAGGTTTTTCCGTCATTAATTATACCTTTTCGACTCGAGCGTTAAATCATACATTAATTAAAAGTAAATTGAAGAGGTAATTATTCAAAATGACCAAAACAGATCGAATAAATAAGGCTTTAGAGGCCTCGTTCAAAGGGTCAGAAATATCTGTTGTTGATGATAGCGAAAGTCATCGTGGTCATGCGGGCTTTGCAGAAGGAGGAGAAAGCCATTTTCAAATAAAAATTGTTTGGAAAGGTTTTGAGACTTTGTCCCTAATTGCGAGACACCGAGCTGTGCATGAAGCACTTGGAAAGGACTTGCTAAACGAGATCCATGCATTAGCACTCGATTTAACATCTGAGTAATTTTGTATGTATCTAACCCTAAACTTTAATTGATGACACGGAATAGTTAGGGCTCAATTTTTATGAGTTAAGNTTAGCTGCAACAAGTTCATTAACGGTTTTTGGGTTTGCTTTGCCACCAGTAGCTTTCATTACCTGACCAACGAACCAACCGATTAATTTTGGATTAAGTTTCGCCTTTTCAACCTGATCGGGATTTGCACTAATTATCTCCGCAACTGCTTTTTCTATCGCGACTGTGTCAGTGACTTGCTTCATTCCCCGTTTATCAACTATCTCGGNTGGTTCNCCACCTTCACTGTAAACAATCTCGAATAACTCTTTTGCTATTTTGCCATTAATTTCACCATTTTTGATTAAGTCGATGATTTGCCCGAGTTGCATCGGGCTGACAGGCGATGCCGTTATTTCCAGGTCATCTTTTTTTAGGCGACCAAACAGCTCATTTATTACCCAATTAGCAGCCATCTTACCATCTCGATTAGCTGCAACCGTTTCAAAATAGTTTGCGGCTTCCACTTCAGCTGTCAACACGCTTGCGTCATATTCGCTTAAACCAAATGACGATATGAAACGAGCTTTCTTGTCATCAGGAAGCTCGGGTAGAGATAAGGCTATTTCATCCACCCAGGATTGTTCCAATTCCAAAGGCAGTAAGTCTGGGTCTGGAAAATAGCGATAATCATGAGCCTCTTCTTTTGATCGCATTGATCTTGTTTCGCCCTTTTCAGGGTCATATAGCCTTGTTTCCTGATCGACGGTTCCACCACTCTCCAAAATCTTTATTTGACGTTTTGCTTCAACTTCAATTGCTTGTTGAATGAAACGCATTGAGTTCATATTTTTTATCTCGCAACGAGTGCCCAACACGCTAAAATCACCAGTTTCTATAAATTCTTCAAAAGTACCCGATTGGCATACAGAAACATTTACATCTGCACGCAAATTTCCATTTTGCATATTACCGTCGCATGTCCCCAAATAACGCATTATTTGCCGAAGTTTTCCCACATATGCAGCAGCTTCTTCTGGGCCACGAATATCTGGTCTACTGACAATCTCCATCAGGCAAACTCCAGTTCGATTTAAATCCACAAAAGACATATCTGGATCCATATCGTGAATTGATTTTCCCGCGTCTTGCTCCATGTGGATGCGCTCGATCCGAACTCTTCGCGCAACTCCGGGTTCCATATTCACAATAACTTCGCCTTCACCCACTATCGGATGATATAATTGGCTAATCTGATAACCCTGAGGCAGGTCTGGGTAAAAATAATTTTTTCGATCAAAAGCACTCCAAAGGTTTATTTTTGCTTTTAACCCTAAGCCAGTTCTAACCGCCTGCTCGACACAGTAGTCGTTGACTACGGGCAGCATCCCCGGCATCGCAGCATCAACGAATGATACATTAGAATTTGGCTCATTTCCAAATTGGGTTGATGCTCCNGAAAATAACTTTGACTTTGACGAAACCTGTGCATGAACTTCCATACCAATCACTAATTCCCAATCATGTCTTGCGCCAGGTATGACTGTCGGTTTGGGGGATGAATAGTTTATATCCAGCATCTTATTCTTCCAATCTAATATACGAACTCATTAACTAAGATGAAACAATGTTGCAATCTAGATTAAATGAGATTTATTTTAAATTAAATCTCATATGGGGAGCTTAAACATTCAGGACCGTTCAATTATTTAGTATCCGCGAAATCATTTCGTTTGTGTCTTTGCTTAGCTTGTCGACTTTAAGTAACTTTGTAAGTTCTACAGAGATTTTATTCTGGCGCAGGTTATCAAACTGTTTCCAGTTTTGAAATGCTGTGCAGGTTCTAGCTGCTAATTGTGGATTTAAAGTATCAATTTTTCTGATCCAACTGGCTAAAAACTTATAACCTGCCCCATCTGCTCTATGGAAAGCAACCAAGTTTTGAGTAAATCCACCAACGGTGGCTCGAAATCGATTTGGATTTTTTTTGTTAAAGTCAGGGTGTTTTGTTAAAGTTTTTGTGATTTCGAGGGATTTACTAGGCTGACTTAACGATGTTTGCAGCATAAACCATTTGTCAATGACTAGACGGTCATCAGCCCACCTCTCATAAAAACTATCAATTTCTGTTGATACTAAGTCATTTTGAATTAGCACACTTAATGCTGCCACTTCGTCGGTCATATTATCTGCCCCGGCAAACTGCTTTCCGGCACTTTCCCCGTTATCTACCCTCGTCAGCAGACCAAGCAAAATATTCTTCAGTGAACGCTCTCCTGCCTGATCTGCTGACGGTTCATATTTTACGTTCTGGGTCAGAGAATGAAATAATTGCTCTAAAAATTGATTAGAATTTTCTGCTAGTTTTTGGGAAAATATTTTTTTTGCAGTGTAAATCATTTCAGGATCTATGGGCAAATTATTTTCAAAAAAATGTGCGATAATTTCTGAAATTGAGGGTTGTGAAAGCAATTGTGCGCGAAAAGCCGGCATTAATTTTTGATCCTGCATTATTTGGCAAAATGCATTTATTAATTCGTCGCTTGGGTCTTGTTTTTGATACGCAATCTTTTCAAAGCTTGCTAACATTAACTGCTGTGAGGCATCCCACCGATTGTATGCATCACTATCTTTTGTAAGAAGAGTTAGCCTGTCTTGGTCTGTGATCTCTCGCTCTATTGTTACTGGAGCAGAAAATTTTCTTAAAAGAGATACTGTTGGCTTTTTCTCAATTCCTTTAAATGTGAGTGTATCTTTTGGCTTTTTAAGTTCGAATACCTTCGTTTCAATTAAATCTATACCATTTTCATCCAGAAGGCCTATTGAGATTGGAATAACCATTGGTTGTAATTTCTTTGTGCGATTGTTGGGCAGAATTTGTTCAAAATCTAAAGTCAGGGTATTTTCGCCATATCGTTCAATCACCTTTACTTTAGGTGTTCCAGCTTGGGAGTACCAAAGCATGAATTGGTCAAGATTTTGATTGGTGACATCCTCAAATACTTTGATCCAGTCTTCAATTGTAGCCGCCTGACCATCATGTCGTTCAAAGTATAAATCTAGTGCCGAATAGTAATTTTTCTCACCAACTAATAGCTTAAGCATACCAATTAGTTCAGCACCTTTTTCATAAACGGTCAAAGTATAGAAGTTATTAATTTCAACAAAGCTATCGGGTCTTACCGGATGTGAAAGTGGGCCGGCATCCTCTCGAAATTGAGGCCCTTTAATTACCCTGGCATCTTGAATTCTTTTAACTGAGGGGTCCCTTAAATCAGATGTAAATTGTGCATCTCTGAAAACTGTAAGCCCTTCTTTTAAACACAGCTGAAACCAATCTCGGCAGGTTACACGATTTCCTGTCCAATTATGAAAATATTCATGAGCAATTATACCCTCAACATATTCAAAATCGGTATCGGTACTTTTTCTGGGATGTGTCAGAACACACTTCGAATTGAAAATATTTAGCCCCTTATTTTCCATGGCCCCCATATTGAAATCATCAACCGCAACGATATTGAAAACCTCAAGATCATATTGTCGTCCATAGCGCTCTTCATCCCATTTCATAGCTTTTTTTAAAGATCTGATTGCAAACTGACATTTGTCCTCATCGCCCTTTCTTACATAAATATTAAGGTCGATATGACAGCCTTGCTGCGTTGTAAATTCGTCTGATACTTTCTCTAAATCTCCAGCAACTAATGCGAAAAGGTATGCCGGTTTTGGCCAGGGGTCTGACCACTTTGAAAAGCCCTTTTCACTCGAAATAAGATTGCCATTTGACAATAAGACTGGTGAAGGTCCGCGAATACTAACAACAAATGGTGCTAAAACGTCTGGGCGATCTGGATAGTAGCATATTTTTCTAAAGCCTTCTGCCTCACATTGAGTGCAGTACATACCATTTGACATATATAACCCCTCCAATGAGGTGTTACTAGAGGGATCTATCTCTACCAGGCACTCCCACAGGAAAGGGCCGTCGGGGACGTCACATTCGAGACCGTCTTTTTGTAGCTTTGGATGTACTGTATTCCCATCGATTTTAGCGTTAAGGAAAATTAATTTTTCTCCATTTAAAAAAAATTTATTTGCTGAATTTGGATTAGGATTTTTACGGAAACTGATTTTAGAGTAAACTTTAGTTCTACTTGGATGTAGTTCAAAATTGAGTTCCACTGCGTCTACTAAATAAGCAGGGGCCTTATAGTCTTTCAGAAAGATTTCCTGATTACTTTTTTTTGCCATAATTACTCCGCGGTGCTTGGAATTTGTAGTTGAACCTACTCAGCTAATAGATGTTGCTACATTTAGGTAGTGCTACTATTAATTAATACAAAAAATAGGCGACTCTTTTAATGAATAATAACTTCTTTTGCCTCGCCTTAATTGAGATACCTATATGAAATCAGAGAAAGGTTTGGGGTTGAGTGATGAATAAGCGCCTGATGCGATATGATCTAAATGTAGAAGAAGGCTTGGTGGATTTTATCGAGAATAAGGCTTTGCCAGATACTGGAGTTTCACAGGATAACTTTTGGCTTGGCTTGTCATCATTGATTAAGGAGATGACTCCAGAAAATAGAAAACTTTTGCGGGCAAGAGAAGAGCTGCAAGATAAAATTGATAAATGGCATGTGGCTAGAATTGGCCAGCCACATGATCATGAGGCCTATAAAAGTTATTTAAAGGAGATCGGTTATCTGGTTGATGAGGGTGAGAGTTTTTTAATTGAAACAGAAAATGTTGATCCGGAAATTTCCAGCGTAGCTGGCCCACAACTCGTAGTACCATCGACCAATGCTCGTTACGCTCTTAATGCAGCGAACGCGAGATGGGGAAGTTTATACGACAGTTTATATGGTACTGACGCAATGGGGGCATTTGACCAGGCTGAGGGTTATGATCGGGGCAGGGGCGCTCGTGTTGTTGCCCGTGCAAGAGTATTTTTGGATAATGCATTTCCAATCATTGGTGCTAGTCATGCAGATGTTAAGCGATATTATGTTAGNGATAAGCAACTTTTAGTAGATGACCTTCCATTGGTCTCACCAGAAAAGTTTATTGGCTATTCGGGNAATCCGAAGGCGCCAAATTCTGTTCTTTTGANGAATAACGGTCTTTTCGTCGTGCTTGTCTTCGATCGAGCACATGTTGTCGGCAGTAGGGATCAGGCAGGTCTGGCAGATGTTCGGATAGAGAGCGCTCTATCCGCCATAATTGATTTAGAAGATTCTGTAGCATGTGTTGATGGTGAAGATAAGGTAAATGCATACTCAACATGGTTAGGTCTAATGAAAGGAGACCTTACTTCTGAGTTTGAGAAAAACGGAGAAAAAGTCGTTAGGTGTCTCAATTCTGACTTGTCTTTTATTTCTCCCTCTGGTGATGATTTTAGCATTAGGGCTAGAGCATTACTTTGGATCAGAAATGTTGGTCATTTAATGACTACACCAGCTGTACTTGATTCAAATGGTGACGAGATATTCGAGGGCTTGCTGGATGCTATGGTTACCACAATGCTCGGAATGCATGATTTGAAAAAGGCTGATGGCAATTCAAGACATGGTTCAATTTATATTGTAAAACCCAAGATGCATGGTCCCGCTGAAGTGGATTTTGCCGATAAAATATTTTCCAAGGTAGAGAGTTCTTTAGGTATAGAACAATATTCTGTAAAATTGGGAATAATGGATGAAGAACGCCGAACCTCCGTTAACCTAAAAGAGTGTATCCGCGCGGCAAAAAGACGAGTAGCCTTCATAAATACTGGGTTTCTCGATCGTACTGGAGATGAAATTCACACTAGCATGGAAGCAGGCCCATTTAGCAGGAAAGATTTTATAAAACGAAAGTCTTGGATAGTAGGATATGAAAATCAAAATGTTGACATTGGTTTAGAGTGTGGGCTTTCTGGGNGAGCNCAAATTGGAAAAGGTATGTGGGCTATGCCGGATTTAATGTCTGCTATGCTGGAGCAAAAAATAGAGCATCCAAAATCAGGAGCAAATTGTGCCTGGGTACCATCCCCTACCGCTGCCACATTGCATGCCTTGCATTATCACCAAGTGGATGTCTTTGCAGTTCAAGAAAATTTAAGAAAAAACGGCCGAAGAGCCTATGTTGATACACTTCTTGACATTCCCCTGGCTGCTTACAGAAAATGGTCGCACGAGCAAATAATTCGGGAAGTAGAAAATAATGCTCAAGGGATCCTTGGATATGTTGTGCGATGGGTGGATCAGGGAATTGGTTGCTCAAAAGTTCCAGATATCAATAATGTAGGTTTGATGGAAGATCGCGCCACATGCAGAATATCTAGTCAGGCGCTCGCTAACTGGTTGCATCATAAAGTCGTGGGTGAAGAAGAGGTCATTACAGCGCTTAAATCCATGGCGCAGATTGTTGATGAGCAAAATATTAACGATCCAAATTATATACCGATGAGCCCAAGCTTTGATGGATTGGCATTTAAGGCTGCATATAATTTAATCTTCGAGGGTAAAAATCAGCCATCAGGTTACACTGAGCCAATTTTACATGAAACTCGTTTGAAATTGAAAAATCTAGCATAGAAATATGGTCAATAGTGAGCTAAAACAAATATAAAGAATAATAATTTGCAAAGTAATAGTTAAAGGCTAAAAATGGGACGTTTTGTAGTTGGAATTGTTGGGAATTTCAACTTAATCAATGATGAATATCCAGCATACGCAGCTGGGAAAATGAATTGTGACGCGCTATCCAAGGTTTCGAATGTAATACCTATCATCGTACCGTCGAGTCCCGAATTTACTACAGTTGATGAGCTCATCGCAATGTGCGACGGTTTTTTGTTTACCGGCGGAAGACCTAACGTACATCCTAGTAATTATGGTGTCGAAGCAACGGCGGCTCATGGCGATTTCGATCGTGATCGTGATGCCTTAACACTCCCNNTGATAAAAAGGGCTGTTTCGATCGGTCTTCCTATTTTTGGTATATGCAGAGGATTTCAGGAAGTTGCGGTGGCAATGGGTGCAACACTACATCCGGAAATTCGCGAGTTAGATGGGAGAATGAACCATCGAATGCCACCAGATGGAACGCTTGCAGAAAAATTTGCCATTAGGCATGAAGTCACGTTTAGAAGCGATGGCATTTTCAGCAAAATTTTAGGTTCTGATCGAATTGAGACAAATACGCTACATGGACAGGGGATAGCAGATGCCGGTGATAGGTTGATAATTGATGGTTGGGCAAGTGATGGAACCCCAGAGGCGCTTTATGTAAAAGATGCACCGGGTTACACATACTCTGTCCAGTGGCACCCGGAATGGAATGCTGAAAATGATCCAATTTCTAAACGTTTGTTTACGGCTTTTGGCGACGCGGTGCGTGATTATGGAAATGCCCAGTAGATGATCCCTTTCAGTTATGTGACAAATTTTTGCTTTTTGTATTTGGGTCTGTCCCATAAAGAATTTTGAATAACATTTGAAATAACTTCAATTGCCAAATCAATATCTTCTTTAGATATATACAAGGGTGTAATTCCAAATCTCATAATGTTCGGGGACCTAAAATCTCCAATAACGCCTTTTTCTATGATTGCTTGCATTGCAGGGTATCCATGTTCAAAATAAAATGAAACTTGGGAACCCCTGTCTTCTGCATTTATTGGAGATGCTAATTTAAGATTAGGGCAGTTCTTTTGCAACCCGCTTATAAGTCGCTCAGAAAGATCAATTGACTTGGAGCGCAGCTCGCTCATGTTGACGGTATCCCAAATTTTTAAAGAAGCAGCAAGAGCCGCATTAGCCAGAACTGGTGGTGTTCCTATTTTCATTCGGTTTATACCTTTGCCAGGGACATACTTATGCAAAAACTCAAATGGTTTTTGATGACCAAGCCAGCCCATTAAAGATGGTTTGACCTCATTAATTTTCTTTGGGTTAACATATATAAACGCTGGCGAACCAGGTCCTGCGTTTAGATACTTATATGTACAACCAACAGCATAATCGATATCCCACTCCTTTAGATTTAGGTTTAAAGCGCCAGCAGAGTGCGCTAGATCCCAAATCGTAACGATCCCATTGTCTTTTGCAATTTTACTGATTACTGAAATGTCATGCCTTCTGCCAGTACGGTAATCAACGTCGGTTAGCATAAGTACCGCAATCTCGTCGCTTAGACTGTCAAGTACTTCCTCAGGTGCGCATATTCTAATCTCAAGTTGATCATTCAATAGATGCACCAGTCCCTGAGCCATATACAAATCTGACGGAAAGTTTCCACTATCTGTGAGTATAATTTTTCTTTTCCCCACATCTTTAATGGCGCTACTTAATGCTTGAAAAACTCTAACAGATAGGGTTTCTCCGACAACTACTGAATTATCTTCTGCTCCGATAATGCGCGAAATTTTGTTACCCAAATTTTCAGGCTGAAACATCCATTCCGCATCATTCCATCCATTTATTAAAAGGTTTGACCATTCTTCATGAAGTAAAGTGTTAATTTCACTGGGAACATTCTTGGGCATGGGGCCCAGCGAGTTACCATCTAAATAGATCAATCCTTTTGGAAGTATGAATTGCTTTTTTGTTTCTTCAAAGTTTGTCATCTGCCCTTTCGTAGCCGTCCCATATGAACGGTTTCACCAAGTTGCTGTAGTTACAACATTTATATAACATGGAATACAATTAATATTTTTATTTTCGAAAATCTTTGAATTTAATGAGGGTTGAATGGGTCTTTTAAGATATTTTTTATTATCAATTGCCATGAGCCAGCACTTAATAGCTAGTGAAAATATACCGGATCAATATCCTCAATCGGTATTGTATTCAAAACCTTCNGAATTTATCCCAAATGTATTTTCTGCAATTGGTGCTACTGCTCCACCTACGTANGAAAATTCTGGTCATAATAATAATTTATCTTTTGTTGTAACTGCGGATGGAGTCGTAGTGATTAATTCTGGTGCATCATTTAGTCTGGCTGAGGCAATGCATCANGAGATTAAAGCAGTAACAGATAAACCTGTAAAGCTAGTAATCAACGAAAATGGGCAGGGACATGCTATGTTGGGTAACTCTTACTGGGCTGAGCTTGGCATTGATATATTGGCACATGAAGACGCTATTGAGGAGGTGAAGGATAATGGCTATCAAATCCTAGAAGAAATGAAGCGTTACAATAGAGAAAAGGCTGACGGTACAGCCGTTATTACCGCAAACATTTCATTTTCCGAAAAGTATGTTTTTACTTTAGGGGGTATAAAGTTTGAGGTTCTACATCTGGGTGATGCTCATGGTCCTGGAGATACACAGGTCTGGATCCCGCAATGGTCACTAATGATTGCTGGTGATATAGCTTTTCATGAACGAATGCTGCCAATTTTTGAAAATACTTGCACAAGATGCTGGATAGAAACTTGGAAAACAAGCTTTGCACCTCTTAATCCGCTTTATATAATTCCTGGGCATGGACATCCCACAAATTTACCACAAGTTGAAAAGTATACGTTGGGATATCTTTTAGATTTACGATCAAAGATCAAAAGCCATATTGAGGCTGGGGGCGATTTAAGTTCGTCTTATTATGTCGATCAGCAAAAATGGAAGAATTTAGATACTTTTGAAGAGTTAGCAAAGAAAAATGCTGGTAGGGTTTTTGAAGAAATGGAGTGGGAGTGATAAAAACTGAACTCTGGTCTCGAAAGAAAGTTGGGCTGGTTGCGGTTTCATTAATTGGTAGTCAAAACGCTATTGGAATTTATAGCAGTTGATTAAAATGCGTTGCGACATAATTTTTCACTTTAAGCACATTGATCTTTAATAATGTTGCGTATAGGAAGCTGGTCAGACATGTCTCTGAGTATATTTAAGTGAGGATTAAATTTTGAAAATCGGTACCCCCAAAGAAATTTTCGACGGTGAAAATAGGGTTGCTTTAACCCCTGATAGTGCTCTTCAACTTCAAAAGTTAGGTTTTGATTGTTTAATTGAAAGTGGTGCTGGCAAAGCAGCAGGATATTCAGACAAAATCTACAAAGAGGCTGGGGTCAAGGTTGTAAAAACGGCTGCTGCTTTGTGGAANGAAGCTGATGTAGTGACCAAGGTTAGACAGCCCTCTACTGCTGAGCTTAAGAGATTATCTGCCGGGCAGACGTTGATTTCCTTTTTTAATCCAGCCGTCAATGAGCAGGGTCTTGACCTGGCCAAGTCCAAAAAAGCAAACGTCATAGCAATGGAAATGGTTCCAAGGATCAGTCGGGCACAAAAGATGGATGCTCTTTCATCCATGGCAAATATAGCTGGTTATCGAGCAGTTATCGAGGCCAGCAATAATTTTGGAAGATTTTTCACAGGTCAAGTCACTGCAGCAGGGAAGGTGCCTCCGGCGAAAGTGCTTATAATAGGCGCCGGTGTTGCCGGGCTTGCTGCGATTGGGACAGCTACNTCGTTAGGAGCTATTACTTATGCTTTTGATGTCAGGCCTGAAGTGGCGGAACAAGTCGAATCCATGGGTGCTGAATTTGTCTATCTCGATTTTGAGGAGCAGCAGCAAGATGGTGCTAAAACTGGCGGATATGCGTCAGTTTCGTCACCAGAATTTCGAGAGGCTCAACTTGCGAAATTTAGAGAGTTAGCGCCAGAGGTTGATATTGTTATTACCACCGCGCTTATTCCAAACCGCGAGGCTCCAGAATTGTGGACAGCTGATATGGTTAAATCAATGAAACCAGGTTCGGTTATTGTGGATTTAGCNGCTGAGAAGGGTGGTAACTGTAAGCTAACAGTTTTGGATGAAAAAATTGTAACTGACAACGGGGTTACTATTGTAGGATATTCTGACTTTCCGAGTAGAATGGCCGCTCAAGCATCAAATTTATATTCTACTAATATTAGGCACATGATTAGTGATCTTACGCCGGAAAAAGANGGTNAAATAAACCATAATATGGAAGATGACGTAATCAGAGGTGCTACGGTTGCTTTTGAAGGGGAAATAACTTACCCGCCGCCACCGCCGAAAGTTAACGCTATCGCTGCAAAAACGCAGGAAAAGCCAAAAGAGTTGTCTCCAGAGGAACTAAGGGCGAAAGAGCAAGAGGAGTTTAATGCGCAAACTCGCCAGCAGGTTATTCTGCTCGCAGTAGGTGGTGCCCTTACATTAGGTGTTGGGCTTGTTGCTCCAGCTAGCTTTATGCAACACTTTATCGTATTCGTTCTTGCTGTTTTCGTTGGATTTCAAGTTATTTGGAATGTAAGCCATGCTCTTCATACGCCGTTGATGGCTGTTACGAATGCAATATCATCGATTATAATTTTGGGCGCGCTGATGCAGATTGGNTCNGGTTCATTNCTAGTAATCTTACTTGCAGCATTATCGGTTTTTATGGCTGGTATTAACATTTTTGGTGGGTTTCTCGTCACAAGACGAATGCTTGCCATGTTCCAAAAATCTTAAGGGGTTAGAAATATGGAATTAGGATTTACTACCGCCGCATATGTCGTAGCTGCTGTATTGTTTATACTGTCCCTAGGTGGATTATCTGGACAAGAGAGTGCCAAGCGAGCCGTATGGTATGGTATTTTTGGGATGGCTCTTGCTGTATTTGCAACCTTGATAGGTCCCGGTTCTGGCTTATGGGCCCTGTCTGTTCTNCTTATTGCAGCTGGTGGTGTTATTGGGTATTTTTTAGCGGCCAGGGTTGAAATGACACAGATGCCTGAACTTGTTGCAGGTATGCACGCGTTGGTTGGTTTGGCAGCCGTTTTCGTCGGATTTAATGCAGATTTGGAAATAAAAAATGTAGCGTCAGCGGTGAACTCTGAGGCGGTAAAAGAGCTAACGGGATTTGCAGCCTTGGTGGCTAAAAAATCAGTTGTAGAAATTAATATATTGAGAGTAGAGCTGTTTTTAGGTGTATTTATTGGTGCTATAACGTTTACGGGATCTATAATCGCCTACGGTAAGCTATCAGGCCGTGTTACTTCTGCGGCGGTGAAACTTCCTGGNGGACATTTTTTAAACGCATCAGCGGCNATCATTTCTGTTTTATGTTTGATCTGGTATCTTCAAACAGGNGGTATTTTACCACTTNTACTAATGACTATTTTAGCTTTTTTTATAGGTTTTCATTTGATCATGGGGATTGGTGGAGCAGANATGCCAGTGGTTGTGTCTATGTTGAACAGCTATTCTGGCTGGGCTGCAGCCGCCATTGGTTTCAGTCTTGGCAACGACCTCTTNATCGTNGTTGGAGCCCTTGTCGGATCCTCTGGTGCTATTCTCAGTTACATAATGTGTAAGGCAATGAATAGGTCATTTATTTCGGTGATACTTGGTGGTTTTGGTGGTGCATCAGGACCTGCAATGGAAGTGGAAGGCGAACAAATTGCGATAGATGCAGACGGGGTCGCATCCGCATTAGCCGATGCCGATAGCGTTATAATAATACCNGGTTATGGACTTGCTGTTGCCCAAGCCCAACAAGCTGTATCCGAGCTTACTAAACGTCTTCGGGACAAAGGGAAGAATGTAAGGTTCGCTATTCATCCGGTTGCGGGACGGCTTCCCGGGCATATGAATGTTCTACTTGCTGAAGCTAAAGTTCCATACGATATAGTGCTCGAAATGGATGAAATAAATGAAGATTTTCCAGATACCGATGTAGCAATTGTTATTGGTTCCAATGATATCGTAAATCCTGCTGCACAAGAAGATCCNAATAGTCCAATAGCNGGTATGCCTGTTTTAGAATGTTGGAAATCGAAACAGGTCTTTGTATCTAAAAGAGGACAAGGAACTGGGTACTCTGGCATCGAAAACCCACTTTTCTTTAAAGAAAATACACGCATGTTCTATGGAGATGCAAAAGATAGTTTAAACAAGCTTTTGTCAATGATAGACTAATGGAATTTCAACGCACCCTTAAATTGATGTAGATTAATTTGGGGGTGTTTTACGTCTTTTATTTGGGTTTTATTGGCGTTATTCAATAAATAGTGTGTTTAGATTAGGATAACATTTTGACACTTATTGCAGATCACGCGCAAAGGTATCAATTAGCTAATGAGCTTCACGCCCGTCCGTTTCCGTTTCACTCGGCACCTGGGATGGTTGCGTTTTTGGCATTNAAAGAGCCTGAAAATGCTGCCCAGAGNGATAGAAGTGGAGATAGAAAAAATTTAATCGAGCTGCTTGATAGGTTTGGTGCTCCACATCCAAAGGAAGATGCTACTCATTATTTTGGTGATTTAGGTCGTTTTAAACTTAAATGGGAAGCTCACACGGAATTTGTTACATATACGATATTTTTAAACAATTTATCTGAAAAGCCTTTTGATGGTATTTGTTTCGATGCTTTTCCAAAAGATTGGTTAGAGTCCCTGTCATCGCTTCGGATAACATCGGTGAATTTGCGTCTTGAAACTATGAGTGATCAGGAAAACAGTAGCGAGATTATCTCAAAAAAATTAGCTAATTGGTTCGTACCGGAGAGTCTTGCAGTAAGTAAAGTTTTAGATGGGTCAGCGGTTGTGGCTTCAGACTTTAGAATAGATGAAGTAGGTCATCAACGATTTGTCCTTTTTGTTGATCCACTAACTGATGAACGACGGGTTGGTAGGATTATTCAGCGTCTATGTGAAATTGAAATGTATAAATCCATGTCAATGCTGGGCTTTGCTCGAGTGCGTAGTATGGCAAGGCAAATGGGTAATATTGATACAGAGTTATCCCATATAATGAGTGATATGAACGACGGTAAAGTGGCTGCGGAAGTTACTTTAGATAATTTGTTGAAAGTTTCCACTGAACTGGAAACTTTATCAGCAGCCGCATCTTTTCGTTTAGGCGCAACTGAGGCATATGAGGCGATTGTTCATCAGAGGATTAGGGTTTTAAGAGAGGAAAGGTTTAAGGGACGTCAGACGTTTTCGGAATTTATGATGAGACGTTATGATCCAGCGATGAGGACAGTTAAATCTAGTCGTGTTAGATTGGGAAATCTGGCTGACAGAGCTATTCGAGCCGGTGATTTGCTGCGAACCAGAGTGGACGTCGAAAGGTCTGCTCAAAATCAAGCTTTGCTTACTAGTATGGATAGGAGAGCAGATTTACAGCTACGGTTACAAAAGACAGTAGAAGGTCTGTCGGTGGTTGCTATAAGTTATTATGCGGTATCCTTGGTGTCGTATTTGCTGTACCCTCTCGCAGAGAACTATTCAGTAACAGAGGGGTTTTTAACTTCGATTATCACTTTGCCTGTGGTTGGGCTTGTCTATCTAATGATCCGGCGTATACGTTCAAAAATGCTGTAGATGCCAATGCATACTTACATGCTAAACCTCCCAATATAATTGAAAGTGTAGCTAAAATTGTAGCTAGTGCCAATGACGGCAATCCGGCCAGACCTGCTCCAATTGTGCAACCCCCTGCCAAAACACCACCAACGCCCATCATTGTGGCACCAATGAAGTATCTAGTCGTTTGAGCAGTAGATTCAAAAGTCTCAATTTTGAACTCTCTTGTAATTAGTGATGTTACAATGGAGCCACAGACTGTACCGCCAACTAGGCCGACCCCAAAATTTGGTGATATCGCGCTGGAAGCTACGATCCAGAACAGAGTATCTGCATACGGTTTTGTGTATGAAAGGCTTTCAAACGCAATTGGGTCAAATTCATCGTATAAAATAAAGCCAGTTCCGGCCCATGATAATGGTACAAGCAAACCGATAATGGAGGCTAACAGAAGTTTAATTAATTTTGGTTTAGTTCGTATAATAAGCAAAGCCCAAAACAAAGTTAGTGTCAGAGATAAAGCGACTTTAATTATTAAAATAGATATGGAGTTTGTGAACTTCTCAGTATTTAACGTTATTGTTTTTATGAAAATAATTGGCTCAGATATGACACCTTTCAAGCTTGCGTGAGCTACGATACCAAAAATTAAGAGTACCATTGCCGCTCTTAAATTACCGGTACCAGCTAATACTGTCAGCCGTGATACACAGCCCCGTGTTAAAACCATCCCTGAACCAAAAAGAAATCCGCCCAAAATTAGTGCAAGCCATTGCAACTCATTTTGGAAAAAACGGTGCTCATTAAAACTTATAAACCCTAGAAATATAATAAGTTGTGTGCCTGCTAATGCCGTTATCAATGCAGACATCCAAATTGCGGTTTCCTGAGTAGGTCTTTCAACAATAAATGCACTTCTAAAACAAAATTTCGTTCTATGTGCTAAAATGCCAAAGCACGCTCCGATAAATATTCCAAAGTAAATGGACACCTGTCGTGAATCGACAATGTCTAAATTTATCAAATCGCTCAAAATTTTCTCCTATTAGAACAATTTTCTAATAAGGGTCTAAAAAATTGATTTCAATTCATTAATTATTTGAAATTTAGTGTTTTAGAGGGATAATATTCTTAGTAGATTATTTTACTTTAAAATTTTTTCTAACTTTTTTTTAAACCCAAAAAAATATTGGGCCTTTTGTAATAATTTCAAAACGTAGGTCTTTTCTAGCCTTATCTTCCTCTNATTCTTGGGTCTAATGCATCTCTTAAGCCATCACCTAAGTAATTAATACTTAAAACGGTGAGAGATATGGCAAGTCCAGGCCAAAACACACGCTCAGGAAATTGCTGAAGATAATCAACNGCNTCATTNAGAAGCCTACCCCAAGTAGGAAAATCAGGAGGGAAACCGAGTCCAAGGAACGAAAGTGCACTTTCTGTTATTATTGCATTCGCGATTCCCAGTGTCGCTGATACCATTATCGGAGACAGCACATTCGGCAGGATATGGCGGAAAATGATTTTTGTGTCGGTGCCACCGATTGAGCGGGCTGCGAGAATAAACTCTCGTTCTTTGATCGCCAATACATCACCTCTTACGATCCTAGCTGTAGGCATCCAGCTAGTTATACCGATTGATACAACTATTAGAATGAACATTCCTTTTTCCGGACCAAAAGAAGTGCTTAGAGGCTCTCTAAACAAGAGCATCATTACCAAAAGTAATGGTAGAAGTGGTAGCGATAAAAATAGGTCTGTGAACCGCATCAATGCACTATCAAGTTTTTTAAAATAGCCTGCAACCACACCAATTAAAGTGCCTAAGAATAACGAAAGCAGCATTGCCGTCAGGCCCACAGTAATCGATGTTCGTCCCCCAGCCATGATCCTCGCTAAGGTATCTCTGCCTAATTGATCGGTTCCTAATGGATGAGCTAGGCTCGGGCCTTGGTTTCTTATTCGAATATTAATTCCATTCGCTTCGTATGGCCAAACAAAAGGGCCAAGTAGTACGAGAATTACAATCAGCGCGAAAATAATAGCCCCTGCTAATGCACCTTTGTGATTTTTGAACTCATTCCAGACATCTAACCATTTATTATTTGTCGTCTCGAATGTACTGTTTTGGACATTTTCAGTCATATCGGATCCTTGGATCTAAAATTCCGTAAAGAATGTCAGCTATCAAATTAAATACTACAATCAGAACAGCAAACATGAAGGTGATGGTCTGTACAGTTGGTAAGTCATTGGCATATATCGCGTTGATTAACTGCTGACCAATTCCGTTTACTTTAAATACCTGCTCTGTAATAATTGCACCACCAAAAATACTTGGAATACCTAGAGCAATTACTGTTACCACTGGTATCATAGAGTTCCTTAACACATGTATTGCGACTACCGTCCACTCACTTAATCCTTTTGCTCTCGCCGTCCTGACATAGTCTTGGTTCAAATTGTCTAGCATCGACGAGCGCATAAACCGACTTATTTGAGCTGTTGTTTGAAGCGCTAGCACCATTACTGGCATGATCATTTGCCGAAATTGAAACTTGAATGTTTCCCAATCGACCACCTCATGCAATGTGTCGTAAACAGAAGGAAGCCATCCAAGTTGCACAGAAAAAAGAACAATAACAAATACGCCGCTAAAAAAAGGCGGTACAGAATAGCCTACCATTGTAACAAAAGTTCCGACTTGGTCAAAGACAGAATACTGCCGATATGCAGAGTAGATCCCAATTGGTAGGGCGATTAAAATACCTACGATATAAGACATACCAACGACCCACAGAGTTTGTGGTAATCGTTGGACCACAATATCCATTACTGGACTTCTAGTTTGCCAACTGAATATCCGCTGTTTACCTTCAGAAAATGATGTGTTGAAAAGGTAATCAACAAAAACTTGAGGTTCGACCCAAAAAAATTGGATAACCCATTTTAAAAACTGAACGTGTAAAGGTTGTCCTAGTCCTAAGGCCTCTCTCATTTTTTCTTTGACGTCAGGAGGTATTGTCATTGGCACTTGTGCCATTGGATCATTCGGTGCCAAATTTAATAACAAAAAAATACACGCAGCTATAAACAGCAACGTGGGTATCGCCAGAAGCAAACGCCGAACAATATAGGTTAACATTTATGGGGTCTTTCTAAAAGCACGCCGGCGCTTTCGCGCCGGCGCCATTTTCAATTAGTCAATTCGATACCAGTCTTCTACATTCCATAACTCTGTGTCCCATGTATTGAGAACAACTCCACCAAGTGAATTGGAACGTGCAGAAACTCTACCACGCCATGTTAATGGAACGATTGTATAGCTATCTTTAGTAAGCATATCATTGAGTTTCCTACCAATTTCACCTCTTTTTTCGAGATCAGCAGTCATTTTCAACTCGTCCAATAATTTGTCATACGCTGGGTCACAATATCTATTGATATTTTCTCCAGCCCATCCATTTTCAGGGCTTGGTTCATTTCCACATCTGTATGCCGAAAGATAAGCTTGAGGATCCGTGCCATCAAAAATGTTTGTATACATTTCAATGTCTGCATAGAATTTTTGATATGTGTCAGGTGAAGCAGGATCACCTCCAAAGAACACAGATGCATTGAGGTTTCTCAGCTCAGTTTCAACTCCAATCTGTCCCCACCACTCTTTAATCAGGGCCTGATAATCCTGGCGAACAGCGTTAGTCGAAGTTTGATAAAGTACAGAAAGTCTCATTCCATCTTTCGTTCTCACTCCATCTGCTCCTGCCTTCCAGCCTGCACCTTCTAGCAATGCTTTTGCACCTTCGATATCCTGTGTTAGACAGCCAGTATTATCTGAAGCATATAGTTCAGGACCAGGTACAAGGTTACAAGTTGGTTTACCTGCAACTCCATAACCGATCTCGGTGAGTAGGGTCCGATCTATAGCCATTGATAAGGCTTTTCTAACATTAATATCACTAAGAAATGGGTGTAGAGCTTTTCTAGTTGATCTAGTATCAGCGTCCAAGTTTGGTGATGGATCAGTCATGTTCATTTCTAATCGCTCAACTGCAGTACCGAAAGCAGCAAGCGGTTGACCTTTTCCTGCAGAAGCCATTTGGTTAATAACTTCTGGAGCTAGCTGTAAGTTCCAGCCGTAATCGTACTCTCCGGTTTCCATAACGGCTCTACCAGCTGCAGCAGCGTCGCCACCACCTTTGAAAACCATAGTTGCGAAAGCTGGTTTGCTAGGATCTCTGTAATTGTCATTTGCTTTAAGCTGTATAACATCATTTGGTTTGAATTCTGTTACAACAAATGGTCCAGTACCTATGGGGCCAAAATTTTCTTCCGTACATTCCTGACGCCGTGTACCGGTGCAGTTTTCAAATTGTGCTTGCTGTAAGATTGGCGTTTGTGATCCAACGAACGGTCCATATGGATTAGGCATTGGATCTGCAAAAGAGATTTTTACGGTAAGGTCGTCTAGCGCTTCTACGTTAGTGACACCTTCAAATTTTGCTTCTTGGTAGCATCCAGCTTCTCCCATACAATAATCATATGTAAAAAGAACGTCAGCAGACGTAAATGGAGTGCCATCTGACCAAAGTATGCCGGGTTTTAGATTCCAGGTAATTGATTTCAGATCTGAACTTATGCCACCATTGCCGACAGTAGGAACCTCCGTCGCCAGTCGAGGAAACATTGCTCCGTTATTGTCGTAACCTGCAAGTGCTTCAATAACCATACTTGAAGACTCAATATCTTTTGTTCCGCCTGATAGATATGGGTTCAGGATTGAGGGAGCTTGCCAGTATATTATACCGACATTGCCATCGGAACCACGATCAGCAAAGGCTGACGACCCAAGGGCAATAGCTCCAGCGACACCCAGTGCTAAAGACTTAATTTTCATTTTATTCTCCTTATTTTTAAACTGTAATTAGAAACACGACCTTTGTTAATTCAAGATCATTTTTCCATACATATAGGGAGACCATAATTTTGTGTAAAACTCCCCCCGAAGTCATAATGGAAGCAGAGTTTTCAAAAAATGCAAGAGAAAGCTGAAATTTTGTGCATTTTTTTTGAAACTTTTTNAAATTTTCAATTTAGAAACTGAACTGAACAGTTTTTTTAATGTTAAGAACGAGCTAATAATTGGTTTTATTTTGAAATTATTGATGTTGACAAGAATAGCATCTTTAAGCAACGCTGCTTTGGTCTAGTTAGGAACGAAAATGTTAGATGATGACAAAGCACCAATTGCCGAATTTAAAAATCTTAAAGTAGTTTTTGAGACAAAAGATGGAACGGTTACAGGGGTAGAAGATGTTTCTTTTTCCATTTATCCGGGTGAGACAGTTTGTGTAGTTGGTGAGTCTGGCTCTGGAAAATCTGTGTCATCACTATCAATGATGCGTCTTGTAGAATTTGGTGGAGGGAAAATTCAGGGCGGTGAACTTAATTTTGAAAAGCAAGTCGGCGGTAAAATAGATTTAGCCAACGCTAGTCAAAAATCCATGCGGCATACCAGAGGCAATGAAATTGGAATGATATTTCAGGAGCCAATGACAGCACTAAATCCCGTATTCACAATTGGCAGACAGCTTACCGAAGGGCTACGTTTGCACAAAAATTTATCTAAACAGCAGGCAAGATCAAGAGCAATTGAACTATTAGATCAAGTAAGAATACCAGAGCCTGAAAAGAGATTAAAACAGTATCCCCACGAGCTGTCAGGTGGAATGCGGCAGCGGGTTGTGATTGCTATGGCTTTAGCATGTGAGCCGAGGTTACTGATTGCTGACGAGCCGACAACTGCTCTTGATGTAACTATTCAGGCGGAGATTTTAGCATTAATTGATCGTTTGAAAAGAGAAACCGGAACTGCTGTAATGTTCATTACTCACGATATGGCAGTTGTTGCACAAATGGCGGATCGAGTTGTCGTAATGTACCGTGGAAACAAAGTTGAGGAAGGTAATGTTATAGACGTCTTCGAGAATCCGCAGCATGATTACACCAAATCGTTGCTTTCAGCGGTGCCAAAGCTCGGGGAAATGTTGGGAAAAAAATATCCCGAACCCATGAAACTGCTAGGCGAAAGTAAGAAAAGCTCTAAGCCACTGGTTGGCACTGATGAGGTTTTGCTGGAAGTAAAAAATTTAGTCACAAGGTTTCCAGTCGCCGGTGGTCTTCTTCGAAGGACAGTTGCGCAAGTTCATGCCGTCGAAGATGTTTCTTTTTCGATTAAACGTGGTTGTACTCTGGCGCTCGTCGGGGAATCAGGCTGTGGCAAATCAACTGTTGGCAGGTCGCTTTTACGACTTGTTGAGCCCTTGTCAGGTGAAGTGCGCATGGCAGGAAAAGATGTGCTTAAACTTCCCAAAGACGAACTTCGTAATATCCGAAGTGATATGCAAATGGTTTTTCAGGATCCTTTTGCGTCACTCGATCCGCAAATGTTGCTTCTGGATCAAGTTGCGGAGCCAATGCGAAACTTTTCAACTATGGATGAAAGGTCGATCGAGGAACGAGTTGAGGGCCTTTTCGAGCGTGTTGAACTACCAAAGAGCTTTTTACGCCGCTATCCGCACGAGCTATCGGGGGGGCAAAGACAGCGCGTTGCAATAGCTAGGGCTCTAGCTTTGAACCCAAAATTAATAATTGCTGACGAAGCAGTGAGCGCATTAGATGTATCAGTTCAAGCACAAGTTCTTAATCTAATGATGGAATTGCAATCGGAGTTAGAACTAAGTTTCTTATTCATAAGCCATGATATGGCCGTTGTAGAACGCGTCAGCCACGATGTTGGCGTGATGTATCTCGGTCGGTTGGTAGAAATTGGTTCTAGACAAGCAGTATTCAGTAACCCACAGCACGCTTACACAAAAGCACTCATGAGTGCTGTTCCCATAGTAGACCCGTCAAAAAAGGTTTTAGAAGGTGATTTGAAATTTAAGCAAATACCATCTCCAATCCATCCACTTGATTACGAAGCTGAAAAACCGAAATACAAAGAGGTAACTGAAGGGCATTTTGTTCTAACCTCTGATTGCGGGTATTGATCAATTTAAAAGGATTTTTTATGCCAGTAAAGAACCGCTTTGCAGAGTTGCACGAGGAAATTACCGAATGGCGTCATGATTTACATGCTAATCCTGAAATATTATTTGAAACACATAGAACGTCTCAAATTGTGGAGCAAAAACTGAAATCATTCGGCTGTGACGATGTAGTTTTTGGATTGGGAAGAACTGGTGTAGTTGGCGTAATTCATGGAAAAGTGAATACCAAAAATAGTGTAATTGGACTTCGCGCTGATATGGATGCTTTGCCAATTGATGAAGCGACTGGTTTATCTTATGCGTCAAAGGTTAATGGGGCGATGCATGCATGTGGTCACGACGGTCACACAGCAATGCTTCTCGGAGCAGCTAAATATCTAGCTGAAACACGGAATTTTGATGGTACGGCAGTGGTCATTTTTCAACCAGCCGAAGAGGGCGGCGGTGGTGGTCGGGAAATGTGTGAAGACGGATTAATGGAGCGTTTTGGTATACAAGAAGTTTATGGCATGCATAATTGGCCAGATCTAGAAATTGGTAAATTTGCTATAAGACCGGGACCTTTTTTTGCAGCCTCTGATTTTTTTGAAATTACAATAAATGGGCTTGGGGGACATGCCGCCAAACCGCAAATAGCAGTTGATCCAACAATTGTCGGATCTCATATAGTAATTGCATTACAATCTATTGTTAGTCGAAATGCCGACCCGACAGATCAAATTGTAGTTTCGGTCACTTCATTTGAGACATCCTCAACAGCTTTCAATGTTATCCCTCAAACCGTTGTACTAAAAGGAACTGTCCGAACGCTGTCCGATGAGACCAGAGATCTTGCTGAGAAGAGATTAGAAGAAATTGCACGAAAGACAGGTGACGTATTTGGAGCAAATGTAGATCCAGTCTATACCAGAGGTTACCCAGTAATGACAAATTCAGTTGATCAAACTGAGTTTGCCGCTTCTGTTGCAAAATCTGTTAGTGGCTATTGTGAAGAGGCGCCTCTAGTAATGGGCGGTGAAGACTTCTCATATATGGCCATTGAAAGGCCAGGTGCATATATTTTGATTGGTAACGGAGACAGTGCTCCTGTACATAATCCCAATTATAATTTTAATGATGAAGCAATATCGATTGGATGCAGTTGGTGGGCAGAGATAATTGAGAAAAGAATGCCTGTTAGCTAAAAATACAAAATAGAATCTTTATAGATCAGCCGCCTGTGTGGCTCATATGACGCGTCATTTGCCCCTGAACTTCCTGCCGAGTATAATCAAAATCATGGCCCTTTGGTTTTTTAGCAATAGCAGCCTCAATTGCTTTTCTAAGATGACCCTCATCGTTTGGTTTCTCTCGAAGCGGACGCCGCAGATCTGCTTTATCCTCCTGTCCAAGGCACATGTAAAGCTCGCCAGTACAAGTCAATCTTACCCTGTTACAACTTTCGCAAAAATTATGTGATAACGGTGTAATGAACCCTATTTTTTGACCAGTTTCATTAACCTTTACATATCGAGCTGGCCCACCTGATCGTTCAGCCATGTCTGTGAGTGTATATTCTTGTTCTAATGTTTGGCGTAATTCATTTAATGACCAATATTGTCCTATCCGCTCTTCTGATTCCAGATCGCCCATTGGCATAACTTCTATCCAGGTTAAATCCATTCCTCGCTCATTACACCATGAGACAATTCTAAAAAGTTCATCNTCATTAAACCCCTTAAGAGCCACAACATTTATTTTTACCCTAAGACCTGCAGCCTGAGCAGCCTCTATTCCCTCTAGCACTTGTGACAAACGACCCCAACGTGTTACTTTGGCAAACTTGGCATCATCCAGAGTGTCGAGGGAAATATTTACCCTACGCACGCCTACTTCAAAGAGCTCTTTTGCAAATTTCTTCAATTGTGATCCATTTGTAGTTAGGGTGAGCTCCTTTAGTTTTTGATCATCTAAATGCCGAGATATTGACTGAAAAAAACTCATAATATTTCGTCTTACTAGCGGTTCTCCTCCAGTAATACGAAGTTTTTCAACACCCATATTGATAAATGAGGAGCATAGAAAATCTAATTCTTCTAAAGTAAGAAGCTCTTTTTTTGGCAGAAATTTCATGTTTTCTGTCATGCAATAAACGCATCTGAAATCGCAGCGATCTGTTACCGAAACGCGCAAATAACTTATTGAACGGTTAAATGGATCTATTAACGTTTGCATCATCATAACAATCTATAATTAATAATTTTTATAGCAAGGCAAATATGATAGCGAAGCAAAATAAAAATAACAGATAATTGTTAATAATTTAATTTTCCTATTCTGGGTTTCCGAATTGATCTCACATTAATTTAAAAATTAAACTTGATTTCTATCCTAAATCTGTCATTTGTGACATACNTTCTGTGAGAATAAAAAGGTTCTAGCCGTGTCGAAAACATTTATAAGCTCGGATATGTCCGTTGAAGGCGATATTTCAAGCCAAAGCGATATTGAAGTTGATGGTAAGGTAAAAGGAAACCTCTCTGGTGAGGCGATATCTATTCTATCATCTGGCTCGGTAGATGGTAGCATTTCTGGTACCTCAGTTAATGTTGATGGTAACGTATCTGGTAAAATTTCAGTGCAGGACTTGGCAGTAAACTCTACTGGAAAAGTGAGTGCTGACGTGACCTATCAATCTATTGCAACTCAAAAGGGTGCAAGGATTGATGGAAAGCTTAAATCCAAATAGCAGTGCGAATATCCAAGACGCGTTAGCGTTCTTGCCTCACTTTNAGAAGGTTTATATTTGGTACTAAGCCCTCCTTCTTCTTCGACCTAATTTACCATTTTTTCCCGATAAAGCGTTGAATGAAGGACTGGGTATTTGTACTACCTTCCTTAGTTCCGTAAATGGATCATGCTTATGCGGTATCGCATTGGCAGCTACAAAATGCTCTTGAAATTTTGGCTCTACGGCGGTTTCAACTTTTGTTATTTTTCCCACGATCTGTTCGATCTCAGACCTTGCATTTATATTGCAAAGAGCAATTCTGGCTCCAGTACCCGCAGCATTGCCAGCAGAGGTAACATTCTTGAGGGATACATCTGGGATCATGCCCAAAATCATCGCATGTTTTGATGATATATGGGCACCAAATGCTCCCGCTAAAACAACTTTATCGACACTATCCACTTCCATTTCATCCATCAAAAGCTTCGCACCCGCATACAAGGCAGATTTCGCAAGTTGTATCGCCCTTATGTCTCCTTGCGTGACTTGTATTGCAGGCTGAGAGGCATCTTTGTTAGCGTAGAGTTCATAGGAGTAGGTTCGACCATCAGGTTTTGATCTTGCAGTTCCAGTTGCTTCAGGGCTTCCAATCAAACCACTTTCATCTAGAAGCCCTGCAATTCGCATTTCTGCGACAGCCTCGATTATTCCTGAGCCACAGATTCCAGTAATACCAATTTTCTTAATGCTTTCATCAAATCCGCTTTCGTCAGACCACAGATCCGATCCAATTACTTTAAAACGAGGTTCTTTGGATTTTGGGTCTATCTCCACGCGCTCTATAGCACCAGGTGCTGCCCTTTGACCTGAACTAATCTGAGCCCCTTCAAATGCAGGGCCGGTTGGTGAAGAACAGGCTAGTACTCGTTGTTTATTTCCAAGCAATATTTCTGCGTTTGTTCCAACATCAACAATCAATGTTAAATCTTTTGATTTGTTCGGTTCCTCAGACAACGCGACCGCCGCAGCGTCTGCTCCAACATGTCCTGCTATACATGGAAGAAGATATATCCTTGCATCGTCTATTAACGAGACCAGGTTTAGATCCTTAGCATCTAGATATAATGCGTCTGAAGTGGCTAAGGCAAATGGTGCCTGACCTAGCTCAACCGGGTCAATTCCAAGCAATAAGTGGTGCATAACTGGGTTACAAACAAAAACAGCTTCCAGTATATCTTCTGGCTCAATTTTCGCACTTTCTGCCAGTTCTAAAACTAATTTATTAATGGCTTTACGCACTTCATTGGTCATGGCTGATGCGCCATCAGCGTTCATCATCGCGTAACTAACACGGCTCATTAAATCCTCGCCAAATCTAATTTGAGGATTCATTACGCCAGAACTTTCAATGACTTTTCCTGACCTCAAATCAGTTAGATGCGCTGCTATGGTAGTTGACCCTAAATCTATTGCTAACCCATATATGCTGGCATCGTGGTAGCCGGGCCAAATATTTACAATTCTTCGGAGACTTTCGCTGGGGGTCGAATTAACTGCCACTGTAACGCCCCAGTCCCCCTTGCGAAGAATGCTTTGGAGTTTTTTGACAAGAGAAATGCTCGCATGGGTATCATCTATATTCCATTGCTCGGCTAAAGCAGTTTTTAAGCGTTCTAGGTCACCCTTCGGTTCGTGCATATCAGGTTCTAGGACCTCTACGTAATAAAGCTTGGTTGCAGGATTCATCTCAATTTTACGTGAGCTTGCAGCCTTTCGAATAACCTGCTTATGGACCTGACTTTCTGCTGGGACGTCTACGACTAAATCACCTTGAATTTTTAATTGACATCCCAAGCGACGGTTTGGTTTTAAACCTCTTTTGTCATGGTAACGCTGTTCAATTGCATTCCAAGCTGAAACCGCGCTCTCATCCACAAAAACACCGTGTTTTGGGAAATCTCCAAACGAAGGAGTAACTTGGCACTTGCTACAAATCCCTCTGCCGCCACAAACACTGTCTAAATCCACACCAAGCTGTTGAGCAGCCTCCAGAACTGGAGTACCTGTTTCGAAGCTACCCCTCTTGCCAGATGGAGTGAATACTACCAAATGCTTCATTGTTTAATCCCGTTTTCCTATGTCGGTTTTAACTCGTAGCACTTAGATAAAAATTCTAAAATCGCCAAGTCTTAGTTTATCAGCGCCAATTTATTATGTTTTTTAAAAAAATTTCAAAAAAACATAACTTTTCTTACAATCTTTTTATTGACTTATTTCAAACTTTTATTTGCGCTATCCTCTTTCAATTTCAATAGTTTCGTGAGATATAAGCTCGCCAGTGTACATGCTATGAAAAGGACGTGCATTATGCAGATTCGCGAGGCTTTAACTTTTGACGATGTACTTCTTGTGCCGGCAGCTTCCAAAGTATTGCCGACCGACGCTGACACGCGGACTCAGGTAACTCAATCCATTGCTTTGAATATTCCTTTGCTAAGCTCTGCGATGGATACCGTCACTGAAGCAAAAATGGCAATAACAATGGCTCAGGCTGGCGGAATGGGTGTTATTCACAGAAATTTAGGTGTGGAACAGCAAGCCCAGCAGGTAAGACGGGTTAAGCGGTTTGAAAGTGGGATCGTTTATAATCCTATCACCTTGAAAGCTGACCAATCTTTGAAAGATGCAAACGACCTTAGNGCAAAGTACAATGTATCTGGATTCCCAGTCATCGATGAAAAAAATCGTGTGGTGGGAATTTTAACAAACAGAGATATGAGATTTGCTTCAGATGATAATACTCCTGTAAGCCATATGATGACGACAGATGATTTAGCTATTTTGGAAGAACCAGCGGATAGGCAAGAAGCTATAAATCTAATGAAGTCGCGTCGTATTGAAAAGTTATTGGTGACGGATGCCTCAGGACGGCTTACTGGCCTATTAACTCTGAAAGATACTGAAATGTCCGTACTGAACCCTACTGCATGTAAAGATGAGTTAGGTCGTTTGAGAGTTGCTGCTGCTTCGACTGTAGGTGATGAAGGATTCGAAAGATCACAAGCGCTCATTGATGCTGGTGTTGATATGGTCGTAATCGATACCGCTCACGGCCACTCTGATAGTGTCTCTAAAGCGGTTGAGCGAATTAAGAAAACCTCAAATGAAGTTCAAGTTATAGCTGGTAACGTTGCTACTTCTGATGCAACCAAATCGTTGATCGACGTGGGTGCAGATGCCATCAAAGTGGGTATTGGGCCTGGATCTATCTGTACTACAAGGATGGTAGCTGGCGTTGGAGTACCTCAATTGAGCGCGATTATTGATTGTGCAACCGTTGCGGGTAATATTCCTGTTATAGCTGATGGTGGAATTAAGTTTTCCGGAGACTTCGCTAAAGCAATCGCGGCTGGAGCAAGTTGTGCGATGATTGGCTCTATGGTGGCAGGGACCGATGAAAGCCCTGGTGAGGTTATATTGTATCAGGGTAGATCGTTTAAAGCATACAGGGGAATGGGCTCTCTAGGAGCAATGGCTCGCGGCTCAGCAGATCGTTATTTTCANAAAGATGCTGCTAGCGACAAACTGGTCCCGGAGGGAATTGAAGGGCAGGTGCCATATAAGGGTGCTGCGGGCGCCGTTATTCACCAAATGGTTGGAGGGTTAAAAGCAGCCATGGGGTATACAGGNTGCCGTTCGATATCTGAAATGCGTAAAAATTGTAAATTTGTAAAAATTACTGGTGCTGGGTTAAAAGAAAGTCATGTCCACGACGTTCAAATCACGAGAGAAAGTCCAAATTACAGGGTAATTTAGCCATGACTCCGGCGGCGCAAGTATTTTCTGCTAGTCAAATTTTACAAGAGATACTTAATGGCAAAAACGCCAACTACTTGCTTCAAAAATGGGGTAAAGAAAACAGGTTTGCAGGTTCGAAAGATAGGCGTGCAATCAGAGACTTTGTATATGATGGCTTAAGAATAAAGCGAAGTGCTCTTTCTAGAATAAAGGCTCCTCACTCTGGTAGAAACTGGGCATTAGGGGTTCTTATGGAAGCAAATGAGGATTTAGAAAAATATTTCAACGATGAAGCTTACGGGAGCCCACGTCTAACGCCAACGGAAAAGCTGGCTATACAAGAAGCCACAAAGTGCAATAAACCACCAGACGTAGANTTTAATTTACCGGCTTTTCTTTGGCCTATTTGGAAAGCTGACCTGGGAGAGGAGGCTGTTCCTGTTGCTAAGCGTTTATGTAAAAGGGCTCCAGCGTTTCTCCGAGTGAATATCGAAAGAACTACAGTAGAAAAAGTCCAGCAAATACTTAGCGAGGAAGGTATTCATACTGATAAGCACCCCTCAGTAATTACTGCTTTGAAAGTAACCAATGGTCAAAATAAAATTAAGAGCTGCATTGCCTATAGAGATGGTTTAGTTGAAATTCAGGACGCATCCAGCCAGGCTAGCGTTACTGATCTGCCGGTAGATAGTAGTTTAAAAATTTTAGATTATTGTTGTGGTTCTGGAGGTAAATCTCTTGCTCTACATTCTTGGACTACTGCAAAAATATTCGCTTATGATGCTTTTCCGGAGAGAACTAATGATTTGCGTGCTAGAGCAGAAAGAGCAAAAGCAAAAATACTCAACATCAGTAAACCAATAAATGATAGATTTGACGTAATATTTTGTGATGTTCCATGCTCGGGAAGCGGATCATGGCGGCGAGACCCGGATGGAAAATGGAAGTTAACTGCAAATTCTTGGCAAAACCTTCTAAATACACAAATTCAGATNCTTAATGAGGCTAAAGAACTTCTTACACCGGATGGGACCTTAGTTTATGCTACTTGTTCTGTGCTATCGACCGAGAATTACAAGCAGCTAGAAACATTTTGTGATGCTTACNCTGAGTTTGAAATAAAAAAAGCTCGCCAGTTCTTTCCGTCTGATCTTGGGGATGGGTTTTTCTACGGATTTTTGAAGAAAAGTAAAAAATTTTCTTGATATGTTCTTTTTTTGCGTCCATAAGAGAACATTATAAGAACAAACGAGTGATTGCTGTTTCGTTTTCACTATGAAATAAAGAGGTATAAACATGGCAGAACTTTTATCAATGAGCGACAAAAAAGACGACGACAGACAAAAAGCATTAGAAAGCGCTTTGAGCCAAATTGAACGACAATTTGGGAAGGGTTCAATTATGAAGCTTGGCGATGAAAATGCCATTCAAGAAATTGAATCCACGTCAACAGGTTCATTAGGTTTGGATATAGCTTTAGGGATTGGTGGGTTACCTAAGGGTCGGATTGTTGAAATATATGGTCCAGAGAGTTCTGGTAAAACAACCCTTACATTGCATTGTGTAGCTGAAGAGCAAAAGAAGGGAGGCGTATGCGCATTCGTGGATGCTGAGCATGCTCTTGACCCACAGTATGCGAAAAAGTTGGGGGTGGATCTAGATGAGCTACTAATTTCCCAGCCTGATACAGGTGAACAAGCTCTTGAAATTACAGATACATTAGTACGGTCTGGTGCTGTTAGCATGGTTGTTGTTGACTCAGTTGCTGCTCTTACGCCCAAATCAGAACTTGAAGGCGATATGGGTGATAGCAATGTAGGTGTGCAGGCACGTCTTATGAGCCAAGCAATGCGGAAATTGACCGGGTCAATTAGTAGATCAAATTGTATGGTAATTTTTATTAACCAAATTCGCATGAAAATTGGTGTAATGTTTGGTAGTCCCGAAACTACAACTGGTGGAAATGCTCTTAAATTTTATAGCTCTGTTCGATTAGATATAAGGCGCATTGGTGCTATTAAGGATAGAGATGAAGTAGTTGGGAACGCAACTAGGGTAAAGGTGGTAAAAAATAAAGTAGCGCCGCCTTTTAAGCAAGTTGAATTCGATATTATGTATGGTGAAGGTATATCCAAGAATGGAGAACTTTTGGATTTGGGCGTGAAAGCGGGTGTTGTTGAAAAATCAGGAGCTTGGTATAGCTACATGGACGAGCGTATTGGGCAGGGTAGAGAAAATGCTAAAATTTTCTTGAAGGAGAACCCTAGCATAGCCCTCTCAATAGAAGATAAAATTAGAGCTGCTCACGGCTTGGATTTTGATTTGCAGAATGATGCNGATGGTGAAGTTTTAGAAGCGTAGNTTTAATATAAANAGTCGATCAAAGGGGTAGCATTTATGCTGCCCTTTTTTTTGTTTTANGTGTTCGTTATGGACAATACACGAAGCAATCATTAGAGCTAAAAAAAATATGAGAGAATATAATGCGCACGCTAAATGATATTAGGTCTACATTTTTAGATTATTTTAAAAGGCAGGGACACGAAGTTGTCCAATCTAGTCCATTGGTGCCCCGAAATGACCCTACATTGATGTTTGCTAATTCTGGCATGGTGCAGTTTAAAAATTTGTTTACTGGGGTAGAAACAAGAGATTATAAACGCGCTGTAACCTCTCAAAAATGTGTTAGAGCAGGTGGTAAACATAATGATCTTGATAATGTTGGCTACACTGCTCGTCATCATACNTTTTTCGAAATGTTGGGTAACTTCAGCTTTGGGGATTACTTTAAGTCTGAAGCAATACCATTTGCATGGGAACTGATTACAAAAGAATTTGATATTCCTAAAGAACGACTTCTTGTAACTGTTTATCATACAGATGAGGAGGCTGCGCTGCTGTGGAAAAAGGTAGCAGGGCTTCCCGATGATAAAATAATACGAATTTCGACTAACGATAATTTTTGGATGATGGGGGCCACTGGGCCATGTGGACCATGTACAGAAATATTTTTTGATCATGGTGAGAAATATTGGGGTGGCCCACCAGGNTCGCCTGAGGAAGATGGTGATAGATTTGTAGAAATTTGGAACCTTGTATTTATGCAATATGAGCAGTTTGAAGATGGGACAAGGAAAGATCTTCCTAATCAATCTATTGATACTGGTATGGGCATCGAACGCGTAGCGGCTTTACTGCAAGGTACAAATGACAACTATGAAACTGATCTTATTAGGGCCCTTATCGAAGCATCTGCGGAAGCGACGAATTCAAAACCAGATGGAGATAACTCAAATCATCATAGAGTGATAGCTGATCACCTGCGCTCAACCTCTTTTTTAATTGCAGACGGCGTAATGCCTTCCAATGAGGGCCGTGGCTATGTATTGCGTAGAATAATGCGGCGTGCGATGCGACATGCTCATTTGGTTGGCGCTAAAGACCCTGTAATGCATCAATTAGTTCCATCCCTTGTTGGGCAAATGGGAGCAGCATATCCAGAATTAGTTTCAGCTCGGGCATTGATAGAAGAAACACTATTAAATGAAGAAACAAAATTTAAGCAAACTCTGGAACGTGGNCTTAAATTATTGGATGAAGAGCTTGATGGTTTACCCTCGGATGTTCCATTTCCTGGCAAAATTGCTTTTAAGCTTTATGACACTTATGGGTTCCCTTTCGATCTGACACAGGACGCACTGCGAGAGAAAGGTCGTGTGGTTGATGCTGACGCTTTTCAGGTTGAAATGGACGAGCAGAAAAGAAAGGCGAGAGCAGCTTGGACCGGCTCGGGAGAAACGGCGGATACTGCAGTATTTTTTGATATTTTTGATAAATATGGAGCTACTGATTTTCTAGGTTATGATACCGAGTTTGCGCAGGCTCAAGTTATTGCCATCGTTAAAGATGGTTTGTTGGTAGATAGTGCTGCTCAGGGTGATAGTATTCAAGTGGTTTTTAATCAGACCCCGTTTTATGGAGAAAGTGGTGGTCAGATTGGTGATACTGGCCAGNTTAACTTTAAAAACGGTGCAGCCAATATTGTTGATACNAAGCGCTCNGCGGGTATTTTCGTTCATTTTACAAAAGTAACTTCCGGAGTTTTGTCACTAAATGANGCCGTAGAGTTGGAAGTTGAAAATTTGCGTAGATCTGCTATTAAGGCCAACCACTCAGCGACACATTTATTACATGAAGCGTTGAGAATTAAATTAGGCCACCATGTGGCGCAAAGGGGCTCACTCAATGCAGCGGATAGATTAAGATTTGATTTTAGTCATTCTAAAGCCCTTACTAAAGGAGAGTTGCTTGAAGTTGAACGTTCTGTAAATTTTTATATACGCCAGAATACAGAGGTTACTACTAGGGTAATGTCTCCTGATGATGCCAGAGAACTTGGAGCCACGGCTTTATTCGGGGAAAAGTATGGTGAGGAAGTTCGCGTTGTTTCAATGGGTTATAATCAAAAAAGTGGTAAGGGCATTGATGGAAATGGATATTCTTTAGAGCTATGTGGTGGAACCCATGTAAAACGCACTGGGGATATAGGAGCATTTGTTATTTTGTCTGATGGTGCCAGTAGTTCTGGGGTAAGACGTATTGAGGCTTTAACTGGCGAAGCAGCTATGGATCATCTTGCCAAACAGCAAAATTACCTGTCCGATATTGCAATTGAACTAAAGTCTGGCTCATCTGATATTCTTTCTCGAGTAAAAAGCCTGATGGCAGAACGAAAATCTCTCGTAAGTGAGGTCGCGCAGCTCAGAAAGGANATGGCACTGGGGGGCAGCTCTTCGGGACAAGATGAGTTGAAAAGCGAAGATCTTTCTGGCGTGAATTTTTTAGCGAAGCAATTAAATGGTATACCTGGCAAGGAGCTTCCNGGCCTAATTGACGGTTATAAACAGAAGCTTTCTTCAGGTGTTATACTACTTATTTCGGAAAACGACGGAAAAGTTGCAGTCGCTTCTGGCGTTACTAAGGACCTTTTGTCTAATATTTCTGCCGTAGATATAGTTAAAACTGCAGCCAACAAGCTCGGAGGCAAAGGCGGCGGCGGCAGGCCCGATTTGGCNCAAGCGGGTGGNTCTAGTATGGATGGAGTTACAACTGCTATAGACGCTGTCAGATCGTTAATAGTCTCAAAATAAAAATACTAACTTAAAAGCAGGGATCCTTATTTTTAATTATTTCGGGCCTGTCTTTTCCGTTCATGAGAATCCAAAAATCTTTTTCTTAATCTGATACTTGTGGGCGTTACTTCAACCAATTCATCATTGTTAATATAAGATATGGCTTCCTCAAGAGAGAATTTTATATGCGGTGTTAGCCTAACTGCTTCATCTGATCCTGACGCCCTGACATTGGTCAGTTTTTTGCCTTTTAGTGGATTTACCTCTAAGTCGTTGTCACGAGTATGCTCTCCGATAACCATTCCCTTGTAGACCTTAGTTTGGGGGCCAACGAACATTTTCCCCCGCTCCTCAAGGTTCCAAAGGGCATACGCCACGGTGTCTCCATCTTCGATAGATATCAAAACGCCAGCGCGCCGTCCCTCTATGCTTCCCTTGTATGGTGACCAACCACTAAAGACCCTATTCATAATACCTGTTCCGCGTGTGTCAGTGAGAAATTCTCCATGGTAACCTATAAGGCCTCGGGCTGGAACCTTGGCAATTAACCTTGTTTTGCCTACTCCGGAGGGCTTCATTTCGACTAAGTCGCCCTTTCTTGGCCCCGTTATCTTTTCAATCACGGCGCCTGTATATTCATCATCTACGTCTATCGTTACCTCTTCTATTGGTTCTAATTTTTGGCCGTCTTCTTCTTTCATCAATACTTGAGGTCTAGAAATTGAAAGTTCAAAGCCCTCGCGACGCATATTTTCGATTAAAACACCCATTTGCAGTTCGCCNCGGCCAGCGACTTCAAAAGCATCACCGCTGGGGGTGTCNTTTANTTTAATGGCTACGTTACTCTCAGCTTCCTTCATTAACCTGTCTCTAATTACACGGCTTTGAACTTTGGATCCNTCTCTGCCTGCAAGTGGACTGTCATTTATTCCAAAGGTNACAGTTATTGTNGGGGGGTCTATCGGTTGAGACTCNAATGGNGTCTCNACTGCTAGNGCACAAATTGTGTCAGCAACGGTTGCTTTAGTCATTCCGGCAAGGGATACGATATCTCCGGCGATACCCTCATCAATATCCGCATGTCCTAGTCCTCTAAATGCCCTTATTTTACTTACTCTAAATTGTTCGATTTTTTGACTAGATCTGCTGATGGCTTGAACTGTAGACCCAACTTTTATAGTGCCACTTTCAATGCGACCAGTAAGGATCCTGCCAACAAATGGGTCACTTCCCAGTGTTGTTGCCAGCATTCTGAAATCATCTTCAATGTGTTCTGCCTGTCTTGGGGGAGGAACATGATTAAGAATAAGATCAAACAGTGCGTTTAAATCATTTCGTGGTCCGTTTAAGTCGTGATCCGCCCAGCCAGATCTCCCTGAAGCATACATGTGAGGAAAGTCCAATTGATCATCGTTTGCGCCGAGATTAGCAAAGAGGTCAAAACACTCATCTAACGCTCTATCTGGCTCAGCATCACCTTTGTCTACTTTATTTAGAACAACTATTGGTCTAAGGCCTAAATTAAGAGCTTTTGAAGTGACAAATTTTGTTTGGGGCATTGGCCCTTCGGCAGCGTCTACAAGTAAAACTACACCGTCAACCATCGATAATATCCGCTCCACCTCTCCGCCAAAGTCTGCGTGACCGGGAGTGTCAACAATATTTATTCGATTACCTTTCCACTCGACAGACGTTGCTTTCGCCAAAATAGTAATTCCTCGCTCTCGTTCGAGGTCATTACTGTCCAAAGCACGTTCTGTAATGGCCTGATTTTCTCTAAATGCGCCAGATTGTTTTAGTAATTCATCAACTAGAGTTGTTTTTCCGTGATCAACGTGTGCTATTATTGCGATATTTCTTAATGTCATTTAGGGAGCCTGTTCCATATTTTAGGGCCACCTATATTGATTTTTATAGAAATACCACCCGTTAATGTGAGGATGTTGAGGAAAAAAGGTGAATTACCACAATTCCCAAAATGATCATTGTAAGTCCAATGATCGCAGCACTGTCTAGTTTTTGCCCAAACACGACTAATCCGACTATTGTAATAAAGATTATTCCCAAACCAGCCCAAAGTGCATAAGCGATACCAACTGGGATGTATTTTAATGTTATTGATAAAAAATAAAATGCCAATGCATAGGAAATGACTACTGTAACACTTGGCCAAAATTTCGTAAATTGATTGCTGGCCTGAAGTGCTGAAGTTCCAATTGTTTCAGAAAGTACCGCCGCTACAAGGAATAAGTACTTCATCCGCCCTCCAAATTAACGCTTTACCCTAATTCGACTTACTAAATTTGTAAATGAATATTAAATGCTGACCGAATTTTACTGTCAGTGCCCGCATCTAATGCGCCTGGTGAATTTTTACTTAAAATTTCGTTCTTTTTTATAATTGCTTTCTCCAGTAAATCCGGTTTTCCAAGTTCCAGCCACTCCTTTGGTGATGTTCTGTCACCTAAATCTGGGTATATATATTCGGTTTGCATTAGGTTTAATGTCTGTTCTGAGCCTAGATAATGTCCCGGACCATCAAGACAGGTCGCGCGGATAACATCCAAGCTGACAGTGTCTTCTGTGACTTCAATGCCTCGAACACATCTAAGAGCTTGACCTATAAGGTCATTACCTAAAATTAAACTTTCTAGACAGAAGCCCAATAAAGATGCGTGCATTCCAGCTGCTTCGTAAACCATGTTCAGGCCTGAAAGACCAGCCATAACATTGGAAGTTGCCTGCTCCCAACCAGCTTGCATATCGGGCAGTTTTGCATCCGCTATACCGGCAGCAGCGCCACCTGGCAGATTGTAGAATCTATGCATCTGGGCGCAGCCCGCGCTAAGNAAGGCCTGTTCTCCNCTTCCACCCGACATCGCTCCTGTTCTTAAATCCGACACGAAGGGCCATGTTCCAAAAATCGCTGGGAAGCCTGGAGCTATTGAATTTACNTAAACAAGCCCGGCTAAACACTCTGCAACGGCCTGAACTATCGCACCAGCAATTGGCGCAGGTGCGGTCGCGCCAGCTTGTCCTGCCGACAAAAGAAGAACTGGCATACCGCCCTTGATACATTCTTCCATGACTTTACAACTCTCCGTTGCAAATTTCATAGGCGGTACAACAAAACAATTTGAATTAGAAACAAATGGCCGTTCTCGCCATTTTTTTTCTCCACCAGCCATCATAAACAGCATTTCAAGAGCATCTCTCGCATAATCTGGCTCTGTAAACGATGTCCCAACATGTTTTGTCGTGCCAGTACAACAGGCATACACAGTATTTAAGTCCATTTCCTTGTTATCAATTATATCACGCGCGACCATCGGCCTTTGAACGAAATGAATATTATCGAGTTCGTGAGCTATTCGTGCAGCGTCATGTAAATCTTGTATTGTACTGTCTCGGTAGTTTTTACTTTCTAAATCGACTAAGTGTACAGCAGCACCAGCAGTTCCATAGTGAACTCTAGTGCCTGTTAAGTCTAGATCGTAGGCAGAGTCCCTTCCAAACAGAATGATATCTCGCTTCGCAATTGAAAGCATATCTTCTACGAGACTTCGAGGAAATCGAATCCGCCCGTCATCTCCAAAAGTCGCACCTGCCTTCAACATACTCTCTTTGCCGCTTTNGGGCACATCTCCTAGGCCGATAGTTTCCAGCGCATCCAATGCGGCAGAATGAATTCGCTTCTCACCAGCCTCAGTTAATGGTCTGTATGTGTTACTTTCCATACCCGCTCTTACGGGTTGTAATTCTTTTGAAAGAGGGGCTGCTCTTGCTGCTCGCCGTGCATTTCTACCACCCGACCGGCGGCTATTTTTGTCTGTCATTTTCAAGATCCTTATTAATAAATTTTAAAGAAACTTAGCTATGACGGTCTGCCTCTAGCGGCTCTCCCCCGATTTGCCCCGATCGTGATAATCACCAAATATATTTTGGACCTTTGATTCTGCACAAAACCTGACCTTATTTAACAATTAAGATTAAAACATTTATTGTTGCAGCGATCTATCCCAATTACGACCAATGTCGTTTTTATTCAAAGACCTAATCTANNTCGATAATTCCCATTTTTACTGCTAAAGTTGCAACTATTGTAAAATTAATTTGGCAAAGTAGCTTCCATGCTTTTTCGTTCTGTGTTTTTACTTCCTGATTGATTGCGGTCCGCCATGGGTTATGAAATGTATTTTTTGCGTCTAGTTCGGAATTTTCTGATTATAAGTTTATGTGCCAGCTACGGTAAAGCCGATGTTATTTCAGACCTCTATGATGCACTTCACATGGACAGGATAAATGAAATTATTCGTTTAGAGGGCATACAAGATGCGGAGGGTACTGGTGAAGCGTATCTGCCTCCAAATTCTGTAGATCGTTTCGTGGCTCAAGCAAAATCTGTTTATCAACTGGAGGCGATGGAAAGAGATTTCAAGCGTCTCTTAACTCAAAACTTATCCATCCCAGATGCAAATAAAATATTATTGTTTTATCAAAAGCCTTTAGGGAAAGTTGCTTCAGAATTGGAAGTGAGCGCTAGAATAGCTATTTCTGATGCGCATATAGAAGAAATGGCAAAAATAAAACTCAAAGAAGCTGTGAAATCAAAAAACAAACGTCTCGATGAAATAGAGTCTGTTATTAGGACGTTGGAGCTTGTTGAACAAAATTTAATTGGTGCATATGCCGCTCAGTTTGCTTTTATGTATGAGCTTTCAAAGCTTGGTGTCATTGAACTCAGTAAACAAGAGATGATAGACTTAATTACTAACGATGAAGAAAAACTTAAAAGTGAAATACTGGAGTGGCTAATGGCCTTTTCTCACATGGCGTACACGCCTATGAGCGATAAAGAGTTCAGCGATTACAGTGACTTTTCAAAATCAGAACTTGGTATAGCACTAAATAAAGCTCTTTTTTCGGTTTACAATGAGATGGCGAAGGATCAGTCTCAGCGTCTTGCAAGTATACTGGGAGAATTCATGAAATCTGAGGATTTATGATTTAAAATAATTTTCGAAGTGTTGACTTCGTCTTGTATTACTGTAATAGCGCATGGGTCGGAATAATTGCCGATTAACAACGCCGAAGGGCGCGCAGTTTTAGGCACAACAAAAGTTGTAAACGTTCTATAGAAGAAGGCCGAATGACGCGAAGAAAAGGATGATAAAATTGTTTGCTGTAATAAAGACAGGTGGTAAACAGTATAAGGTTCAGGCCGGTGATATGCTCAAGCTCGAGAAGCTTGCTGCGCACGCGGGAGACAAAATACAGTTTAATGAAATTATGTTGCTCGGCGGAGATAAAACGGTGGTGGGAACGCCTCTTGTTAATGGTGCTGCTGTGCAGGCAGATGTTATTGATCAAATAAAAGGTGCTAAAACGATTAAGTTCGTGAAGCGCCGCAGAAAACATGGCTCACAAAGAACACGCGGTCATCGACAACACTTAACGCTGGTGCGTATCACTGACATTTTAGCGTCAGGTGCTGAAAAATCTGGAGTAAAGTCTGCAATAGGGGCGCGTTTGGGCGCTGATGAAATGGAAAAGGCTCCGCTACAAACTAAACCAAAAGCAAAAGAGGCCGCTAAAACTGAAAAAGAACAGAAAAAGGCTGTGCCAAAAAGTAGTGCAAAAGCAAAGAATGATGAAAAGTCAAAAGCTGCTCCCAAAACAAAAATAGANGATCTAAAAGAATTGTCTGGAGTAGGTCCTGCGCTTGAGAAGAAGCTTAACGCAGCAGGTATAACATCATTTTCGCAAATAGCTGCGTGGACAGCTAAAGACGTAACTGCTATTGATGAAACGCTCTCTTTAAAAGGAAAGATAGATAAAGAGGGTTGGGTTAAGCAGGCAAAGAAATTGTCTAAGTAGGAGGACGGATAGAAATGGCTCATAAAAAAGCAGGTGGTTCGTCACGTAATGGTCGAGACTCAGCCGGTCGCCGGTTAGGTGTAAAAATATTTGGCGGTCAAAAGGTTGTCGCGGGTAATATCATTGTGAGACAACGCGGAACAAAAATGTTTCCTGGAGAAGGTGTTGGCATGGGTAAAGATCATACTATTTTTGCAACTGCCGAGGGCAAAGTTCAATTCAAAAAAGGCTTGAAGGGTAGGACCTTTATATCAGTTTTGCCGGTCGCTGAAGCAGCTGAATAGTAGTCCAACTAACGAGTGCATTTTGGGATCGGCTAACCCCGATCCCTTTTTATTTAAATTTGCGCGAACAATATTATGATTAACTTATCTTTTATACCTTTTGCGTTGTCGCAGGTTGCTACTCCTGGCCCGGCAAATATGGCTATGATGGCGACTGGTGCACGCTTTGGCTTCAAGGCGGCGCTTCCTTTTGTGGTTGGGGTAATTTTAGGTAAGCAACTAATTATATGGCCAATTGGATACGGTATTATGGAGTTTGCTGCTCACGTACCACTTCTTTTTACGATTTTAAAATTTTTGTCTGCGACATATATTATTTGGTTGGCGTGGCGCGTCGCCAATATGCGTTTGACATATAATGAGGCTTCAGCAGAAGTACCTGGCTTTTGGGCTGGGGTCTTGGTTCACCCACTTAATCCTAAGGCATGGGCAATGATCCTCGCTGGTTTTACAAATTTTATAGATAGCGATACGCCCACCTTCTTTGCCACACTGTACATCGCGTTTTGTCTATTAATTATTCAGATCATTTGTCATCCAATATGGACGTTATTTGGAGATCGCATCGCGACGCTTATTGCTGGAAAAAAATACGAACGTTTCTTTATGTGGTTTTTAGCCTTGGTAACTGTTATTTTTGTTTTGATGGCTCTAATCGCTTGAAATGTAAAACTTAGTCACAAATGGCTACACGAATTTACAAATAAATCTCTTTGCCAAGTTTATCTGATCGAGATCTTGAGCATTTAAGGCAAAGTCGCTACTGCTCGTGGCAATTACTAAAAGAGTTTTTAGGGAATGAAATTTCTAGATTTAGCAAAAGTATTTATTAGATCAGGGTCGGGAGGCGCTGGAGCGATAAGTTTNAGGCGTGAGAAATTTATTGAATANGGTGGCCCGGATGGGGGCGATGGCGGACGCGGTGGTTCGGTCTGGGCGCAGGCAGCCGACGGTCTAAACACCTTGATCGATTTTCGATACCAGCAGCATTTCTTTGCAGAAAATGGTAAGTCTGGAATGGGTAAGCAACGCTCTGGAGCAAGTGGTGGAGATAAAATATTAGTCGTTCCCGTTGGAACTGAGATACTTGATGAAGATAAGGAAACAATAATAGCAGATCTTACTGAAATCGGTCAGCGCGTACTTTTGGCGAAGGGTGGAAATGGTGGCTTCGGTAATTTGCATTTTAAAACTTCAGTAAACCAGGCTCCACGTAGATCTAACCCTGGTCAAGAAGGGGTTGAGCGGATACTCTGGCTTCGTCTAAAATTAATCGCTGACGTTGGTCTTCTTGGGATGCCCAACGCAGGTAAGTCTACTTTTTTAGCTGCAACATCTAATGCAAGACCTAAAATTGCAGATTATCCATTCACCACGCTAACGCCTAATTTAGGTGTGGTTGGGGTAGATCAAACAGAATTTGTGGTGGCAGATGTGCCTGGTTTGATTGAGGGAGCTAACGCCGGTCGTGGCTTGGGCGATTTATTTTTAGGGCATATTGAAAGGTGTTCTGTTCTTTTGCACTTAGTTGATTGTACTTCGAACGATCCCATCAAAGATTATCATACGATTGTTAAGGAGATTGAAGCTTACGGTGCTAAGTTAACTTCAAAGCCGCGTCTTACGGTTCTGAATAAAATTGATGCTCTTGACGAGCAGGCAAGGCTTCTTCTTGAGCAGGAATTTACTGAAAGATTAAATTCCGATATTTTAGTAATGTCAGCAGTAAGTGGTGAGAACGTTGAAAACGTATTGCGAGAGCTTAAAAAATTCGTAATTAAAGATAACGGCGAGAATTCGATCCAGAGCNAGACTGAAAGGGATGACTCACCATGGAATATTTAAATGGTGCGGCGAGGGTGGTCGTAAAAATCGGGTCGTCTCTGTTAGTGGATGATAAAACAGGCTCCATAAGATCTGATTGGCTACAATCACTGTCTGAAGATATTAGGGATATGCAATCTAAAGGTCTAGAAGTGGTAATAGTATCTTCTGGTTCTATTGCTCTTGGTCGAAAAGTGCTCAGCTGGTCGGAGAAATCACTTTCGTTGGAACAATCACAAGCTTCTGCTGCGGTTGGTCAAATTCAGCTTGCGCAAGCCTATCAGGAGGCACTTGCGCAATATGGTATTAGGACGGCTCAGATACTTGTNACACTTGAAGATAGNAAAGATAGGCGGCGTTATTTAAATTCTCAGGCCACTGTAGAAACGCTTTTAGAAATGGGTGTTGTCCCAATCGTAAATGAAAACGATACTGTGGCTACAGATGAAATAAAGTATGGTGACAACGATCGTTTGGCGGCTCAGGTCTCAGTAACTATTGGAGCTGATCTGCTTATACTCCTGTCAGATGTAGATGGATTTTACTCAAGTAATCCAATGACTGACGCAAATGCAAATCATTACACTACAATAGAAAAAATAACTCCTGAAATTGAGGCAATGGCAGAGGATACAAAGTCGAAGGTCTCAAAAGGAGGTATGAAAACTAAGTTGTTAGCTGCAAAAATTGCTACAGCGGCTGGCTGCGATATGATTATTGCAAAGGGAACAGATTCTAATCCTATTTCTTCAATGGGCAATATAAATAAAAAGACACTATTTAAAGCNCAGATTAAGGATCCTCAAACGGCTCGAAAAAAATGGATATCAACAATGAAGCCCGTTGGTGAATTAGTAATTGATGAAGGTGCGGTCAATGCGCTTTTTTCTGGTAAAAGCCTTTTACCGGCTGGAGTTTTAATTGTGCGAAAGGACTTTGAAAGAGGTGATGCCGTATCAATTTTGAATACGAAGGGTGAAGTGTTGGGGCTTGGGTTATGTGCGTATTCTAGTGATGAGGCGAGTTCTATAATGGGTCATCAGACTAGTGAAATAGAAGAAATTCTTGGATATGCTGGTCGAGGCGTTATTGTGCATCGCGATAATATTGCTTTTTAATCGGAGAAGTTTCTATGGCTAGTATTGATAAGCAAATGCAACTTTTAGGCTCGCAGGCTAGGGCAGCTGCGGAAACTCTTGCTTTTTCGACGTTTGAACAGCGGTCCTTGGCCGTTTCAGAGGGTGCGAAGTCTATCTCAAATCAAATCGACTTAATTTTATCAGCAAATGAAATTGACATGTCGAATGCGCGCGGCCAAGGATTGGACGATGCAATGTTAGATCGTCTATATTTAGACAGAACGCGCGTTGAGTCCATCGCAAGCAGTCTTCAAGCTATCTCTGAGTTACCAGATCCACTTGGCAGGGTTTTAAGCCAATGGGAGCGGCCATCTGGTCTCAAAATCAGGCGTGTAACGACTCCCCTTGGAGTTATTGGGGTAATTTATGAAAGTAGGCCGAATGTAACCGCAGATGCTGGTGCTTTGTGTTTAATGGCGGGCAACGCAACGATCCTTAGAGGGGGATCTGAGAGCTCTTATTCTTCAAAAGCAATTTTTGACTGTCTACTCTATGGTTTGCAACTGGCAAACTTACCNGTCTCATCGATTCAAATGGTGCCTACTCAAGATCGTGAAGCCGTAAAATATTTGCTACGCATGACGGAATTTGTNGATGTTATAGTGCCTCGTGGTGGAAAAGGTCTTGTTGGTTTAGTTCAAGAAGAGGCTCGGGTTCCTGTTTTTGCCCATTTGGAGGGAGTCGTTCATATCTATGTTGATAAGATGGCAGATGCAAAAAAGGCCTTAGATGTTGTTTTGAATGCAAAAACAAGAAGGTACGGTATCTGTGGTGCTGCTGAATGCCTGTTACTTCATCAAGATATATCTCACGAATTGGGTGTTGAAATAATAAACTCACTTAGTCAGCAAGACGTTGAATTGAGAGTTAGCCCAGAGTTTTCTAAAATAAATGGTATAAAGTTAGCGACGGACGGCGATTGGGGGAGAGAATATCTTGCCCCTATCATGGCTGTCAAACAGGTAAAGGATATAAGTGAGGCAATTCAACATATTACCATGTATTCTTCAAGTCATACGGATTGTATAATTACTGAGGATATTTCTGCAAAAGATCTTTTCTTTTCGAAAATAGATAGTGCAATAGTTATGTGCAACGCGTCTACTCAGTTCGCTGATGGTGGGGAGTTTGGTTTGGGAGCCGAAATTGGGATTGCAACTGGCAAAATGCATGCAAGAGGACCGGTGGGTGTAAACCAGTTAACTTCTTTTAAATACTTAGTTGAAGGTAATGGTGCCGTCCGTGATTAAAAATAGTGTCAATTCTTTTTATGAGTTTTATTTTGGCTCTATATTTACATCGTGATTTGTTGATCTGAAATCTAAAAAATGTTTGGAAGCAAGATATGGTGAAAGAGAATATTGATTTAAATCCTTTTCTAGAGCCTGGAGCCATTGTTTNCAATCCAAACGCACCCGAGTGGGGAAACGGCCAAGTGCAATCAAAAATAGGCAATAAAGTTACAGTGAATTTTGAAGATATGGGAAAGTTAGTTATCGATGGATCCTTAATTGCGTTGGAAATGGTAAATTGACTGCTAATATTGTGTGCTTATAAATAGTTCTCAGCGCCCTTTCTATAAGTTGAAAGATGTATAATTTTTGATGTGGGACAAATACAGTTTTGAAAACTTCACGGTACGGCTCGCTCGCAATTTGAATGAAATTAAAGCAGCTCAACGACTAAGGTACGATGTTTTTATTGAAGAGATGGGAGCAACTTCTGACCTAGTTGATCATAATGCTCGTTTAGAAATCGACAAGTTTGATGAGTATTTTGATCATCTACTTTTATTTGACCGCAATAAACGGGAAATAAATATGGGAGTTGTGGGTGTTTATCGCTTGTTACCAGACCATAAGCTTCCAATATGTGCGGAGTACTATTCACAGGAAGAGTACGATCTAAAAAAGTTAAAGAATTCGGGCAGAAAAATTATGGAATTGGGACGATCTTGTGTTCATAAGTCCTATCGTGGAGGAACAGCTCTGACGCATCTGTGGACTGGGCTGACAGAGTATGTGTACCAAAATGGTATTGAAATTTTGTTTGGCGTTGCAAGTTTTCATGGAACTAATCCGTCAAAAATTGCGCCTTCGTTAAGTTTACTTCATAGTAAATATCTTGCTCCGCCGGATCTGATGGTAACGGCAAAATCACCAAACAAGCAAAGGATGGATTTAGTTGATATGCATAAAGTCGACCGTGTCGCTGCTATGAAGCAAATTCCATCATTAATAAAAGCGTATCTTCGGATCGGTGGCTTTGTTGGGAAAGACGCTTATATAGATCACGCATTCAATACAATAGATGTATGTATGGTTCTTGATATTGAGAGGGCGAATTTGAAAAAGCTGTCCGCATATAGAAAAGAAACTTATTTTCGATGAGTACTTCGTGGCGAGGCAGAAAAGAACCAACAGCTGGAGAGCTTCTATTGGTCAACTGGGTACTCGTTCTTTTGCGTGGTATTCCAGTTGCCATCGTTGTTTTCGGNGGGCTAATCCTTCACACAGTTTTGCGTATTTTTGAATATCCATTTCTGGGCTCTCGGCGGCCGCTCACACAATATGTTACGCAGGTCGTATGCAAGACATCGTTATTTCTTCTGGGTATTTCAATAACTGTTGAAGGTTTCCCCATGAAAGAGAGAGGAGCGGTAGTTGCTAATCACTCATCTTGGCTCGATATTTTTGCTTTAAACGCGACACAGAAAATTTATTTTGTAGCGAAATCTGAGGTTGCGAATTGGCCAGGAATAGGCTGGTTGGCCAGAGCTACTGGCACAGTATTTATCCAAAGAAAAGCACTTCAAGCTCATAAGCAAAAAAATATCTTCACTGAAAGGTTGCTAGCNGGTCANAAACTATTGTTTTTTCCTGAGGGTACCTCAACGGACAGTTTACGTGTACTGCCATTCAAAAGCAGTCTATTTGCGGCTTTTTTTGAAACTAATGTGCCTCGAAACTTATTTATTCAACCAGTTACCGTGATTTATCATGCACCTATGGGCTCAAATCCATGGTTTTACGGTTGGTGGGGAGAAATGAGTTTTGGTGCTCATTTAGTACACACACTCGCAAGTGCCAAGCAAGGATGGATAGAACTAATATTCCATAAGCCTCGAGCGGTTGCCGATCANCAAAACCGAAAGCAACTGGCAAAACTATTGGAATCAGACGTCAGGAGTGGTCATGTACACCACGGTAAGTTTGATGAGTTTGATTAAATCAGGTTTCATTTAAAATTTTTTCTAGAGCTTTGGATGGGTTCTCTGTATTCCAAATTTCCTCTCTAAACGCAAAAAAATCCGCGTTATTCTGTATTTGTCTAACCAACTGCGAGGTCAAGCCAGTTTCTGCAATTACAGGAAATTCTATCATTTCACTCCACCATGCGAACAGGTCAGGGTCGGCATGTTTCCCATCTCCCAAATCTCCAGACATAGGGCCAAAACTAACATAATCCGCGCTAGCTTCTGTAGCATTAATTCCATGATGTTTAGATTGAAAACAGTAAGCTCCAACTATGAGATCTTTACCAAGAACTTTTCTGGCAGTTCGAACCGATTTAGAGCCATCCTTTAAATGCACTCCATCAAGCCCGAATTTTTCAACTAACATAAAATGGCTATCTATAATAATTGGTATGTCCCGCTTATGACAAATCTCTCGTAACGTGTCTGCTGATTTACCAATAAGCAGTTCATCTCTCGATGACTGCTCCAAGCGAATGCACGCCACCTCATGATTATCCAGAATTCGTTTCAATGTTTCTGAAAAGATCCTTAGTTCAAATTCAGAGGGTGTAATCAAATATATTTTTGGATTATTATGGTTTATTTTTTTACTAATTGGCATTCGTCTTAAAATTCAAAATTTGCGGGAATATAAAGGTTTTAATCTNTNCACTTCTATCCTAANTCTTTTGATAAGAACAGGATTTAAAATATGCATGCAAGTAACAAACAACCAGNAATAATTTTGGTAAAGCCGCAAATGGGTGAAAATATTGGATCAGCAGCGAGGGCAATGTTAAATTTTGGATTGGAAAATATGAGAATTGTTGCTGCAAGGGATGGCTGGCCTAGTCAAAGTGCCGTAGCGACGGCCTCTGGAGCGGGTAGAATACTAGACCACGCAAGACATTTTNCGGTGTTCAATGATGCGGTAAGCGATTGTCATTATGTATTTGCAACAACTGCAAGGAACCGTGATATCACCAAACCCGTTTATGGCCCAAAGNAAGCGATGNTAATAGCTTCAGAAAAAATTTCAGAGGGAGAAAACGTTGGTATTATTTTCGGCCCTGAAAGAGCTGGATTAGAAAATAAGGAGGTAGTCCGATCAAATGCATTGATTACCGTACCGGTCAACCCCAACTTTTCATCTATAAACCTNGCGCAAAGTGTATTGCTTTTATCTTATGAATGGTTCTTAGCCCAGCACAGTCAGGCAGAGAATTTTTCTTATGAGAAAAAAACCGAAATGGCTTCAATCATGGAGATTGAAAAACTCTCCCAGCAGTATGAAACTGAATTAGACAAAATTGGTTTTTTCTTTCCTGAAGAAAAAGCTATCTCAATGAAGAGTAGTCTAAGAAATATTTGGTCAAGGTTGCCGTTGACCGTGTCTGATGTACGAGCGTTTCACGGAATTTTGCGTCACTTGTTAAAGTCACGCAATTTGTAATAAAGAAGTAGAGTATTATCATTAAGATCAACTTTAATAGCGGTGCAGATTTTGGGAAAAAAGATGGGATCCAAGCGTAATATATTTGAGGAAGTTTCTGGGTCTGAAACAAAAGTTGCTAATTCAGAGATTAAAACTGGAATAATCGAGCAGTCTGAACATATTTCAGATCGAAGACATGTGAGATCTTGGTTGATNTGTTTATTCATTTTATTAGTTTTTATGATCTTAGTTGGAGGCTTGACCCGCTTAACTGATAGTGGGCTTTCAATTACGGAATGGAAACCAATCTTAGGGGCGCTCCCTCCCATTTCTGAACAAGCATGGGATACTGAGTTTGAGAAATACAAGCTTATTCCTGAGTATAGATTGCAGAATTCTGGAATGTCTTTGAGTGAATTTAAAGTAATATATTGGTGGGAGTGGGGGCATCGTCAGCTTGGAAGAATTATTGGGTTAGTTTGGCTTGCGGGGTTTTCTTGGTTTTTACTGTCAAAAAAGATCCCAAACGGTTGGACAATACGTTTATTATTGCTGGGTATATTAGGTGGTTTTCAAGGCGCAATAGGATGGTGGATGGTATCCTCCGGTCTCTCGGAAAATATGCTTGATGTAGCAAGCTATCGCCTCGCCACCCATTTGGGTCTAGCTTTTATCATATTAGGTTTTATTCTTTGGTACATTTTCATGATGAGCTTATCTGAAGCCGAAATACTTGCGCGTCAAAGAACAAGAGACCAGTCAATTTTTGGTAAAAGTACAGGATTGATGCATTTTGTATTCTTGCAGATTTTAATTGGCGCTTTGGTGGCTGGGATTGATGCTGGAAGAAACTATGTCGATTGGCCTTTAATGGCTGGTGGATTTTTGCCGCCGGATCTATTTGCATTGGAACCCGTCTGGAGAAACTTTTTTGAAGATGACGGATTAGTTCAGTTCATGCATAGGATGTCCGGATACATTTTATTTTTATTTGGAATATTCGTTTGGTATAATGCACGGAAATCTGGGAATTTCAAAATACGACAAGCTTTTAATGTTGTTATTTTATTTATGTTCCTGCAAATGTTGATTGGGATTATCACGGTAATGTATTCGGCGCCGTGGCATATTGCCATTTTTCATCAATTCGGTGCAATTGTTCTGTGGTATGTTGTCATGAGAGCTCGTTTTNTAGCAGCTTATCCACCTCAACAATCAATAAATTAGACGGAAAAATTAGATTTGAATAAAACTTCTAGTGCCCTTGATAAATTATTTGAGTTTAACAAAATTACTATAGCCTTAAATAAAGTTATTGAGAGAAATAGCTGGGATCAGGAGGCTATTATGCCCTCTGGTGCATTGGTGGATAGAGCAGAAGAACAAGCATGTCTAATGGTTATTGCACATAAGCGACAGACATCTAATGAATTTTCAGATTTACTAAACTCCATCAAGATAGAAAATTTATCAAAAAATGAATCGAGACAAATTTCTTTAATGAAAAAAGAGTTAAAACGTGCTCTTAGCGTCCCAAATGACTTGATTGGAGCCTTGGCAAAGCACACTACTCTGGCTCATTCTGTATGGGTTGATGCTCGTAAAAATAACGATTTTCAAAGNTTTTTGCCACAATTTTCCAAAGTATTGGAACTCCGAAAAGAAGAAGCTGATGCAATCAGGCAGGATACTGATTTATCAAGGTATGATGCTTTGTTGCAAGACTATGAACCAGATATAAAATCTGATTATATTGATACTATTTTTGATACACTAAGACCGGCGCTAGTCGACTTGAGGGCTCAAGTGCTTGATCGACCACCTGTCCAAGAAATAAATGGCCATTTTCCTGTAGATAAGCAGAGGGCATTATGTAACGAAGTTGCTGCTACTTTTGGATATGATTTCTCGAGAGGGCGCATAGATACTGCTGTTCATCCTTTTTGTTCAGGCAGTGGTAATGATGTAAGGATTACCACACGCTTTGATGTAAATGATCCTTTGGGTAGTATATATTCTACCATTCATGAAGTTGGACATGCCTTGTATGAGCAAAACATTGAAAAAGAATATAACTTTTCCAGTATTGGTCGAGGTGTGTCGATGGGCGTTCATGAAAGCCAGAGCCGAATTATGGAAAACCAGCTAGGTCGATCCGAAGCGTTCTCTGAATGGCTATTTAAAAAGTTTTTGGATTATTTTGGTGATATTGGCATTGAGGACAGTGCTTCTTTTTATAAATCTATCAACTCTGTTAAAAACGGTTTTATAAGAACTGAATCAGATGAATTACAATATAATCTCCATATCTTATTGAGGTATAGGCTCGAAAAATGGTTAATTGATGGTCACCTGAATGCTGATGATCTTGAATATGTCTGGAACGAGGAGTTTGAAAAGGATTTTGGATTATCCATAAAATACCCCAGTGATGGTGTTTTGCAGGACGTACATTGGTCTGAGGGGCTTTTCGGTTATTTCCCTACCTACTCGTTAGGTAATGTTTATGCTGGATGTTTGTTTGAAGCTATGCAAAATCAACTGCCTTCATTAAACAAAAATTTAAAAATTGGTAATTTATCAGAAGCTACCGAATGGCTTTCAAGCTCAGTGCATCAGCATGGTTCGTTGTACTCGCCAATTGAGTTAATCAGAGACGCTAGTGGATTTGAAATAACTGCGAAACCGCTAATCTCCTATATCGAGAAAAAATACAGTTCAATTTACTGTTTAGGATAACTTGTCCGAACTAGTAAATCTTTTTTGTTTGGTTTCTTAGGTAGGGTCTTCNNCTTCTAGTTCGTTTTCGTCAGCATCTTCTCCCTTTTCGGCAATCCAAGCGACCGACACGACTTGTTCCTCTTCGCCAGTATTGAATACTTTTACCCCCCCGGCAGAACGAGAGCGAAACGAAATCCCTTCTACTGGCACACGGATTGATTGTCCATTTGATGTAGCGAGCATAATTTGGTCCTCTATTTCTACNGGAAAACTGGCNACCAAAAGACCGCCTCGCATTTTTTTATCTATCGCCGATACACCCATACCCCCTCTACCTCTAACTGGGTAATCATGGCTTGATGAAAGTTTACCCGACCCACTTGCGGTTATAGTAAGTATTAAATTTTCAGCAGCTGACATCTCTGCATATCTTTCCGGTGTTATTGTTGCGTTGGCATTAATTTCCTCGTCTTCTTCTTCTGGTGAGCCCACTGCATCATCTGACATTCCTGCCACTGCTCTCCTCATTTTTAGATATGCAGATCGTTCGTCTGGTGAAGCCTCAAAATGCCGAATTATTGACATTGAAACTACTTTGTCATCTCCCAGAAGTTTAATCCCCCTTACGCCTGTAGACTTTCTTCCTTTAAATACTCTCACAGCCGTAGTTGAAAATCTAATAGCCCGGCCACTATCTGTAACCAACATCACATCATCATCTTCATTTGCAATCCTAGCATTAACCAATGTTATATCTTCTGGAAGATCCATTGCGATCTTTCCATTTGATCTAACATTTGTAAAATCTGACAGTGCATTTCTTCTAACATCGCCTGAAGACGTGGAAAAAATTATTTGAAGCTTTTCCCATTCTTCCTCTGGTGCATCTACGGGCATTACTGCTGCTATAGAAACGCCTGCTTGTATTGGTAAAATGTTAACAATTGCTTTTCCTTTGGCAGTGCGGGCACCGAGTGGTAACCTCCAAGTCTTAAGCTTGTAAGCCATTCCATCAGTGGAGAAAAATAATAACTGCGTATGCGTATTCGCTACAAACAAAGTAGTCACAACATCTTCATCTTTTGTTTGCATGCCAGCTAGACCTTTGCCACCGCGTCTTTGAGCTCTAAAATCTGCCAAGGGCGTTCTTTTTATATAGCCGCCAGATGTAATAGTAACGACCATGTCTTCTCGCTCAATAAGGTCTTCATCCTCCATATCGCCAGCCCAATCGATTATTTCAGTTCTGCGATTTGTGGAAAACTGATCTTTTACTTCATTGAGCTCAGATGATATTATCGCCATTATTTTTGATCTTGATGCGAGTATTTCTAAGTATTCCTTTATTTTCGAAGATAACGCCTCCAATTCATCTGTAACTTCCTTCACGCCGATCTGCGTGAGACGTTGCAGGCGAAGCTCTAAAATAGCTCTGACTTGAGCTTCTGATAAATTATAGGTTCCATCATCATTTATTTTGTGTGTTGGATCATCAATCAAGGCAATATATTCTTGAATTTCGTTAGCTGGCCAACTTCGTTGCATTAACTTTTCACGCGCTTCTGATGCGTCGGATGACGCTCTTATAGTTGCAACTATTTCGTCAACATTAGAAACCGTAACTGCCAGCCCACAAAGAATATGGCTTCGCTCTCGGGCCTTCCTCAATTCAAATGCAGTCCTTCGAGCAACTACCTCCTCACGAAATGCGATAAAATTCGTTAGAAATGTTCGTAGCGTGAGTTGTTCCGGGCGGCCGCCATTGAGAGCTAGCATGTTGCAACCAAAGGATGTTTGCAGGGGCGTAAATCTAAATAACTGGTTTAATACTACATCGGGCGTAGCATCACGCTTTAGTTCAATAACGACACGCACACCATTTCGATCGCTTTCATCTTGTACATGGGAAATCCCTTCAATTTTCTTTTCCCTAACCTGTTCAGCTATTTTTTCAATCATTGACGCTTTATTGACTTGGTACGGGATCTCATCCACAATTATTGCATAACGGTCCTTTTTAATTTCCTCTATTTTAGTTTTTGCCCGTATTAAGACACTGCCACGACCGTCAGTGTAAGCTTTCCGTGCGCCAGTTCTGCCAAGAATTATGCCTCCTGTTGGAAAATCGGGGGCAGGTACAAACTCTACAAGGTTTTCACTAGTTAAGTCTGGGTTTTCAATCAAAGCCAATGTAGCGTTGATCACTTCACCAAGATTGTGTGGTGGAATATTGGTAGCCATCCCAACCGCGATTCCCCCAGCTCCATTAACCAACATATTTGGATATCGGGCTGGTAAAACCGTTGGTTCTCTATCTTTTCCGTCATAATTATCTTGAAAATCAACAGTATCTTTTTCAATGTCTGCGAGTAGAAAACTTGCGGGTTTATCCATGCGAACTTCTGTGTATCGCATTGCGGCAGGATTATCTCCGTCCATTGATCCAAAATTACCTTGTCCGTCTAATAGCGGAAGAGACATAGAAAAAGGTTGGGCCATCCGGACAAGTGCGTCATAAATCGCACTATCTCCATGAGGGTGGAACTTACCCATAACGTCACCAACGGGACGGGCAGACTTTCGATAACCTTTGTCGTGTGTGTTACCACTATCGTGCATTGCGTATAAAATGCGTCTATGTACCGGTTTTAAGCCGTCTCGCAGGTCAGGTATCGCACGACTAACGATAACACTCATCGCATAATCCAAATACGACGTTTTCAGTTCCTTCGTTATCGAAACGCTAGGACCGTGATAGATGCTGATAGGCTTTTCATCATCGCTTGAGGTATCTGTATTTTGAGTCTCGTCGGTCAAGTTTTTTCCACTTTTTTATATGTAAAGGCCATCAGTAAATTTAGCATGCTAGTTACAAATTCATCTTCTTTAATATCGATCTTGATCAATGTTAAACTCTACTCTTTTGCTGTTATCAAAAAGCTATAAAATTAGTCACGGTATTATTTTTGTATACTTTGTGCCTTCAATAGTTGCTCCAATTTTGAAGCCGGCCTCACCAAAAACCAAGCCGATGATTGGTGAGTTTGCTTCTGTTGTATTGGCTCTGAAACTTTCTCCTGATCGCCTGTATGCGTACTCAATGTCACCTCCAGCTGACCATCCACTAGAATTTCTAAATTCGTTCAATGCGNTTTCTGTCATGAAAAATAGAACATGAGCGTATTGACTTGCTCCAATTTGCAACCCGTAGCTTGCATTAGCTGCAGAATAATAATCAACTGTCGCTTCGTTAATTAACAGCGCACCTCGTCCATACCCGACACCGAAACCAAAGCCTCCCTCGGTAATCAATGGCATTATAAGCATTCCTGCTGCTTGATTTTTTAACTCTAAAGTTTCTGGGAATTCCGCCTGCATTTGCTGAATTGTTTGCAAAACACGTGCGTCTATTTTATCAGCACCATCTTGTCGGTCACGTGATCCACTAAATGGTCGTAGAGAACAGGCGCTGATTGTTGCTGACAACAATCCCAGTATTAGTGCGTTTCTACGTGTTATATTTTTCATTTATTTACTGCTCCAAATGTACCCATGGAACATATTATAGCAGTACTTAGATCTCGACGCTAGATGTAGTGTTAATTATTAAGCTCTTTGGCAGCTATTGGGGCAAAATAAGTCAAAATACCATCACATCCTGCTCTTTTGAAGCAGTATAGGCTTTCCATAATAACCTTATTCCCGTTGAGCCAACCATTCTTTATTGCCGCTTGAAGCATCGAATACTCTCCTGAAACTTGGTAAGCAAATGTTGGAGCTCCAAACATATCCTTTGCTCGCCTACAAATGTCCAAGTAAGGCATTCCTGGTTTAATCATAATCATGTCTGCGCCTTCATCAAGATCTCTCGCTATTGTTCGGAGTGCTTCTTCTCCGTTGGCTGGATCCATTTGATAGGTGCTTTTATCTCCCTTGAGTGCCCCGGAAGCTCCAACTGCATCTCTGAATGGGCCATAAAAACCACTTGCATATTTGGCAGCATAAGAAAGTAAAATTACATCATGAAATCCTTCNGTTTCTAAAGCAGTNCGTATCGCTGAAATTCTCCCATCCATCATGTCTGACGGGCCGATTATATCTGCGCCTGCTTTTGCTTGAGATAGTGCCTGTTTTACTAACGCCTCAACGGTTTTATCGTTAACGATACGACCATTTTCTACAAACCCATCATGTCCGTCTATACTATATGGATCCAAAGCGACATCAGTCATTACAGCTATATTTGGTACCGCCTTCTTTATTGCCCTCGTGGCCTTATTGGATAGGTTTTCTGGATTCCAAGCTTCAGCACAGTCCTTGGTTTTGAGCTTTGGATCTGTGTATGGAAATATACATATAGCAGGAATACCCAAATCTGCTGCAAGTTTAGCTTTTTCGACTAAAAGGTCTACACTATATCTGAAAACGCCCGGCATAGACTCGACGGGGACCTCAAGGTTTTTACCCTCGCAAACAAATATTGGCCAAATCAAATCCTCAACACTAAGTTTATTTTCTCGCGATAAGCCTCTAATTTCAGGAGATTTTCTTAAACGTCTATGTCGAGTTTTAGGATACGGTGCTTGCCGAAGATTCATTCATAGGTCCTCTCTTAAACTTAGTTCCTGAAAAGTGTCACGCTTTGGGACTCGTAACAAGCTTGATTAAATATCTTAACAGTTAACTTGTCTTTTGGGTAACATACACTTTATTTGATGAATACTATAAACGGATATAAACGGTGCCATTTGAATATCTTTTTTTAACATCAGTCAGTTCCATTTGGTTTTGGTTATTTTTAGCTATGATCTGGTACTTTTCAATGAGCAATGTGTTTGGTGTACCTTATAGAGCGTGGTTTATCGCATCAAATAATGAAGACGAACTAGCAGATCTTTGCCGTTTTACACGATTTATTGCTGCTCATTTCACTAAAAAGTATCGAATTCTGAACCATTGGTGTTACATCTTGCTTATTGCTTTTTTAATCACTTTTCTCACACTAACAGGATTTCTTTATGAGAGTGAATTCTTACAATTATCACTGTTCGTATTTGTTCCAATTATAGCCTTAATCCACTTTAGGTTAAATTTAGCAAAAAAGTTTATTGCACAACAATTAACGCCCTCAGAATTACATGTTCAAATTTTTTTACACAGGCGGAACACAAAAATTTTAGGATTTTTATCCTTAATTACTATTTTTTGCTGGTTTATATTTACAATTATCAAGCATCAAACTATTTGAAATTACACTATTTTAAGATCCGCTATTGCACGTCGACAATGCAAGATAACAATAATGTATACCAAACTATAAGTGGCCAAACCTCCTGATGTCTACTGAAATACTGGTGAGCGGCACCCCAGAAGGGTACGATGCCAAAATAATTTTGAATGAAATAAAGCATCAAGGAAACTCAGTGATTCATATCGCTAGAGATGACAAACGCATGCGCGCTATGGGCGATGCGCTTAAATTTTTTCAACCTGACCTTGCGGTTTTCGAGTTTCCCAGTTGGGATTGTTTACCCTATGATCGGGTTTCTCCAAATTTAGAGATATCATCGGCCAGAATGGGAATACTTTCTAAATTTGCAGATAATATAGCCAAAGAGTATGTAGTTTTAACCACTTTAAACGCTGTTTTACAGAAAGTGCCGTGTAGTTCCGTAGTTAAAAGTTATGGTTTCAAAGCAGTGGTGGGGCGAAATATTAATGAAAGTAATTTAAGAGAATTTCTTGTGAGGATGGGTTTCACCAAATCCTCGACAGTTAGGGAGGCTGGTGAATATGCAATTCGTGGAGGAATTATTGATATATTTCCTCCAAGATATTCGAACCCAGTTCGCTTAGATCTTTTTGGAACAATTTTGGATGGTGCTCGTCTTTTCGATCCAGAAACTCAACTGACAATTAAAAAACTGCATGAAATTGAATTAGCACCCGTTTCAGAAGTTGTTCTTGATGAATTTTCTATTAGAAATTTTAGGCAATCTTACAGAGCTGAATTCGGATCATCTCTGAGTAATGACCCTTTGTANGAGTCTGTTAGTGCGGGTCGGAAGTATCAAGGTCTAGAACATTGGCTACCTTTATTCTATGAAAAACTTGATACTTTCTTTTCTTATTTTCCCTCGGCAACAGTAACGATGTACAAGANTCTCGAAACGGATCTCTCTTCACGTTGCAAGTTAGTGGCTGATCAATATGAGGCCAGGAATTTTGCAAATGATAATAAGCCCACAAAAGACTACGCATACAAGCCATTAAAACCCACAGCATTGTATCTCGACGAGGCTGATTGGGTCAATTTGATTAAAACGCGTCGAACCTTGATTTTTGATCCTCTTCCACAACCTTTGGGGCCGAACATTATAGACTCGGGCGGGCGGGCTGGAAGGAATTTTGCGCCTGAGAGGCAATCTAATAATCTTAATCTCTTTAGCAGTTTGGCTGATCATTTGAAAACTAGATTGCAGTATGGGCCAGTACTAATTGCATCCTATTCGGAAGGATCGCTGGAGCGGCTATCAGGACTTTTAACAGATGAGGGGCTTGATCGGCCAGTAGCCGTGTCAAACTGGAGTATGGTTGCGAGCCCCGTCGTACACATGAGCGTTTGGCCACTAGATCAAGGTTTTCAAACTCCTGAATTTACAGTGATATCAGAGCAGGACATTTTAGGTGAGAGGTTAATAAGGAGGCCGAAAAAGAGAAGACCAGAAAATTTTCTTACGGACGCTCAAAGTCTCTCTATTGGTGGGCTTGTTGTTCATATTGATCACGGCGTTGGCCGCTACATGGGTTTAGAAGTGTTAGATATCGGTGGGGCTGCACATGAATGTTTGCTGATCGAATATGCTGAGAATTCTAGACTTTATTTGCCAGTCGAAAACATAGAACTTTTAACATCCTATGGCCACGATGAGGGCCTTTTGGATCGATTAGGAAGCGGTGCCTGGCAAGCTAAAAAATCCAAATTGAAGGACCGAATAAAAGACATAGCCGAAAAACTTATTCGTGTAGCAGCAGAGAGATCGCTGCGTCGTGGTCAAATATGTGAACCTGTTAGTGGCATGTGGGAGGCTTTTGCTGCAAGATTTCCATATGAAGAAACAGATGACCAATTGGTGGCGGTAAAAGAAGTAATTAGTGATCTTGGATCTGGCAAGCCAATGGATCGGTTGATTTGTGGCGATGTAGGGTTTGGTAAAACTGAGATAGCGATGCGGGCAGCTTTTGTCGCTGCTATGTCTGGTTTCCAGGTTGCATTGATCGCACCGACTACACTGCTTGCCCGACAGCACAAAAGGAGTTTTGAAGAGAGGTTCAGGGGATTCCCTGTTGAAGTTCGCGGATTGAGTAGGTTTGAAAGTTTAAAAGAGAATGAGCGAACTAGAAAGGAACTCACGGAGGGCCATGCTGATATAGTAATAGGGACACATGCCGTTCTGGCAAACTCTGTAAAATTCAAAAATCTTGGTTTGCTGATAATTGACGAAGAGCAGCATTTTGGCGTGCGACATAAAGAGCGATTAAAGCAATTAAAATCTGACATCCATGTTCTAACACTGACGGCTACTCCTATACCCAGGACTTTACAGTTATCACTTTCGGGAGTTCGAGATCTTTCAATTATTGGGACACCACCAGTCGATCGGCTTGCAATCAGAACTTATGTAAGTGAATTCGATGCCATAGTTGTAAGGGAGGCTTTACTAAGAGAACACTACAGAGGTGGCCAGTCTTTTTTTGTTGCTCCGCGCATATCTGATTTACAAGAAATAGAAAATTTTCTGACGGAGCAAGTTCCAGAAATAAGATTTACTAAGGTTCACGGCCAGATGTCTTCATCAGAGTTAGATGAGCGCATGAATAAATTTTATGATGGAAAGTTTGATGTTCTCGTCGCCACTTCAATAGTGGAATCTGGGTTAGATATTCCTAGAGCTAATACTTTAATTGTAAGTAATGCTGATATGTTTGGGCTGGCTCAATTATACCAGATCCGGGGTAGGATAGGCCGTTCTAAAACCAGAGCATTTGCATTTTTAACCACAAAGCCCAGAAAGAAACTTACAACTGAAGCAGAAAAAAGATTGAAGGTAATAGCGTCTTTAAGCACATTGGGAGCTGGTTTTACTCTAGCTAGTCAAGACTTAGATATTAGAGGAGCAGGCAACTTGCTGGGTGACGAACAATCGGGTCAAATACGTGAAGTTGGCTATGAACTGTACCAGTCTATGTTGGAAGATGCTCTCAGTAAAATGAGATCTGGGGAACTCGAGGGTTTGTCGGATTTTGACGATAATTGGGCNCCGCAAATAAATTTNGGNGTGCCGGTNTTAATCCCTGAAAAATATGTTTCAGATCTTGATACAAGACTTGGATTGTATCGTAGATTATCAGGTTTGACTTCAAAAGTTGAACTTGAAGGATTTGCTGCAGAACTTATTGATCGATTTGGGGAGTTACCTAGAGAGGTGAATACATTGCTTCTGGTTGTTAGAATAAAAGCGATGTGTAAAAGGGCTCAAATTTCTAAATTTGATGGCGGTCCGAAGGGAGCAACTATTCAATTTTACAATAACAAATTTAAATCACCTTCAGGTTTGGTTACATTTATAGATAACGAAAATGGTTATGCAAAAATTCGTGATAACAAACTGGTGGTTATTCGAAGTTGGGCAAAAGATCGTGATCGAATTAGAGGCTCCTTCAATTTAGCGAAAGATCTAGCCAAATTGGCTCAGGCTAAAAATTAAGCACTAAGCCTGTCAATTTTTTAGATAAATCAACGTGTAGTTTCAGTTAAACGTCTTTTAACGTACGAGGTTACTGTGTCTAGCATTTCGTCCATATAAGGATCTTCAAANAAATGGCCTGCTCCCTCCATTTCATTATGCGTTACTGTAATACCGCGCTGTTCTCTTAATTTTTCGACTAGCTCAACAGTTGCTGAAGGTGGGGCAATTCTGTCAGCTGCGCCGTTTATAATCATCCCTGAGGATGGGCAGGGAGCTAGAAAAGAAAAATCGTACATGTTTGCGGGCGGAGACACTGATATAAAACCNGTNATTTCAGGTCTGCGCATTAATAATTGCATCCCTATCCATGCACCGAAACTAAATCCCGCAACCCAGCAATGTTTCGAATTGTTATTCATTGACTGCAAGTAGTCTAGGGCAGAGGCTGCGTCCGATAACTCTCCCACGCCTTGGTCATATTCTCCCTGGGAACGGCCAACACCTCGGAAGTTAAATCTTAAGACCGTAAAACCCATATTGTAAAATGTATAGTGCAAGTTATAGACAACCTTATTGTTCATCGTACCCCCAAACTGTGGGTGAGGGTGCAATACAATAGCGATTGGGGCATCTCTATCCTTTTGTGGGTGGTAACGTCCCTCGAGACGCCCTTCAGGTCCGGGAAAAATTACCTCAGGCATACACTAATACTCCAAATAAGCGTTCTATTACGTTGACAGTGTTCGGCATAAACTTTAGAATTATTCTAAACTAGACTGATGCGCTGNCATACAGTGCACTTAAGCATTGTTTGAGTTAACGTCAATGAATTTAGAAAGGCCGGTNGATGAAGCTAAGCACNAAAGGNCGTTACGCGATGGTAGCATTATGCGATATTGCTCTCCACGGTGGNTCTGACTTAGTAACTCTGTCAGATATTTCTAAGAGGCAGAANATTTCNTTNGCCTATCTTGANCAANTATTCGTAAAACTTNGACGGGCAGAGTTAGTTATTGCTTCTCGCGGTCCCGGCGGCGGTTACAAATTGGGTAAAACTGTTCATGAAATTAGAGTTTCAGATGTGCTAGAGGCGGTTGATGAGTCGTTGAACGCTTTGCATACCGGAGCAGGGGCTAAGGGCGCTGTTTCTGGCAGTAAAGCCCAGTCTTTGTCCAATAGGTTATGGGAGGGTTTAAGTGCACATGTTTATGTATTTTTACATCAAACGAGACTTTCAGATGTAATTGAAAATGAATTGGCTCCTTGCCCAGCTGTNCCAGACCTNATCTCTATCGTAGAACCAGCAGATTGATTTATAGATCTCTCTAAGTGTGTGCTTTATTTGATGTGANNCAATGCAAAGAGTATATTTAGATCATAATTCTACTACCGATTTGAGACCAGAAGCGAGCAGGGCAATGCTTGATGCGATGAATGTTTTAGGTAATCCTTCATCTGTTCACTTTGAGGGTCGCATGGCGAAATCTTTGTTAGAAAATGCTCGAGATAGTCTTGCTGGCTCACTTGGCTGTAAGCCCCAATCTATTGTCTTTACATCTGGGTCAACAGAGGCTGCTTCGTTGGCCCTAAACGCTCATAAAATAAGGTGTTCTGAGNTTGAACATGATGCCGTNAAGAATTTGTGCGAAATAANTTTGAGTACTTTTCGTTCGGGTCAAGTCTTAATTGATGATCCTTTAACGTCTGCTGTTCAATTGGCTAATTCGGAGACCGGCATTATTCAAGATTTGCCCAGAGATATTTTTTTAAGTGATGTGACGCAGGCAATTGGAAAAATACCGTTTTCATTTGAATGGCTAGGAGCAAAAAGAGCAATCGTTTCTGCACATAAATTTGGAGGTCCAAAAGGGGTTGGTGCTCTTTTATTGGAGGNTAATATACCTTTCTCACCGCTAATAGTTGGTGGCGGTCAAGAAATGGGTAGAAGATCTGGGACAGAAAATATTGTCGGCGCGGTAGGTATGGCNGCCGCTGCTGCNGCAGCNTTGGTTGATTTAGAGAAAGGTGTTTGGAGCCGTNTTGAAGAACTTAGAAACATTCTAGAAAATTCGATTGAAGAATCTTTTAACGAAACTATTTTTGTAGGGAAAGGGACAAAGCGATTACCGAATACTAGCCTAATAATTAACGCCGGATGGCGAGGTGAAACTCAGGTAATGCAGTTAGATTTGGCTGGATACGCGGTATCTGCCGGATCTGCTTGTTCCAGTGGAAAAGTTAANGGATCGGCTGTCTTGCAAAGCATGGGTTATGATGATGAACAATCAAAAAGCGCTTTAAGGGTTAGTTTAGGTGTGGGTACAACTATTGAAGACATAAATGGCTTTGTAGGAGCATACTGCAAAGAAGGTAAGAAATTTATGAGCCGAAGAAGTGCTTAATTAGGAGATGGTTATGGAAGCAGGGGATACATTACAGGTTAAAGACGGCGTCGATCAGGAAACAATAGATGCTGTAAAGGAGGTCAGTACTTACAAGTATGGTTGGGATACTGACATCGANATGGAGTATGCTCCAAAAGGCGTAAATGAAGACATTGTAAAGCTGATATCGGAAAAAAATTCAGAACCCGAATGGATGACTAGCTGGCGATTAGAAGCTTTAGAACGATGGAAAAAAATGACAGAGCCTAAATGGGCTATGGTAGATTATCCNGAAATTGATTTTCAGGATCAATACTACTACGCAAGACCTAAATCTATGGTTGAAAAACCAAAGTCTCTCGATGAGGTTGATCCTAAGCTTTTGGCAACGTACGAGAAGCTGGGGATACCGTTAAAAGAGCAGATGATACTTGCNGGNGTCGAGGGTCCAGCAGATAAACCTGATGGTGAGAGAAAAGTTGCGGTTGATGCTGTTTTTGACAGCGTTTCAGTGGGGACAACTTTCAAGTCTGAATTAAAGAAAGCTGGAGTAATATTTTGTTCCATTTCTGAGGCTATTAAGGAGCATCCAGACTTAGTTAAAAAATATTTAGGTTCAGTAGTTCCTGTTTCTGATAATTTTTACGCAACATTGAACAGTGCTGTCTTCTCTGACGGTTCATTTGTTTACATTCCTCCGGGAGTTAAATGCCCCATGGAACTATCAACATATTTTCGTATCAATGCCGAAAATACNGGGCAATTTGAGAGAACTTTAATAATTGCAGATAAAGGGTCATATGTCTCATACCTAGAAGGGTGTACCGCGCCGAAAAGAGATACGGCTCAGCTACACGCCGCAGTTGTTGAAATAGTAGTGGAAGAAGACGCTGAAGTTAAGTATTCAACCGTTCAAAATTGGTTTCCAGGCGACGAAAATGGAAATGGTGGTATTTACAACTTTGTTACAAAGAGGGCTGATTGTCGGGGTGACAGAGCAAAGGTGATGTGGACGCAGGTCGAAACTGGGTCGGCTGTCACTTGGAAATACCCTAGCTGCATATTAAGGGGTGATGAAAGTCAGGGTGAATTCTACTCGATTGCTATCGCGAACAATCATCAGCAGGCCGACACTGGTACCAAGATGCTGCATCTTGGCAAAAATACTAAGTCTCGCATCGTATCTAAGGGTATCTCGGCCGGTGTGGCTCAAAATACCTATAGAGGTCAGGTCAATATGCATCCTAGGGCAAAAAATAGTAGGAATTATACCCAATGTGATAGTCTTCTAATAGGTGACAAGTGTGGTGCTCACACCGTTCCATACATTGAGGTTAAAAATAATTCTTCTCGAGTAGAACATGAAGCCACGACTTCGAAAGTCGATGACGATCAGCTTTTCTATTGNAGGCAAAGAGGCATGGGTGAGGAAGAAGCNGTAGCCTTAGTGGTTAATGGCTTTTGCAAAGATGTTTTGCAGGCATTGCCGATGGAATTTGCGATGGAAGCTCAGCAACTTGTTGCAATATCNCTCGAGGGATCAGTTGGGTAATTGCGATTACGGTTACAATGTCATAAGTAACAATGTCAGAAGTAAACGGCGAATTGTGTCACTAATGGTGGAAAAAAATGTTAAAAATTAATAATTTACACGTTTCTTTGGAAGATGAAGATAAGGAAATTTTGAAGGGAGTGGATTTAACTGTGGACGCGGGTACGGTTCACGCCATTATGGGGCCAAATGGGTCTGGAAAGTCCACGCTTTCTTATGTGCTTTCTGGTAAAGAGGGCTATAATGTGACGGATGGCTCGGTTGAGTTAAATGGCGATGATATAATGGATTTGGAACCCGAAGAAAGGGCTGCTCTTGGTCTCTTTTTGGCATTCCAGTATCCTATTGAAATTCCGGGCGTGGGCAATATGACGTTTTTGCGAACAGCTTTAAATGCGCAACGGAAAGCCCGCGGTGAAGATGAAATCAGCGCGACCGATTTTTTGCGTCTGGTTAGAGAAAAAGCCGCTACGTTAAAAATTGACTCTGATATGTTAAAACGGCCTGTGAATGTTGGATTTTCGGGTGGTGAAAAAAAACGCAATGAAATTCTACAAATGGCTATGCTTGAGCCTAAAATTTGTATTCTTGATGAAACAGACTCAGGGCTTGATGTGGACGCAATGAAACTAGTTGCTAACGGAGTCAACGCTCTTCGTNATGAAGGAAGAGGATTTTTGGTAATAACACATTACCAACGCTTATTAGATCATATNAAACCTGACGTAGTGCACATTATGGCAGATGGTAAGATTATTAAAAGTGGTGGTCCAGAGCTAGCCCTTGAAGTTGAGAATAATGGTTATTCAGACTTATTGGACGAGGCTTCTTGATGGAACTGTCAAAGCATAATAACGACGCAGAACTTGAAATTAAAAAATCAACTGTTTTAAATTCTGGTTGGAGTGCCAAGGCGCGCAGTGATGCTTTTGAACGACTAGCAAAATCAGGTTTGCCGACTGTTCGTGATGAATACTGGAAATACACAAACCCAAAAACCTTAACGAATAAAATAGTTGAGAAAGCATCACTTGTAACGGAGCATGAGAGTGATATTTTTAAAAGTGTAAGCCCACTTAAAATTGTTTTTGTTGATGGTAAGTTTTCTCCTGAAAAATCGGATGAATTAATACTTTCCGGTCTCTCAATAGAGCGGTTAGATACGATAAAAAAATTAGATTTGCATTGGGCTAAAGAGCTGTACGGCAGGTATGAAAAGTTAGGTCAACTGTCTGTTTCTCGTCCTTTGGCCGCCTATAATACTGCTTATGCAAATGAAGGTCTTATTATCCATGTAACGGATCGGGTTGAACGCCCAATAAACATTATTTACGAACATGAAGATGAATATTCAGATGTAATTCTCCACCATGTCATCAAAATTGATAGCAATGCTGAGTTGACATTGCTTGAAAGTGGAGCAGCTGCTGCACGTTTAAACCAGGTATTAGAAGTTGAAGTTAACGAAGATGCAAAGTTCAACCATATTCGAGTTTTAGGTCGGGATCATGAGCGCAGAGCTGCCACTCATATCTTTGGTGAACTNAGTAGANGTTCCACATTTAAGTCTTTCACTCTTACNGTAAATGGTATTTTAACTAGAAATGAGTGTTTCCTTAATATTGCCGGCGATGATGCAATGGCACATATTTCTGGTGCTTGCGTAGGTGACGGTGATTTCCATCACGATGATACTGTATTTGTAACTCATGATGCGGTCGGCTCAGAGAGTAGGCAGGTTTTCAAGAAAGTTTTGAGGAATGGTGCTACTGGGGTATTTCAAGGGAAGATTCTTGTAAAACCAGATGCTCAGAAAACAGATGGGTATCAAATTAGTCAGTCGTTACTTTTGGATGAGGACAGTCAGTTCTTAGCAAAGCCAGAACTTGAAATATACGCAGATGATGTTGCCTGCTCACACGGTTCTACTTCTGGTGCAATTGACGAAGACGCCTTATTTTATCTTACGTCTAGAGGTATTTCGAAACCAGTTGCAATAGATATGCTTACAATGGCCTTCTTAGCAGAGGCAGTCGACGAAATTGATAACNATAATTTAAAAGATGTTATACTTGAGCTTTTAAGTGGTTGGTTAGAACGGCGTCGATAATAATGTCTGTAGTTTCAAATNTTATATATACCTATCGATCNCCCTCAAAAGCATTTGAGTTCATGTATGGTCGCCCAACCAANGAGGCAACATCTCTAGGTTATTTAATGGGTGCATGCTTTCTTACTTACGTTGCGCAATGGCCGTATCTTGCGCGGCAAGCGCATTTAGAGGACTTTAATTTACAAACTAGTTTAGCTGCAAGTTTGTTGGCTTGGTTGTTGATCGCACCACTTTTATTATATTGCGTTGCCATATTAGTGTACTTTCTGCACAGAGTATTAGGNGGTGGTAAGACATCTGGACAAATCAGAGTGGGTCTCTTCTGGTCNTTNTTTGCNGCAACCCCAATGATGATGCTTTTCGGACTNGTAAAAGGGTTCCTNGGNAGCGGAACTGCNGAAAATGTTGTTGGGTTTTTTTGGTTTATNGCNCTATCNTATTTTATCCTTTGCGCAGTGGTTCGTGCTAAGGTTGGGGGTGCTGCTCAGTGAACCAGATTTATTACCTGGCTAAAATAAGCATTTTGAATCCTGAAGAAGCAACGAGCATTCTATTTTCGAAAGGCTGGAGCGTGACAGTAGCTGCTATGGTTCTGACTGCAGCGACTTGTATAAGCACAATTTTGGCTTTTATCCCAAACCCTGATGTTTCGGAAGAGATCCGTGCAAATGGATTAATGTTTTCGCCGATCAGTACAGCGATTATAGTACTTATATCCTCTTACTTAGCAGCATTTTTTATTTCTAGAGGTGGCGCTTGGTTTGGCGGCGTNGCAAATTTCGGTCAGATTTTGTCAGTTATGGCTTGGACCCAGGTATTACAAGTAATCTTTCAAACGATAGTGGTTGGTGTGCTATTTATTCTGGCCCCACTTGCGGGGATTGTGCAAATTGGATTTGTGNTTTTGGGAGTCTACATTCTTATTTCATTTGTTAAGGCAGCGCATGGATTAACGAGTTTGCTGATGTCCGGTATTTTAGTTATATTAGCGTCTCTATTTGCCTTTTTGGGCACCGGCATAATTTTTGGCGGTGTTATAAACAGGTTGTTATCATGATAAACGTAAACAAATTACGATCAGAATTTCCAATACTCTCGCGGGAAGTTAACGGGAAGCAATTAGTATATTTAGATAACGGTGCTTCCTCTCAAAAACCTCAGGTAGTAATTGATGCTATTTCGAATGCATATTCAAACGAGTATTCCAATGTTCATAGAGGACTCCATTATCTTTCAAATTTAGCGACTGATAACTATGAGAATGTCCGATCTATTGTACAAAAATTTTTGCGTGCTGAGCATGAAGAAGAGATAGTGTTCACATCTGGAACAACAGAGGGCATTAACCTTGCGGCTTATGCATGGGCAATGGAGCATCTAAAAAATGATGATGAAATCATTTTGAGTATTATGGAGCATCATGCTAACATAGTTCCTTGGCATTTTTTGCGTGAGCGCTTCGGTGTGAAAATCAAATGGGTTGATTGTGATGCGAGTGGCAATCTCGACCCACAGGCTATTATTGATCAGTTTTCTGATAAAACCAAATTGGTTGCCATAACGCATATGTCTAATGTTTTAGGAACTGTAGTTGATGTCAAAACGATATGTCATGAAGCACGAAAGCGAGGAATTGTATCCTTGGTAGACGGCTCGCAAGCTGCGGTTCACATGTCAGTCAATGTTAAAGATATAGGATGTGATTTTTACGCAATCACGGGGCATAAATTATGTGGTCCCTCNGGTTCAGGTGCAATTTATATTAAACAAGAAATTCAAAAAACAATGCGACCATTCATTGGTGGTGGAGANATGATTAAGGACGTTTTTANGGATAAAGTAATTTATAATGATCCACCAATGAAGTTTGAAGCTGGTACTCCAGGCATTGTCCAGACGATCGGTTTTGGTGTCGCTTTGGAATACATGATGAGTATTGGTATGGNTAATATTGAAATGTATGAAAGCGAGTTAACACTCTACGCGCGTCAAAAATTGGAAGGTTTAAATTGGNTAAATATACAAGGNAAGCCCAGTAAGAAAGGGGCAATCTTTGCCTTTACTTTGGAAGGCTCTGCTCACGCTCATGACATTTCTACCATCCTAGACAAGCAAGGCATTGCAGTTAGGGCCGGTCAACATTGTGCGGGTCCTTTGATGCATCACATGGGAATTAATGCATCATGCAGGGCGTCATTTGCCTTTTATAATACNAAACAGGAAGTTGACAAATTACTGTCGGGTTTAGAGCTGGCTCGTGATCTGCTGTCTTAATGATAAGCTTTACTGCCGTTTTTATTGCAACTATTCCAGAAAATANATAGTATNTNTTCGNCAAAANNNNTCTAATTATTATTNTTAAATAACTTAGANTCAAACTTTTTTGATTTAAGAAANGCATGATCAAGGGTAAAAAAAATAGAAAANNNTTTGTAGANGAGATNTCGGGTCTCCAAAANATTGTGNCTAATTTCAGCTCTTCNGATCAACATTATACAAATGTCATGAANAGATTNNTTGACTATNCACAGTCTANTGAANAAGAAAAGGTTAGACTGCTATTGCGAGTTTTNAGTGCNTTNCCCCAAGTNAAAAGGGGAGTGAAACGCCAAGACTACAGATCATTTCTTTTAGATTTCGAAACTCAGGTTTCAAAAATGGGTTTAACGGATGATTTTCTTGATGAAGAGTTAAACGAAAAGGAGCAGAAAATAATTACTCTATACCGCGATGAGAACATTATAAAGAAGTCACGGATCATCGAATTCTTGAATTCTGATATTGCAGAGCCCTCTCAGCATTCATCGTTAGGTAANTCGAAAATGATTACAGATTTATTGCAACGTTTAAAGACTTCTTACGATCCGTCCAGTGATANATTGCTGGGTACAGANTTGGGTATAGGCCTTGAAGAGTTTCAAGAAGATTTANTTGCAGTAGAAGAAGAAAAACGAATTCTTTTATTTCGAATAGTTAATGNCNTACGNGGTGGTTTTATANAAAATGAGCTTGCCNCTTTTATCTGCCAAGAGATTATTAANTCTGGAATANTTGAAGANAAACTCAACAAAGAANAATTAAGTGANGAGTCAAAAATTATTGANAAACTTACTGTNGCNGAAAAATCTGGTGATTTTCAGCGNTCTAGAGAAATAGCTGAGAGAAAAAAAAGCCGAAGCCCAGAGCCTCGTTATGATAGTATTTTTTGGGCAATCGCAATGTCTGTTTTTGCGGTAGGGCTGTGGTATTTTATAAACTCATTGTGATTGTGAATGCTTTATTTTAAATACTGGGCAATCTGAACTTTCTTGGAGTAGCGAGATGTCTATTAAATCGGAATACAGAAAAACNTTAGTTATACGTGGCTTCCAAATGTTAGTTATAGGCTTTATTTTTAATCTTGGTGTAACAATTATTGGCTTACTGGCCCTCATTCAGTTTTTCTGGATGCTTTTTGCAAAAGAGAAAAATAACTTCATCGCTGATCTTGGTACATCTATGAAAAATTGGTTTGGGGAGGCCTCAGAATTTCTTTTAGCTTCGAGTGAATACAAGCCTTTTCCCTGGTCCAAATTCTAAATATCCCCAAACGTTATTAACGAAGTGAATTTATACTGAGATATTGTTGGTATTCGTTAAATTTTAGTTTTTTGAACGATTGGAATTATAATTGGATTAATGATAGGCTGAGG